>JADMIO011279997.1_pt1 | contig 111286 bp, 111 predicted proteins | sample 8958161 | NCBI WGS metagenome assembly JADMIO01 (sample SAMN16585339, study PRJNA669376) | soil metagenome | isolation source: Crop rotation soil | place: USA: Cullars Rotation, Alabama | collected 2011 | reverse complement strand
CGCGACAACTTGTCCACGTGGAATTCTAAGCTTAGGATCCCAATGTGCTGGAAAATATGCCACAGATTATTATATTCAGCAGGAAGATATGCGAGCCAACCGACCAGCTATCGCGCAGATCTATGATGCCTATGTAAAGAGATGCTTTAAGAACGGTGCAATGGATTTTGATGATCTGTTGCTGAAATTCTACGAGCTGCTCAAACATTTCCCCGAAAGCCTGAGCAAATACCAACGTAAATTCAGATACATCCTGATTGATGAGTACCAGGATACCAACCCAGCACAATACGAGATTATCAAATTACTGGGTGCCATGCATGAGAATGTGTGCGTGGTGGGTGATGATGCCCAGAGTATCTATAGTTTCCGTGGCGCCACCATTCAAAATATTCTTCAATTCCAAAAGGATTATGATAATGTGGCGGTGATCAAGCTGGAACAGAATTACCGAAGCACCAAGAATATCCTGAAGGTGGCCAATGAAGTTATCAGTCATAATAAGGGCCAGATTGAAAAGGTATTGTTTACCGAGAATGGAGAAGGTGAGAAGATCAGGCTGGTGCGTACAGTTTCTGATAATGAGGAAGGTAAATTTGTAGCGGACACCATCCAGGAGCAGAAACTACGCAATCATTTTCCCAACAGGGACTTTGCAATACTTTATAGAACCAATGCCCAGAGCCGGTCATTTGAAGAAGCTTTGCGAAGAATGGGTATTCCCTATACTATGTATGGAGGTCTAAGCTTTTATCAACGAAAAGAAATTAAGGACTTAGTAGCCTACCTGAGATTATTAGTGAATCCTAAAGACGAAGAGGCGCTGAAAAGGATCATTAATTATCCCGTGCGCGGTATTGGCAAGACTACCATTGATAAACTGGTGCTGGCTTCTAATGAAGGCAATATATCTACCTGGGAGGTACTGGAAAATGCGGACCGATACGGTTTCCGTGCCGGCACTTTAACAGCGCTGCAGGATTTTGTGACCATGATGAAAAGCTTTGCCAGTATGCTAACTAAGCACAATGCTTATGAAGTGGCAACGCATGTAGGTAAACAAACCAATATTGTTCGCGAGCTTTTTAATGATAAGAGCACGGAAGGCCTGTCACGATATGAAAACATCCAGGAGTTATTGAACTCAATCAAAGAGTGGGTGGAAAGTCCGGATAATGAAGAAGGTGAACTGGTTGATAAAAGCCTGGGTGCCTATCTTCAGCAGATCACCTTATTAACAGATTCAGACGAAAAGGATCCAAATGCCGATACGGTGAAATTGATGACCATCCATGCGGCCAAAGGTCTTGAGTTTGGGGTAGTATTCGCTGCCGGATTGGAAGAAATGCTTTTCCCGAATGCGATGTCTATCAATACCAGGGAAGAACTGGAAGAAGAAAGAAGACTTTTCTATGTGGTGATCACACGAGCCAAGAAAAAACTTTGGATTACCTATGCAAATACGCGCTACCGTTTTGGCAATCTTGTTCAGAATGAGCCAAGCCGGTTCATTGAAGAAATACCTGCGGAGCTGATCGACAGAAGTTTTGCCGGTGGTGGTTCACGCAACCAGGGAATGAATAACTGGTCTGGTGGATCAGCCTTTGAAAGAATGAAAGGAGGTTTTGGCAATGATTACAATGATGTAAAAGAAGCTGAAAAGCGATATGGCGCTCCTCCAAAATCATCATCTTCCTCCACACCTTACCTGGCGCCTAAAACAAATTATCCGAAGGTGGTTGAGCATGTGCCATCGACTGAGTTTAAGGCAAGTGACACTTCTGAACTACAGGTGGGACAGAAGGTAGAACATCAGAAGTTTGGATTTGGAGAAGTGGTGAAGATGGAAGGTGCCGCGCATAATCCAATTGCTACTGTAAAGTTTGAGCATAATGGAGAAAAGAAGATCATGCTGAATTATGCCAAGCTACGCATCTTATAATCCGGATAACTATCGGCACTAACCCAACATTTTCATTACTTCATTCCGGTATAATTTACCAATAGGGATCTCTGTCTTTTCAATTTCCATTAACTCACTGGTGAAGGATTTGATCTTTTTGAGGGAAACAATATAAGAGCGATGTACTCTTACAAACTCTTTTTCCGGAAGCATGGCCTCCACTGAGCTGATGGACTGTTTGGTAATGATGACGGATTGTTTAGTGAATATCTTGATATAGTCTTTCATGCTTTCGATATACAGGATATCATCCAGCATTACCTTGATCATTTTACGGTCTGCCCGGAAATAAACAAACGGTTCAATCTTTTTTTCTTCCGGTACAGTAGCTTCAGCTACCGGTTTCATATTATAGGCAGCAAATACCTTTTGCATGGACTTTAGAAAGCGATCAAACCGAACAGGTTTGACCAGGTAATCCACCACATTTAGATCATAAGCCTCCACTGCATATTCCGAATATGCAGTAGTGAATATGATCAACGGCGGGTTGGTCAATGATTTCAGGAAATCATTACCATTCAGCTGTGGCATACGTATATCAAGGAAAACGAGATCTACTGATTGTTTCTGTAAGAATGCAAAGGCCTGAATAGCGTTTTCACATTCTCCGGTAATTTCCAGTGAAAGTAGTTGTGCTGCATAATGTCTGAGGACCTCCCTGGCCGGCGGCTCATCATCAACGATCAGGCATTTTATGGTTCTCATCTCAGGCATGGGTCAATTCAGGGATTACCTTAAGAGTTTTTACAGTGGCATCTCTTTCCAGTTCTACAGTGAGTTTTACAATAAATACATCGTCTTCTTCCCGGATAGTAAGCTCATGTTTGCCGGGGTAAAGCAAATCCAGTCGCTTGCGAACATTTGATATACCTATACCGGAAACAGCTTTAACCTCGTCCTTAACCGGAACTTTTGCATTGATTAGCGTCATTTTAAGTTTATTGCCTTCAATATCTATGGCAAGCCTTATCCAGGCCTGTTCAAGCATTTGACTTGTTCCGTGTTTGAAACAATTTTCAACAAAAGGCAATAAGAGAAGAGGTGCTATGGTAAGTCCGTTTGTTGCTGAAGGGAGTTCTTTATTAATATCGAGGCGATCACCATATCTTATTTGCTCCAGTAACATATAATCCTCTATCATCTTTAATTCTTTTTCAAGTGGAACGGAAGCTTTGCTTCCTTCGTGAAGAATATAGCGTAACAGGTCAGATAATCCCATTACCAGGGTAGATCCGGTTGGCGAAACTTTTTGAGTGTAGGAATAAATATTATTCAGTGTATTGAAGAGGAAATGGGGATGCACCTGGGCTTTTAGTAACTGAAGTTGAGCAGCAATGTTTTCTTTTTGCAGCTGGAGGTTGCGCTGCTCTTTTACATACCAGTATTTCATGAGCTTAATTGCAGCAGCAATACCACCAACAGTAAGGCCTCCTCTCAATCCAGCCATAAGGGACAGAAAGACTGTTGTAGTAGAACTGGCAAATGGATAAAGTTCCGGGCATTCAGCCATCATGGCTTTTCTGATCGCTGGAATAACAGTAAGTGAAAGAACCGATGAAATAGCCGCGGTAAGTATTGAAAGGATAATTACGGTTCCTGCGGTAAGCCAGTATTTTTGTTTTAATAAGAATCGGGGTACTACCCAATACATCAGTGAATAGGAAAGAAACATGTGGGGGATCAGGTAGATAAAGGATTCAATAAATGAGGATTGCAGGCGGAGCCAGTAGGATGGCCCAAGATTGACCGCAACAAAAGAATAAAGAAACCCCTGCGCTACAAACCACACGAACCAAAACGCTACATGCCGTTGTATACGGTATTTTCTCTCATCTGAAAATATGAAGGCATGTCTTTCCATCATCTAACTAAATTACGAATTGTTGGAGCCATTTATAAGGGCATCAAGGCAACAATCGTCTAAAGCCTGATTTTCGTCGACAAAAAACATTGGGCCCTGAAAAGTCTCGCCCGGGAAAGGCGTTGGGAAAATGTTACTGGAGATTTTGACCACAACTTACTTTGTGAAAAACTAGACCTCAAAACAAGTATTGGTCTTGCCATGTATGCAGTAAAGAACCGGATTGTCGAGATATAAAAAAGCCCCGTCGGGGGAACCTGACAGGGGTATCTTATATGCTTAAAAGAATTGCTGCCTCATCGCTTACTTCGTAGCAGCAAACAGGTTTTCATCAAGGGGTTTCTTTTGTTCCCAGGCCAGCACGGCAGTATCCAGCATACGTTTAATATGCATCAGGGTTCTGCGCTTATTAAGTTTAAGCCTGCCGGTAATGGTTTGCTGGTAAACCTTGAGGTCATCATTATTGTAAAAATGAATGGTATGTTCCTCTTTATTATGAATATTACCTTCTACTACCCAGTATCCCTTATCTGAAACATATTTAGGAATTACGGAAGCAACCGGAACTGATTCTTCTTCCTGTGCGTTGACTGAAAGGGCCGCCATTATTAACCCTAGCAGGAGTACCTGAACTTTAAATGTCTTTTTCATGGTTTTATCTGTTTTAGTTTGATTATTGATTTCTGCAGATAAAACTAATAGCCGGAAAAGGGAAAAATTGGGGATTTGGATGAATCAAAGCGGCGTTAAGACGGAAACAGACTTAACGGAGATCAATGAATTAAACAGGCATAATTCCCGTGTTTGTCGACAAATGCCTCGATACGTAAGTTTCGTCGATCCGGATTGCAAAAACACGATTATTTTTTGGAACAGGTTCATTTTCCAATCAATAGCCTGCCCGGCCATACCCTGATTGTAGTATTTAAAGCTTACTTATTCACATATTTAAAGAATCGGAACAGCATTTGCTTATAATGGTCAAACCAATATACAATGATATGTATAGTGAAAAGGACATTAGGGGTATGGAGGCATGTTACTTTATTACATTCCAAACGGTAGACCTGGTAGATGTATTTATCCGGCCGGTTTACAAGCAGGTAATTGTTCATACATTGAATCACTTCATCGATAGTAAGGGATTGGTGGTGTATGCCTGGTGCCTGATGTCTAATCATCTCCATTTACTCGCCCAAACCAATAACGGAGTTGTCATAGCTGAGCTTGAAAGAGAATATATCGACTTCACTACAAAAAAGATCCTCGAAGCAATAGAAACAGAACCTGAATCCAGGAAAAAATGGATGCTTCAGCAGTTTGAAAGAGCCATTCACAATACCGGTATTCAGCAATACCAGGTTTGGCAACATTGCAATCATCCGGTTTTAATTGATTCCAGAAGAAAAAATCTCCTTCTTGAACATTTTGAATATATACATCAAACTCCTGTTCGTGATAAGATCGTAGATATCCCCGGTGAATATAAATATAGTTCTGCACGCGATTATTCAGGCATTGATGGTCTCGTAAATATTGTAAAGATGCCTACCATTGAACAACAACTCGCTGCATCTGAAACAATGAACGGCAACTTCTTCGTTAGATATATCCGCAATTGACAATAAAGTGACAGAAAAAATTTAGGGCTAATTAAACCATGGTTCCCTTAACAGGTCTTTAACTGGATAACCGATTAACCCAGTAGAACCAAATGTTTTAAACCCTAAAATCAAGATTTATGAAGTCAATGAAAAGAGTATTGTCAATGGCAATTGCAAGCGGTATCAGTGTGTTTTCGTTTGCACAGGTTAATCTGGGCTTACAATCCACAACCCAGGCAGCTATCAACGCAACGGCAGCAACAAGTGCTATTACAAGCACTACTAATGCCACCACTCAGGCTACAAAGTCAACTGTTAACACAACAGTAGCTAAAGTTGGTAAAGTAAATTCAACAACAGCATCAACCGTTAACACTACTGCAAAGCAAACAATTTCTACTACAAAAGAAGTTGGAAGCAGTGTTAATGCAAATGCAGGCATCAATTCTTCTTCCAATGGAGAAGTAAAAAATCAGGGATCTTCTTTATCCAGCAACAATTCTCTTTCTGCCAATGCAGAAGTTAATGGAGATAAGCTGGTAAATAAAGCTGATCAAACAACCGCGACAGCTGTAAACACCGCGAAGGAAATAAAATCTACAGCTGTTTCTGAGGTTAAATCAGGTGTAAATACAGCAAAAGAAACAGGCGCTGCCGCCAAACCTTCAATTGAGGCGAATGGTTCAGCAGAAACGAAAGTGGCCGGGTCAGTAAAATAATCTGAGTTGAATGGATTAAGAATGCTGAACCATTCAGCATTCTTAATCTTTCAACATTTTTTCTCCCACAAATTTTTGATATGAAAAAGTTATCCTCCGTGAGTATGGTGGGGCTTGCCTTGCTTTTTAGCACCGGTATTTATTCGCAAGCTGATTCAACAAAAAATAGCGCACAGTTTAAGCTCGGAGTTTTTTATAATAGCAATCTTAATTATTATGGGCGGACAGACAGCTTACGTAGCAGTGGCGTTTTTCCCCTTGCAGAATTATGGTTTACTCCAAACTTCTATGTTAATGCCGCTCCGGTATTTGTAAATAATGCTCTGCAGAATTTCAAATACTCCGGAACGGTTGCCACCGCGGGATATCGCTTCAATGATCAAAAGACATGGGCTGGAAATTTCTATTTTGTAAAACCATTTTATACGGAGAACAGTAAACTGGTACAATCAGCATTAAAAGCACAGGTAGCCGGTACTTTAACCTGGCAGAGCAAGCTCATCAATATTACTGGAGGTGGGGATGTTAAATTCAGTAGTGGTAGTACAGATTATGGAGCAACAGCCGGAGTAGATCATCTTTTCAGGACGCAGGTAGCATACAAAATGGTGTTGGTGGCTAATCCTTCCGCTTACCTGAATGCCGGAACGCAACAATTCACCAATACATATTATCGAAAAAATAATTTTCTCATCTTTCCGGGTACTGAACAACAGGTCTCTGAAACAGTGAAGCAATTTTCTATACTGTCGTATGAACTCTCCCTGCCCCTGATTCTTGCGAGAGATAAATTCCAGGTTTTACTAATTCCTGCGTATGTAATGCCACAAAATCTAACGGAACCAGCAAAAAACCTGTTTTATGTCACCGCTGGCATAAAAGTTATTCTTTAATCGGGGACAAATCCTTTCTGGAAAAGTTAGTTTTCAAACAGGCAGTATATAAATTTGCCGGATATATTATCCAGCAAGTCCACATGCCCTCCAAAAGCAGGAAAAAGAAATTTATAAGATGGGTTCTCAGTATAGCTATCGCAGTAATTGTGGTAGCCGCGGCCTGGATGTTTTATCGTTTCCTGGCTTATGCAAAGGCCAAATCAACTCACTACGCAGAATTCGGTATCTCCATTCCTAATGAATATACGATCCACGGCATCGATGTTTCCAAGTATCAGAATATTATTGCATGGGAAGAAGTAAAGGAAATGCAGGTGGGCCACATCAAACTGGGCTTTGCTTTTATAAAAGCAACAGAAGGCCTGGGCAATACAGATCCTCAATTCAGGCGCAACTGGAAAAAATCCAGAAGTAATGATATTGTGCGGGGCGCCTATCATTTTTTCATTGCAACAAAAGATGGAAAAATGCAGGCAGAACACTTTATAGACAAGGTAAGCCTGGAACCTGGTGATCTGCCACCGGTACTGGATGTTGAGCAGCGTTACGGAGCCTCAAGGACATCCTTACAAAGAGAAGTGAAGCGATGGCTGGAAACAGTAGAGGCGTATTATCATGTGAAACCCATCATCTATACCAATGTTGATTTCTACAATCAAAACCTGGGGAATGCCTTTGATGAATATCCTTTATGGGTAGCGCATTATTATCAGCCGCAACAACCACGCATTAGCCGCGACTGGATATTCTGGCAGCATAGCGACGAAGGTAATGTGAATGGCATCACCTATAAAGTTGACTTTAATGTATTCAGTGGTGATTCAGTTGAATTCAGAAACCTCCTCATCCCGGGCGAAGTTCAAAACTAGATAGCTTACCTTTCCTCAAATCTTATTTCATGGGTGAACAGGGCTGGGATCCGGAAGTAAAAAAGTATTTTCTTAAAATCCTTAACACCATTTCTACCGGACTTTTATGGCTAATGAGCACTGTTACAGCAGGGATCTATTTTGAATTGGGCTGGACTGGTGAAAGGCCACTCTATGCAGTGATTTTATTCTATGTGATTGCAGTGGCGGCATTTATCCTGCTCTTGCGCTACTATTACCGACTTTGGAAGTAACTTCTGACTTCTTTTAACGTTTCAGCTAAAAATACCCCTGGCCAGGTTTAGCCAGTTTATCGGAAAATCTTATCTTGACATGAAGTAAAGGACAAGCGCTATTTATGGAATTAAAAAGAATCAGCAGAAAACTTGTAATAATTGGAACTCTCATTATTTGGGCTATTAAATTCATTATTCGTCCACTTGGCCTTTTTGAGGATCCCGTAAGATTCTTTTTAAACATCGCTCCCAATCTCTTTGGATCCTTCCTTATCCCTTTTGGCGCTTACTGGTTTTTTAGTGGAAGGAATTTCTTCATTGCAAGAGTTTTCCGGATTCAATCCGCGTATGATCTGCAACTGGTTTGTTTAATGGGATTAGGTATGCTCATTATTAATGAATACCTGCAATTGATCCCCATCTTTGGAAGGACATTTGACGTTTATGATATTATATTCTCGATGGTAGGTTTGCTGACTTCTTATTTTGCTTTCTCCAAAGTACAGCAACGCTATGCAGTGCAATCACCCCATGCAGAAGATCAGCTGCTATGATCAGCAATTATCCTCCAGGTCCCATTGATTTTTTTGAATACCAGGGTGAAATAACCGGATACATCCCCAACACTTCTTTTCAACATCCATTTACCAGTGACATGATAATATTGCGGTGAAAGCGGTTTCACAAGAATAATTTCAAACTTCAGCTTACCCATTATTGCCGTATCAGGATAATGCGATTTATAATTGGCGAGCGTTTGATTCCATCCATAAGTAATCCCACTCTGACCGATAAACATCAGGGAATCATTTTTCCAGTAACCACCCATGAATTCTTCCAGGTTCCCATTATTCCAGGCAGCAGTTTGTTTGTTTAAAATATTCCGGATAGCAGTATCATCAGGTTTTTGAGCATAACAGGAAGCTCCTGTCAATAACAGAAAGAAGACAAGCCATTTCATCATCGGAATTAATTTGCAGAAAGGTAGAGTAATAATTACGAATGGAGTTAATGCCTAATGATGACAATTATCTGAATGGGCATGATTATGAACCCGGCAAAACCGGTAGTTCAGGAAATGTGCCGTTACGATCAGGGCAACAGCGGGAATGAGCAACCAGGTTTCATAATGCACGAAAAAGAGTTTCAGGACCAGAAGAGCGAGGCCCAGGCAAAACAGGCCAAAAGGACGGAGGCTATGGTGGTGGCGTTTATAGCCATGGTAAAAGGACCAGGCCCCAATTCCGAAGGCCAAAAGGACCATACCGGCCTCAAAAGCCAGGTTATGGATGATATTTACGCCAAATAGAGGGAGTGTGGATATGAACAGGGGCAGCACAGCACAGTGAATTGCGCAGGCTACGGAGGCTGTAATGCCCAATGCGTCCCAATTTACTTTCCTCGTACTCATAAAGGAGGCCAAAGATACGAAAAAAGCAACATTGTTGCAAAAGATTGAGGAAGAAAAAGCTTTAGGTGGTAACTTTGTGGGGTCAAAAAATGAATATGTCAAGGAAAACTCTTTTCTATATCGGTTTTTTTGTGGTGCTGACCCTCATATTTTATCTGGCAATTGCCAAATCTATACGGAAAAATGATACTATTTCAGTTGTTCAGCCATTTGCCTTTCTGAACCAGGATGGGCAAAAGGTAACTGACAGGGATATGGAGGGAAAGGTGTATGTGGCTGAATTCTTTTTTACTACCTGTACCGGTATTTGCCCAAAAATGAACAACAATATGAGAACCGTATATGAAAAGTTCAAAGATGAAAAGGATTTCCGCATACTCTCCTATACCTGTGATCCGGAAAGGGATTCTGTGGTTCAATTGAAGAAGTATTCCGATTCATTGAAGGTGAATACTTCAAAATGGGTTTTTCTAACAGGCAGGAAAGACAGCTTGTATACGCTTGCCCGTAACAGCTATACAATTGATGACCCCGCTAACAATGTAAATTCAATAGATGATCAGTTCCTTCATTCACAATTATGGGCACTGGTAAATAAAAGAGGCGAGGTCAAGAAGATATATGATGGACTAAAGCCAAGTGAGGTGGATGCAATGATGAAGCAGATAAGGAAACTGCTAAAGGATTGAACATGGCAAGAGACACAAAAGACATATTGAAAAAGAACCGGCTGAGCGTTACTGCCAGTCGTGAAAAAATATTAAATCTGTTCCTTGATCAGACGGGTGCTTTGGCACACGGTGATATAGAGAAAAGAGCTGGTGAAAAATTTGACCGGGTTACAATTTACCGGACGTTACAGGCATTTGTTGAAAAGGGGATCATACATACAATCCCCACGGCGGATAATTCCATTTTATATGCTCTCTGTAAGGATGATTGCGAGGAAGGGCATCATCATGATCATCATGTTCATTTTGTATGTAAACAATGCCACCATACCTATTGCCTGGATAATGTGGTGACTCCCGATATAAAACTTCCTTCAGGGTATTCAGCAAAACAAATTGAGGTGGTAGTAGAAGGGATCTGCAGGCAGTGTTCTGTTTGATAATTCTGTTTAAGTAAGGGCTAAAAACAAGCCCCCATGTAGACACATGGGGACTTAGGTTAAGGCTCTGATTAGTAGCTATGTTTCGGATACCGTTCAGCGGGCAACAGTATCGCTGATATGATTAAATTTCTTGATGAACCAAAAGTAATATTCCCGTACGACATTTCCGAATTTACCCAGTACCACTTTTGGAGTATTTTATGCTAATTTTTGCAGTCCGTCCAACTCCGCCTTTACAAACCGCATAAGACCACTTATATGGGATGGGGAAAAGTCAAATTCCAGCCCGGCTGCTTTAAACAATTCCGGTAAAGTTCGGGTTCCCCCCAGGTCAAGGGCTGTTATGTAATTATTAAGCGCTTTATCAGGGTTCTGTTTGTATTGCTGCCACAAGCCAATCGCTCCCAATTGAGCAATTCCATATTCAATGTAATAGAATGGGACTTCAAAAAGATGAAGCTGCCTTTGCCAGCCATATTCCCTGTATTTCTCCAATCCGGAAATATCCAGTACAGGAGAAGTAAATTCATTCAGTATCTGTAACCATGCATTCTTTCTTTCTTCATTGGTATGCGCAGGATGTTCATAAACCCAGTGTTGGAATTTATCGATGGTAGCAATCCAAGGAAAAATTGTAATAACCCTTTCAAGTTGTTGTTCCTTAGCCCGGATCAGTTCTTCTTTATTATCGAAGAAGACATGCCAGTGGTCCATCGTGAAAAGTTCCATGCTCATGCTCGCAACTTCAGCAATCTCCATGGGGTATTCCTTAAAACCATTTAACTCCAGGTCATGGGAAAGGAAAGAATGAATGGCATGACCACCTTCATGTACCATGGTGGTTACATCATCCAATTGTCCTGCAGCATTCATAAAAATGAAAGGAGCCCCACTTTCTGCCAGCGGACAGTTATAACCGCCAGGTGCTTTTCCTTTCCGACTATCCAGGTCAAGATGACCCATACTCTTCATCTTGCGCAGACAATCAGCAAAGAAAGGACGAAGCTCATTGAAAACTTTAATGGTCTTATCTACCAGCTCTTCGCCAGTCTTGAAAGGATGCAGGGGTTCAATACCTACTGGCTCGGCATCAATATCCCAGGGACGTAATGTATCCAGTCCCAGTTTTTTCTTCTTGATCTCATAAAGCTGGTTCACCAGTGGCATTACATGAAGTTTTACTGCTTCATGAAACTGATAACAATCTTCCTTTTTATAATCAAAGCGACCCAACTCTGCAAATCTGAAATCTCGATAGTTTGAAAATCCTGCATTCAGCGCAACCTGGTTACGCTTGCTGAGAAGTCCGCTATAGAGATCATTCAATGCATCTTTGTCCTGCAATCTCCGCTCGTTCACCTTTCGGTAAACTTCTTCCCTTAATTTTCTATCAGGGTCTTCCAGGAATTTTGCTGCCTGTTGCAAAGTATATTCCTGTCCTTTAACCTCCACGGTCATTTTCCCGGAAATAACTCCAAACTTTTGAGCTTCTACTCCCAACTCAGCCTGTAATTGAATATTGGATTCCCGGAATAGGTCGATATTCTTTTTAACAGTACGGAGATAAGTGAAATATGTTTTCTGATCCAGCTCTTTTGTAAATGGAGATGCAATGAGTTTGCGATTCAGCATATCTGCATACGGCTGGATCTTTGGCTGGATATTCATCATGAAGAAAGTGAATGACTCTTCCAGTTCTTTATTTTCTGTGTCGCAGGTCATTTTGATCTGGCGCCAGCAGGCATCTTCACTAATAATGGCTTCCAGTTCACTCATATCTTTGAGCCACTGGGCAAGAGCTTTTGGAGAGTCAAGCGGGCGATCCGCCAGTTCTTTAAAATAAGGTTCCAGCGTTTCCCAATCCTTCACAATAAAATTATCCGGAAGAAAATGCCTTTCTAATTTATGTATATCGGCTGAGTAGGTCATAGTAGTTTATTTAAATAAAAAAGCTATCGATAGATAGCTATTAGATAAACAGGAAATTACCCGGATAGTTCAACTGGCAATCCTGTTCAATGGCCAATAGCATATATCGATAGCCTGTTGTTTATTTCTTTTTCTTAGGGGGTGCTGATTTCTTAGCAGCCTTGGGAGCTTCTTTCTTTTCTGTTTTCTTCTCCTTGGCAGGAGCAGCAGCCTTCTTCTTTGGCTTCTCTTCTTTTTCAGCCGCAGCTTTCTTTGCAGGAGCTTTTGGTTTTTCTTCCTTTGCGGCTTTTGTTTCTTTTACTTCTTTAACGGGAGCTGCTTTCTTTGCTGGTTCTGCTGCTTTTGGTGCCGGTGCAGCTTTTGGAGGAGACTTGGGTTTAACTTCCTCAACTACTTCTTCTTCCTCTTCTGCAGGTGGTTCAGAAAGTTTTATTTCAACCTTGTTCTTTTTAAGAATATCAAACCATTTGACCATCTTCTTCAGGTCACTGGCATACACACGTTCGAAATCCAGATCGGGATATACTTTTTCAAAATATTTCTTAAGCACAGCATTGTCCTTACCGTCGGGCAGGCTGCCCCCATGCTTTTCCATTGCATTGAAAACCTCAACCATGTTTACGTTTTCGCCAGTAGTATATATTTCAATGCTCTCCAGGTGAGAAAAATTGTGGATACGGGATGAGGCAAATTTTGTACTCTGGTCATCCAGGGAACGAACGATAGCGCCGTCATTTTTAGTATTTATCAATTCATACAATCCGGGCATTCCGGTAACGGCAACGAGCTTACTGTACTCCATATATATTCTTTGTTTAAGAGGCGCTAAGATACTTGAGTTATTTGAAATGAAAATATCGGGCCACGCTCTGATTATCATGTAGTCCTCTCAATAAATGAAGAATAAAATCTCCCGGTACGAAAGTTGACGTGCAATTAGGCGTCTTATACCAGTAAGAAGTTTATTATGAAGAAAATTATACTTGTGGCTTTGACGCTTATAAATGGCCTTGTAGCTGTTCATTCTCAAAGCATTAAAGGAAAGCTCGTGGATCTTGTTGATAGTAAGCCCCTTGCCGGTGCTACTTTGACACTGGTTTCCTTGAAAGATTCAACGCAAATCAGGAGAGGTCTTGCCGATAGTTCCGGAAGATTTGTATTTCAAAATCTTCCTGTTGATTCCTTCTTTGTTAAAGTAGGTTTTATTGGATATTCAGAATACAAACAGATTGTAGCCACCAATGATAGTACACCGGTGGTAGATCTGGGCACTCTATTCATCCCCAAAACTGCAACATCATTGACAGATGTGACAGTAGTTTCAAAAGTACCTCCGGTTCAACAAAAGGGAGATACCACGCAGTTCAATGCAAGCCAGTTTAAGGTAAATCCAGATGCAACCACAGAAGACCTTATCAAAAAAATGCCTGGTATTACGGTAGAAAAAGATGGGACAGTGACTGCGCAGGGTGAAACAGTGAGGAAGGTGACCATTGATGGAAGAGAGTTTTTTGGTGATGATGCTACTGCTGCATTACGGAATCTTCCCTCTGAAATCGTAGATAAAATTCAGGTATTTGACAGATTGAGTGACCAGGCAGCATTTACCGGATTTGATGATGGTAACTCGCAAAAAGCGATAAATGTGGTTACGAAAGCTGGATTGAGGAATGGACAGTTTGGACGTATTTATGCGGGCTATGGAACGGATGACAGATATTCCGGTGGTGGTAATGTGAGCTTTTTCAAGGATAACAGAAGAATATCCTTTGTCGGAAATTTCAATAATATCAATCTTCAGAATTTTGCTTCGCAGGATCTGTTAGGAGTAACCAGCAGCGGTAATCGCGGAGGCGGTGGTGGTGGAAACTTTGGTGGTGGCGGCGGAGGAAATCGTGGAGGTGGTGGAGGCGGCGGTGGCGGTAACCGCGGCGGTGGTGGAGGCGGAGGTAACTTCGGTGGTGGATTTGGTGGCGGAGATAATTTCTCTGTTGGCCAGCAAAGTGGGATTAGTAAGACCAATGCAATCGGTGTAAATTTCTCCGATAAATGGGGAAAGAAACTGGATGTGCAGTCGAGTTACTTCTTCAATAACAGTAAGAACACAAACGCGAGTTCATCCAGGCAGGAAACATTAGGCCAGAATTATTTTAATAATCAGAACAATATTTCACAGAGTGATAATTATAATCACCGTTTTAACATGCGTTTGCAGTGGACGCTTGATTCCAATAATTCAATCATTATCAATCCCAGCCTTAACTTCCAGAACAATCGTTCTATTTCACAGGCAATCGAAAATTCATTATATGGAGAAACAGATACTGTAAATACTTCCGTAAGTACTCGTGATGTAAAAAGGGAAGGGTATAACCTGCGGAATAATATTTTGTATCGCCATTCATTTAAAAAGAGAGGAAGAACCTTCTCTGTAAATCTTAATACAACACTCAACAGGAATGACGGAGAGTCATATTCAATAGCTACCTATCGTTTCTTCAAGACTGGCGCTGTTTCTGATTCATTGCAAAATCAGTTCTCTGATAATCCTACTAACGGATATAACGTGAGCGCTAATTTCAATTATACTGAGCCTTTGAGCGCAAAAAGCCAGTTACAGTTCTCCTATAGCCCATCCTATTCCAAGAGCAAGGCTGATCAGCAAACCTTTGAATATGATCCGGCGGCAAAAGAATATTCTGACTTCATTACTGCTCTTTCCAACAAATTTGATAATACAACAACCACACATAATGGCGGGATCACTTACCGTTTGGGAAGTGGAAATTTCCGTGACCAGCAGAACTCTTTTTCTGTTGGTGTAAACGTGCAGTATTCCAGGCTGGAAAGTGACAGGATCTTCCCAACGGCATCAAATGTGGATCAAACATTCACCAATATATTGCCGAATCTGCAGTGGCGTAGAAAAATAAGCCCCAGAAGCAGTTTCAATATATTTTATCGCGCAAATACCCAGTTCCCCAGTGTAACGCAATTGCAGGATGTGGTTAACAATACTAATGAATTGAGAAAGAGTGTGGGTAATCCTGATCTAAAACAATCGTACTCTCATTTCCTGAATGGCCGTTATACTTTTACCAATACACAGAAGGGTCAGGCATTCTTTGCGAACTTCTTTGTACAGGCACAACAGGATTATATTTCCAGCGCCACCTTTATTGCTGCTCAGGATTCTGTGATCAACGGGGGAAATATTTTGAAAAGAGGAGCTCAGCTTTCCAAACCAGTTAACCTTGATGGATACAAAAGCCTTCGTTCATTCTTTACATTCAGCCAGCCTGTTAAGTTTATTAAATCAAACCTGAATCTTAGCACCGGATTCTCTTATACCAGGTTCCCGGCATTGATCAATAATGTTATGAGCAGGACAGATAACTATGCTTACAATGCAGGAATTGTTATTGCAAGTAATGTAAGTGAGTATGTGGATTTCAATTTATCCTATAATGCCAACTTCAATAATGCAAAGAGTAATGCAGTAGGCAGTGTTGATAATAAATATGTGAACCAGGCTGCAGGAGTTCAGTTTAATCTGTTGACTAAGGCCGGATGGTTCCTTCAGAATGATGTGACCAATCAAACCTATAGCGGATTGAGTGATGGATTTAACCAGAGCTTCTGGTTATGGAATGCATCTATTGGTAAAAAATTCCTGAAGAAGAAACAGGCCGAATTAAAATTATCAGTGTTTGACCTGCTGAAACAAAATCAAAGTATATCACGTGAAGTAACAGCTGCCTATATTACAGATTCTCAAAGCACCGTGCTGCAGCAGTACTTCATGTTAACCTTCACGTATAGCCTGAAAAACTTCGGAACGCCGGCAAGACCTCAGCGTGGAAATTTCCAACGTGGCAATTTCCAGGGTGGTGGATTTCCCGGTGGTGGCGGCGGTTTTTAATAACTAAAACTTCAATTGTTACCAGAAAGGCATTTCGAAAGAAAATTTCTGTAATATCGTCCTAAGCAAAATTCCCGGAGATTGGATGAAAGAACTTTGGTGGAACGGCTGAAGCAGGGCGATGAAGCTGCTTTTAAGAAGATTGTTGAGACCTGGCAGGATATGGTTTTCAACACGGCGCTAGGTATTGTACAAAACGCTGAGGATGCGGAAGATATAGCTCAGGAAGTGTTTGTGCAGGTGTACCAGTCGGTTGGGTCATTCAAGGGGGATTCTAAATTCTCCACCTGGATGTACCGGATCACGGTAACCAAGTCCCTGGACCATGAGCGCCGAAAGAAAAGAAAGAAGCGTTTTGCCTTTGTTAAAAGTATATTTGGAGAGGAAAGCCAGGTGGTGGTGCACCCACCGGATTTTAACCACCCCGGAGTAGCACTGGATAAGAAGGAAGATGCAGGGGAATTATTCAAGGCGATAAAGAACTTACCTGAGAATCAACGAATTGCATTCTCGTTACACAAAATTGAAGGCTTAAGCTACCAGGAAGTAAGCGATGTCATGAAAACAACCGTTTCCTCTGTTGAATCGTTGATACACAGGGCGAAAATCAATCTTAAAAAAAAACTGGAGGAGTATTACCGCGGAAAGCAATAAGGCAAAGGTTTTACTATTCAAATAACGTCAAATTATAGCGCTATGAAGCAGATACCAGATATGAAGAGAATCGAAAAGGCACTTGAAAGCCTGGATGGCATTCAACGTGCTACGCCGCAACCCTATTTCTATACCCGCCTGAAAGCAAGACTTGACAGGAAGGAAAGAGAATGGTCAGGCATTACCGGCTTTATCAGCCGCCCTGCCTATGCACTCGCAATGATTTGTGTGGTTTTACTTGTCAATACATGGGCGGTGATGAATAGCAGTAATGAATCAAGCCAGGTCAACCCAATACAGGTGGCAACAGATCAGCAATTACCTGATGAATATAATGTTGCTGTGAATACTTTCTATGACTATGAAACACCATCTGTCAACTAATGGCCTACATAAAAAATAATAAAGTTCTTGCTTTTATAATTGCCGTTCTGTTGTTATCCAACATTGCCATGCTTTATTTCTATCTGACGAAGAAGAATTGTGAGGGTGATAAGCCAAAGGAACAACAAGGCAAACGTGGAGAATTCATGGTGGATAAACTTAAGAATGATGTTGGATTCAATGATAGCCAGATAGCCCGTTATAGAGATATCAGGGTTAAGCATAAAGAAAGCATGAAGCCATTGTTTGATGATATCTTTTATGCTAAAGACAGTTTGTATAAACTGTTATTGCAAGCCCAGCCCCCTTCCGATGAGCAGGTAAATCATTACCTGGAAGCGATCGGAAATAAACAAGAGATCATTGATCAAAGAATATTTAATCATTTCCTTACCCTGAAACAATTATGTACTCCTGATCAGGTACCCCGGTATGATTCTACGATGCAAAAAGTAATAAAAGGGATGATCAATCCAAGATGGGGCGGTGGCGGAGACAAAAAGAACAACGACAACAAAAAATAGATAACACTTTAAACTACGAATTAAATGAAAAAATCCATTTTCATCCTTTCGCTTCTATTGCTTGCCGGAAGCGTTACTGTTATGGCTCAGGGTGGTGGCGGACAGCGCCGCACAGTTGCTGAGCGTGTACAACGTGTTCATGAAAAAATTGACAGTGCCTTCCATCTGGATGCAGCCAAACAGGCCCAGTGCGATTCTGCATTTGCCACTTTCTATCGTGCACAGGATAAGCTTCGTGAAGAGGCAATGGCAGGTGGAGGACAGCCCGACTTCCAGGCAATGCGTGAGAAATCACAGCCACTGATGGATGCAAGAGACAAAGAATTAAAGGCCATCCTGGGTGATGATAAATTCAAGGTCTACAAAGAAGGAATTGAGCCTACTATGCGCGGTGGCCGCGGTGGTGGCGGAGGCGGTGGAAACCGTTAATACCTTTTTCTTTTAGGGTTACTGGTAGTTAATACAACCCCGCTGCTTTATTCCCAGCACGCGGGGTTTTTTATTGCCCGTTTTTAAATTGTATTATTCCTTCTCTTTCCAAAAAGCAATATTGCCCCCAATACACCTATCCCTGCAAGTAGAACACCATTAGTTCTTTTGGCCCTTTCTGTAGGCTCATGAGATAAACTGGCATAAGTTGCTTCTGCAGGAACTGCTTTTTCTTCTTCATTACTTACCACATCCCAATCATTATATCCTTTACCGGTTAAGCGGGTCAACATTTCCATTTCATCTTCACGACGTTGTTTCAAATCCTTTAAATATTTCTTTCCTGCCTCACATTTGAAATCTCCGGTGGCCGGATGCGTAATGATATACCGTGCCTGGTAATTCTCTGTATTGGGTGTAACCTGGAATTGAAGATCCTGAGGAAAACTGTTCCGGTTATATCTTACATGTAAGCGGGTGAAATAAACATTGGAGGAATTTTCATCTTCATCCTCCTGTATTCTATAATCCCTACCCCCGGGATTTACCCACCAAACCCCGGCCTGAACAAGGTCCTGGGTGGAAGGAGCTGTTGCAACACAGGGATCACATTTCACATAGTTTTGAGGACTAACATCCCAGGCATATTCCAGCATGGCAATTGATTTTCCCTCGCGGCTCCATTGATGCTGAAAGAGATTTGTATAAAAGCTGGAAAAATTGTCTTTCACAAACAGCGGAACATTTTTGGAAGTGGGCAATGAAACGGTTCTGTAATTAGTAGTTTCAATCCTTCCCTGTTTGGTAAAAGCATAAACGATCATATCCTGGTCCCCATCTGCATTGGCCATTCCCAGCCGGATAGGCAGCATAAACTTAGGAGATGCGAATTTGATCTGAATAGGACGAAGGAAATTGCCTGGTAATTTTTTCTTTTCCTTCTCATTTACTTTGACCACAAAGAATTTGAGATTGCTTTTTATATAGGGTGCCAGTACTTCTTCTGCACCTGCAGGTATCTTATAGCCATTTTCATCCAGCCAGGATTTTAAGCCGGAACTTTCCTTTGCACTTAAAATAAGGATATCATATTCGCCGACAAGATATTTACCTTCAATTTTTACTCGGTCTTCTTTTTGCTTAAGCAAAGGCGCACTTTCATAATCCAACCTGCTGCTTCCCAACCCGGTGACCACCACTTCCGAAAGCGCGTAAGGATTGCATGGATTTTCATCATAATATTCAACCAGTCGGGGTTTGCTGTATTCATTCAGCGTATTGAAAATATTCTGATCAACTACTTTAATGTCGTCTTTTTGTAAGACAACAGGAACGGGTACCACCATGGCGAAATCTTTGAAATTTCCCTTGAAATCATTGTACATCGTGATCACATTCCAGTTTCCTGATCTCACCAGGATCACCTGCGATGTTTTGTTTTTTAATGTTCCATCTGCCTTACTTACATAAAAGCCACAGAAGGCAATGGCTTCATGACTGATCATCCCTGTGAGGATAATGAGAGCAGCCAGTTTTTTTGTGAAAGGTTTCATGACTATGTGTTTGAGTTTATGAATGAAATTGTTCCGATAGCCATCGGAATGAAGAGTTGCGGATTTCCAGGAAAATGATTTGGATTTAAATAACCAGTCGAGAAGGGGAACAAGTGGTGCAGCTGCAACCAGCACCCAGATGATTGTGTTGTATTTCCATTTAAATGCAGCCAGGTAGAATGCAACTGCAGCTATCAATACCGCCCAAAGGATCCTTGCCACTGGATGATTGGGAGAAGTACGGGGATCGCTGATCATAAAGAAGGTAAATAACAGGAGACTGCCAGTATTTACTGAATGCACAAAATAGTCCATTGGCCAGCCCAGCACATAGATCTGCCTCCAGTATAACAATCCTACATAGGTTATCAGGAACGCAAGGGAAACATCCAGCTTTTGTACCCTGGTCACAACAATAACTCCCAGTGTTACAGCACCAAAAAATATGACTGCATTACTGCCCCACTGTCCCGGACTTAACCAGGCATCATGGGTAAAAACCAAAGCTGAAATTATGCCGGCCGCAGAAGGATTGAAAATATGTTTCCTGTTCCATTTGAAAAGATATTTTGAACCAACCGTTACAAATGCCGCAAACAGGCTTGTATACCAGTGATTGGTTTTAAGCAGCAGGCATAAACTCATGGCACTTATCAATACGCTGAATCCCCAGCGGTCAAAGTCTGCCAGTGACAGCCACTTCTTTGCCTTAATTGAATCTGCTGAATATTGAAAAACAAGACAGCCACCGATGGTGGTTAGATAATGGGACCAGTCTGCCGTCCAGCTAAGCGCCAGGATTCCATAACTTAAAAAAATTGCCTGGAAGATCACCTGGAAAGCACGAGGGTCAACCCGCAGGGTTTTGTTTGCCATACACTCCGTTTAAAAGGGAGATGAATGGGCCCTGTTTATTACACAGAATAGACTGGAAAAAAGGACGAAAAAAACTGTGAAATTATGTATGGATTTTGGTAGATGACAGCATCGTTTAACTGCCCATCCAGTCTTTGAATGCGGCTACATTTTCCTGGCTGATTATAATCTCATCATTAACAGCGGGATCCACTTCTACCTCTAATTTACTTTTGGGATAGGACTTGATCCGTTTGATTGCACTCATGTTGACTAGGTATTTCCTGTTGATACGATAGAATGATACAGGATCAATCTGTTTTTCAATATCACTGAGTGAAATATCAAGGATAAACTTTTCTGCCTTTTTATTAACCATGCAAACCAACTTGTGTGTTGCATAGAAATAGGCAATGTCCTCCGTTTTTACACTGATATAATCCGTACCACGCTTAACCAGGAACCTTTTCTTATATGCGGGAAGATTGGTCTGCTTCGTCTGCATCAATTGCTGAAAATTGGAAGCGAAGTATTGTTTGAGCGTGTCATATTTCTTTAATGCTGCTTCCAGTTTTTCCTGCTTCACCGGCTTGAGTAAATAATCGATACTGTTCAGTTCAAAGGCTTCCTGCCAGTATTCATCATAAGCAGTGGTAAAAATAATGGGACAGGGAACAGAAACGGTTTCAAATATTTTGAAGCATAACCCATCTGAAAGCTCAATATCCATGAAAACCAGTTCGGGCTGTTCCTGTGTACGCAACCATTGAATGGCAGACTGCACGCTATCGAGTTGGGCAATTATTTCAATGCCCAGACCGGTCTTCTGTATAGCCTTTTTTAGCTTATCAGCTGCCGGCTTTTCATCCTCGATGATAAGTGTCCTCATGCCAGGTTCAGGTTGTCAGGTTATTTTTAAAACAGGCAAACGTACGGTAAAATAATTTTCACCTTCTGTAATTGTGATAAAATTACTGGTGGTCAGATCATATCGCTCATTCAGATTCTTAAGACCAATGCCTGAAGATCCTTTTCTCAATTGTTTTTTCCTAAGATTATTATGAACGGTAAGAATATCTTCTTTTAAGGTAATTACTATCACCAGTGGTTCCTGATCATTGAACTCATTGTGCTTGATGGCATTCTCTGCCAGTATCTGCAGAGAAATGGGTGGTATCAGGAACTGGTCAAGCTGTATGTCAGAGACTGTAATATTCAATTGTACAGCTTCTTCAAAGCGGATCTTCAATAAAGAAAAGTAACCTTTCAGAAAATCCATTTCTTCCCTCAGTAATACCAGGTCTCTTGCTTTATTGGTGAGAATATATCGGTAAACATCCGCCAGGTCATCATTAAACTGTTTTGCCTTAACGGGTTTTTCTTCAATTAAATGGGAAAGGGTATTAAGGGAATTGAAAATGAAATGGGGGTCTATCTGGTTCTTCAGAGCTTCCAGTTCTGCCTCTGCTTTAGCTCTTTCAGTCTGTGCACGCTGAACTTTTTCCGTTTCGGCCTCTTTCACCAGGAATACAGTTTCGTAAACATGTACAATGAACAGAACTGCGATCATGATGATCAGTGCATTCATGCTTACTATGTTCCAGTCTACCTTACCACCAGCGAAGATATGGTACCATCCCACCAGTAGAAGCACACTTACCGGAATGGTGTAAAAGGAGATGGCGAGAATGAGGGAAACTATTTTCTGAAGGGGCTTATTGAACCAGTCGAAATAGGTACGCAGCGTAAATAACAGAAAACGATTACCATGCCATATGATAAAGGAGATCCCAATTGTATAGAGGTAACTGAACTTGGTTTGCCAGAGTGAGTAACTGGTATGATCAATGAGGCCGGTAACTAATGGGATCAATATCCCGAAAAATGGTATCAGAATAAGACGAAAACCGATATCATTAACGCGTATGGAATCAGTTATTCTTTTCGTCGCATCATCAATATGTTTCATCTCCCTGTTTTCCACGTTTGGTCGTTTTTCATTTCCACCGTAAAAATTATGAAATAGATTCGATATATAACCACATGGGAATAATTAACCACCTTCATTAATTATCAAACCAACTATTTATGGACTCTATCAACTGGATTGCTGTATTAGTAGCAGGTATTTCTGCTTTTGTATTGGGGGGTGTCTGGTATTCACCAGCACTTTTTGGAAAAGCATGGATGACGGAAAACAAAATGACAGTTGCCGATGTAAGATCGGGCAACCGCGGAAAGATTTTTGGCTGGGCATTTATTCTTTCACTGATCATGGCGGCAAATCTTGCTATGTACCTGGCGGATTCACCGGCAACCTGCCCTGAAGATTGTGCGCAAAGAACTGACATTAAATGGGGGACAATGATGGGATTTTTATCAGGACTTTGGCCTTTTTGCGGAATTGCAATAGTGGGGTTATTTGAACATAAATCGGCTCGTTACATTTTTATCAACGGCGGTTATCTTCTTTTGGCGTTAACATTAATGGGCGCTATCATTGGAGTTTGGAGATAAACCAGATTTGCGCAATAAAAACGATAAATTGCAGCAAATGTTGAACTCATAGCCATGAAATTTGAAACAGAAAAGGCGTATCCTGTTCTGGACAGGACCCCCGCTGTATTATTTTCTCTATTACCCGGACTTGATGATCAATGGATCATTAATAATGAAGGCCCGGATACATTCTCTCCTTTTGATGTGGTTGGTCACCTGATACATGGCGAAAAAACAGACTGGCCTAACAGGGTGAAATTCATACTGGAAAAAGGAACATCCGCTCCATTTGTTCCTTATGACCGGTTTGCTATGTATAAAGAAAGTGAAGGCAAATCGCTGGATCAATTATTGAAGGATTTTGAAGCGCTTCGCAAAAAGAATATGGAATGGTTGCGCTCATTGAAATTAACTGAACAGGATCTTGCTAAAAAAGGAATACATCCCAATTTTGGAGAAGTTACCATGAGCCAGTTAATTTCTGCGTGGGTAGTTCATGATCTCACACATATTGCCCAGATCACAAGAGTAATGGGCAAACAGTATAAGGAAGCCGTTGGCCCCTGGGTTGCATTTTTAAGAGTACTGACTTCTTAATCCGGAAATCCCGATTTATCTATATTAGGAATAATGCGCAATGCGTTTTTGTAGTATACTTTCTTCAGGATGCTATCAGATAATCCCATTCCATACATTGCCCAAAAGGCATGGTATTTCTTATGGTAAGGGAAGTATTCATCTTCGGTTTCCAGCACGCGGAAATAAGTTGCATATTCTTCCGGGACCCAACTGTCTTTGCCGAAGAGTATTCTATCCTGATACTTAGTAAAGAATTCTTTTGCCCTTCGTGGCTGACGACCGAGTTCTGCAATTACAGCTCCGAACTCAACCACAACATTAGGCATCTGATCAAGCAACATACTAAGATGATCAAGATCATTCGGGTACCATCCAAAATGTGCAGCAATGAAGGTTGTTTTGGGATGTTTCTTAAACATACGATGCTGTTCTTCTATCAAATCTTCCCAGGGTTCAGGATCAGTAGCACTTCTTTTACGTCCAGGATGGGTGGCCAACTCCAGCCAGCGCTCATTCTTTGAATCCAGGCTATCCCAAAAAGGTTTTGGATCTGCAGTATGGATAAGAACAGGGATTTTCAATTCACCGGCTTTATCCCAAATAGCATCCAGTCGGGGATCGTCAACGGCAACTCTTTTACCATTAACATCTTTTGCTGATAACCCAAGATTCTTAAATATCTTCAATCCATTCGCACCATTCTTTACATCCTGCTCCAGCTGCTTAACTGCATTTTCGGTCCATCCCGCCTGACCAACACCATTAAAGTTGATATTGGTAAATACAATAAATCTTTTAGGATGATGATCTTTTATGTTAGTGATCATTTTCTTTAATTCCTCTCCTCCTCTGCCGGTTAGATTTACCATCACTTTCATGTTCAGTTGATCCATATCCTTTATGAGAACATCCAGGTTCTGGGAGCCCATATTTCCCTGGTGGTTATGAACATCAATGAAAGGGTATTTTGATTTGGAAAGTGGATGTTTAGGCACCACCAGTGTATTCACCGGGTCATAGGTTTCAAAATCCATCTTTAACTGCCCCATAGCAGACTGAAACAAAATGAAAATGAATGCAATAAGAAAAATGCGTTGCATAGGTTTTTATTGAGGTATAGGTTAGATGTTAAAACTCAGGATATCCTGTCGCGGATAATTTTATCAATCTTTAATGGGCTTCCAGCCAGTTAACTCCCTGACCACATTCCGCAATAACGGGTACATTATTAGGCAAAGGCAGAGCGATCTGCATGTTTTCAATGATCAACGGCTTCAATTCCTTCACCTCTGATTTCAATGCATCAAAGACAAGTTCATCATGCACCTGTAGCAGCATTTTGCTTTTCATTCCGGCTTTTTTCATAGCTGCATGTACTTTCTGCATCGCCAGTTTGATCATGTCGGCTGCTGTACCCTGGATAGGTGAGTTAATGGCGTTACGTTCGGCAAAGCCACGCACGGTGAAATTGGCTGAATTGATATCGCGTAGCCATCTCTTCCTTCCCATCAGTGTTTGAACATATCCGTTTTCCCTGGCGAAATTGATGGTATCATCCATATATTTTTGGATGCCGGAGAATTGCTTTTTATAATTGTCAATAATCTCTTTGGCTTCTGTTCTTGAAATTCCGAGGTTATCAGCAAGGCCAAAAGCACCCTGGCCATAAATAATACCGAAGTTTACGCTTTTCGCTTTGTAACGCATTTCCTTGGTCACATCCTTTTCCTTCACATTGTAAACCCGTGCCGCAGTGGCAGTATGGATATCTGTACCACTTTTGAATGCGGCTACCATATTAGGGTCTCCGCTGATGGAAGCTACAATCCTCAATTCAATCTGTGAATAGTCAGCGGATAATAAAACGTGTTTACTATCCCTTGGAATAAATGCTTTACGGATTTCTTTACCTCTATCCGTTCTTACCGGTATATTCTGAAGATTTGGATTATTGCTGGCCAGCCTGCCGGTAACGGCTACAGCCTGTCCATACGTTGTATGTACTCTTCCTGTTTTTGAATTGATCAATTCTGGCAGGGAGTCTACATACGTTGATTTCAATTTCGTTAATTCGCGAAAGGTGAGAATATCTTCCGCAATAGCATGGCCTTTGGCGGACAGTTTTAATAATACATCTTCACCAGTCTGATACTGACCAGTCTTGGTTTTTTTTGCCGAAGGATCCAGTTTTAACCGGTCAAATAAAACCTCTCCCAATTGCTTGGGTGAAGCCAGATTGAATTTTACTCCTGCGATCAGGTAAACGCTTTGCTCTGCTTTTTTTGCATCTTTTTCCAGTTCCTTTGAGTAATCCTTCAAAAAGTCAACATCGATCTTAATGCCCTCAAATTCCATGTCAGTGAGCACTTTTACCAGAGGGTTTTCTACTTCGCTAAATACTTTTTCAACCTGTTTGGATTTTAATAAGGGCGCAAATACATTTTTCAATTGAAGAGTGATATCTGCATCTTCTGCTGCATAATCTTTGATCTTCTCAATTTCCACATCACGCATGGTACCCTGTGTCTTTCCTTTCTTGCCAATAAGCTCTTCTATGTGAACCGGCTCATAACCCAGGTATTTTGCACTGAGCATATCCATGCTTCTTTTACCATCGGGTTCAATTACATAATGGGCCAACATGGTATCAAACAATTCTCCCGCTATTTCTACTCCATACCATTTCAATACCAGCAGATCGTATTTAATATTCTGGCCAATCCATGTTCTTTTCTTATCGCTGAATAAGGGTTCAAAGAATGCCAGGATCTCTTTCGTTCTTTTTTGGTCAGCTGGGCAGGGTATATACCAGGCTTCACCAGGCTTAATAGAAAAACTAAGTCCTACCAGTTCAGCTTCATTTGCATCGATTCCTGTAGTTTCTGTGTCAAAACAGATCTCTTTTTCTTTTTTCAGTTCTGCCACCAGTTTTTTAAGCCCTGCATCAGTATCTACAACTTCGTATTTATGAGCAGTATTATTAATATTCTTATCCGCTACCAATCCGGATTCAGGTTCTTCTGCGGGGATCAGGGGTTCGGCCGTTTCAGTTTTTGCCGGTTCAACAATATTTCCAAACAGATCAGTTTGTACTCCCTGCGGAATTTCTTTTCCAATGACTGATTTACCGGGAGTAGTTACAGAAAAGTCTTCGCCAAGTATTCTCTTGCCAAGTGTTTTGAATTCCAGTTCTGTAAAAGCTTCGTTTAAAAGCTCTTTATTCCAGTCTTTGATCTTGAAGTCTTCTTCATGAAACTCAACAGGCACAGTAGTTATGATAGTCGCTAGTTTCTTGGAAAGGATGGCATCAGCTTTTCCTTTTTTAACCTTCTCACCCATCGCTCCTTTTATTTTATCAGCGTTGGCAACTACATTTTCAAGTGTATCATATTCTGCCAGAAGTTTGGCAGCTGTTTTTTCTCCTATTCCTGCAATGCCTGGGATATTATCAACCGCATCACCCATCAGGCCAAGGATATCAATTACCTGGGATACATCTTTTATATTCCATTTTGCACAGACTTCTGCGGGGCCCATTATTTCCACATCACCGCCCTGATAGCCGGGTTTATAGATTTTGATCTTTTCGGAGACCAGTTGACCGTAATCTTTATCGGGAGTAACCATGAATACTTCATAACCTGCTTTAGCGGCCTGCTTGCTGAGGGTACCGATTACATCGTCAGCCTCATAGCCATCCACTTCCATTACGGGGATATTGAAACCCCTGATTATCTTTTTAATATCCGGGATAGCAGAGAGAATATCTTCAGGAGCTTCCTGGCGGTTGGCCTTATAGTCGGCAAACTCGGTATGTCTTTCAGTAGGGGCATGTGTATCAAAACAAACAGCCATGTGAGAGGGCTTTTGTTTATTGATCAGCTCAATTAAAGCATTTGTAAAGCCAAACTGGGCGTTGGTATTTCGGCCCTTTGAGGTGATCCTGGGGTTCCGTATGAGTGCATAATAGGCCCGGAAAACGAGTGCCAGTGCGTCTAAAAGGAAAACTTTTTTTGCCATGCCGCTAAGTTACTGTTTTCACTTTTTAATGCAGTACAGGCAAAAACGAGAAAGCCTCACGGCAAAGCCGGGAGGCGCAATTAGTTTCGATTGCCTCGATTATTAATCGAGTTTACTTATTGAGCTGAAGATTGTGCAACAGTTTCAGTTTCTGTACCCTGCTTGTGCTCCAGGTATTTTTCCGGATTCTTTACCAGCGTTGTACCGCTAAAGGCAGCGTTGGCAGCAGCAGGAGCAGTTTGCTCTTCTGTAGCGAAAACAACTTTGTCTTTATGAATAAAATTCAGGTAAAGGGCGAAAAACAGGAGGTTGAAAGCAAAAAAGTTCGCGATTTTACGGACACGTCTTTTCATAAATACTGGATTTGTTCGGTTTTTTTACAGATTGGATTTCTACGGTTTCGAATACCAAGATAGACCAAGCTTTGTGCAGGTGCAAACACCTGCACTATGTAATTCAAAAAATCGGGGAATACTACCTGCCCGGCTCTCGTAAATTTACGAGCCTTTAAACGGGGTCATTGAAAGTGAATGGAATAGAAACTTATTTTTTCATCTCTTCCAGGTTCTTTTGCATGAGGAACATTTCATCACGAAGACGGGCAGCCTCCATGAAATCCAGATCCCTTGCAGCCTTTTCCATATCCTTTTTAATGCGACCTATAGCCTTTTCCATCTGGGGAATGGTCTTGTATTCGGCCTGTTCCTCTGCGGCAACTGTAACCAGTTCCTCATTAGGTCCTATGGCATATGGATTCCTGGGGTCATATCCTTTAATATCCAGAACTGAAGTTTGTGCAAATACCTGTTGTTTGCTTTTGACAACAGTTTTAGGAGTGATATTATGTTCAATATTATAGGCAACCTGTTTTTCCCTGCGCCGGGTAGTTTCATCAATTGTCTTCTGCATACTTTCCGTCATCTTATCTGCATAAAAAATTACAAGACCATCCACATTTCTTGCAGCCCGACCTGCAGTTTGAGTCAATGATTTTTCATTGCGCAAAAATCCTTCCTTATCAGCATCAAGAATAGCAACCAGTGATACTTCTGGTAGATCAAGACCTTCTCTGAGGAGGTTTACACCAACAAGAACATCTATTTCGCCAAGACGTAATTGCCGAAGGATCTCAACTCTCTCCAGTGTGTCCACTTCGCTATGAATGTATTTGGATTTTATATTAATGCGATGAAGGTATTTATCCATTTCTTCCGCCATTCGTTTGGTTAGTGTGGTTACGAGCACACGATCGCCTTTTGTAACTCGCTTATCGATTTCATCAAGCAGGTCATCAATCTGATTTACGGAAGGACGAATCTCAATAGGAGGATCCAGTAAACCGGTTGGCCGCACCACCTGTTCAACAACCACACCCTCCGTTTTTTCCAGTTCATAATCATCAGGAGTTGCAGAAACAAAGATCACCTGGTTTTGCATTGATTCAAATTCATGGAAATTAAGCGGACGGTTATCCAATGCACTTGGTAGGCGGAAGCCATAGTCAACCAGGATCAATTTCCTGCTACGGTCACCACCATACATCCCACTCACCTGCGGAACAGTCTGGTGAGATTCATCAATTATCATCAGGTAATCTTTTGGAAAATAATCCAACAGGCAGAAAGGTCTGGTACCCGGTACGCGGCGATCAAAAAAGCGGGAATAGTTTTCAATACCATTGCAATATCCCAGCTCACGGATCATTTCAACATCATATTCTACCCTTTCTTTTAATCGTTGTGCTTCAATCAGCTTCCCACCTTCTTTGAAATAATTAACCTGAGCCTGCATTTCATCCTGTATCTCATAGATCACTTGTTGAAGAATATCTTTTGGAGCTACATAAAGGTTGGCAGGAAAGATGGCTGCATTTTCCATGACAGCAATCCGTTTTCCGGTAACAACATCTATACTTTCTATTTCTTCAATCTCATCACCAAAGAACGTAACGCGATAGCCGTAATCGGTATAAGGAAGATTGATATCAACTGTATCCCCTTTCACTCTGAAGGTGGCACGGTTGAATTCAATAGTTGTTCTGTTATATAATGAATTGACCAGTGCATGAAGAAATCCCTGGCGTGAAAGGGTCTGGCCCTTATTGATGCGGATGATTCCGTTTTCATAATCAGTAGGATTACCCATACCGTAAATACAGCTAACGGATGCAACCACAATTATATCACGTCGACCGCTCAATAAACTACTGGTGGCTCTTAATCGGAGTTTATCCAGTTCATCATTTATGCTGAGGTCTTTTTCAATATAAACATCACTTACCGGCATATAGGCTTCCGGTTGGTAATAATCATAGTAGGAAACAAAATATTCCACGGCATTATTGGGAAAGAATTGCCGAAACTCGCCATAAAGCTGGGCTACCAGGGTCTTGTTATGAGTAAGCACCAGGGTTGGTTTCTGAACATTTTGGATCAGGTTGGCAACGGTGAAGGTTTTACCGCTGCCGGTAACCCCAAGGAGGGTCTGGAATTTCTCCCCATTCTGAATCCCTTCGGTCAGTTGACGGATGGCTTCCGGCTGATCACCGGCCGGGGGAAAGGGGGTGTGTAACTGGAAAGGCATATTGCAAGTTAACGAATAAGGTGCTGTGTGCGCAGCACTTCTGTTTCAATTGAAGCAAGTAATGTTCGCGTTGACACATATTTGTTACAGGTAAAAGGAGAGGGTGTACAACAGGTATTGAAAGTAATTAAGCAATAGCAAATTTTAGTCGATTTATAAGTTAATAACCCTGAATTTCTCAGGGTTATTTCTTTATGTGCATTAAGGATATTCCCCTAATTATTAATAATTGATATTCATAAACTTGCGACTGAAAACTTTGTATATTATTTTTCGTAGAGAGAGTATCCAATATCCGAACCGCTATGAAAAATCTTTATGCATTATTTTTCTTCACAGGGCTATTTTTTAAGCCCCATGCTCAGCAATTCACGCTGATCAAAGACATTAATCCTGGATCAGCCACAAGCAATATCAGTTACCTCACTAACGTAAACAATACTTTATTTTTTGCAGCCAATGATGGTTCCAATGGAATGGAACTTTGGAAAAGCAATGGCACTACTGCAGGCACTATACTGGTAAAAGATATTAAGGAAGGGACAGGTAGCAGCAGTATCGGTTATCTTACTAATGTAAACGGTGTTTTATTCTTTGTTGCCAACAATGGAACTAATGGAACGGAATTATGGAAAAGTGATGGAACCGATGCTGGAACTGTAATGGTAAAGGATATTCGCTCAGGTTCAATGGGAAGTAATCCTACCGGTCTGGTAAGTATGAATGGTGTCTTATATTTCGCTGCTGATAATGGATTGCAGGGAGCAGAATTATGGAAGAGTGATGGTACAACCGCAGGCACAATTATCGTAAAGGACATCAATGCCAATTCAGCGTCATCCTATCCACAATCAATGATCAATGTGAATGGAACCTTGTTTTTCTCTGCAGATAATGGAGTGAAAGGAATGGAATTATGGAAAACAGATGGAACTGCCACCGGAACAGTTCTGGTAAAAGACATCTGGAATGGAAGCTATGAATCATATCCTTTTGACCTGGCAGCCATTGGAAATACATTATACTTCTCCGCAGACAATGGCATTTCTGGTACTGAACTTTGGAAAAGCGATGGAACTGCAGCCGGGACCACCATTGTAAAAGATATTTGGTCTGGCTCCAATAGCGGTTATCCTTATGACCTGGTAAATGTTGGAGGTACGCTTTTCTTTTCCGCCAATAACGGGTCTAATGGCATTGAATTATGGAAGAGTGATGGGAGCGCCTCAGGTACTGCATTGGTAAAGGACGTATGGCCCGGATCACAGAGTGGTGCAGCAGGTAATTTTGAGAAATTCGTCAATAAACTGGTATTTACCGGTAATGATGGAGTGAATGGATTTAGGACCTGGCAAAGCGATGGAACAATAGCAGGAACACAAATGGCAACGGGCATTGTTGATGTGGGAGGCGGGACCCTGGAAGAACTCGTAGAAACCGACTGGAAGATTTATGCCAGTATAAATCAGACTGCAACCGGGAGTGAATTATGGGCAGTTAATTTTTCCGTAATACTGCCGCTTGACCTGATTTCATTCAATGCAGAGTTGGTGCAAAATGATGGAGTATTAGATTGGAAGACTGCAAATGAAAAGAACACACTCGAATTCATAATTGAACGTAGTGTGACTGGCAATAATTTTGAACCGGTAGGAAGAGTTGCTTCCGGAGTAATTGGCAATTATGCCTACATCGATAAAGATATTACGGCTTTAAAATCCAGTACCATATACTATAGATTAAAGCAGGTGGATATCGACAGTAGGTATACTTATTCTAAAGTTGTTGCTCTCAACCTGAACCCGGTACTGCATTTCAGTATATATCCAAATCCTGCTACCGGCAGGATTAATTTGCAGACTGGTAATAATTCATCAGGAAATATTAGGTATAGAATTATAGATAATGTGGGAAAAACAATTCTTCAATCTTCCAACCAGGTAATTACCAACGGCGGAATATCAATCGATATAAACACCCTGGCAAAAGGAATATATTATGTCGACCTTACTACTACAGGTCTCGACAAAAAGACAATTCAGTTTATAAAGCAGTAATTGATTTATGTAGGGGTTTAATGCTTCAGCTTACGGTTGACGTAAGAAGAGTAGTCGGGCAACACCGGCTCATATTCATTATTCATAAGGGGAGAGGTTAGCAGGAAATCAGCTGTAGCCCTGTTACAGGCAGTGGGGATATTCCAGGTAGCTGCTACGCGCAATAATGCTTTTACATCCGGGTCATGGGGCTGGGCTTCCATTGGGTCCCAAAAAAAGATAAGTACATCCAGCTTTCCTTCCGCAATACTGGCTCCTATCTGTTGGTCACCTCCAAGCGGACCGCTAAGAAATTTAATGATCGGCTGGTTCAAAACTGATTCGATGAGGGTACCTGTTGTACCTGTAGCAAAGAGATGATGCCTGGAAAGTTCAGCTTTATTGGTAAGCGCCCATTCGATCAGTTCATCTTTCATATTGTCATGTGCAACCAGGGCGATGCTTTTGCGGCTATTAAATACTCTTTTCATCTATAGTAATTTCTTGTCGCAAGATAGAGTATTGACAGGGGAAGCACTACAGAAAAATAAAAAAGCCTTCCCTTTGCAGAGAAGGCCTTTGATATGGAAGAAGAAATATTATTTGAATTCAGCCCATACGCTGATCTTGGGTTCTTTGGAAACCTTTCCAGCTTCTACAGGAGCACCTGAAATATCATAGTCAGCCAGCTTAACGGAGAAATCAGAAGTAGCAGTGATAACTCCAGCTTTTACAGTGATGTTGGCAGGAACTTTAATTTTTTGTTCTTTTCCTCTAATTGTCAGGGATCCTTCAACATTTGCAGTGTAGGAACCATCCTTGCTGAGATTTACATCAGAAACATTGGTGATTGTTCCTTTGAAGCTGAGCGTAGGGAATTGATCTGAGTTCATCCATCTGTCACCATTAAAGTGACCCTGCATAGTAGGATTAGCAAATGCAAAGCTTTTTACATTGGCTTCAAACTGTACCACACCCGTCTTGGTGTCAATAGCCGCAATTACAGTTTTATTATCAGCTTTTGGAAGATTATCGATAGAGGTAGTTGCATTAAAAGAAACAGTTGCAGAAGTTGTAGTTTTCCTTTGAGCAAACAGAGTGCCCGTCAACGTTACCAAAGCCACGATTAAAATAGTCTTTTTCATTTTGTTATTTGTTTTTTGTTGGGTGAGGTTAGGTTATTTTTTATTTAATACACATCTTTTAAAAGTGATTGATTCGGTTCCCAGGATCTCACTTAATACTCCACCGCTACAGGAACCTTTAACTGATACATTATCTCCGGTCTTTAATTTCTTTACTTCGGTTACAGCTTCTCCCTGGAAAGGAAATATGGCGTATGAACCGGTAGAATCAATGAACTTGATACTGGCTGTTGAATCATTCGGACTGTCCAGCTCTGATATAATACCATTTACAGTAAGGATCTTTTCTCTGTATTTGGCATTGGCAGCGCTATCACTTGCCTGGAATTCTTTTATCAGGTCAGTGGCATTAACAGTATAATCTGATGCAGTGTTCGAAGTGTTCTCATGTTTTTCATCAAACACATATTTTTCAGCAACTGTGAAGCTTAAATAAGCCGCCAGGGGACCCACTACTAACCAGACCATCTTTTTACCCCAGCCCTGGGAACTGGCAAGAATAATGCCCGCAGCTCCGAGAATTGTTAGGTAAAAGCCAATCCCGTAAGACTTTGAGACGCCGAGATCAACTAAAACATTCGTAAATAAAATATAAATCGAGGCCAGGCAAAGGGCCATTATACCTGCAATGCTGGCAGTCAATGCATTCTTTTTATTCCGAAAGGAGACCAGTATCGTGACTATGGCAAATGCGGGGATAAGCCAGAGGAGCGGCATTGCAAAATTGAACTGCGGAAATGGATTGGCCAGTTTGAATTGCTCGTCTGCGATCCTGAAGAAATTGCCGGTGGCCATATCAGAACCTGTGATAGCTGTTGTATCCCAGGAAACCCAGGTAATAAAGAAAGCAATAAAAAGAATGGCTGCGAATAAGATGGTGAGCCACTTTCCAAAGCCGTTGGTAACAGCAGGTGTGTTTGCCATAAAGGAATAATTCTACAATTCTGGTGGACAAATGTACAATGTTTAAACATTGATCCCAATGCCTACCCTGTTAAAAAATGTAAAAGCCGTTCCCGCAAAGCGGGACGGCCTTTATCTTACTAACCCATCCTCCGATCTTTATCGGAAGTTTACTAAAAATTTATACTGCCTGCACCTCTTTTATCTTCTCCCTGATCTTTGTTTCAATTTCTTTAGCGAGTTCAGGATTATCCTGGAGTAACTGCTTTACAGCATCCCGGCCCTGACCTAATTTATCGCTATTGTAGCTGAACCAACTACCGCTTTTTTGCACAATGCCCAATTCAACACCCATGTCAATGATCTCGCCGGTTTTGGAAATTCCTTCACCGAAAATGATATCGAACTCAGCAGCCCTGAAAGGAGGCGCTACCTTGTTCTTAACGACCTTAACTTTTACCCGGTTGCCTACTGCCTCATCTCCATCCTTTATCTGGGACATGCGTCTGATATCCAGGCGCACAGAAGAGTAGAATTTCAGGGCATTACCGCCGGTAGTGGTCTCAGGATTACCGAACATAACCCCAATCTTTTCCCGGAGCTGGTTAATGAATATACAGATGGTATTTGTCTTGGAAATGGTTGCAGTAAGCTTACGCAAAGCCTGGCTCATCAGCCTGGCCTGGAGGCCCATTTTGCTGTCTCCCATTTCACCCTCCAGCTCCCCTTTTGGCACCAGGGCCGCTACAGAGTCAATTACAACCACATCCAGCGCTCCGGAGAGGATCAGGCGGTCAGCAATTTCCAGCCCCTGCTCGCCATAATCAGGCTGGGAAATCAATAGATTATCAACGTCTACACCCAGCTTTCGGGCATAGGAACTGTCAAAAGCATGCTCAGCATCTATAATGGCGCACATACCGCCTTTTTTCTGCGCTTCCGCAATAACATGGGTAGCAATGGTAGTTTTACCAGAAGACTCAGGGCCATATATTTCAATCACCCTTCCTCTTGGCAGACCCCCGATGCCCAGGGCTACATCCAGACCAATAGAACCAGTGGAAACCACTTCCATTTGTGTTTCCCCTTTTTCATTCATCATCATAACGCTGCCCTTGCCAAAATCTTTATCGATCTTGTCAATAGTCAGCTTCAGTGCTTTAAGCTTTTCGCTGTTATTGTTTGACATGTCCGTAGTTTTTTCAGTTTTTGCCATAGCCAAAATTAATATTTAGAGTGCCCTGTGATAATAAACTTATAAACAAATAAACAACAAAACTAAAGTATTTAGTTTTGAAATACTAATAAATTTTGGAAAATATTTTTATAAAAATAATAGGGTGTGAATATAAGATGGGAAATGAACGAACAGATAAAGGGAAACATTTAATATGACGGATCAGCCAAAATAAACATTTAGAGTGTACAAAATCAGATCCAGTCAAAGTGCAGGTAAATGCTTTTTACTTTCGGACTTTTCCAATGATAGCTTTAACATCTCCACCCGTTTTCAGGGAAGTATCCGGTCAATCCAGGGTGCCAGTAGCTGGGAAAACGCACCGATGATTAAACCTACATATATCTCCTTTGAAGTATGATCAGATATAATAAGACGGGAAGTGCAAACAATACCGGCCAGCAAAATTGAGCCGGCTATATACGTATTGAAATTATCTCCCTGGATGCCTGCCAACATTAAAATAAAGATCACCATTATACCCATAGACATGGCATGCATGCTAACCTTCATATAAATATTGGCGATGAGACCAACTGATGATGCCACAAAAATGGCTATTGACAATTGCACCACTTCCCTTGACATATCCGGCAAATGACGCAATACATACGCCATCCAGAAATAATAAATGCCACAGGCGATATAAGGTATCACCCTGTCCTTCTGCGTTTTTAAATAAATACTGCTTAAAAAGCCAAGCGCTTTAGCCAGCAAGACTGTAACCAGCGGGAAAAAACTGTACATGATAAAAAATTGCAGCAGCTTCAGCATTTTCTGGGAAGGAGACCCACTACTAAATAAATACGGCTGTACAGTTAACAGGAACCAGGCAATATAAACAGGTACAAAAAGTGGATGGAAAATATAAGAGATAACCTTTGCAAGTACACGGATTACAGGGTTTTGTGGTTGGTGTCTCAGGTCCCTGAATTCATTCAGGCCACTTCCCCTCTCTACAATCATCTTGCTTTCCATCAGCGTCACAATTTTTTTGCAATTTAAACGATTTAGAAAAAAGAAAACTGCTTATTATATTTACCCCAGAATGCTCAATATCCAATCCATAAAACTTGCCGCCATTCAAAAATGGCGTAGAAAAACGTTGATCATTTTATTGCTGCTGGCATCCCAGTTTGCATTTGCACAATCAAAATATATCAAACAATTCAAGCCACTTGCCGATTCACTTTCTGAAGAATACAAGATCCCTACAGCTGTAATATTAGGAGTGGCAATCATTGAATCAGGAGCGGGAACCAGTCGCAACAGCAAATTGCTTCACAATCATTTTGGAATAGTGGGTAAGAACGATCTTTTGAAAACCAAAGGAATAAAGTCGAGATACAAACAATTCAAATCTGCGGCTGATTCCTATCATGCCTTCTGCAAGTTGGTGAAGAAGAGAAAATATTATGATAAGCTGAAGGGCAACAAGAACTATCACTTATGGCTCGATGCAATGAGCAAAAGCGGTTATTCAGAAGATCCTGAAGGGTGGAAAACGAAAATAGCTGCTGCTATCAGAAAATCTAAACTCTCGCCTACCTTCTAGTCTTCTTATATGAACAGCAACCGGCGCGTCCTTTTTTTTGTCATTGGCAGTGTCGGATTATTTATAGTCCTTTCCTGGCTGGCGATCTTCTACAAATTCAAATGGTCTCCTTTTGACAGAGTTAATCTGGTATCTGAAGTTGTCAAAGAACCGGTAAAGCCCCGAAAATACATCTATCGTCCTCCTCCAAAGAAAGACACAGTTTATAAAAAGAAAGATTCCGTATCAGGTCCGGTTTATGATTTTGAACTATATAACACTGCAAAACTCATAACCAGTTTTAATGCGGATACCAACCAATCCTCATTAAAAAAATTTGCTGAAAAACTCCATGAACTTAAATCCGGAAAGAAAAGAAAGATCAGGGTCGCCTATTTTGGAGATAGCATGATTGAAGGCGATCTTATATCCCAAACCCTCCGCAAAGAATTACAGGATAGTTTTGGTGGATGTGGAGTTGGTTTTGTACCGATCAATTCTCCTGTTGCTAAATACAGGATATCAGCCTATACAGATTGTTCCGATTCCTGGACCGAGGAAAATTTCCGGGAAGGAAAAAGCAATCGTCTTTTTTTATCCGGTCATCTATTTCATACAGACAATGGCTGGGTGCAGTTGAGAGACCAGAGTTTTATAAATGATTCAGTGCTCATCGAGAAAAGCCTTTTATGTGGCGCCACTAATAATCCGGTTACCATCACTGCCAATAATAAACCCTTTACAGTTAAAGGAGAGCAACTCTTCAACCGTCTTGTACTCAGTAATGACAAAGGAAGATCAGTAAAGCTTGCCGTCAATAATAATAAACTCCCATTATATGGCGTCAGCTTCGAATCAGATTCCGGCGTATTCGTTGATAATTTCCCATTCCGTGGCGTGAGTGGAATTGAGCTGGCAAAATTCGATTCATCTTTTCTCTGCTCAGTTGCGGCTAATAATGACTACGACCTGATAGTGATCCAATACGGTGTAAATCTTCTGTTCCGTCCTAATGATACCAACTTCGACTGGTACGGTGAGATCATGACACCAGTGCTCCGGAAGATCCGCCATTGTTTTCCCAATAGTGAATTACTGGTAATTAGTACAGCCGATAGAGCATTCCGATATGATGGAGAATATAAAACCGCTATTGGGATCGATTCATTGATCCGTACGCAGGCGCAGGTAGCCTATGAAACGGGTAGCGCTTTCTATAACCAGTTTGCTTCCATGGGCGGAGCCAATACCATAGTGGAATGGGGTAAATTGAAACCACCCATGGCCAATAAGGATTTTATCCATCCTAATTTCAGGGGAGCAGAAATACTGGGACAATATTTATTTGAAGCGATGATGAGGGATTATGAGAAGTATATTCACTCACTCAAACAACCTAATTAACACCCATCATGCCATCGTTCGACCTGCAAGCATTTCTCCGCCAGCTTAAATATGATGAGAATAATCCCCTGCTGTTCAATAATGGCTTTTTCGTCCTTTTCTTCGCATTATTTATAAGCCTTTACTTCGCCTTCCGGAAAAAAATGGCGGTAAGGCGCTATATCTTCTGTCTGTTCTCTCTTTATTTCTTTTATAAGGCAAGTGGCAATTTTGTGATCCTGGTTATTTTATCTGCTATCGTGGATTTTGTTTTATCTAATGTAATATACCATGAGAAAAGAAAGGGGATTAGAAATTTGATGCTGGTTGTCAGTATTTTTTTCAACCTGGGTATTCTTTTCTATTTCAAGTATACCAATTTCTTTATCTCACTTAGTAATGAATTCCTTCATACCGGGTTTAACCCTCTAAATATGGTTTTGCCGATAGGCATCTCCTTCTTTACGTTTGAGAACCTGAGCTATACAATTGATGTATACCGCGGTCAGTTTGAACCGGCTAAGAAATTCACAGATTATCTTTTGTTCCTTTCCTTTTTTCCAAAACTTGTAATGGGTCCAATTGTCCGTGCTCATGATTTTGTTCCGCAGATTAATAAGCCCTATGTGCTCACTGAAACGGATTTTGCAAAGGGCTTTTACCTGATCATCTCCGGTTTGTTTAAGAAGCTGATCATTTCAGATTATATCACGGTGAATTTTGTGAATTATATATTTGATGATCCGGGTCGCTATACAGGACTGGAGAATCTTTTTGCTGTCTATGCATTTGCAGTGGTTATTTATTGTGATTTTAGCGGCTACAGTGATATCGCAATTGGTATTGCCAGGTGGCTCGGATTTATCATTCCACCTAATTTTCTTTCACCTTATCAAAGTAGGAATATCACAGAGTTCTGGCGAAGATGGCATATTTCCCTTTCCTCATGGTTGCGAGATTATCTGTATATACCCCTTGGGGGCAATAGAACGGATACATTTAGTACCTGGTTCTTTCCAATGATATTCTTTATAGCCATCTCCCTTGCCACCATGAATATGTTTAATCTTATCTGGTGGCAATCGCTTTCAATAACCGGCGGCATTATTTTGTTATTTGTACTACCAGCAGCCATCAGCAAGGATAAAAAGGGATTATCCACCAGTATGAATATATTAACTACCATGTTGCTGGGGGGATTCTGGCATGGCGCCAACTGGACCTATATTATCTGGGGTGCTTTGCATGGTGTGGGCCTGGGGATACATAAAGTGTGGATGCTGATCACCGGTAAGGCATTAGCCAGAACGAAGCGTACATGGTTTTATAATATCACCATGGCAGTGATCACGTTTCACTTTGTATGCTTTACCTGGATATTTTTTAAGGCAGCTGATATTAATGCTGCCATGATCATGATCAACCAGATCGTAAATGATTTCAGTTTTTCTGTCTGGTTGCCGTTCTTCAATAATTACCACACGGTATTATATATAATGCTGCTGGCGTTTTTACTCCATATTATTCCTGATAAATTCCCGGATTATGTTATTAATCGTTTCCAGCGTGTACCAATGATCGCTTACCTGGTTATATTTTTTGCATTTGTACTGCTGTATGGTTATTTCAAAGCAGCAGAACCGGTAATGCCTATTTATCTTCAGTTTTAGGAGAGGAAGCAGCTTCTTTGTTTACAATGCGACGTGGAGTTTTTTTCCAACCCCAGATTTTTTTTGATTTGTAAGTGTTAGGAATGTCTATTAAAGACTGCTCATCTTTGGTATCATTGACCTTATAACTTATAGTTAACAGTATATGATCAGGGGGTTTTAAAGTGCTCGCAAGCGTTTTTTGAGCTTCCTTTACCAGTTTATCCCGTTTCTTTTGATCCCTGTCTGAAGCATTTTCTTTTAAAGGAAGCGAATCGATATAACTTTTTATTGCTTTGTCAGATGGGACTAACTCAATTCCACGGAATAATTTCATTTTATCAAAAACCTTGCAATCTACACGATACAAAACTTCGTCATATGGTTCCATGGTAGTATCAACTCCTTTTATAACCTGTTTTTTACGCTCCTCCTTTTCTTTTCTGAAGTTTGTCTTTTGTTTGTATTTGTTTTTAGTAAATACCAGGTTGACTTTCCAGTTACTATCCACCAGATAACTAATATCTGTCTTAGTTCCAATATCATCCCAGTCATTGAAAGAACAATCTTCACAAGGGTGTATAAAATATCCCTTTTTAATATCAGCAGTAATAACAAACGAAATATCAGTAGGGGACTTCCCCTTTTTTTTGGCATTCCACTTTACAATCGAGCTATCCTGGCATACAACACTAACCGGCAATAATAATAGCAATAGAAGCTTCATAAATTATAAAAAAAATGGAATAGTAATTAAAGACATAACAACACTAAGCACTGATCTCAGGATTTTAAAAAGATAAGGTTCATCAAAACTGTTTATAAAATATGTTCCCTTTGCAACTATTCGTTGAACACGCCAGGGTGGATCGATCAGGAATGGCCCATGGCTGTATTTATATTCCCGGGAACTTGATTTAGACTAAAGAAAGTTGAGAAAAATGATGGATTCTCATCCAATTTTACCCTTTCAGGGCTGAGAGCTGGTAAATCCATTATATCCTTTAGCCAGTGCTGAAAGAAGCAGGCTACCCTGAAGACGGTATCCTTCCGGGGTAAAATGTATCCTGTCTGTTGTCATCAGGCCCCGACGGGCCCAGCTATATGCAGATCCATAACCATTAGTAATTTGGTACAGGTCCCAAACCGGTATATAATTGCTGTTGCAGTAATTTATCAACGTACTATTAATATCCCTTAAAACTGTATTAAATCTTCTTCGTTTATAGCTATCGGGGGCAGTAGTAAATAATATGCTGGCTCCGGGAGATGCCAGCCTCAGTTTTTCGATGAATACCTGTAGTGTTTTTTTAAAAGCTGTTGCCGGAAAAGCATCCCACTGCGCCTCGTTAGTTCCAAGTGATATGATGAACAGATCCGCATTAAGTGCAGGTAATTGCTGCCAGAAGAGATCTGCGAGGTTATATTGATCAATCCGTGCTCCATTAACCCCGATCGTATGATAAATGACCCCAGGATCATTATTCTCAAGGGAAGCACCGTAAATTATTTTAGTGACCTCAGCTGACTGCGACGATAAATTAAACCTGGTAAACTCCCGGTCCAGATCGATAGCAGTGCAATTACAACCGGGCTGTTTTTCCATCTCAAACAAAGAATCATTGTCTGCTGGCTTTATGCTCCAGTCAGCAAGCGAATCTGTAAATAGCCTGACCCTTGTAAATGGACGTGCCATTCCCCGTAAAGACAACTGAAGACTCGCGCTAGCGGCTGAGGTTTTAATACTGTATCCGGAAATTCCATAACCTGTAGAAATTTCCGGGTGTGCAATCCGGTTAAATTGCCAGCGAACAGGTGAACTGCTGTATACATCATCCGGAGTGTTTGATTGTGCCAGTTGATAGGGAAAGACCAGGCCTCTGCCGGCATTTCCAAAGAAATCCTGCAAACCATTGCGCACAACAGCAGTTAAAAAGTCAGCCTGTATATGCGAATCGCCAATATGTACTATTGAAACAGTTCTTCCGCCACCTGCTTTTAAACTGTGCAGCTTTTGATAGAATGAATCCAACCCGGAATTATTGCTGATACGGTTGAATACAGTACTGATGAAAGGATATTTGCCGGATAGCCCGGCTTCATTAACAGGCATTACCTGTGCATGGGAGGAATCAGGAATTAAAAAAGGTAAAGCAACAATGGCTAAATAAACAAGATGTTTCTTCATGGTGGTTTTTCCCTTACCAGCCAAAGCAATCAGCTATGATCCCTGTCTTAAAGTTCTTTACGCAACCTTGCCACAGGTATATTCAATTGTTCGCGGTATTTAGCTACGGTGCGGCGGGCGATATTATATCCTTTTTCCTGTAATAATTCAGTAAGACGTTCATCACTCAGCGGATGTTTCTTGCTCTCACCTTCAATCAGGTCACTCAGGATCTTCTTAACCTCGCGAGTGGAAACTTCTTCACCACTTTCTGTACTCAGGGATTCTGAGAAAAAGAATTTAAGTCGATAGGTACCAAACTCCGTTTGTACGAATTTACTGTTAGCCACACGGCTAACCGTTGAAATGTCCAGCCCTGTTTTTTCCGCAATATCTTTAAGGATCATCGGCTTCAGGGAGGTTTCATCACCGGTTATAAAGAAATCATGCTGGTGATTCATGATGGCTGTCATGGTACTTAGCAGTGTATGCTGCCGCTGTTTGATAGCATCAATAAACCATTTTGCAGCATCGATCTTTTGCTTAATGAACAGCACTGCTTCTTTCTGCCGCTTGTCTTTCTTGGCACCCCTGTCATATTCTTTCATCATATCCCTGTAACCTTCACTGATGCGAAGTTCAGGAGCATTCCGTGAATTAAGGGTGAGTTCCAGTTTGCCGCCATTATTGATAATGAAGAAGTCAGGCACTACATAGCTTTCAGCCTTGTTGATGCCTCCAATATTTCCGCCGGGTTTGGGATTAAGCTTGATGATCAGTTGCATTACTTCTTTCAGCTGGTCTTCATTGATATTGAGACCGCGCTGGATCTTTTCATAATGCTTCTTGGTAAACTCATCAAAGTATTTGGTAAGCGCCATAATGGCGATATCGATATTCTTGCTGTCGGTGTTGCGGGCTTCATCTTTTTGTCTTTGCAACTGAAGGAGCAGGCATTCCTGAAGATCACGTGCAGCAACACCGGGGGGATCAAAATGCTGGATACGCTGAATAATAGCTTCCACTTCCTGGTCTGTGGCGATAATGTTTTGGCGGAAAGCAAGGTCATCAACTATGGAAGAAGTTTCACGCCTTAAATAACCATCTTCATCAATACTTCCTACAATGTGTTCAGCTATCCTTTGCTCTTTTTCATCCAGTTTCAGCAAACCTAACTGGTTCAATAAAGTTTCGTAAAAACTGGCTTCTGTCTTGAACGGGATCTGCTTTTGTTCATCATCGGCATAATTATCATCCCTGAGTTTATAGTCCGCCACGTCATCATCTCCCTCCCGCACATATTCACTTACATCCAAGTTCTCATACTCTTCCTCGCTACCACTCTTTTCCTCATATTCCGCCTCGGCGTTATCAGATGAAAACTCATCATGCTCTTCCTGGTTGTCATCATGCTTCTCTTCATCCAGCTCCAGGGCGGGGTTCTCTTCCAGTTCTTCCTTGATACGCTCTTCCAGGTTTGCTGTAGGCACCTGCAACAGCTTCATCAGTTGAATCTGCTGGGGCGACAGCTTCTGTAACAGCTTCTGTTGTAATGTTTGGCTAAGGGCCATAGGCTATGGGGGCATTTAGGCTAGAAGATTTTCCAAAAATCCGGCCATTTATCAAAAACCGAGCCGTAAATTTACAAAACAAAGTGATTCAGATGCCGCAACGGTATTTTTTTAGTGTTGTTGTGTTCATTTTCCTGTTTTGTGGGGAAATTTTTGGCCAGGAAAAAAATGTGGAAAAAATTCCTGTATTTATTAATAATTACAGGAGTTATACGGGCTTCTCTGGATTCCGAAGTTACAGGTATTTTATAAAAGATAATCCAAATTTCGGGCAGCAAATAGCCGTAAAACCGATTGTATTATCCTGGTACACTATCGCCTTTAACCCTCCCCGGATAACCTATGCAACTAGTGATTCCTATGCGCAACACCTTCCTTTTTTCTGTAGAAAGGAATTGCAGTTTGAAAAGGCTACCTCCATTCCGCTTCGTTTCAGATTGGGTTCCCTGCAATACACGGATTACCTGGAACAGAAGCCAAACTCAGGCTTCAAACCTTAAACAGGTAAAATCGATTTAGTTCTTTTGAAAACTGACAGAACCGTTCTTTTGACGGGTGACTGTGATTACATTGCTTACTTCACTTTCTGCCCCGGTTTTATATTCAAAGGAGCTTCCTACAAAGTATTTCTTTTCCTTCTTATAATAATCGGCGGGATTAAATTCATTGAATGCGATGGCATTATTGCGTTTATTCTCAGTGATCACAAATTTCAAAGCCTTGCTGGACTTAGATAATACATCCTCTTTTTTCGGCGAAATATAAACAATCATGGCTCGCACATCATAAGTGCTCTTGCGACGATAGGCCATTAATGTATACACCGGCTTTCTGATATCTGTATTCAGAAAACCTACTCCCAGTGAATCTGGTTTCTCCGGAGTTTTTGTCTGCAGCCAGTCCATTGGAGGAATTAAGGCGGGCATTCGATAATAATTATTGCGGAGTGAATCATTCCAGCCATTTGGGTTACCGTCAAACGTTTTGCTACTGAAATAAAGACTGCCCTGAACATTTGGGTTCTCACGCAATAGTTTTATCTGGTTGGGCAATTCATCAGGATTCTTCCAGGCTTTGTTTCGCTCATAAGCGCGATATACACCATGTCCAATGTAAACATGGCGGCCATAACTGTGGTTGGCCCACCATTCTACCATAGTGGCGTAATCCACTCTTTCATTGCCAATCTCCAAATATAATTGGGGTGTTACATAGTCAACCCATCCATTCTTCAACCAAAGCAGGATATCGGCATAAAGATCATCGTAATTGGTTATGCCCGCTTTGGTATCGCTTCCTTCAGGGTCCTGACTCTTGTTACGCCATACACAAAAGGGAGATATACCAAATTTGCACAGGGGCTTTTCTTCCTTTATTATGATGCTTAGCTGCCGAATAATAGAATCAACATTACTTCTTCTCCAGTCTGCACGTGAAAGGGTAGTTCCTGATTTTTTGTAACTGGCCCAGTCGGGGAATTCTTTGGTTCCAATCGGGTAAGGATAAAAATAGTCGTCCACGTGAACGCCATCCACATCATACCTTTTAACAATGTCACGCACCACATTCTCTACAAATTTTTGCCCTTCCAGGTTACCCGGGTCAAAGTATTTCGTATCGCCATAGGTAACGAACCATTCCGGGTGAACCCTGGTAATATGATTTTTAGCGATGGAGGCTGTTTTGATATTGAAATTGGCTCTGTAAGGATTGAGCCATGCATGAAACTCCATTCCTCTTTTGTGCGTTTCCTCGATCATGAACTGCAAAGGGTCATAGTAGGGAGAGGGGGCCTTTCCCTGTACTCCTGTAAGGAAGGCGCTCCAGGGTTCATAGGGAGAGGGATAAAAGGCATCGGCTGCAGGGCGTACCTGAACAACCATCGTGTTCATTCCGTTGCGCTGATGAAGGTCCAGTATACGAATGAAATCAGCTTTTTGTTTAGCCGGATCCGTTACTCCCCGTTTGGGCCAGTCGATATTGTCGACAGTAGCTATCCAAACTCCGCGGAATTCATATTTAGGTTGGGAAAAGGCGGAAGCACAAAAGCACAAAAACAAACCAGCAAGGAGTACCCTCATGTTTTCAAAAGTGGGATGTTATAAAAGACAAAGGTAATTCAACCCGGGTTAATCAAAACATAAATTGCTGTCTACTTGGCCCTTATCTTGTCCAATAACTCACTGAGGGAGCTGGCTTCCTTCTTACTCAGATTACCAATAATATTATCGATCTCATCCTGGCGGGCATCCAGCCTTTCCAGTAATTTCTTTCCTTTCTCCGTGATCATTACGTCTACAAGGCGACGATCATCCTTACAAATCCCTTTTTTAACAAGACCCTTTGCAATGAGACGATCAACGATCCTGCTGGTATCGCTCATCTTATCAAGCATTCGCTCCCGGATTTGTAAAGTGGATAATGGGGTTGGGTGACTACCCCTCAATATGCGAAGGATATTAAATTGCTGGGGAGTGATGTCTTCCGTAGCAAATAATTCCTTGGACCGTTCAGTAACCCAGTTATAGGTGTAAAGGAGGTTTACAATGGCCTTCTGATGCTCATTGCGAAATTTGGATTGTAAAATATCCTGGTCAATGCCCATGGTGTTTTATTTATTTCATAACAGTAAAATCAGAGCACGGAATAACCCACAAAATTAAAAAACTTACTTCGCAATTACAGAGAGGGTTCAGATGGGGGTACACCGGTACTATGCAAAATTTGTGCAAAATTCCCCACTCTGGCAATACGCGAATTTATAGGAAAGAATGTTGTTTTGTATTACAATTCAAGCGTTACAACAATTGTTATGAAATTGCTCACCGAATCAGTTCGCAATTTTTGCGAAGGTTTTATTTCCTTTTATGCCACCATTTATCAGGGAATGAAAAAGTGGTAGAATGCAGCGCAGGATGGAAATTCTATGGATTACTATCCTGCCTGCTCTTTTCTCAATTCAGCAGTCAGCCTGAAAATAGTATACAGATGGTGCGCCTCATGCAGGAGGAAAAAGTCCAGCCATTGCAGCACGGTCATTTTCCCAAAGAAGGGATGAGTGCCAGTTTTAATCAACTCTGGCTCATCAAAATTCAATATGCCAGCTGCCATTTCCTTTCGCGTTGTTAAAAGATCCTGCATGATCTCACGTGTTGTTTTGCCACAATTATCATGAAACTGCGGGTCGGCTTCTGCAGTATATCTTTCAAATACAGGATTATCGCTTTCAAGAATTAATTTTAGCCGGTTGATCAATATATGCTGATAGGTTGCCAGGTGAACGATATTCTCGAATATGGACCATTTGCCCGGATAAACAGCCTTGCGGATCTGTTCATCGGAAAGTCCATCAATTATATCCAATAATGATTTATGCTGGTATTGTAACCGCGTTGAAATAGAAGACGGCAGTTGAATCATACAGTGTGTGTTTAATCCTTGCTCCAGACCTTTGTACCCTCAGAGCAGTTGGCACAGATATCTATATTCTTTCGCCCTGATAATATACTTGTCCTGAATTTAGTGTATTCTCCATTTTTCCAGATTTCCCTGAATGATTTTTTCTTTAAATCTCCAAGGCGATGTTGCGCATCTTTATCAAAACAGCAGGGAGCAACCAGGCCATCCCAGGTAATAACCGGATCATGCCATAATCGCCAGCAATGATTCGCTAATTTCCCTTTAAACTCATATCCATTACCTTTTTTGCGATATCTACTAAACTTATCTATCGTGGGTATGAGATTATTTGGATCTTTTTCATAATCATAAACCTGCGCAGTTTTAAACCAAACATCATCAACTCCGATCTCTTTGGCCAGTTGCTTCACTTCCTCTATCTGGTGTTCATTTGGCTTTACAACCAGGAACTGGAATACAACAAATGGCGTTTTACTTTTTAGTTCCTTCTTCCAGCGAACAATATTCTTTGCTCCTTCTATTACTTTATCCAGCCTGCCTCCAACGCGATATTGCTGATATACCTCCTGGGTAGTACCATCTATTGATATAATTAAACGATCCAGGCCGCTCTCTATTGTTCTTTGGGCATTAGCATCATTCAGGTAATGAGCATTGGTGGAAGTGGCAGTATAGATCTTTTTCCCCGATGCATATTTTACCATATCCAAAAAATCAGGATTGAGATAGGGTTCTCCCTGAAAATAGAAAACGAGGTACAATAATTCTTTATGCAACTGGTCGATAGTATCACTAAAGAAATCCCTTTTCAGCATTCCCGTTGGCCTTGTAAATGCACGAAGCCCACTGGGACATTCGGGGCATCGAAGATTACAGGAAGTAGTAGGCTCAAAGGAAATAGATACCGGGTAACCCCATTGCACAGGCTTTTTGGTCCACTTACTCAGATAATAGCTGCTCAATACTTTAATACCATTCCAGGCACGGCGTAGCGTGAGCTTAGATAAAAGATTAAGGGTATCGTTGGAATTAAATCCAGGCATGCCCAAAGGTAGTCTGATTTCGAAATTTCGAAATCTCGAAATTTCGAAATTTCAAAATACCTTGAGGAACTTTCTATGAAATACAAAACTGACTACCGGATATTTCCTTTAGGTGATTCTGCCATAACCGTTGATTTCGGCAATCTCATTGACGAAGAGATAAACCTGAACGTTCTGGCCCGGTATCAGCAGCTCACTAATGACCCGGTTGAAGGAGTAATTGAAATAGTCCCTGCTTATAGCTCGCTCACGCTTCATTATAATATGCTGGCGGTAGCTAAAAACACACCTAAAGGCCAACTGGCCTGGCAATGGATGCGTGCCGAAATTGAAAAGCGTTTTCTGCAATCTGTAGAGGCACATCAAAATGATGGTTCCCTGGTTAAGATCCCTGTTTGTTATGATACATTCTTTGCGCCTGACCTGGAGTTACTGGCAGAAAGCAAGGGATTAACAACTGAAGAGGTCGTGAACCTTCATTTATCAAAACCTTACAGGGTATATATGTTAGGATTTCTTCCGGGCTTTGCATACCTGGGCCAGGTTGATGATAAACTGGCAACGCCACGTAAACCACAACCTGTTGAAGTTGCTGCAGGAAGTATTGGGATAGCAGGGCACCAAACCGGTATTTATCCAATGGTATCTCCAGGAGGCTGGCATATCATTGGTCGCACACCTGTTCATTTATTTGATAGCGATAAAGAAAACCCGGCCCTGTTAAAACCCGGAGATTCTGTTCAATTCGTTTCAATCACGCTCCATGAATTTGAGAATTATTAAAGGAGGTATTCAGGACACGGTGCAGGATAATGGTCGCTATGGCTACCAGCACCTCGGCGTAAATCCAGGTGGTACCATGGATAGATTGTCTGCACAGATTGCAAATATTCTTGTTGGCAATTCAAGGAATGAGGCTGTTATTGAACTGCATTTTCCAGCTTCAGATTTTTTCTTTGAACAACCAGCATTGATCTCCATTTCCGGTGCAGATTTCATGGCCAATATCAATGGTGATGAAGTGCCCCGTTATCAGCCAATCCTTGTAAGCAAATTCAGCATACTGCAATTCTATCACATGAGGGCCGGTGCGCGTGCTTATTTATCAATTCGTGGTGGTTTTGATCTGCCAGTATGGTTCAACAGTTATAGCACTAACCTGAAAGTAATGGCAGGTGGATACAAGGGAAGGATATTGCAAAAAGATGATGAGATAGGAATACAATCTGATGATGTATTGACTTCCATTCTCGGAAAAAGAGAGTACCAGGTATTACCCTGGAAAGCAGATATAGGTTGGGAAGACACCCATGTTACAGAACTACTGGCTCTTCCTGGCAATGAATGGGAACAGTTGACAGCTCCTTCAAAGGAAAGCCTTGAGCAGGCTTCCTTTATGATCACCAGTCATTCTGATAGAATGGGATACAGGTTGAGCGGACAATTGCTGTCTTCTTCTTCAAAAGAGGAACTGATTTCTTCAGCCGTTTCATTTGGCACTGTGCAATTATTACCAGACCGACAATTGATTGTGTTGATGGCAGACCATCAAACAACCGGTGGTTATCCCAGGGTGGCACATGTGATCTCTGCACATCATTCCCGGTTAGCACAATTGAATCCCGGTGAAAGGATCCAGTTCAAACTCTGTGATCATGCCCTTGCGGAATCCCTGATGGCAAAACAGCAACAACATGTATTGCAACTGGAATATGCCTGTAAATTCAAACTGGAAGGAATGGGTATTATGCCTCGATGGTAATCGGTTGATTGCAATGCAATAATTAATACCAATGGATCCCACAATACAAACAGATATCAATTGCGATATGGGAGAAGGCATGCCTAATGACGCCGCAATCATGCCATTTATCAGTTCTGCTAATATTGCCTGTGGATACCATGCAGGTAATGAAAGAACGCTTTGGGATACTATCAGTCTGGCAAAGGAAAATAATGTAGCAATAGGCGCGCATGTATCCTTTTTGGACCGGGCGAATTTTGGAAGAAGTGAAATGGTATTGCCAGCGGCTGCCATTTATGAACTGGTCATCCAGCAATTGATCATCATCAGGGAAATAGCAGATTCATTTGAAATGAAACTGCACCATGTGAAGCCGCATGGTGCATTATACAATATGGCAGCCAGGGATGCAGGAATGGCAAAGGTCATTGCAGAAGCAATCAGGGACTTTGATCCTGACCTGGTGGTATATGGTCTTAGTAATAGTCTTTCCATTAAAGAAGCTGAAGCTGCAGGATTAAGAACAGCTAACGAAGTATTTGCGGACAGAGGTTACCTGGATGATGGAAGCCTGGTGCCCAGATCACAAAAAGGCGCGCTGATTGAAGATGATGCCAAAGCAATAGAACAGGTTTTGCAAATGATAATTAAAAAAACAGTTACCAGCCAATCAGGCAAAGAAGTCCCTGTCTTTGCAGATACTATTTGTATTCATGGCGATAACGCACATGCAGTAGTATTTGCCAAATCCATTTATGAATCGCTGAAACAAAACCAGGTTGTCATCAAAACCGTTTAAAATAAGATGGTTGGGTGGCGCTGGTGTTGGAGCTGCCTTCTTAATGGCAAATTCATCCATTGGCCCCGGCTTTCTTACGCAGACAACAGTATTTACACAGGACCTGCTCACAAGTTTCGGTTTTGTGATACTGGTTTCCGTATTAATAGATATTGGAGCGCAATTAAATACCTGGCGGATACTCACGATCACTGAATTAAGAGCACAGGATCTCGCTAATCAATTACTCCCCGGACTTGGTTTTTTCCTTGCTGCCTTAGTGGTATTTGGAGGGTTTGCATTTAATATCGGAAATATTGCAGGTTGTGGACTTGGGGTTAATGTACTTACCGGCCTCACATTTAAGCAGGGTGCGATCATCAGTGGTGGTATAGCCTTATGCTTATTCTGGTTCAGGGAAATCGGTAGTATGTTGGATGGATTTACCAAAACACTGGGAATAATCAAGATACTGCTTACACTGTTCATTGCCTTCAGTGCACACCCTCCTGTACTTCAGGCTATCCATCATACCATCATTCCGGAAAAGATCAGCATCGTAGCTATTGTTACAATTGTTGGAGGAACAGTTGGCGGTTACCTTACCTTTTCAGGAGCACACCGCTTAATAGATGCAGGGATAAAAGGAAAAGAGAATCAGGCCCGGGTAACAAAGAGTGCGCTGAGCGGAATTATCATTTCCACTATTATGCGCTTTGTATTATTCCTTGCCGCAGTTGGAGTATTATTACAGGGAGCTGCATTGCCTAAAGAAAATCCGGCAGCTGGTGTTTTTTCGTTTGCAGCCGGTGAAATTGGTTTACGCATATTTGGAGTGGTATTATGGAGCGCCGCCATTTCATCAGTGATTGGTGCTTCTTACACCTCCGTTTCTTTTATTAAGACCTTTCATCCTTCACTGGCAAAATATGAACGGCACCTAATCTCTGCATTCATCATACTAACCACCAGTGTTTTTGTGATAGTGGGAAGACCAAGGGATTTGTTAGTGCTGGCAGGAGCAGTGAATGGATTGATATTGCCTGTTGCGCTTGCCATTATCTTACTGGCAGCAACCCGGAAAACGATAATGAAAGGGTATCTGCACCCGGTTTGGATGCAACTTGCCGGTTGGATTGTGGTCCTTGTTATGGCCTGGATGGGTTGGAGAGCGATCCTGGACAGCTTCATTAAGTAATGGAAAAAAAAGAGCCCAATCATAGGATATTATGTTGGGCCTTTGTGTTCATCCATCCTTGTAGTAGTGTCCATTCAGTAGTTTAATATCTTGGAGGTCTTCAGGTAATTTTTAGAAGGGTGATAAATAAACAGGCAACTGCCCTCTTTCAATGTATTAATAATGTCTTTACATTCTTCTTCCGGTATGGCAGGACAACCATAGCTGCGACCCATGGTCTTACTATTATCCAGCCATTTTTCCTGAATATAATCCGCGCCATGGACAACAATTCCGCGACGAAGCGCTTTATCATTGATACCAGCTTCCAGTCCTGCTATTCGTAAAGACAGGCCATGTTCACCATAATAGGTCTTCTGCGTAACAAAGAAACCTAATGAACTTTGTAAAGAAGAAGGCTTATTGGAAAACCGGGTGGCATATTCACCACCTGAATTACGGCCATGCGCAACATAAGTATTAGTCAACAACTGTGCGTTGCATAAATCTATAATATAGAATCGCTTCTTTGCAGATGACTGGCTGAAATCACATATAGCCAGGTAGCCGGATTCTTTAATGACATTCTTCTTCAATAAACGCTGATATCCTTTATATGCATAAGCAAAAGCATCTACAGAAAGGCCTGAGCCTTCAAGGCAGATATTGTCATACATGACCTCTGCTTCCTGGCGTAATGCATTATAATTAGAAGAAACTGATCTGGCAGGTAATTTCTTAGCTCCTGGATCTTCAGGTGTATTTGCCGGCAACCAGGAAATGCTGGAAAGGGCAAATAATAAACAATAGATCGATATCGGAGATAGTCGTTTCAGGCAGATACGGATTTTACAGATTATTAACGTCTACAGGATCAAAATTAGTACCCCAATAGTGCGAATACAAGCAAATAATCTATTGTTTTTCACACATTTCGAATATTTACGAGGCATTGAAATTTTTACCTCATGGAAATCTACTATAAGTATGCAAAATCAATGAAAAAGGCATTATCCCAGGGTAAGGATAATGCCTTATATAGCATTACGGCGAGTTAGAAAGATTTATACTTTAACTTCCTTCCACCTGCCTTTTTTAAATAGAATAAATGCTGCAATTGCAATGGCCGTTTCAGCAATAGGCACACCCCAAAACGCTCCAACGGGTCCCAGGTCAAAACCTTCAGCAAGTAATAATGCCAGTGGTATCTGGAATAACCAGAAGCCTATGAAGTTTAACCAGGTTGGTGTTTTAGTATCCCCTGCTCCATTGAGTGCCTGTATCATTACCATACCTACACCATAAAATATATAGCCACTACCAATGATCCGTAATGCCAGGGCTCCATAATGATGCACGTCCGGATCTTTGGTGAAGATGCTGATAATAGGCGAAGCAAAGAATACAAACAGCAACATAACGGCAGACATAAAAATTGCATTAAACTTAGTTGCAAGTAAAACACTTTGTTCTGCACGTTCAGGCTGTTTGGCGCCAAGGTTCTGACCTACTAATGTAGCAGCTGCATTACTCAATCCCCATGCGGGTAATATGAAGAATACAATATTACGAATAGCAACCTGGTAGCCAGCTGTAGCATTGGTTCCCCCGGTTTTAGCAACCAGGATACCCATTGCGATCCAACTGCCTGATTGAATAATGAATTGTAATGTTGCCGGCCAGGCTACCTGCAACAAATTTTTGATCACCGGCGCATCCCATCTGAAATGTCCCGCTTTTACCTTTATAGTCCCCTTTCCTTTGAACAGGTGATAGCATTGATAAATAACACCGGTTCCACGTCCTATAGTAGTAGCGATAGCTGCACCTTCTAATCCCAGGTGCGGAAAAGGACCATAGCCATTGATCAGTACGGGACAAAGTATAATATTCAGAATACTCGCGATCCATAAGCTGCGCATTGCCATGGAAGCATCACCTGCTCCACGAAAAATACCATTGATAAGGAACAGCATAATAATTACCACACTTCCACCCAGCATAATGCGGGTAAATGCTGCTCCTTCTTTTACTACTTCTGCGCTTGCACCCATAACACTTAAAATATCAGGGGCAAACACAATACCTATGATACTTACAATAACAGTAACGATCAGAGCAATAAGCAGGGATTGCATGCCTGCATGAGCCGCGCCATCCGGATTTTTCTCACCTATCCGTCTTGCTACTATAGCAGTGGCAGCAGTGCTTAATCCAATGGCAACGGAATAAACAATTGTTATGGATAACTCGGTAAGACCCACTGTAGCTATTGCATTTGCTCCCAGCTTTCCTACAAAAAATATATCGACAACAGCAAAAACTGATTCCAGGCTGAGCTCAAGTATCATTGGGATTGCCAGTAATACGATTGCTTTTTTAATATTACCCTGCGTATAGTCATACTCACCTCCGCCCAGAGATTGTTTGATCAATTGAAATATACGTAACAGTTTGCTGTTGGTTTGAACAGTCTGCGACATGATTGAAAGCGATTGAAATTTGAAATTAATTAAGAATGGGGCAACAACTTGTTACCCTTGGATGAAGTCCGTAAAATTCAGGTTCTGCTTTACAATGGAGGCGACGAACCTTAAGAGATTTTCATATACGATGCTTAAAGAGGAAGCAAAAGTAAGCATAGTGATTCGCTTAATAAAAAGAGATTTAATATGATTTGTCGGCTAAAAGACATAATTAAATACCGTGTATAAGGTATGCCCGGGCCTATTGATACTTAGTAAGTTTAGCTATAACGTGTTGGAATTGATTTCGCTCATAAAAAATGAAATAGCTAAGAGTATCTACCTAATTTGTAGGGATTTGCCTGATAAAAAAACGGGACGGGTCAAAAAAGTGTATACTTTACACCATGTCATCAAAGACATTGTTCAAAAGTGGGGGGTGTTTTATTTACAGAACAGAATCGGGTTGTTCACTAATGCAACAATTGGAAGTACCTTACTGTCATTTCCACGATGTATTTAAAAAATCCAACAGGTTTTGATTAGTACCATTAAATCTGTTGTATGTACTCAGCACCTGACGTAGCACTACAGGGAAAGTTGCAACGCTGGTCCAAACTTATGGTAACCGCGGTTATAGGAATTGCCTTGCTGGTTTTTGCAGGGTGGCTCCTCAATATACCTGTGCTCAGACGTCCTTTCCCCGGTCTGGTATCCATGAACCCTGTTACTTCTGTTTGCTTCCTGTTACTGGCGGCTTCTTATTTTCTTTTTAATTCTTCATCTCCCTCCAGGAATAAATCTGTTATTCCGGTTATACTCAGTTTGCTTGTATTAACAATTGCTACTATAAAGTGCCTCGACTTAATATTCGACTTGAATTTAGGGATAGACCAGGTATTATTTTCTGATGCATTGGTGCATGATCTGGTTGGTAATGCACCGAACCGGATGGCTCCCAATACCGCTGCCTGTTTTTTTGTTTCTTCCGTTGCCCTGATCTTTCTGAACCGGTTTGAAAGCCAGGCAAAATTCCTACCATCCCAGATCCTGACCCTGGTAGTAGCATTGATAAGCTGGCTCTCCATATTGGGTTATATCTATCATGAAAGGACCTTCTATGGAATACTTGTTTATATTCCAATGGCGGTTCACACTGCTATCTGCTTCTTTCTATTTTCCCTTGCCTTATTATTTATTCAGCCACAGAGGGGGATCATGAAGGCATTTACCAGCAGATTCAGTGGAAGTGTTATGGCCAGGCTATTGATCCCTACAGTTTTTATTGTGCCTTCTATATTAGGTTATTTGCGCATGGAAGGTTTCCGCTCCGGTATTTACAGCAATGAATTTGGAGTAGCTATCCTGATCATATTCATTATTATCATTTTTGCTGCAATTGTTTGGTACAATGCCTCATTACTGAACAGGCGGGATATGCAGAAGATGCAGGCAGAAAAGGCGCTGCTGGATTCCGAAGTACAGGTTACAGCCATTTTTGAAAATGCACCGGATGTTGTTGTGGTAATTGATAAAGAGGGTAAGATCACCAAATGGAATCCACAGGCAGAAAAACTATTTGGATGGAAAAAGGAGGAAGTGATCAACAAACTTTTATCAGAAACAATTATACCACCCCAGTTTCGCGAAGCACACCAGAAAGGAATAAGACGCTATATTCAAACAGGAGAGAGCAATATTCTTGGCAAAACAATTGAACTGTTTGCTGTAAAAAAGGATAAAACGGAGATCGATGTATCGCTTAGTATTTCCCCAATGACAATAGGGGATGAGCAGTTCTTCATAGGTTTTATAAGGGACATAACTGAGAAAAAATTCCTGGAAAATAAATTAAAGACATTCAATGAAAGTCTTTCTGAACAGGTAAAAGAGAAAACAAGTGAGATCTCAGAAGCAAGGGTACTGGCTGATAAGCTTATCGACAGTCTACCTGGTGTATTCTATTTCTATGACGCAAATGGAAAATTCATCCGTTGGAATAAAACCTTTGAAGATGTAACAGGATATTCAGCCGAAGAGATTGCCAAGATGCATCCGACCCAATTCTTTCCTGATGATGAGAAGGAATATATCACTGAAAGGATCATGGGTGTATTTGAACAGGGGGTCAATGATGCAGAGTGCCATTTCCTTTCTAAAAAGGGCGAAAAGATCGCTTACTATTTTAAAGCAGTATTGATACAATATCAGGGAGGACCCTGCCTGCTCGGTACCGGCATTGATATTACCAAGCGAAAGGAAGCAGAACTAAACCTTACATTCAGCGAGTATCGCTTCCGCTCTATTATTGAGCAATTCCCCTACCCTGTAGTGATCTATAATAAAGAAGGGGAATATGTGCAAACCAATGAAGCGTGGGAGATCATGTGGCAGGATAAGAGAGAAAACGTAAGGGGGTATAATATTCGGAAAGATCCTCAAATGATCAGCTCCGGCTTATCAGTGTATGTTGAAGCAGCATATGCCGGAGAGGTGGCTATTTCAGAACCGTATGAATATGATCCGGCCCTGATTGGTCAGATAGGGAAGAAGCGATGGATGGTAATGACCCTTTATCCATTAAAAGGTCAAAACGAAGAAATAACTGAAGTAGTGCTGGTGCTTCATGATGTTACTGATCGTAAAGTAGCCGAAGACCAGCTAAGAATGTCAGCAGAAAAATACAAACTGCTCTTTGCCAACAATCCTCTACCCATGTGGATGCTTAGTCTTCCCGAATATCATTTTACTGATGTTAATCATGCCACTCTTGCTCAATATGGATATACAAGGGAAGAATTCCTTGCCTTAAATATCCTGGACCTGCGCCCTGAAGAAGAAGCAAAAAGGTTCAATGCAGCATTGAATACCAATTTTCGTGGAGTTCATTATGCAGGAATATGGAAACATAAAAAGAAAAACGGAACTTCGTTGTACGTTGATGTCATTACCCACGATTTCATAAATGATGGTAAGGCAACCCGCCTTGTACTGGCAAACGATGTAACAGAGAAATACATAGCGGATGAAAAGCTGAAAGAATCATTCAATGCTATCCGTGAACTCACCGAACACCTTCAAAACATCAGGGAGCAGGAAAGAGCTCATATGGCCCGTGAAATTCATGATGAACTCGGGCAGTTGCTGACCGTTCTGAAAATGGATGTATCATGGCTCAATAAGCGAGTTAATACTGGTGAGCCTGCCATAAAGGAAAAATTCACCGAATTACTGGAAATGCTGGATACAACTGTGAAAACTGTCAGGCGTATCGCTTCGGAATTAAGACCTACCCTGCTGGATGATTTGGGCCTGGTAGCTGCCATGGAATGGCATTTGGAGGAATTTGAGAAACGATCAGGTATTGCCAAAGAATTCAGTACATCTGTAACTGATGTAACGATTGAAGATTCCATGAAGATTGGTCTTTTCCGGATACTGCAGGAATCACTAACAAACGTGGCAAGACATTCCCAGGCAAAAAAGGTGAATGTTGGTCTCGAAAAGAATAACGGACACATTGTACTAAAGATCACAGATAACGGGAAAGGTTTTGATACTTCCCGGACTACCAGAAAAACACTAGGCCTCCTTGGAATGAAAGAAAGAACTGAAATGATGGGAGGTGAATACCAGATTACAAGTAAACCAGGCGAGGGAACAGTTGTTGAAGTAAAGGTCCCTGTGCCGGCGGCTACTGATTAGTTAATTCTAAAATCTTATCTTATTTATGCTAAAGATCCTGATTGCAGATGATCATGCCATTGTTCGTAAAGGATTAAAACAGGTGATACTGGAAGAATATCCATCTGCAATTATTGGTGAAGCAGCTGATGCAGAGGCATTGCTTCGCCAGGTTATTGAGAACGAATGGAACATTGTTATTTGCGACATGAACATGCCAGGACGCAGTGGCCTGGATGCATTGAACCAGATAAGACATGCTGCTCCTCATCTTCCTGTTCTTATCATGAGCATGTATCCGGAAGATCAGTATGCCTTGCGGGTGTTAAAAGCAGGCGCATCCGGTTACCTGGGGAAAGATCATGTTCATGATGATATTATCAAGGCTATTCAAACTTTACAGCTAGGCAAAAAATTCATTACACCTTCAGTGGCAGAAAAGCTGGCCTCCACACTTGGTCAGGATACAACGGCGCAATCTCATGAAACTTTATCCGACAGAGAATTTGATGTCTTCAAATTACTGGCTTCAGGAAAATCAGTTTCCGAAATTGCCGCCCAGCTTTCACTGAGCGCTACTACGGTGAGTACCTACCGATCACGGATTATGGAAAAAATGGGGATTCAATCCAATGCAGGTCTTACCCGCTATGCATTGGAGAAAAAACTGATCTGATTTCCCAATTCATTTCTAATAATTTACCCTTAGAAAAAGGGCGGGTGAGAACTATGTCTGATATACACAATTCTTGACCTACATCAATATTTTTGTAGTATGAACTCTACAAGGTTTACCGATGGATTTCTACAAAGGGTACAGAATTAAAGACTTACATTGCAATTCACTAACCACTAACCAACCTGTAGAACACCATCAATCATGCTCCGGATATTAATAGCAGACGACCACGATATAGTACGCCAGGGAATCAGGCAACTATTACTTGAAGAATTCAATTCTGTACAGGTGGAGGAAGCTATTGACACCACAACACTCATAGATCTTGCACTTTCCCAGGAATGGGATATCATTGTTTCCGACCTGGTAATGCCTGGCGGCGGCGGATTCTATGCACTGGAAAAGATAAAGCAGAAAACTCCTGATACACCAGTTCTCATACTTAGCACACATCCTGCTGAACAATATGCCCAGCGAGCGACCAAGGCTGGAGCCGAAGGCTTCATCAATAAAAGCACACTTCCCAACGGCTTGGTAAATGCGATCCAGGAGATCATCGAAAAAAAAAAGTAATGGCGTGAACGCCCTCCTCCCTGTACACGCTTCATAACCAATAATTAAGATTTCTGTAGTCATTTTGCTACACCGGGTTCGTACGATTTAGCACCCAGAAATTATAGACTCGTCTATTTTTTAGGACTCGTTATGGGAGTTTCTTTGTGTTATTATACCAACCCATGAATTATAGAAAATTATCAGTATTGATCGTTGATGACAACCGGTTCTACATAGACCGGATGACAGCAATGCTAACTGACCTGGAGGGAGTTGGCCAGATCAATACTGCAGAGAACTACAAAGAGGCTTTTTCCCAGATCGGCGCTGCTGAACATGACCTGGTATTACTGGACATTCACCTGCCCGACGGCAATGGACTAAACCTGCTAAAACAAATAAAAGGATCTCCTGTCAGGACCGAAGTTATTATGGTCAGCAATAGCAGCGATGATTTCTATCGTCGCCAAAGCAAAGAACTGGGGGCCTATTATTTTTTAGATAAGACCAATGATTTTGAAATGATGCCAGCAATTTTATCCGAGATAAATAGTTGCTGACACCCGGACTCTGCCTAATTAAACCTTATTATCATGCGAGAATGGTCAGTGATTAAAAATCTCAACCATGCCTCGGACCTCTCAACTGCTTTGCCCCTTTCAGTTGTAAAGGACGACGGTATTTCCACCCTTTCTGGTACCAACACTGGTACAGGATGGGAAGACAACCTGTTTTATAATTTCCTTCAGCAAACCAGCCAGCTTGCCTGGATGCTGGATAATGAAGGAACCCTTCTTTTTGCCAGCGCGGCATTTTACAAATACTTTCAACTGGAAGAAAAAGACTGCCTGAACCGAAACGTAATGGAAACAATACCCATTACAGTTACCCATTCTTTATATGAGCTGCATAACCGTGTTCTAACTACAGGCAAACCAGTAGAATCAACCCAGCGCATAAAGCTTGCCGATGGCAGCAACCTGATCTGTTTTATGAATCTTTTCTCAATGGGCACTTACAATGGGAAAAAACTGGTTGGTGGTCATGCAATTCGTTTACCTGATACCAGTGAACTGGAAAGGAAATATCATCATGCCCAGGAAAGACTGCTTACCCTGAACCGTGCAACATCAGATGCAATTTGGGAATGGGATATGCAAAATGGACAAATGGTTCACAATGATACTTTACCAGAACTATTCGGCTATAAACCCAATACAGCCCGGGGACTTGCCTGGTGGCTTCGTCAGGTTCACCCGGAAGACAGAAATCGAATTGCAGAAAAAGTGAAAAATGCCATTGAAGCACATGAGCAGTCGTGGGATGATGAATACCGTTTCAAATGCGCGGATAATCACTACAAGCATATTCAGCATAGAGGATTTGTTGTATATGAAAATGGACTTCCGGTAAAAATGATCGGCTCTCTGAATGATGTCACTAACCTGAAAGCGCTGGAAGACAAACTGGCCAAAGAAAAGATAAAACGCCAGAAAGATATTTCAGAGATCATGGTTAAAGCCCAGGAAAAAGAGCGCACCCGTATTGGCCATGAACTGCATGATAATGTGAACCAGTTATTATCTGCCACCAAATTGTTTGTAGACTACCTTACGCCGGTAGGGAAAGAACAACGCCAGGTAAAGCAGAAAAGCATTGACTATATACAGCTTACTATTGATGAAATAAGGAAGCTTTCCAAGGAATTAGTAGCTCCATCATTGAAAGAAAAAGGGCTTGTACAGAGTATCAGGGGATTGGCAGAGGATATTGAAATGGTGGGTGCCATGAGAGTAAGGTTTGAACACGATGATGAAAGCGAACAACTTAGTATAGGTAAAAAAGTAGCGCTGTTCCGAATAGCCCAGGAACAGTTGAAGAACATATTAAAGCATAGCCATGCAAAAAATACTTCGATATCTCTTTATACCCGGGATCAGCAGGCGAAACTGGTCATTACCGACGATGGAGATGGTTTTAATCCCCAGCAGACCTACCAGGGAATTGGGCTTGGGAATATTCGTGAAAGAGTGAATTTCTATAATGGATCAGTGGATATTCAATCAGCCAAAGGCCAGGGATGTAAGCTCACAGTGATCATTCCGGCGGCTGAAGAATAAGCTTAGATATTCCCTGTGGCAGCCTTTAAAGCTTCCAGGTATTCTCTGACATAATCGGCCTTTTGCTTCCTGCGGTATTGCTGAATGAACCGGGGATGCGGTAGGGGATGAATGCTTTTAAACCAGCCGTGCTTTTCATTGAGGGAAGAGAGGTATTTAAAGTTCTTCTCTCCCCCTATACAAATACAGGTATCCCTGTTAAAATTCCATTGGTACTGTTCATTGATGCAGTCCACGATAAAGGGCGTAACGGCCTCCTGTAACTGCCTGTCGTCATAATAGTTCATATTCTTCCCATCCTTAATAAAGCCCAGCGGACATACAGATGAGAGGAAGAAATCACTGTAAAAACGCGAAACACCTCCATAATCAAGTATCACCTCATAGATGAATTCTGCTGATAGTTCACTCTGTTGTTTAAGGTTATTGTCAATGCCACAGTACTGGCTTAATTGGCGGGATGCAGTGAAATTAATACCGGTGGTACCTGCACCAAAGCGACCGGGATTGATGCCAAGAATGAGTGTACGGGGCTTATTATCGGAATAGAATTTATCAAGGAATGCCTTCACCAGTTTCATAACGGCTGGATTTCCCTGGGGGAACAGGGTACCCACTCCTTTGGGAAGACCTTTTGGTGGCCTTAATGAACAGTAAAAACCATATATCTTATTCGAAAACATCCGGCAAATTTAGTAAGTACGGTTAAAGGAACGGATTTGCCGCAAGCATTTGAGTGGTAAACTTACCAGTAAAATTGAGTACTTCTGGGATTGTAACTTTTTTAAAATTGGAGTTGATTTGTAGTGTATCCTGCCACCATGCAACTAATGATGTACATAGGAAACGACCTGATAGAAGCTATCAAGCTCAATGATGAAGATATACCCAAGCCCGGGTATGTGGGAACCTTCAAAAGGAATCTGAAATTAAAATACAAAGACCTTATTCAGCAGTTCCCCGATCCCCCCGAATTCCTCATAATTGAGCCAACTCCAAAGTCCTCCCAGAGTAAGAAAAAACTGGGATAAGAAAGGAAATTAGCAACAATCCAGGCGTCATCTCCCAATGAAAAAAGCCCCTTTCAATGCTTTTTCCCAATGAAAAAACTGGTTTTTCATTGGAGAAATCTTCCTAAAAAAGGTTTTGGGTATTAATTAACTGTACCTTCGCTGCCGGGTTAAACAGTTATACGGCCTATTTCTCCAATGAAAAAGACTTTTTCACAGTATAGTAAGATTGACACGATGTAATGTGTAAATCCATACTTTTACAGGAGGATGAACGGATAACAAGTACTAATACCCATTAAAATTCAAAACGATGGCAACAAAAAAAGCAAAAAAGCCCGCAAAGAAAGCGGCTAAAAAACCAGTAAAGAAAGCAGCTAAAAAAGCAGCTCCTAAAAAGAAAGCGGCTAAAAAGAAATCAGCCCGCAAACCTAATGCAGCTTTCATGAAGGCATTAACTCCAAGTTCTGCATTGTCAGCAGTAGTGGGAAGCAAAGCAATTCCCCGTACAGAAGCTGTAAAGAAGATCTGGGTTTATATCAAAGCCAACAAGCTTCAGGATTCCAAGAACAGAAGAATGATCAACGCAGATGATAAATTGAAACCTGTATTCGGAGGTAAGAGCCAGGTATCTATGTTTGATATGGCAAAACATCTCTCAAAACATCTTTCATAAGAGTTTTTCTCCCTTATTATAACAGGCTTCCTTATGGAAGCCTGTTTTTTTTGACAATAACTTTATTGCTGTGAATTAACTTTGGACGCAGAAAAAATTGCCGGCTATGAAAAAACGCTCTCCTCTTTCTTTGATCTTCATATTATCACTACTTCAATCAACTATCCTGTTTGGCCAGGAAAAGCAAATCTCCAAAGGCACGGTACAACGCATCAAAGTGCACGGTAAAGGCCTGGAGAATAACCTGAGCGGTGATTCTGCGGACCGTTATGTTTCAATTTACCTGCCCGCGAGTTATAAGAGTAATCCCAAAAAAAGATATCCTGTTGTCTATTTTCTCCATGGGTACACAGATGATGATGCAAAGTTCTACGGATTCAGCAGGCACTGGATGAATATAGTTCCTATACTTGATACGGTGTTTGGTACCGGTAAGGCAAGGGAAATGATTATAGTTACACCCAATGCCTATACCAGGTTCCAGGGCAGCATGTATTCCAATTCTATCACTACAGGTAATTGGGAAGATTATGTGGCTAAGGAACTGGTGGCGTATATGGATTCCCATTATCGAACCATTGCCACAACCGCAGGCAGAGGATTATGCGGTCATTCCATGGGCGGATATGGTGCTTTGCGCATTGGAGAAAAATATCCTTCCATATTTTCAAGCATTTATCTTTTGAGTCCCTGTTGTCTCAATTCAGGACCACCCATTACTACAATACCCAGATCATACCTTAGGGCGGATAGCATAAAAACTATTGAAGAATTTCAAAAGGCTGATTTTGGAATTAAAGCAATGTTCGCTTCTGCTGCTGCATGGTCGCCCAACCCCAACAACCCACCTTTTTATCTTGACCTCCCAGTTAAAAACGGAGAAGTACAACGTAATGTAGAAATGAAATGGGTTGCTAATCGCCCACTAAATTCGCTTGACCAGTATATTAGTAACCTGAAAGAACTTAAAGCTATTGCCTTTGATGCCGGAACCCGTGACCAGGGTATTGCTGCCAGCATACGTACACTGGATGAGGAACTCACCAAAAATAAAGTGAAGCATATTTTTGAGATATATGAAGGAGATCATATAAACAGGGTGGCGGAAAGGATAGAAACTAAAATGTTACAATTCTTCTCTGATAACCTGGCCAAATAGCAAATTCATGCGGTACATAATTGCAGCCTTTCTATTATTTTATGGTAGTGTATTGACTGCCCAGCCTGTTACGACCACCTTTTTAAAGGAACTACTGGAAAAAAATACAAACCCCGTCTTTCAACAGGTAACAAAAGATCCCCGGACTTACCGCCTCCAGATCATCTATACGCAGATCAACCGCGATGCAAATAATAACCCCGGCTTTAAGAACTATTACTTTAATCTTGACCCGGATCTTTATTTTAATCCGGCCTCCACTGTAAAACTTCCTCTATCCCTGCTATCAATGGAGAAGCTGAATGACATGCATAGAAAGGGAGTTAATAAGTATACTGCATTACAGATCGATAGCAGCTATGACCGGCAGGAAGCTCAACTAGCAGATAGCTCTGCAAAAAATTACCTTCCTTCCATAGCACAATATATCCGCAAGGTTTTCCTGATCAGTGATAACGATGCCTATAACAGGATGTACCAGTTTTTAGGACAGCAGCGGATCAACAGGGAATTACACAAAAAGGGATACCCGGATACACGTATTACGCGTATGTTTAAAGGTTTTAACGAAGAACAGAACCGGCACACAAATGCTGTTCGATTTATAAAGGAGGATGGCTCACTGATCTACCGCCAGCCGCCGGCTTATAATACAGATTCTTTCAGTTTTCCTAAAGAGATAAAGATTGGCACAGGCCATTGGGACAGTAATGACAAACTGGTGAATGAACCGATAGATTTTACCAGGGTTAATAATGTTCCATTAAAGGATCTGCAACAGATATTGCAATCCGCTATTTTCCCATCCTCCGTTCCTGTCCGTCAACGATTCCGGCTTAGCACAGAAGACTATTCATTTTTGTACAAATTCCTTTCCCAATTCCCTTCTGAGACCAGCTATCCCAAATATGACACCGCTAAATACTTTGATACTTATGTGAAATTCTTCTTCAGAGGTAACAATCGAAGTATGCCACCCTTTGTGAGAGTATTTAATAAAGTAGGCTGGGCCTACGGATTCATGACAGACATATCTTATGTGGCTGATTTTAAAAATAAAGTGGAATTCATGCTCAGTGCAACCCTGTATGTCAATAGCGATGGTATTCTTAATGATAACCGCTATGATTATGATAGCATTGGATATCCGTTTATGTATGAGTTAGGTCAAACCATTTACAATTATGAGCTCAAACGTAAACGGACTTACAAACCTAATCTTTCTAAATTCCAGATCAAATATGACCAGCGTGATCCTGCAGATAAACGGCCGGTGATCACTGACGCGGATAATTAACCACCTGAAAATGTCAGAAGGCCCTTCTGCCATGTGCTTCTTTACTGCCTACCTGGCAGGAAAGTATTCGGTAATTATAGGGGGTAGTGACCTTCAGGATGCGATTGGGACAGCCCGCCCAATATATTTGTTCGTAACACCGAATGATGTCTCATAATAATCCCTCCGCTAAGCGATACCCTGATCAATAGAATCCTTCGTAACGGCTCACAGTTTTTAAGGTGATTCTTCGTAAAGCAGAGAAATTTTCTTCGAGGGTGATGGCTGGGTGTTCCGGGAGTTCTTGCTTTGTCTCCACTCAACATCCACTCAGCGGCCGTGTTGTATGCGTGTTGTATGCGAGTTGCATGCGACCACGAGGCGAAAGACTGCCAATGGGGCAGACGCGCCGCCGAATGATAGTCGCACACAACTCGCATACAACACGAATGCAACTAAGATGATATGAACGAAACCTGATCCGGATTAAATACCCTGCCACCATTGTGTAAAGGAATAGCGGTCTGTTTTAAGGTCAACTTCTTCACCGATCATAGGGGTTAACAGGAGAAAGTTATTGTCTTTGTGAAGCTCTGTGATGGTTTTAAGCGGCTCATCCCAGTCATGATTACCTAAGAGGAATTTAGCGGAGTGAACCGGGATCAGGCGTTTTGCTTTAAGTTCCTTTGCTGCCTGTAGAACCTCTGCCGGTGTCATGTGAATATATTTCCAGCTTTTATCATACTGACCGTTTTCCAGTATGGCCAGATCAAACGGTCCAAATAGTTTACCTGCTTCCGCAAAATGAGTATCATACCCGCTATCGCCCCCAATGAAGATCTTGTGATGAGGTGTTTGTAAAACGTAGGAGAGCCATAAAGAGGGGTTTCGCTTAAAGGTCCTTCCTGAAAAATGACGCGCTGGAACAGTATGAACAACATAACCCTGTTCAAGTAAAACTGTTTCATTCCAGTCTTTTTCTATAATGATATTCTCATGAAAACCCCACTGGCGCAGATGCATACCCACTCCTAAACCACAGATGATCCTTTTAATTTTTTGTTTCAGCTTTTTCAGTGTGGCATAATCCAGGTGATCCCAATGATCATGAGAAATAAATAAATAGTCAATTACTGGAATATCATCTGTTGTATAGGGATCAGTTCCTTTAAAAGCCCTGGTGGTAAATGCCAGCGGTGAAGCTGTTCCATTCATCACAGGGTCAACAAGTATTTTCCTTCCATCCAACTGCATAAAATAGGAGGAATGGCCAAACCATACAAATACATCCTTTGTTGGATCGAGATTTAGAAGATCTGTCTTCTTTGAAGGGATAATACCGTGGGGTTTTGCATTTTTCCTGTCTCTAAAGAAGAATTCCTTAAACACACTGTAGTAACTAACCCCTTCTGTTAATGCAGGTGTATGACTTCGATTTTGGAATTGCCCATGACTGTAGTTGGGAGAAGTTTTCATTCTTACCAGTTGTGCACCAAAGGGTCTTTTGCCAAATTTAGGTTGACTAAGAAAAATAACTATAGAAACTATTATGCAAACCAGTATGATCAGGATAATTAACGCAACATTCATTTACAGGAATTTTTTCATGTACTCAATGAACAGGGGCCAATCAGCAGGAATAGTACCATGCCCACCTTTATGCATATAATAACCAAGGGTATTGAATAGCTGCGATGTATCACCTGCAGCAGGCCACATTGTTGTAGTAGGAACTGATTTTCCTAAAAGCTGGAATACTGGTGAAGCTGCCATTGCAGAAAGCCATTCACCTTTTGGATCAGACCAGTAATCAGTATCTCCCGTTTGAAGTAATAAGGCCCTTGGTGCCATTAACGCTACCAGGGCGTTTGCGTCAAAAGGAAGATCATTAACATGACTTGCATAGGAATGATATGCTGGAGCAAACTGGTAGAAATATCGTGAAGTATCGGTGATGTGTTTGATATTTTCACCATAATTGCGGCGAGCGATAGCAGCTCCACCTTCTCCAGAACAACTTGCAATAACCAGTTTGAATCGTGGATCACGAATTCCTGTCCAGAGAACGGTTTTTCCCAACCTGGACGTTCCCTGCAAAGCAATCCTGTTATGATCAATGGAAACATCTTTCTGGAAATAATCAAGGGCACGACTAAGCCCCCATGACCATGCAGAAATAGCACCCCATTCATTGGGCTCAATATCCGACTGACCAGGTTTCATAAAGGCTTTTCGTATGCCATATTTGATCCCATCCTTAAAATCAGGTTCTATATCTCCATAATAAACCGTAGCAATAGCGATACCCGCTTTCATAAATGATTCTACATCAATTTTACCGAAACGGGAGGGTTGATCTGCTTTTACTTTAGCTCCTTCTCTTGTCCAGATAGATCCGATCTTCACTCCCGGATCATCCACCACCTGGTTATTGGCTGCAAAGTTTACAATCAGTAATAATGGATAGAATTGATTATTGCCAGGTGGCACATAGAAAAGCAGATCCATTTTGTTTTTGGAAGTATCATCGGTTAAATAAACCGTTACCTGTTTGCGAATAGCTTTACCATTAAATGCAGGAGTGCCTTTATCAAACAAATTATAGTGAAGTGATTGAGGGGCATCAGGTACTTTTCCATATTGATTTTCAGCAATCAGTTTTAATAGCTCTGGTTTTCGGGTCCTGTTCCAGGTACTGGCATCTTTAACCGGCTGACCGTTGGATAATGTGAGGAGATCAGGTAATACATAATTTCCTACACTATCTTCTTTATAATTGATGGGAAACCCTGCTGATGTTTTAGGCAGGTTTTCGGTTTGTGCTATGGCAACTGAAAAGATCAGGGAGCTAAAGGATAAGAAAATGAGTTTACGCATGGGATGATTCTAATTGGCTTTATAAATTTAATGCATTAGGAATTGCTGTCGCAACTACCCCCTGATAAAGTCAGAATACCCGTCCGGATTTGAAGCACAGACGGGATATTTTTGAGAAAACAAAACGATAAATCAAAAACTTAAAGCTATGGCACAATTAAGTCCTTATTTGACCTTCAATAACAATACCCGGGAAGCAATGAGTTATTACAAAGAATGCCTGGGTGGAGAACTCACCTTAATGGCGGTTAAAGACACTCCGGTTTGTGATCAGATGCCTCCCGAATTCCAGGATTCCATTATGCACTCATCATTGAAAACAACTGATTGGGAAATATTGGCATCAGATATGACGCCGGAAAAACTGAACATAGGCAATGATGTACATATCAGTTTCAGTGTTGGTTCTGAGAAGGAGCTGAATACAATTTTTGCAAAGCTTTCAGAGGGGGGCAAGGTAAAGCAACCCATCAATCCAATGTTTTTTGGCCTGATTGGTTCACTTACAGATAAGTTTGGAAAACACTGGGTACTTACCTTTATGAACCCTAACAGTAAAAATTAAATAGTATGTCATTTCAGGCATATCTGGACAATATCCAGGCTAAGACGGGTAAATCACCTGCCGATTTTAAGAAGCTGGCAGAGAAAAAGGGGTTCCTTGCAAAAGGCAAACTGGTACCGGGCGTGAAAGCCGGGGAAATTGTGAAATGGCTGAAGGATGATTTTGAGTTAGGCCATGGACATTCAATGGCAATATTTGCCCTGTTCAAAGGAATAAAGAAACCAGGAGATTGATCTGGTAAAATGAATATAGTATAGCAGAACACAATTGCGAAGCATAAAGTAACAACTACATGCTTCGCATTTTTCATTTCTACATTGACCATAAACTGTACACAACTGTAAATCAATTATCCAGATTGTCTCTGGCACGTTTGATGTGTTATTCAATTAGTGCTGGCTGTCTCAGTGGGGGTGATGATCATGTAATTCGCAAAAGATCATTTTATGAAGAGGATCCTGTTAGGGATATGTCTTGTGTTGTCAGGTGTGATTTCTAAAGCCCAATTTATTGATTCTACAGCTATTCCGTCAGTTAATGGAGCTGCTGCAATTCAACCGCCTGATTCGCTTTCCCTGGCATTAAAGAATGCGGATCCATCGCCGGAGGATTCAATAAAACATAATAAATATGGGGATATTCTTGCCGATGATCCTGCTTATAATCCCAAATACCCGTTATGGGTTCCGATAACAACAGTAATAGGAGATAACATAGTAAACTGGGCTATTGCTCGCTATGGATTTAAATACGATTGGGCTAAAACAGGCCCTTCCCAATGGAAAACGAATTTTAAGAAAGGACCGGAATGGGATTCAGATGGATTTGGTATGAATTTTATAGGTCATCCTCACACTGGCAGTTTTTATTTCAATATCGGACGCTCTAATGGTTATTCTTTTTGGCAGTCACTTCCTTTTGCAATAGAAGGTAGCGCCTTATGGGAATACTTCGGTGAGAATACAAGGCCCTCTTATAATGACCTCATCAATACTCCTGTCAGTGGAATGTTTTTAGGAGAAGTATTTTATCGTATCAGTTCAAACATACTGGATGATCGGACAAAAGGAGGTCAAAGAGTATTCCGGGAGCTAGTGGCAGCAGTTATCAATCCTACCCGTGCATTCGACCGGCTCATCCAGGGAAAAATGTTTCGTGTAACATCAAAGGAAGTTTATCAAAAAGAACCGTTGAATATTACCCTATCGGCTGGTATACATAAGGTAAATGATATTGTTGGAAAAGATAATCGCTTTGGAACAGGTTCAACAAATGCCATGCTCAATATGCAACTGGATTATGGTGACCCTTTCGAGATCCGTTCACGAAAACCATTTGACCTCTTCCGAGTACGTGTTGAATTGAGTTATGGTTCTGATCTGAATTTACTGGACCATGTTAATGGATACGGCTTATTAGCTGGAAAAAATTTGAGTGAACACAGATTGATTGGTTTGTTTCAACATTATGATTACTGGCACAATCCTATTTTCGAAGTGGCCTCCCTGGGTTTCGGTGGAGGTTTTATTTCGCAATTACCGATCGCACAGCATTCAAATATTTACTCCAATGCACATTTGGCAGTAGTTCCATTAGCAGGCAATAACAATCAGTTCGGACCTATAGAATCAGAATTTCGTCAATATAATTTTGGAGGAGGTATGCAAGCCAAACTTGAGGAGACAATTAATTTGCATAATTGGTGTAGCATTGGGTTTACTGCATTTTATTATTGGATTCATACTTATAATGGATTGCCTGGAAATAGTCTGGTAGGAATATTAAAACCTGCAATAAGTTTTAGACTGTTCAAAGATCTTGGTATCGGTTTCGAACATCATATTTATCACAATGATCGTTTTTTGAAAGGATCCGATAATCTGCATATCACAAGAACTGAACAGAAGCTTTTCCTTCAATTCTTCCTTGAAGATTCGAAAAGAACAGGAAGATATCACTAGGAGATAAACGGGAAAATGCATGTGTTTTGAATCAATTTTTCCTTGTATATGCCTGTTAATCAAATAGTACCAAAGAAAGCCCCTTTTGCCGCTCAACCAGTTATATGCTCGCCCAACCACTCATTTTACCGTTCATCATACATACTTTACCGTTGTTCCCGCCGCAAGTCCCGCTTGTCCCTATAAATGTTAATGGATACTTAAAAGCCATATAACTTTACTCCTTCAAACAAAAAGCAGTATATCTGCTACGTCAAATGAAACCTCAAATATTTCTGGATCACTTTTCTTCCAGGTTAGCAAAACTGGCAAGATTACCGGAAATCTCCAGCCTGTAAATTTTCTCCCAAACAGTAAGGATTAAACCGAATTGATTCCTCTAACGGGGAAACAGTAATCATCAACGTAAACTTTTAAAGTTATGCGCCTATTAATCGCATGCGTGATTATTGGCCTGGGGCTGCTTATTGCCCTAAGTCACTGCAAGAAGAAAGAAAACAGATCATTGGTTCAACGCACCAAAGAAAAGGTTGCCGATTGCAGCCAGCGTTGGATAAACAAAGGAGTAATATTTTTTCCTCTGCCTGTATTGTTGGCTACATGCAGAGAGAAAATAAATAAATAAACCTAAAACAACCATTATGGCAAGCATTGGAAAAAAGATCCTGTCTGCGTTCGTGGAGTTAAAGGAGGAAGAGAAACCTTCTCCGGTTAAGACCACCAAAGAAACGCCTGTTTATACAGAAACGACAGCTAAGACTTACCAGCCTGTTGAAAGGGATGACAGGTTCGTTCAGTATTTCGAAAAACTGTTTAAAGATGCAAATCTTCCTGGCCCTGATTATTTCGAGTTCTCGAAGATGATCGATGCCATGAACAGTATCCCTGATGAGAGATCAAGATATGCAGCTGCATTTGCAGGACTGAGTGTACAGGGACTTGATAAGGCAAAGCTGATGTCAACTGCAGCAGAGTATCTGCGGATCCTGAATGCAGATGCTGCCAACTTCGGTTCAACCGTAGATGCAGCATTACAGGAAAAGGTCTTCTTAAAAAAGAAGCAGACCGAAGAAAAGGCAATGCGCATACAGCAACTCAAGAGTGAGATCGATGAACTGTACAGGCAGATTGAGCTATTGACTGGTGAGATCCGGGAGAATGAAGAGAAGATCGAAAGCAACAGCGGAAGTTATAAGCGTGAATCGGATACTATGAAGATGCGAATTGAAAAGGATATAGAAAAAATTAAACAACACATAAACTAAAAACCACAAACATGAACAACACTTTGAAACAAATTAAAAAACCCGGCTGGTTTTCCGAGCCAAAAAATCTTGCCACCACGGTAATAGGATTATCGCTTGCAGCAGGACTGGCCTATGGATTCCTCACGTTCGTGTTACCCTGGCTGGTAACCGTAACCTGGAACCTGGTTAACCTGATCATTGGTGGTGCTGTACTGGGATTTTTGCTAATGATCGTTACAAACAGAAAATTCTGGAGAGCGCTGAAATACTTCTCGGAATTCATTGCCAATTATACAATTGGTATTGCGATCGAGCTAAACCCGTTCAACATTCTTGAAGCCAAGATTGATCAGGGCTATAAGGACCGGAAGACGCTTTTCCAGCAAAGCGCAAAGCTGAAAGGCAAACAATCTGAGCTGATGGATAAGCTCAATGAAAAGGAGAAGGAACTGAAGCTGAATGCGCAGAAAGTAAAGATCCTGCAAACGGAGAAAGGCAATCCCAGGCAGATAGACCTGTATGCCAATAATGTTTTGCGTTGTCGCGAATACATTGATAATGTCTCTCCAATTGTAGGTGACCTCGACAAGCTGACCAAATTCGCTGATATGGCTTATGAAGAGAGCGGTATTATGCTGGAGGATGCGAAGCTTGACCTGGAAGCAAAGAAGGACCTGTACTATTCAGTAACAACTGGTTTGTCTGCGGTGAGCAGTGCCATGAAGGCCTTTAAAGGTGATGATGACCTGAACCGTGATGCGGAGAAAGCACTGGCGATATTGAAAGAAAGGATCGGTGAAAAGATCGGTCATATCAAATCAGCCATCGATGTTACCTCCAGATTCATGGACGACCAGATACTGGAAGACAAGGCTAAATCAGCCCAGGCCGTGGAGTTGATCAACAGCTTCGACCTGAACAAAGACTTCAACTATGGCAAGGATGCACTTGAAGCTAATAAAGATAGCGGCAAACTGAAAGGTGTATCCATCCCTGACAAGTACCGGGGATTGCTGGAATAAAATCCGATTGTTTACCGCTAAGGGTATTCATGTTTGAAAACAGGTGAGTTGGTTAGCTAACTCACTGGCATGAATGGAAGATCGATGACCCGTCGATAAGCGGATATCACTGGTAAAAACCGTGTGATAGGGCCGGATGTCCAAATTATGTCCTGTAAAAACCAAAAACAAAATTTATAAAAAAACAAAAACATACAACTATGTCAGTTAAAGTAAAACCAGCGGGAAAGATATTAATCATCGGTGCAGTAGTAGCTGCAGCAATACTTGGTGTTCGTTGGTACCAGGCAAGACCGAAAGAAGTTACTAAATCAGTAGAGGTAGGCAAAGTAACCCTGCCGGATGCATCCAATGCATCATTAAGTAATAATGCGGTGAAGTTTCCTTTGCCCACTAACTCACCTGCTGTGAATGGTGGTTTGCAAATTACCTGGGAGCGTATGGCATGGAACAGCCAGTTCTCCGGTATGTATGCAAACGGTGGTGTACGCACCACTAAAGGTTCATTGTTTGACAATGCGAAACTGGACGTGACCTATGTGCGCCAGGACGACTGTAACAAGCAAATGGCTGACCTTGCCAGGTTCGCAAGTGATTACAAAAACAACCCGAATGCTACAGGTGTGTTGATCACCTTCATGGGTGACGGAATGCCTGCGTTCATGACATCATTGTCGAAGGAACTTGAATCACTGGGACCCGAGTACCAGCCTATCATTTTACCTGTTACCCACGGTAAATCCTATGGTGAAGACCAGGTGATGGCACCTACATCCTGGAAGCAGGACCCGCAAAATGCGATCGGTAAATGTGTTGCCGGTGTATTGCGTGACGGTGATATCAACATATTGTTGAAATGGGCCGGTGACAATGGTATAAAGGTGAATCCTGATGAAACAACCTATGACGGCACAGCCATTAACCTTATCGCTGCAAATGATTTCCTTGATGCACCTAATAAGTACATCACAGGCTATTCTGAAAAGCGAAAGATTGTAGTGAATGGTAAAACAACAGGTAAGGATACCACGGTTGGTGTGGATGCTGTTGCAACCTGGACGCCTGGTGACGTAAACATCGCCACCAAGAAAGGTGGACTGGTGACTATTGCCAATACAAAGCAGTATGCATCACAGATGCCTAACCAGACCATTGCTATCAAGAAGTGGGCTTATGACCACAGAACTGATATCGAGAACATGATCATAGCACTGGCGCAGGCCGGTGACCAGGTAAGATCATTCAACGAGGCAAAGGAATTTGCTGCGAAGGTGAGTGCGGATCTGTATAAAGAGCAGGATGCTGCTTACTGGTTGAAGTATTACAACGGTGTGCAGGAAAAAGATATCCAGGGACTGAAGGTAGACCTGGGTGGATCCATGGTGTTTAACCTGGCTGATATGGCCAATACCTATGGATTGGGTAATGATAAGATTGACAGGTATAAAGCGGTATACAATACATTCGGTAACCTGATGGTGAAAATGTATCCGGCGATGATGCCAACCTTTATGCCTTATGAGAAAGCGGTTGACAAATCATTTTTGTTTTCAGTGATCTCCAATCACCCTGAGTTGATGGAAGGTAAGGCCATTGAGACAAAGTATGCAAGCGAGATCACTGCGGAGGTTTCATCAAAATCTTACAGTATCGAGTTCGAAACAGGTTCAGCCACAATCAGGCCTTCATCCTACAAACTGCTCAATGAAATATTTGAGAGTGCTGTGGTAGCGGAAGGTTTGAAGCTGGGTGTGTATGGCCACACTGACAATAAGGGTTCTGATGCCATTAACCAGCCTTTGTCTGAACAGCGCGCGAATGCGGTAAGGGATTATTTGTTGAAGAAAGGCATCGTAGAGAACCGCGTGGAAGCAAAGGGTTTTGGATCCAGCAAACCGATTGCGGATAACAATACTGAAGCTGGTAAGAGTAAGAACAGGCGTGTTGAAATTGTATTGGGTGAATAAAGATTGAATGTAGTGGGTGGTCCGCCGAAGGCGGACCACCTTTTCTAATAGCATGTGTAAACCATAAACAAGAATGAGAATGAAAAATATATTTCATCCCTATAAAATGATCAGCCGGCAGACATTCATCATCATGGTGGTGCTGCAGGTAGTGATCACGATCACCTTGTGGCACACCATGGCGGATGGATTGATACCGAAGCCAGGGAATGTGGCAGAGGCTTTCTGTGGATTATTACAGACGAGATTGTTGATGGATAATATACTGGTGAGCCTGGGACTTACAATGAAAGCTATGTTTTATTCCATTGTGATCACGCTGTTTTTTTCCTATTTATCCGTAATGCCGTTTTTTAGAAGCATTGCGCAGTTCATTGTCAAATGCCGCTACCTGACCTTAACAGGATTGATATTCATCTTTACCCTGTTGACTCAGGATGGTAGCCAGTTGAAATTATCACTGCTGGTTTTTGGTATTGTACCGTTTTTCGTGACATCATTCATGTCTGTGCTGAGCAGCATCAACAGGCAGGAATACGAGTTATGTAAAACTCTCGGTTATAATAACTGGGAAGCATTGTATGAAGTGGTGATCATTGGTAAGGCAGACCAGGTATTTGAGATACTCCGGCAAAACTTTGCTATTGCATGGTTAATGATCACACTGGTGGAAGGATTGAGCATGAGTGAGGGTGGTGTGGGTACATTGCTGATCAAGTATAATAAGTACAACGATATTACCCATGTGCTGGCATTGCAGCTGGTGATATTCCTGATCGGTATTGGATTTGACTATTTACTGGGAGCGATGAAGAGATGGTTGTTCCCTTATACTAAACTACAAACACAATAATATGAATGCGTTTATAAAAAAGGAAACGGTGTTGCAGGCAAAGAATGTAGGATTATCTTATGATGGTAAACCCATTCTTCGCGACATCAACTTTGAAATCAAAAATATTGTTCGCCCGGATATTAACCAGGGGCAGGTGATCTCCCTCATCGGACGAAGTGGTATCGGAAAGACCCAGTTGTTTAAACTTCTGTCTGGTCTGCAGACGCCCACTACAGGTGAGATATTGATACATGGTGACCAGAAAGTAAAGCCTGGTGATATGGGTGTTATCTTCCAGAACTATTATCTCTTTGAATGGAGAGCTATCCATACTTCCCTTATGCTGGCTGCAAAGAAAAATCCTTTGCTGAAGGGTAAGGAGAAAGAAGCGATAGATGCCTATGCTTCGGATTTCGATCTAACAGATCACTTGCAGAAATATCCTCAGCAATTATCTGGTGGCCAGCGGCAACGGGTGAGTATTATCCAGCAATTGCTGAAGGGGTCTGATTTCTTATTGTTAGATGAGCCGTTCTCTGGACTGGATGTGGTTGTGCTGGATAAAGTAGTAGAGTTGTTGTTGAAAGTATCGGTATCTGATGACCTGAAGACATTGATCATCGTATCACACGATATAGCTACTTCTGTAGCGATATCAGATACAGTATTTATTCTTGGAGAGGAAAAAGGTAAACCCGGTTCAACCATAGTCAAAGAGATTGACCTGATTGAACGAGAACTGGCCTGGGAGAAGGATATTAAGAGTAAGAAGATATTTGGAGAGACGATCGGAGAAATAAGATCATGTTTATAAACGGAAAAGGGGGCTTAGGCCTGACCTGAAGCCGCCTGGAAATCGCCGGCTATTGGTCCTGGTTGTACTCCATCCGATTATCCGTCTCCTTCCAGGGCCGTGGGTCATGGAACTGGCTGTCCACAAAGGGGTTAGTATTTCCAGAAAAAAGGGATTTCAGGGCGATTTGAACGCTGAAATTCCCTATTTTTGCTGCCCCAAAAGGGAAATAATCCTCCTTAGCTCAGTTGGTTAGAGCATCTGACTGTTAATCAGAGGGTCGTTGGTTCAAGTCCAACAGGGGGAGCTTAAAATTAAGCAGTTACGAAGTTGATCTCGTAGCTGCTTTTTCATTTACATGTGATTTGCATGTAACCGCAGATTTCTTCTATATTTCCTATCTTAGTTTTATCAACCTTAACTATGGAAGTGATCTGCCTTCAAGATTCTGCTTTCTTCTCACTTGTAGATCGTGTCGTCCTCTACTTACAAGAAACGACGAAAAAATCTGAAAAATGGATTTCCGGTGAAAGGGCGATGGAACACCATAACATCAAAAGCAAAACAACATTGCAAAAATTTCGCGACGAAGGAATAATTCGCTTCTCCCATCCTGAAAAAAAGTGGATCGTTTATGATTCCGATTCAATAAATGAATACCTAGAGAAACACACAAAAAATACCTTTCAATAGTTTTAATTCTGATAGTATTAACTTTCTCATATTCTATAATGATGTATTAGTAGGCCACCTTATAATATGTAATTATCCATGTTTATTCAATTTATCGAAATCCAAAACTTTCGCAAATTAAAGTCGGTTCGGGTAGACTTATCAAATAAAACAACAGTATTTGTTGGCGCTAACAATAGTGGAAAAACCTCAGCTATGGTTGCGCTCAGCTATTTTTTAATAGATAAAACACCATTTACAATAAATGATTTTACACTATCAAGCTGGTCAAAAATTAATGAGATAGGGCAGCGTTGGGAATCTTCAGGGCTTAAAGAAGAATGGGAGACAACTGAACTTGAAGAATGGTCTTCGGTATTACCATCAATCGATGTTTGGTTGAATGCCAGCGCACTAGAGACGTATCAGGTAATTCATTTATTACCCTCCTTATCCTGGGAAGGGGGCTTACTTGGTGTTAGATTAAGATTTCAGCCAAAAAATATTCAAGATTTATTTAAAGAATATGTTACTGCAAGAGCAGATGCCAAAAAGACGATTGAGGAAGCCCAAAGGTTGAAACAAGAAAGTAATCCAGGAAATGGAGATGACTATCTTGTATCCCTGTGGCCGAAAGATATGTGTGAATTTCTGGAAAGAAGATTACGGTTATTTGAAATTCAAGCTTACAAGCTCGATCCAGCTCAAATTAAAATTCCTGAGAAGGGTGTTGCTAAACCACAAAAGTTGGGGGTTGATGCCTTAGCAATGCAAGAAGAACCTTTTCGTAAGTTAATTAGAATTGATAAAATAGATGCCCATCGGGGATTTTCAAATTTATCCTCTAAATCATCAAATGCAACTGAAGAAGTAGATACGGAACAGATCGAAAGAGGTAAATTGTCAGATCAATTACGAACTTATTATAAAAAACATATTGATCCTTCAAAAATGCCTGATCCAAGTGATGTGGATGCGTTAGAAGCAATTCATAAAGCGCAGTTGCAGTTTAATGAAAAACTCAAGATTGGATTTAAACCCAAATTTGATGAATTGGAAACATTAGGTTACCCTGGAGTAGTTGATCCAAAATTGGAATTATCAACCAAATTAAAACCGGTTGACGGCTTAAACCATCCTTCAGCGGTAAAGTTTTTGGTATCTAAAGAAGAGCATACAGAAATTTCAATTACTCTGCCTGAACATTATAATGGCTTGGGCTATCAGAATCTCATTTCAATGGTATTTAAACTAATGAGTTTTCGGGATGATTGGATGCAAGTTGGAAAAGCCGGAAAACAAGCCAATCTACTATCATCCCAAGATAATATACCTCCATTACATTTGGTCTTGGTAGAAGAACCTGAAGCTCATTTACATGTTCAAGTTCAGCAAGTTTTTATTCGTAAAGCATATGAAATATTACGCAAAAACGATAAACTAGGCGACAATGTCACGCTTTCAACTCAACTTATTGTTAGCACACATTCTAGTCATATCGCGCATGAATGTAATTTTTCTCAACTACGTTATTTTAGAAGGCGTCAGGCAACAGCAAGTGAGGTGCCTATTTCTAACGTGATTAATCTGACCGAGATATTTGGTGAAGAAAATGACACGGCTAAGTTTGTAAGTAGATATATTAAGGCTACTCATTGCGATCTTTTTTTTGCAGATGCCTGTATTCTGGTTGAAGGTTCCGCCGAACGAATTCTTGTTCCGCACTTTATAAAAGAAAACTTCTCAGAGTTGCATCAAAGCTATATTTCTTTACTAGAAATTGGGGGTAGCCATGCATTTCGTTTCAAAAACTTATTAGACCATTTAGGATTGGTCACTTTAATTATAACTGACTTAGATTCTGTTTCTTCGGAAGGAAATCATCCAGGAAAACAGCCCAAACGAAACGAAAGCTTAATTACCGGAAATAATACATTAAAGAAATGGATACCTCAAAAAGAGTCAATAGATGAATTATTGGATTTGCCAGATGGTGATAAAGTGATCAAAACTGATGAATTTTACTCTGTTAGAGTAGCCTATCAAATACCAATAAAGATTGCACTTAATGGTGGAGAGCTTAAAGAAGTAATCCCTAATTCTTTCGAAGATGCTTTTGTTTTTGATAACATTTCCTTGATTAAGAGTTTAGATGCTGAAGGACTTTTGAAAAAGTGCCGCGAGACTGTTGAAACGTCTGCCAATGAAGCTGAATTGAATGCAAATATTTATGAATTGATTAAAGCGAATGGAAAACTAAAAGCTGAGTTTGCCCTCGATCTTTTATTCCTAAAGGATCCTAATCTATTAAATATCCCCATATATATTAGACAGGGATTAGAATGGCTGAACGAGAACCTTAAAATAAAGGCTCAAGCAGATGTGGGTGCTGATATTTCCTTAACACCTCGAGATACTGATAGTAATGGATAATCAAAAAAATACTTCGCAGGTAAAGGACGCTGATTTAGAAATTCAAGAATGCTTGAGTTTGACCGCACCGAAAAGTTTTTTTCTTTTTGCTGGGGCAGGATCAGGGAAAACTCGGTCCTTAGTTAAAGCGCTTGTTTATTTGAACAAGGCGTATGCTAGTTTATTGCAGTATCAAGGCAAAAAGGTGGGTGTCATAACGTATACAAATGCGGCTTGTGATGAGATTAAACAGCGAATTGAATTTAATCCACTTTTCGAAATTTCTACTATTCACAGCTTTGTGTGGTTATTAATTAAATCCTTCCCAACTGATATCAAGGAATGGGTTGTAAAAAATTTAGAAAATGAGATTTCAGAATTAAGACAAGAATTGGCAAAGGGAAGACCTGGCACAAAGACAGAAATAGCGAGAAAAGCAAGCCTTACTTCCAAATTGGAGCGACTACAGAATTTATCAAAAGTTACACGATTTAATTATAATCCAAACGGTGAAAACTCTGGGTATGATTCATTAAATCATTCTGAGGTTGTAAAAATTGCATCTGATTTTCTGAATACAAAACCTCTGATGCAGCATATTCTGATTAGTCAGTATCCTGTCTTATTAATCGATGAGAGTCAAGATACGAATAAGAACTTGATGGAAGCATTACTAAGTGTTGAGTTAATTCACAAGGGGAAATTTTTGCTAGGATTATTTGGTGATACAATGCAACGCATCTATATGGATGGGAAAATAGACCTTGGCCTTACATTGCCAAGTCATTGGGCTAAACCAGCCAAGCTTATTAATTATCGTTCTGGGACAAGAATAATTGAACTTATTAATAAGATTAGGAGTTCGGTGGATGGAAAATATCAATTAGCATCTGAAGGTAGCGAAACTGGATTTGTTAGACTTTTTTTGATACCTAATAGTGTTCCCAATAAGGAACAGATTGAGGAGCGGGTTCAAGAAAAGATGAAAGAAGTTACTGAGGACGAGCTTTGGAATAGAAAAGATAGTTCTGTGAAGAAACTAATTCTTGAGCATCACATGGCTGCGAGTCGATTAGGCTTTCCAGTGTTGTTTGATTCATTATATTCTGTTGAAAAATTCAGGACAGGATTACTAGATGGTTCTCTTTCTGTCACCAAGCTTTTTTCAAATTTTGTTTTACCAATTCTAAAAGCTAAATCTTCAGGAGATGATTTTACTATTACTAATATTGTTCAAAAAAGTTCACCCTTATTGGATGCAGTGAATCTTAAATCCAATAATCAAAATCAAATTCAGCAACTTAAAATAAGCCTTTCCGCCGTAAATAGGTTGTATGAAATTTGGAACCAGAAAGACCCCACATTTAAAGATATCCTGGATATAGTCTATGAAACAGGGTTATTTACGATTCCAACCTCTTTGCAAGCTTTCTTGACAAATGAAAAGGCTCCTGAACCTGAAGAAAATAAGTCTGAAGAATTAAATTCTGGAGAGGATGAGGATGATGAATCGTTGCAACAATATGCAGCAGTAGAAGCCTTTCTAAATAGTCCATTTAATCAGATTATAGCCTACTCGGATTATATTAATGAGAACACAGCATTTGATACTCATCAAGGAATCAAAGGCCGGGAATTCGAAAGAGTTATGGTTATAATAGATGATTCCGAGGCAAAAGGGTTTCTGTATAAGTATGATAAGCTCTTTGGCGTAGAACCAATGTCAAAAACGGATAAAGAAAATGAAAGGGAAGGAAAGGATAGTGCAATTTCACGGCCGAAACGTCTTTTCTATGTGACATGTAGTAGGGCTGAAAAAAGCTTAGCTATTGTAGCGTATACAAAAGATATTGATGCTTTTCGCGACTTCGTCATCAAGGAGGGATGGTTCCAAAAAGATGAAATTGAAATATTTGGGTAATTTTCATTTATTATGAAGGCCCTATTGTGCTCAAATTGTTTTAAGATAGAGTGATCTGTAACTCAATTGTTGTTGGGAGCTTGAATTCCTGATTCAACTCTTTCCTTTATTTAGGCGATAATCTGGGAAAAGACTTTCATGCCCCTCGACATTAAGAAAGACTTGTTTGAAAATTTCCAATCTGAATTCAGGATCAAAAACAAAGTTCTTATCAGATTCTTCACCACTGATGTAAATCGACCAATCTAGTGCGCTAATTGTATCCTGATTATCAAACAGCAACTTTCCAAGTTCTAGCTCCGCTTCAGAAGCCTTCAACATATCTGTCCATTTGTAAAAGCCAGCAATCATCGCGATGATATGCTGAGCATTCATCAGAGTAAAATTATCTTCATCAATATCATAGTCTAAAAAAATACTAGCCACGTCGAAGAATTTAGGACTGTATTCGTAAAAATAAACGTCCATCTCTTTATCGAAGACGGATTTTTTTGTTTTGTAATCTTTGAAGAGATTTTTAGCTTGGAGTTTGAAAAATTCAATGTGGGTCATAATATAATCTTTTTATGTTGCCCAAGCTTATTATCTAAAATAATTCGCGTTCGTAATCTTTGGTTAGATAAAAAGCTTGGAAAAAAGGTTATATTATCTAATGGCTGATGAAATCTTTGCACGAACGAGCAGGCTTGCCAATAAGCACATAATAAAGTTATAAGATATACCTGGTAAAGCAATAGAAAATTTAATTTGACTCAGGATTTTCCTCATGAAGTAGCTGAATTTTTTGCAGCCATTCCAATTTTGTTCGAGACTTGAACCAGATCCATAAGAAAGGTAAGGGTAATCAAGCAGCCAAATCGGAAAAAAGGATCGTCGCATGCAGGCATCGTTGCGGAGACTTATTGATATAGCCAATATCTTAGATGTTGATGTTAGGCTCTTGCTTGAATCAACGGGCAAATCCAGCACAAACAAACTTGTTGATAGATACAAAGTTAATTTTCCTTTTGGCGAAACAATAAATTCTTGATATTTGTAATTTGTCGTAAGCTTAGCCATATCGCGTTGGAACTTTTTAAGACAATAATTGATGAGCATTTCTTTTCCTCTGATAAAAAGGAAATTTTGGCCCTTTTTAAGAAGTATGGCCTTTTAAATTTATTGCTAGATCAGGTAAAGCAGATAGACCAGTATTTACAAAAGACAATTTCAGATAATAAGCGAGCTCCATTAACAGCAATTTCAATTAATACTTCTAACCTTCTTGTATCAGTTAATACCAAGCTTGCCACAATTACCAATTCGGAGGATAAGCAAAAACTTGAAAAAACTGTTGCAAATATTAGTGTTAGAATTCTCCTTTCTGCAATAAATTATTTTCCTGGCGAAGCTGAAAACATTCTTGAGGCAGTTAGCGAAGCTTTAAAGTTAACCGCAGAACAGAACTCCTATAAATATTCGAATATTGAAGAGTTGATGAATTTGGGGGTTTTGCGATCCCTTCTTCAATCAATTAATGGAAGCGTACAAGCGAAAAAAATCAAAACTATTTCAGTCAAAGGAATTCCTGCCTTACAATGGATGGGGAAATGTCATTTGGACTTCCTGACAGATGAACTCAAGAGTAGACAATGGATCAAATCTCGGGCGCAATTCTCAAAGCTATTTGATAATGAAGATAAAGACTTAATAGTAAACTGGAACATGTCTCATAAATATGAGCTGGCACGGCTATTATTTAGACTTCACCAGGAAAATTTTATTCGTGGGGTAAGAACAACACGTGGGTTTTTTGTGATCGCTGAAACGCATATTAGGGACGATTCAGGAAAAAAAATGGCCAAAAATTCATTAAGAAAAATTAGCAATTTAATCACTTCCGATTTAGACAAGTACAGCACTGTAGTGGATTCTATCGAGGAAATTATGGATGTATTAGAAACCAAATCGAGGGACGATTAAGGGACGATTACTAATCGTCCCTTGCAATCAAATGCGCATAATTGTATGTTTGAATTCTAATATTTATAGGGTATGACAATTGAACAGTTTATCAATGCTTACAAGGTAAGACCAGCAGATGCAATCGTAGTAAAAAAGGAAAATTTCGGAATTCTTGACCACTATGTTATTTATCTCGGAAAAGATAAGAACGAGCATAAGTTTATCGCCAACTATCTAAAAGGAGTAAAATTTATCTCGGCACTGGAACTAATAGGTTTTTTGAAAACATATGTCCCGGTTTCAATTAACAGGTTTGTAGGTAGTGAGATTCAAAGAGGAATGGCAGTAAGACGAGCTTTGATGCGCCTTAATGAAAAGGCATATCATTTGATCCTAAATAATTGTGAGCATTTTGCAAATTGGGTTCAAAAAGGAATGCCTTCTAGCAAACAGGTTGAAGACTTTGGAAAAATTATAGCCTTGCTAGGCGGCGGAATAGGAGTAAGCGGATTGTTATCCAAAGATAGAGGGACAGCATTAATCGGTGCATTAATTGCTTCCCTAGGTTTAATCATAATAGGATTGTCTGTAGAAAATCATCCATCTGAAAAAAAGTGAGTTAAAATCTAACCGAGCCCCTTCAAAAAATCGTAAATTTAGAATGATGGACAAAACCATCAAACTTTAGTTATGCTTTGTGATTTTTTTAGAATTAATATGCCCTATGGCATGCAGCGAAATGAAAACGGGGAATGGGTTTTTTTTAACCGTGAGTATATGCCATTGGGGTGGAATACGACCAGGGTTAATTCAGATAATAACGCTTTAAAGCGTCCTTTTGACGAGCTTCCAATTTACACACCATATAAAGGACTTGGAGAAAAGAAGTTATTCGCTTTAGGTTACGACGGCGAAGACGCTGTTCGTCGTAATGATACGGGTGAGATTGTAAAAGTATTTTTTTACAATGATCAGTTTAATCCGGTAGACTATCCTTCATATTGGCCAGACTATATTCAAAAAATTAAGTCGCTATCAAAATGTGAGGTAAGGCCGGTGTATGCCTAGAGCTACAATTTGAAAAGCTAATAATTTAATATATGACTCAGGAACAATTTTTACCTTACCACAATTACCATATACAATTCAGGCTTAATAATGGTGCTGAAATGTCTGGCGTATTATTCTTTAATCATATGAGTGCAATGGAACATAAACCGCATACCTCATATTTTTATATTCCAACATTAAATATGATTGAATGGAAACATGCGGAGAAAGATAAGGACGAAGTAAGAATGAAAAACCTTCGAGGAGAAATTGATATATCAAATATTATTTGGGCGAGAAGGCTACAATAAGATATAATACTTTATTTCTTATATCTTAGAACTTTAACACTTGTGCGTTATAGTCATCAAGGATATTTGATGGCAAAGAATACAAGCCTGATTATTCATCCCTTTCTGACTAATTGCAAAACAAAATAAAGGACGCAGGTTTTTAAATTCCGGCGGCACTATAATCATTAATTAAATGATAGAAGTTAAGACCTCCGAAGAATTTATTAATATTCTGAATTTAGAAAGAGCTGTGATCTATTTTCTGGTAACTTGGTCGGGGCCTGAGAGAGCATCACGTGCAGTCATTTATAAGGTTTTTGAAGAACTTGAGATACAACCGACTCCTACCTTTCAAATAGACTGCTCGGACCAAGATAAACAGTATGTAATAGATTGGCTGTCTGATCAGTCCAAAGATCACGGTTTTTACTATGGCGGTAATGGTGAAACAGTTTTAATCAGTAAGGGTAAGGTTATCGATTTCATAGAATATCCTGCACATCTTGGTTACGATAAGACTAAAAAGAAAATTGTTGGTTGGATGTCTGGCGATTATTAAAGCATTTGTAAAATCCATTTTGGAAGCATAAAGATAAATTCATAAGTCTGAAATACTGCTAAAAGCTTGTAAATCAGTAATCATTTGGTTAGATAACTGTAAAATTGGGGGAGCAAAAAAGTCAAGCAGTTATGAAGTAGGTTTCATAGCTGCTTTTTCATTTGCACAAGGCTTTCCGTTGAGTTTCATCCACGCAAAGAATTAACCCTAACTTGCCACATTAAATAATGCTGAAATGATAAAGAAGTTACTACTTGTATTCCTTACAACTTTTGTTCTTTTCTCTTGTGAAAAGGAAAAGAATGCTTCTACATCGTCATCCGCATCAGGAGCCTATCATCTAACTGCCAAATTCAACGGTACACTGATAGACTTCAGTGCCAGTCTTGCTGCCGAAAAATATCTAGACCCTTCTAACGGTTATACAATTTCAGTACTTGGAATCGGTGGAACTGCAAACAGTTCCCTGCCTGCCTTTGACTTTATTATACAAAGTGACTCGGAAATCAAAGCAAAAACGTATAATGAGTCTACAGATGGAATGCTGGTTTCCTATTCAGATAAAAACTTTAATACCTACGATGAAGATGACCAATTTACAATTACCATCTCTTCAATCACGAATACTGAAGTTCGAGGCACTTTCGCCGGAAAAATGATAAAAAGCGGTTCAATGGAAGTTATTAATGTAACCGATGGATCCTTTAAGGCGAAAATATATTGACCTTTAATGCAGCCCAATAATTTTACAGGAAAATTTACCCCGCGTCTCAATTTGACGCTGTACAAAACTGTATAAATCTTCTCTTACTCAAATGTTAACTCAGGATTTTTGTGACTTTCTTGAATATCAGCTAACAAATGTGTTTCGCAATTCATCAGATATTTCATTAAGAAGTTTTTGGTGCGATGGAGTATTGTTGCCAGGCAATGAAGGAGACTTTTCCAGAAAGGCCGTTAATGACAAACGAAAGGTTCCTATGACCGCTTTTTATTAGAATTACACAGGCAATACAAATGATGTTCAACCGCATTGTTAATTATACTTCAGGTATTTAATTCCGTTGTAAGTCCTCACTACTGGTATGTCCGTAATGACCTCCACCTTAAAGGTACCGTCTTTTTCCTGAGCAAAAGTTGCCCTGGGATAGCCTATACCACCTTCAAATGTGTTATTGCCGGTATATTTCAAACTTGCCCAGAGCTGTCCATTTTGTTTCATAAAAAGCAGGTCACCGCTTTTACTAAATTCAATGAAATTATTATCACCTACGTCATAAAGCCCCGTGATCTTGTCGTAAACTTTATTGTCAAGCGGGATCTCTTTATTCATTACGACATTGAAAATAATTTCATGTTCACCAGAATTAGTCTTACGCATGGTGAGTATCCTGTTGACAGCTTGCGGTGCAGTAGCCCATTTGTCGCTATCAACATATTTACCGCCTTTAAAATAGATCTGTGTGATCAGGTCTTGTTGATCGGGTACTGAAACTCTCATGTGTATATGAGCCGGTCTCCAGGATGCTTCGATGGTGGGGACTGCTTTGTAGGGAACCGGGAGTATAGATTTGAACTCATACGACCCGTCTGTAGTTGTTTTTTGTCCACCGCGATAGTTGTAATCATCGGATGTGTTATCATAGACTTCAGCCTCATTGCAATGCCAGATTTCTACAAATGCATCTTTTATAGGAGTTCTCCCATCTTCCTTGTAGATCTTTCCCTTTAAAATGATTGGGGTTCCCTTTGATCCCGGAAGCCTGAGATTGGTTCGAAGTGGTGCGCCGGGCCTGTAAAAGGGACCAAGAATATCAGTAGTTGTTGGCGTGTCACCCTCAAAGTTTTTGCCATTCCAATTCAAAGCTCCAAAAGCACTAACGCTAATAACCGTCAGAGTTGAATTTTTAATAAATGTCCTTCGTTGCATAATGCTGGTTTTGGTTGTTTAAAAGAATGGTGCTTGTCTTTGGCTTGCGTAGAATGTCGGACCGCTTCCACAGCTGTGGTGTTTGCAATCCCGTTGCCGATGTATAATCTAAAGTAGACATTTTGTTCTTCAGTCATATAGCATCAGTTCACTTTTTGTTAGTATAAGTAGTAAACAAGGGAGGATTAATTTAGCTTCATTCCAAATATCCCTGGCTGATCTTATATTCGAACAAAAGAAACCCGTCATGACCGATTGCCTTCGCACCTCAGTCCTTGCCTTTTTGCTGCTGCCTGCCTTACTTGTGCATCCTATAGCACAAGCCCAACAGTCTAATGTAAATCTCGACTGGCACCCGCATCTGAATACTGAAAACCTTACACCTTTTAGTGCTCCCCTGAATTCACCAGAAGTGAAAAATGACCACACCATCATTTTCAGGTTAAAGGCACCGGAAGCTAAAAAGGTGAGTTTAGTGGGTGTGCACATTCTTGCAGCACTCGGCAAAGGCCGTGAACCTGTTCCTTTTGAAAAGGGAGCGGATGGCATATGGACACTGACAGTAGGCCCATTAAAACCGGATATGTACGTTTACCAGATTAACGTGGATGGCATGACGATTACAGATCCCAGCAATACCATTGCTGCCTTTACAGGAATGCCTCCCTACAGCCATGTAGTGGTGCATGGCGATGGCCCTGGTTATTATGATGCTAAAGATGTGCCGCATGGAACGGTTACCCGTCATATTTATCATTCAAATGTGACTAATGGCATGCGTGACCTGTATGTATACACACCACCGGGATACGATCCTAAAAAAACATACCCTACGCTCTACCTGCTGGGTGGAAGTGGAGAACTGCCTTCTAACTGGATGTATGATGGCCGCGCCAATCTCATCCTGGACAACCTCATTGCCGAAGGAAAAGCCGTTCCGATGATAATGGTATTACCTAACAACCAGGTGGTCCATCGCAATCATCCTCAGCATACACAACTCACCTTCACTCTGTTTGAAAAAGAATTGAGAGAAAGCGTGGTGCCGCTGGTAGAGTCTAAGTACAGTGTGAAAAAGCAACCGAAGTACAGGGCATTGTCAGGATTATCCATGGGAGGAAGGCACACGATGTTTTGCGGGTTTAATTCCCTGGACCTCTTTGGGAATTTTGGTGTACTGAGCGCCGGTGATAACGATAGTGAAAAAACGCTTGCTGCCTTTTTGAATGATCCCAAAGTCAATGACAAGATCACCTACCTTTTTATCGGTGAGGGAGACCAGGAAGCAGCAGGTCCTATGGGTGCCCGTGTTGCCGGATTACGGAAGGCGTTGGATAATCATAAAATAAAATATGAATATTATGTAGGCGGCGGCATGGGGCACGACTGGAGCACATGGCGGCATTTGCTTTATTACCGGTTTTTACCGAACCTCTGGAGAAAATAAAACTGGTGTTTTTCTTGAACGACTGTGCCGTACATTTTCCAATGTCGGCACTGCCATCGTTTATAAAAGCAACTTTATTTTTAATTTATTACCTGATAGTTTTCTTCGATTTTTGATAACCCCTTGTTAGAAAGATATAAGTTCCTTTTTTTGAACTGGTAACTATATCAGGATGCCCATCGCCATCAATATCTTTCTGTTCTTCCATACTGGACCCACTACCTGCTGATGAATCGATCAGCATTGGTACAAAAGAAGTTTTGCCGGCTTTGCGGGTTTGTTTGAACCAGTACAATACAGCAGGGCCGTCCGTATCCGGGTCAACATTAACATGCGCGTAATAGCGTTTGCCAGTAACAATATCTTTTAATCCGTCACCATCTACATCCACATATCCAAGGCTGTGTAACTGAGAGAAGGCAATTCTATATAAATTCAGTTCTTCATTGCTTCCCATGATCATGTGTGGAGTAAACGAAATGCTATCGGCCACTTTTATCTGTTCAAACCAGGCCAAACCCCAACCATGCCCTTCAAGAGCCCCAATAATATCCGCATCTCCGTCTTTGTCCACATCATCTACAAACATGTGACTTCCTCCCAGGTTTTCCCTGCTTTTGTACGGATCGAAACTGAATAAGTATGGATGATATTTCCAAAGAGGATCCCCTTTAATGGAAGCAGGTTGTTCATACCAACCATCACGCACCAGGATATCGTTCCTTTTGTCCCCGTTCACATCCCCAATGCCCATGCCATGTGAATTACCCTTGTATTTCTTTTCAGAAATAATATGCCAGACATATTTGTTTTGGGATTTATCAAATTCACTCCAGGATAAAGGGCCTTCAAATCTGTCATTAAAATTATGCCCGGAGATCAATACATTTTCTTTGTTACTGAAAAGTTGAACAAATTGAGAGGTTTCTCCCCCCATTCCGTTACCAAGTGTATGTTCTTTCCACAATTCTCCTTCCTTTCCAGCTCCGGGATTTTCTAACCACATGAAGGTTTGCAAATTTCTTTGAAAAGGAATATCCAGCCAACCGTCATTGTTTATATCGTACGGGCGGGTTTGCATATAGTAATAGGCATATTCAGTAATGGGAAAGCTTTCCGCGCCATTAGGACCTATTTTATAACGAGTGGTGAAGTTGGGACCCATCCATAAGAAAGGACCAGCTGCAACATCAAGGTGACCATCCTTATTAAAATCACCTACAGAAACCCCTTCACCAACGAATTTGTCTGAAAGGGTAATTTTTTTAAAAGTAACCTGAGCGTAAATGGGGGAAAATGAAATTACCAGGAAAGAAAAAAGTATTCCTTTCAGAATTAGCAATTGTAAATTTTTCATATGAAACAAGCTGTTTTTATACATTAAATTTTGACTGCTGACCAATTAACAAAGAACTTTCAAGCTGTTGGTGTTTCCCTCCCTCAGTTTGTGTCTGAAAGATTGAGAGAAAACCTCAAAAAAAGTTCAGATAGCGTCCAACGACCAACAAGCATTAAGATATACAGCTTTTATGATTCCGAAAGCACAAAGACTACCAAATCCGGTATTCTTGCGAATAGATAATTACAGCAGGTGAATATAATATCATATTTATTCATGGTACTGGCGGCGTCAATGATCATTGAGCCTCCGAATCCCGGTTCCGTCAACCACTGAAACTGAGGGCTAATGAATTGTTTCGCCGCAATGTTCAGCGAACTATAAGGCAAAACGCTATTTAATAAGTTTTTTGAATCGCAAGGCTTTTGATTCTACAAAATACCAGGACAGCATAGCGAATGGCAATGTTAAAATAATTGAAAGAAAGATCATAAGCCCTACGGAAATATTGCTTTTACTGATCTGAACGATGCATTGCTGTACAGGAAATGAAAAAAGGAACAGTCCGTAAGAGAAATCACCATAGCGGCCAAAATGATTTAACGGCGACTTCACTTGTGCAATATATAAAATGAGATAGGGAAAAACGATAAGGACTAAAGGGAGAACCACGGGAGTAAAACAGCTGCCAATAATCCCGGCAATGGCCAATAAGGCCAGCCATTTATTATAAATGATCTTGTCCTTGTATAATTGCGCAACAACGCCGGCGAAAAATACGACAACTAAATAAACTGAAGGGATATGATATGTTTTGGCGAACCAGGGCGCCAGTGCAGCGGCAATACATAATAGTACCAGCCATAGCCATCGGAATTTTAATAGCCGCAGGAGATATATCAACCCCAGCACAATATAGAGCCTTCCTTCTAACGTCAATGTCCAGAGTGAGCCATTAGCGCTTTTGTCAAAATTGCCAGTAAAAAGGCCGGGTAGTGTCCATATCATAGGACCAATGAAAAAGATATTCTTTAAATAAATCCAGGTAAAGAAAGAAGTAAAATAATCCCTGAGCGGTAGCGTAGTAAAAAGAGGACCTACCACCAATAAGGTGAATAGTAGTACAAGTATCAAAGCTGGAAGAATTCGAAGCGCTCTTTTCCAGGCATAATTTAAGATGGAAGTGGAGGTCATCACACTCTGAGTAACCAGGAAACCACTGATCACAAAAAAACAGGTAAGACCAAAGCTACTGAAATGATAGTTGTAACGTGTTACTGCCATCAGGGCCTCTTCTGATTCTTTTCCAATCAGAAAATAAGAATGAGACAGGATAACAAAAATGGATGAGATGAAGCGGAGAAAATCAAAATTATTGCCCTGCCTTGTATTATTTGACTTCGCTAAAACCATCGGGCTTGCTGATTTAGAAGATGATTTTACCACTGTTGAATGATAATACACACCTGATCATCCCTTAATGCAAATTCTTTAGCATTCCATGGTCGAAGTGTGACTTCATTTAGATTTGGATGGAGAAATTCCGGGTGTGATTTAGATACCTTTTCATAAACTTCTTCAATATTTTTGGTCACAAACCTAAATTCAGGATTATGCTCCTTAGCAAGCTTTGCATGTTCAAAAAGATAAATACTTAATCCATCCTTGTTCAATACGCAAAAAGGTTGTTCGGACTTTATTTCATTATGTCCAATTACAAAGCCTAAACAGTCGCAAAACATTTTCAAACCGTTTGTAATATTCACATAATAAACATTCGGAATCAGTTGTTCAAAATTCATTGTTGTTTTTTTCTTTAGCGAAACTGTCCTACCTTAATTTCGGCTTAGTTATAAATATACACAATAGGGGCAAGATAGCCCGCAGGGGATTATGTAGTCGGCTTTTTCCGATCATTCAAATTAGTATTTTACATTTCAAAATATAATAAAATGCATCTCAAACGATCTGCTATCGCTTTAGCAAGTATGTTATTGTGTGGAATTGGATTCATACAGGCCCAGACCGCACCATTGGAAGATTTTAAACCTTCTTCTTTTAACCAACCCTTTCAGCAATATCCACAGGTAAATTCCCAGGGATACGCGAGGTTTAGAATATATGCTCCTAATGCTGATAGTGTTAAGGTAAGTCTTGGCCTTGGTGGCCAGGGTGGAACAAGACTGGTTAAAGCAGACAGTGGTTATTGGATTGGCACCACCGCGGGGCCAATGGATGAAGGGTTTCATTATTACCGCTGTAACATCGATGGCGCTACATTTAACGATCCCGGAACAGGATTTTTCTACGGATCACAACGTTGGGAAAGTGGTATTGAAATCCCTGCAAAAGACCAGGATTTTTATGCCTTGAAAGATGTGCCTCATGGCAACATGCAACTAATATATTTTCCTTCAAAAAGCACTAACACATCACGTCCGGCATATGTATACACTCCTCCTGGTTACGAAAACGGCAAAACCAAATACCCGGTATTATACCTGCAACATGGTTGGGGTGAAAATGAAACCTCATGGGGTGTTCAGGGAAAAGCAAACCTGATCATGGATAATATGATTGCAGAAGGCAGAATAAAACCTTTTATTGTTGTAATGACCTATGGTATGACAAATACTGGTGGCAGACCCGGCGGTCCTCGTCCTCCTACAAATAATGCTCAGCCAGGTGCCAACAATGCTCAGGCCGGTGCTAATAACGCTCCACCTGCAAACCGTCCTCCGGGTGGTCCTGGTGGCTTTGGCAATATTGCAGCTGCTAATGGCTTCCAGGTTGTTTTACTTGATGAATTAATACCGTACGTTGATGAACACTTCCGCACTATTGCCAAAAGAGATGGCCGGGCAATGGCAGGTCTTTCAATGGGAGGTGCTGAAACAAAAGGAATCACATTAGCTAAGCCAGATGTTTTTGGATACTGGGGATTACTGAGTGGCGGTAACTATTCTCCAACGGATCTGGAAGGTAAAATGAAACCAAAGCATATATTTATCAGCTATGGAAGCAAAGAAGCAAACGGAGCGAATGGACTTCCAAAAGTAGAAACTGATCTTAAAGCAGCGGGCTATAATGTTACTACTTATGTTTCTCCGGGTACAGCACACGAGTTTCAATCATGGCGCCGTAGCCTTTACCAAATGGCTCCTTTATTTTTTAAATGATATTTCTCTTGCTGAATACATAATAGAAACAGGCGGACCTCATACGATAAATACCAGAATGAATAAACTAAAAAGCCAGCAACAAGCTGGCTTTTTAGTTTATTCGTTGAAATACAATTCCGATTGTTATGCCTGTGGCTCAGAAGGCGGCGTTTGAACCGGCTCATAAACCATATTTTCTTCCTGTTTCTTCTTTTTAAATAAACGGCTTATTGCAGCAACTATAGCGCCTCCACCGAGCAGAATAAGCTTCCAGAATTTTGCAAAGAACCCTACTTTCAATAAAACCTTACCGGCAACCAATCCCCCTACTGTCCAGGCAGCCACTTCATCAATATTCGAATCAAAATCGCTGTATTTATTGCCCTGTGTATATTCCGCCATGCTAAGCACCTGGTCCACATCAGCTCTTACCATGTCTAACTGTTTTATACTGCCGATAGCATTCATCGTCAGCATGCCCTTGCGTCCAAGCGAAATAACTTTGTAATTCAATGTATGCTCTTCCGTTCCATCGCTGCGCAGATCCAGTGCCCAATGCAATACTTTTTGCTTTTGATCATAATAGGGTTTGGCTGCCCAACCTACCGTATACAATGTATACAAGCCCATTTCTTTTCTTTTTTTATTTTCTTCAGCATCATCCTTCTTCATGCCTTTCAAAAGGTCATCGTAATCGATATCCTTGGCATCATTATCTTTTATATAACCAACAGGGCTATAAGTCACAATGTAGGCATAAGAACTATCACTAAATGGATCCCCATTTTCAGGAAACAGCATGCCCTGCAGATTATCCATCGGAGGATTACCCCACACCTTTTCTATGATATATTTACTTTGCTCTACTCCGAGGTATTTAAAACTCTCGGGAACATTCAACTTCACAATATTTGCGGGTAATAAAATGGATCCTTTCTCATACTTCATGGCCTTCGTCACAGAATCCTGGTAGGCGTAGATCTGTTTGATCATTAATTCAGTGGAGTCTTCATATACCTTTGCGAAGCTGGTGGCCGCAAATGCAATGCAGACAAGGATTGTAAGGCTTGCTTTTTTCATTGACAGTTATTTTTAGTGCTCGTTAAAATAGCCTTTTTCCTGCGGAAAAAGAAGTCCTCATAATCTCCAAAGGCTGTTTTTTGATATTTTAGCCTACTTCTATACATGTGCCTTTGCATCAACATTTTATAGCTAACTTACGGGTATGGTGTACAATATTTTAAACGGCGACTCTCTTGCATATAGTTTTCCAGATGCAAAAATTGCAGGAGATATTATAGTAATTAGGGAAGCGCTTATTGACGGAGACTTGTCAGGTGACAACCTTCAGGACTTTTGGCAATCAAGAGCCAAATCCATGAGAATATCAGAATCCGAATACAATAATGCAGTTGTAAAAGAATTTGAAAAACTAATCAATGCACCAGATAATTCAGAATTCAATCTTTGGTTTGAGTATGATTTATTTTGCCAGGTGAATTTGTGGTTTGTTATTTCAATTATTAATAGTTTGCCAGTAAAGAAAAAGGCTTTTGCAGTTTATACCTCTTATTTAGACAAGACCAGTAACCAATTTTGGAATGGCTTTGGACGCGCAAACTCAGATGAACTTAAGGTTTGTTATGCGAATAGAATTCCTTTAAGTGAAGCCGATCTAAATTTCGGGCAGGAATTATGGAATGCTTACAAAAATGGAAATCTTAAAACGTTGACAGATCTTTCAAAACATCAATCTCCAGCTTTTCCTTATCTACAGGAAGTAGTTATGGCCCATGTTGACCGCTTTCCAAAAAATGGCTCAAAAGGAAGACCTGAAAAGGTCATTGAAGACATTACTAAAAATATTTCTACCGATTTTAATGAAGTGTTCAAAGAGTTTTGGAACCGTGAAAGCATTTATGGTTTTGGTGACACTCAGTTAAAAATAATTTATGATAAAGTGATGCAGGACCGTTAACCGGAGTTGTGACACATCATAGCTGAACAGTAAAATAACCTCAATCGAATTGCTATTAAATGAATGTCAATATGAAAAATGGGCGAAATAAAAAGTAATCTCAGCTAACAAAGCGATTGCCTTAAACAAAACGATATATGAGAATATTCTTTACAGGAGGATCAGGAAAAGCAGGTAAGCATGTTATTCCTTACTTGCTTGGCAAGGGACATAAAGTACTGAACGCAGACCTGATGCCTTTAATTTATCCAGGAGTAGATAACCTCACCGCTGATATTGCTGATTCAGGGCAAATGTTTAATGCCATGACGTCCTATTGTGGATTTGATGAACTGGAAAATGGAAATGGCGTACCGCGATTTGATGCTGTGGTACATTTTGCCGCAGTTGCCAGAATATTGCTCAAACCAGATAATGAAACTTTTCGGATTAATACCGTTGGTACGTACAATGTGATTGAAGCAGCGGTAAAGCTTGGAATTAAGAAGATTATTATCGCTTCTTCGGAAACTACTTATGGGATCTGTTTTTCCGATGGCCAAACCAACCCTCATTCACTCCCCCTGGAGGAGGATTATGATGTGGATCCAATGGATAGCTATGGATTATCAAAAGTGGTAAATGAGAAGACTGCCCGCAGCTTTCAACGTCGGTCCGGTTTTGATATTTATGCGCTTCGGATAGGAAATGTCATTGAACCTCATGAATACACCGAGTTGTTTCCGCATTATTTTAAGCATCCCGAAGTGAGACGAAGGAATGCATTTTGTTATATCGATGCCAGGGATCTCGGACAGATTGTGGATCTGTGTTTAAAAAAAGATGGTCTTGGCTACCAGATATTCAATGCAGGAAACGATCACAACGGTGCAATTATTCCCAGTAAAGACCTGGCTAAACAGTTTTTCCCCGGTGTGCCCATTACCCGCCCATTAGAAGAGCATGAAGCACTGTTTTCAAATCGTAAGATCCGCGAAATACTCGGGTTTAAAGAACAACATAACTGGCGACAGTATGTTAAATAGAATCCCTGGCCTAATAGGATTTTAAAGCCTGTGCATCTGCTAATTTCTGAATAGATAACTGTATTATTGCGTGGGCTGAATAAAGACCTGCCATCTGATTGGACTTTTTTAGTTTAAGGATATTTATTTAATAAATCCAACGATTACAATACAATGAAATTCTTCACACTCATTTTGACTCTTGGTTTTTCAATTATGCTTGCAGCACAACCGGGAAAGCGTCTTTATACTAAATCTGAGAATGAAAGGATGTTGCATCTTCTTGATTCAACGCATAATGAATTGTTGAAAGTGGTTAATAAGCTTAAAGATTCCCAGTTTTTCTATCACATTGATACAGTTACATGGTCTGCAAATGATATAGTAGAACATCTTGGGCTTATCGATGAGGGATATGTGCGTGAATTATGGTTTTCACTTGGACAACCCGTCTTTCTTGAAACTTATGCGGATTCCACAAAAGGAGGTGATGAAAAAGCGCTTGCCTATGCCACTCAACCCGAGAAAGGCAAGGCCAGGGGAACAAACCTGCCCCGGAACAGGTATTGTAACAAAGAAACCTGTGTGCGCATTTTTACCGATGCCAATGATTTAGCAAAAGAGTTTTTTACGGTAAATGCTTCAAAGGATCTTAGAAGGTATTTTATCTTTAGGATAGACGGCAAAGGCGTGCGAACCATCAGAGACACTCATCAATTAGGCTTATTGCTTATCGCCCACCGTATCAGGCACACAGATCAACTAAAGAGAATCCTGGCCGATCCGAAATTTGTTAACTAAAGATTGAAGATGCCTTGAGACACTTTACCAAATCTTAAAGATCTCCCTGCTGCCTGTAACATACATTTCGTTCATGTCCTTAAACTTTTCCATTACTTTCTTTTCTGCCTCAGTTTGACCCATGGTCTTCATTCCTTCCTCATATGCGGTCAGATTTTCAAAAGTGGTAGCAATGATCACCCGGTGATACTGGCCCGTCATATCAGTCATAACGCTTACGTTCTTTTGTGGTACAACATCAGCCCACTCTTTAAATAACTTTGCCACTTTAGAAGCATTTCCAGGCTTGCAATTAAATGTATCGTGTACTGTGATCATAACTAAAAATTTAGATTAATTAATCTGGTTATTAAAAGGTAAATTTTGAGACCGTAATTACGGACAAAATGGTGCCAGTTTTTGAGAGATCGGATAAATCTGGTACATTTTAGGATGGACCCAGATTCTGGGTGTATCAGATTGAACTATAGTTTACTTCAGATATTTCTCCAGGTTCTTCTTAAAATAGATCGCGCTATCAGAAACACTTTGAATGGGATCCTTTGCAAAATTTCCTCCCTGTTCAATATAATAGTATTGAAGTCCGGCACGTGAAGATTCAGGAAGTATAACCGTAAAATTAATTGAACCATTGCCCAGTTCGGAATAATCCCGACTGACCTTGTCCATATCTTTTATATGCCACATCACGAAACGGCCAGGCTGCAGGTCAAATATTTGTGAAGGAGTCCGTTTAGATGAATGCATGATCCAGTAAAGATCCATTTGCAATTTTACAAGTGCCGGATCTGTTTCCTTCAAGATAATATCATATCCAATCTGCTCATTATAATCTGTGAACTCAAAATCATGATTATGATAGGCAAACCCTAATCCGGCTTTGGTTACACGTTCACCAATTTTGTTCAGCTTTCCTGACAGTACGTGAAAATTATCAAGCGTTCTGAATGAAGGATCCAACCAGGGCCAGGTAATATACTTCTGCCCCAACGCATGCGCACCTTCAATACATTGATCAACATATTGAGTCATGGCATCGGCCGGCTTATCAAAGTATTTTGTAAAATCATAATGGCCGCTGGTAGTGATCATTCCGTTATCAGCCAGCAGTTTTTTTAATTCCGCAGCTTTTACTCCATAGTATTTAACCTGGATTGGATCAAAACCATAGGTTTCGGAGTCTTCATAACCCACCGCTGCGACCTTTTTTATGGTGCCGGTAAGATCCCTGGCTAGTGGTTCACGAATTGAAAACAACTGCAGCCCCATCTTATATTTTGCAATCGAAGTATTATAAAGACCCTTCTCGGCCAGTAGGGATGCCGTTAAGACGGAAGTTGACTGAAAAATAAAATTTCGCCTGTTCATAGATATACAAACCTACACATTTCGGAGCTTTAGCCTTAACTTTAGACTGTGGCAACCACAAACAACCCTGTATTCCACCTGCCCAGCGGAGCTTGAGTAAAAAATTACATTGAACAAATTCCAGGCAACACTTGAAATTATAGGTATCAATCCTTTTGTATTTGTTCCCCAACAAATATTGGATAGTATTTTCTTAAAAGCTAAAAAGAACAGAGGTCCCATCCCGGTTTGTGGGACAATCAATCGTAAAAAGTATAATCAAACACTGGTAAAGTATAGTGGTGAATGGCGACTTTATATCAACACCACTATGCTCGCAAATTCTCCAAAGAAAATAGGAGAGATCATTACAGTCACTATTCAATTTGATGCCAAATCGAGAACGATAGTTCCTCACTTCAAACTTATTAGTGCTTTAAAAAAGAATAAGGATGCCAAAAGGAATTTTGATAGTCTTCCACCCTCAAGGCAAAAGGAAATAATAAAATATATTTCAAATCTAAAAACGGAAGAAAGCATAGCGAATAATATAGAAAAGGCTATTGGATTCTTAACGGGGAAAAACAGGTTTATTGGACGGGATAAACCTTAGAATACAATTCTTTTTAAGCTTCTTATATTTTTATTTTCCAGTATATATTGCATCATCCTGTCAGGAATGCTTACCCATTGTCTCTATTAACCGCTTTTTAAGCTTTAATTAATCCCTCAAATAGTATCTAGCATTCAAATCTATTTTGAATGAAACAGGCCCGCCTTGTATTGCTTACCTTCTTGCTGTGGTACAATTGTGCATTCGCAATTACAGATCCTTTCAATCCATACTTAAAAAGCATCCCTACTGTAAATAGGATCATTAGTGAAACAAATTCGGGTACAGAAGGGTCAGCCATCACCACCCGTAAATTCATTTTTAACTCCCGGAAAAATATTAATACCGTGTACGCTATAATCAGTTTCCCGCAAAAAGGCGGCTTCTATCCAGGAATCCTGGTACTACATGGGGGTGGTAGTAAGGCTGAAGATATGGCTTCCATCGTTGAAAATTATGCAAGACGTGGTTATGTGGCCATGTGTTTTGATATGCCTGGCATTTGCAATAATGGTACTACACCTAATTCTTCGGGTCCATGGAAATCGCGTCCCGGCCCATTAGAAGTTCCCCGCTTTGATATCGCTGGCGGACTTGAGAACAGCACCCTGTTTGATGCCGAAGTTGCGGGAATAGAAGCGTATAATTTTTTAAGTGCGCAACCCAACGTAGATAAAAAATACATTGGTATTACAGGATACTCGTGGGGTGGTTATTCAACCACTTTTTTGGCAGGGGTTTTAGGATCAAGAGTAAAAGCGGCTTATTCGGTATTTGGTTCAGGGTTTTATGATAAAGGGTCATTTTGGAAGAAACTGATCAGTGATCTTCCGGATTCAATGCGCACATCATGGCTTACCTGGTTTGATGCAGGCAGAAGAGCCCGCAAGATCAGGGCCGCTTATTTTTTAGAAGCAGCATCAAATGACAATTTCTTTTGGCCGGAGGCGGTTCAGAGTACATTAGATGCTATACCTGGAAATCATAAGAATCATGCATGGGATCCCAACCTGAATCACGTTCAACAACCTGCAGGTCCGGCTATGCAAATGCGTTATTTTGATTATTATCTGAAAGGACAGGGTGAGGCCTTTTGTGAAGCTAAGATCACCAACATAAAGACTAAAGCAGACAGCAGTATTAGCGTAACGATAAAAATAAAAATGCCAAAAGGCGTTGCAGTTCAATCCGTATTATTGTATTATAGTTTCTCAGATTCTAAATGGCAGAATAGAAAATGGATACCAATAAAAGCCGAACAGGCAGATAAGAATGCTTTTAAAGCGCTTATTCCATCGGCTGTGGCCAGCAAACCAATCGATTACTATGCTTATATAACTGATGACCGTTCAATCTCTGTTTCCAGTAACATGGTCTTTTCAACTAAGTAACACTCTTTGTACAGATAGAAAGGAAGATGTTGACTACCAGCATCCTACTATGCTGAACGGAGGTAACTACTAAATTTTTAGAAAAATAAACTTGCGAAGCCGTTCGGTTGCATGTATATTTGCAACCGAACGGCTTCTTATTTTAATATTATGAGACGAGACATATTTCAGGCTATTGCAGATCCCACCCGAAGAGCGATCCTGGTTCTGGTGGCGGTACAGGCATTAACGCCAAACGCTATCGCAGAACATTTCGATATCACCCGGCAGTCAATATCCAAACATTTGCGCATTCTTTCGGAGTGCGATCTCCTTGCTCAAAAGCAGGACGGGCGGGAGATCTACTATCAACTTAAAATCGATAAAATGAAAGAGATCGATATCTGGTTAGACCAGTTCAGGAAGATCATGGAAGATAAATTCAAACAACTTGATGACGTATTGTTCACGTTAAAAAATAAGAAAAAATGAACCTACTGTTTGATTTCACCGTAGACAAAGCCACGCATACCATTCACATCACCCGTGAATTTGATGCTGACCTGGATCTTGTTTGGGATGCTTTTACAAAAGCAGAGATACTGGAACAGTGGGTTGCGCCTAAACCCTATCGGATTAAAACAAAGCGGATGGATTTCCGGGAAGGCGGTCACTGGTTGTATGCGATGGTAAGGGACGAGAGCGAGAATAGCAACCGTTATGTAATGGTGGAATATGTTAAAATAACACCTAAAACTAGTTTCATCACTAGAAATTCCTTTACAGATGAAAATGGATATACAATCGATACAGGATTTACCTCATCATTGAATACAAACACTTTTACCTCAGAAGCCGGAAAAACAACGCTCCATATGGTGAAGCAAATGGCGAACCTTTCAGAATTAGAGCAATTCATTCAAGGTGGAATGTACAAAGAAGGTGTTGCAATGGGCTATCGTAATCTTGACGAGGTTTTACAAACACTGATCACCAACAAATAATAAAAGTACAGTCATGAGAAAGTTAATAATGAAAATGTCGATGTCTGCCGATGGTTTCGTAAGCGGTGTTAATGGGGAGAAAGATTGGGTATTCCGATCCTCCACACCAGACTCAAAGAGCTGGTCTGTTGAACACACTGCGGAAGCAGGCCTGATCATCATGGGAAGGAAAACATTTGAGGCAATTGGACCTTACTGGCAAACTTCTACAGATCCCTTTGCTGCATCAATGAACGGGATACCCAAGGCCACCTTTACCCGAAACGGATATAAAGGCATGAACCCTGGAAACAATCCCTCAGCTGCAGCAGCATCCTGGGCAAATGCGCGAATACTTAATGGTGACCTTGCTGATGAAATTAAGAAACTCAAATCGGAGAATGGGAAACCAATCCTTGCTATTGGTGGCGCAGGATTTATGCGGAATCTAATTGCAACAGGCCTTATTGACGAATACTACCTGGTTACCTGTCCGGTTGCATTGGGTACAGGGGTACCAATTTTTGATGGACTTGCAAAACCACTTGATCTGAAGCTGAATGATTTGAGATCTTTCCAGGGAGGAATTAACGTACGCATCTACGGAAATAAATAATGATATTATTCAACAGAAGGATAGCAATTTATCTTTTCAGCCCTTTTTCATAAGTTGCTATCCACTGTTGCGGTGTCATTTTAGTAGCAAGTTCTCCGATCAGTTCAAAGGGGATATCTTCCGTTTTTTTATATCGAATACAACTCTTACCCATGTCCAGCTTTTTTATAGAGGCTTTAGCATGAGCAGTTGTAAACCATTTCAGGAGTTCAGGGCTGGCATAGATACCCATATGGTATACTGCAATGAAATTTTTTTGGGAAGCGATACCAATAAATGGTAAAGGAGCTTTTGGATCGCAATGATAGCCTGCGGGATATAGTGAATGCGGAACGCAGAACCCGATCATTCCATAACCTACGCTTTCAGCAAAGCCTTTGGGAAGATTCTTTTTGATTGTTCCATGCAGTTTCTTTACTGCAGCCTGGCGATCCTCCGGTATTTGCGAAATATAATCATTCGCATTCGTGGCTTTATATTGCATACTCAACCATTTGATTTCATTGCATTCAAAATAGCATCCACTTTTTCTGATTGTTGGGTTCCGATCAGCACCTTGTAATTATTCTTTAAAACAATTTGAATACCGGTATCACCAGCTACAGTATACCCTTTGCCCATAGGACCGGTTTTGATTCCCCATCCCATATATTCAGTAGTTGCATTATACCTTCTAATATAAACCTGCTTGATATCTTTCCATAGAAATTTTTGAAAACCTGATTGAAATGGAGGGAAACGAACATAGATCCCGTCTTCACGTATTTGTGTTATCATTTTTGTATTGGTGACAACAATCCCAAGCGCTGAAACAACAAACCCTGTGGCCAGCGCACCTGTAACGCCGGTAAATTCCCACTTTTGATAGAACAGGTTAAAAATAAATGCCACCAGCAGGATGCCGGTCATAATCTTAAAGAAATCAATGACTGATTTCCTTGTTGCTCCCTGGATTTCTTCAAATAATATAGTGTTAGTCAAGCTGAGGGGTTTAAAAGACAAAAGTACCAAGAATACAATGGTTGAGAACTTTTCTTTATGAATTGGAATTTAACGAGCTGTCTTTAAAAAATGAAAGTATCTGCCGGGATCGATTGCGTAGATTTACAACAGGCATGAACTCATTTCTGTTACGTAATCTCTAACTTAGGAATAGTAAAAAAATACTTTCTAACGAAATCCTTTTGCTTGCATTCCCGTCGCAAATTCCTTCAACAGTCGGCACTGGCTACTTCCGGAATTGCCGTATCAACTATTTTAGGATCAACTTCATTTTCTCGAGGGCTATTTAAGCCAGAATCTCCTATTGCAACTACCACTTACGGAAAAGTAAGAGGGTATATTGATAAAGGCATTAATGCTTTTAAAGGAATTCCTTATGGCGGAGATACTTCTTCCCGCAGATTTATGGCTCCGGTTCCGCCTGAAAAATGGAATGATGTACGTGAAGCAATGGAATATGGTCCATCATCTCCTCAACGAGGAAGAGACGGGCAAAAGATGAGCGAGGACTGTCTTTACATAAATATATTCACTCCGGCACTTCGTGATAAGGGTAAACGCCCCGTGATGTTCTATCTCCACGGGGGTGCTTATTCAGGAGGATCTGGTTCAAGTCCATTGTATGACGGTGTGAATCTTTGTAAGCGCGGTAATGTGGTGGTGGTATCAATTAATCACCGGTTAAATGCTTTCGGTTATCTCTATCTCTCCAGGTATAACAATGAATTATTTGGCGATTCTGGTAATGTGGGACAGCTTGATCTGATCCTTGCACTTAAATGGGTGAAAGATAATATTGCAGAATTTGGTGGCGATCCCAACCAGATCATGGTTTTTGGCCAGTCAGGTGGCGGAGCTAAAATTGCCACCATGATGGCTATGCCAGCTGCAAAAGGATTATTTCACAGAGCTGCTACCATGAGTGGGCAACAGATCACAGCAAGTGGTCCACACAATGCCTCTTTAAGAACCAAAGTACTACTGGATGCATTGAAGATTGATGAAAAGAATATCGGGGAAATTAAAACCATCGCTTTTGAAAAGATAGTTGAAGCCATGGCTGCAACTGATCCTGTATTAGGATTTGGTAGTGTATACTTCGGGCCGGTACTTGACCAACGCTGGCTGATGCGTCACCCGTTTTATCCTAACGCACCTGCACAATCTGCGAATATCCCCATGATAATTGGAAATACGCATGATGAAACAAAAGCATTCCTGGGAGGAGACCAAACCAACTGGACCGTAACCTGGGAACAGCTGCCGGATAAATTAATTCCCAATTTGCGTGTTGACATAGATCCGGATTATGTGATCAAAGAATATCGCAAACTATATCCGGATCTTTCTGCCAGTGAAATGCTATTCAGAATAACAACTGCATCCCGTTCATGGAGGGGAGCCATTATTGAAGCTGAGGAAAGAGCAAAGGCTTCTTCCCCTGCCTGGGCCTACCAGCTCGACTGGGCATCGGAGCGTGAGGGTGGTAAATTCGGTGCTCCTCATGCCAGCGATATTCAACTGGTATTTGATAATATTGATAAGCAAGGGGCAACTGCTACAGGATCATCGGCACAGAAAATTGCCGATATCATGAGCGAAACATTCATTGCATTTGCAAAAACAGGAAATCCCAATAATAAACTGATCCCTGATTGGAAGAAATATTCCATGTCAAAAAGAGAGACAATGGTATTTAATGTTCCGCCACATTTGGAAAATGATCCAAGAGGCGCCGAGAGAAAAATTTTTGAGAGAGTACCTTATATCCAGGGTGGTAGTTGATCCACTTATCTAATAATAACATAAACCAGGTATAGCACATGTATCAATACTTCCGGATTGGAATTCTAATCAGTCTGCTATTAGTCCTCATCAATTATTCCGGATATACGCAGGAAGGCAAAAACAGTTTAAATAAGGACCTGGAATTCCATAGCAGCTATATAGTATATAAAGGCAAAAACATTCCACTCGGCCCAAAATCATTTTATATAGATGGCCAACTGACAGCTGACCAGGCTTCAAAATACCATTATGTGTTCAACTCTGTAAATGAAGCGGCTAAGCATTTAACTAATGGCATTGAAGGATCACCGATGGTTTTGAATATTGCTCCTTATGTTTATTGGATCGATAACCCGGATGATACTGCCATTCGTGTTCCCGCACCTGGAGCCACAACACCATTCGGACTGGAGATCAAATGTGAATGGCTAAAATTCTATGGACTCTCTGATGATGCAAAGAATGTGGTAATGGCATCTAATCGTGGACAAACTATTGGTGCTAAAGGGAATTTCACCATGTTCAGGATCTCCGGGCAGGGTACCAGCGCCGAGAATATCACCTTCGGAAACTATTGTAATATCGATCTTGATTATCCTCTAAAACCTGAATTAAGCCGGAAGAAAAGAGCTACCGCTATTGTTCAGGCACAACTGGTATTCTGTGATGGCGATAAACTGTTTGCAAGAAATACCCGGTTCGTAAGCAGGTTAAATTTATGTCCCTTTATTGGCGGTAAGAGAACGTTATTCGATCATTGCCATTTTGAATCTACAGATGATGCATTGAACGGAACTGCTATTTATCTTAACTGTACCCTTGATTTTTACAGTGGCAAACCATTTTATGGAACCTCTGGCACAGGAGCAGTTTTCTTCAATTGCGATATAAAGTCGTTTACACGAGGTGAGCAATATTTTACCAAAAGTCGCGGTCAGGTAGCGGTTATCGATTCCCGCATTACTTCCAGTACAGTTAATTACCTGGGATGGAGAGATATCCCTGAAAAGGAATCCCGCAATTATCAATACAATGTAAAGTTGAATGGGAAGTCCATATTTGTTGATTCAAAGCATCCCAAAGTAACGATAGATATGAAAGATAAGGCGGTTCTTGATGCTTACCGATTTATGGACCAGGGCAAAGTAATTTATAATACGTATAATCTTTTGCGAGGCGATGATGATTGGGATCCGATGGGAATTAAGAATTTGGTTTCTGCTGCTGAGAAACAATCAGGAAAAATGCTGACCAATTTACCGGTCCAGGTTTTAGTAACTCCCACAAAGGATACAATTGAATCAGGGAAGGAGACCATTGTTTTAAAAGCAAGGGTAAACAGGTTTGGCAATTATGAATTGAAAGCTGAAAAGTTAAGCTGGACAATCGCCCCGGAATATAAATCACTTGTTAAACTACAGGTAAACGAAGATGGGACCTGTACAGTAATACCAACAAATAATCAGGATGAAACAAAAGCAGTTATAGTTCAGGCATCAACAGGTTCTGGTGTTCAGGGAGCAAGTCTTCTTTATATTTCTCCTTCAATACTTGACGCACCAAAATTCAGCGCAGCCCCAAAAATTATTGTGAAAGAAGGCAAGCTTTATGTTGATTATAAATTAGATATGCGATTTAAGGATCAATCACTCATCAGTTGGTATCGCTGTAGTGATGCGCAGGGTAGTAATCCTGTTGAAATTGCTGTATCGCGATTCAATGAACCAAAGCGGGATTATATTCTTACTGCAGGAGATATAGGTTATTATATTATGGTAAAAGTATCTCCTAAGCATATACGTTGCCTTCCGGGCACTCCGGTTACTACTATAGCAAATCAACCTGTTTCAGTTAACCAGGTTAAATCAAATAATAAAGTTCTGGTAGTTGATCTGGAGGGATTATCAACAAAGTATCAACCTGAGGTTAAACCAGGGTTCTATACATTAGACTGTTTTGCTCCACCAGATACTTATGACTGGACAGCTGATAATAGCAGGGATCCCTGGTATGTTGGTGCGGGTGTGGATGGCGCAGCAGATGATACCGGATTGGTGCAGGCAAATAAAGGAGCCCGCTTACGCTATACACCGGTTGGAAATGACTTCAGAGATATGAACCTAAGTTTCACAGCGGTACCAGCTAAAACTGCAGGGCAGGGCTTCAGCAGTGCGAGAGCACAATACATGGATGTATTTATAAAGTTTGATTCTAAAACTTTAACCGGTTATGCATTGCGGTTGATCCGGACAACCAAATATGGAGATGCTATTGATTTTATTCTGATGAAATATGATAATGGAGTTGCTACTGAAATAAGTAAACCTGTAGCCGCAGATTGTTACAGACCCGGCTGTCAGATCTCACTGGAGGTTAAAGGAAATAAGTTGATAGCCCGGGCTGAGAATAAGCGAGAATATTTTATAGTTCCTAACAGGCCTGAGGTAGTACAAAAGGTTTACCTGGAAACGGAGATTAGTGGTAACAGGTTTGGTGGATTCGGTTTCCAACATACTGGTACCGTTGCAGGCGGCGCCACCTTGATTAAAGGCCTGAAAATAACCTGGGAGTAATTAAGGGCGTTGCAATTTATTAGTGTCAATTAGTGTAGGATGGAATAAGATCTTCCGGATCTGGCCTTTGAACCAATTCACTTTATTCAATCGCACTCCTAGTGAAAGCTCTCCTTTGGTCATTGGCGGGAATTCCATTTCACCTTCCAGTTCTTTTTTACCATTGATATAACTATACATTTTACTTCCGTCATAAACCAGGGCAGCCCAGTACCATTGGTTGGCCGGATGCAATTTGGTAGAATCAATAAGCGTAACTCCTTTATTTGTTTTTCCATTCTTAAGGAAACTATCAAAATACCATTGTGCATCCTTGGTTAACCTGAGTTCAAATGTTCCACGGTTCTTTAATGTATCTTCAAAATGAATGAACCGGGGAGCAATGGGTCCATCGCTATCAGGTTTGAATAATACTTCAATGGTGAATTTTTGCCAACCTTCAATAGGAATGGAACCCACTACCAGGCCATCATTCACTCCGTTAAAATAGATTGCACTCTTTTTTCCTTCAGTTTTTATTACAGGCTTTCCCAATATGGTGGGGTGGTGACCTCCAATGCTGGCTGTACTCTTCAGATCCCAGGTTATTGTTCCACCACTATCTAAAATTTTCCATGCAATCAGAAACAGCATGGCTATGGGAAGAAGAAATTTCTTCATTTCATTCCTGTTTTCTTAATAGACTTCAGGTAATTAATTAATATCTGCATATTTCGGATATACACTGGCGTTGAGATATAATCCTGCTCGGATAAGTCTCTATAGGGTGATGTGTCAGTTTTGTCACCAACATTGGTTGAAGCATATTCATCTGTTAGTTCTCTATTCTGCCCGTCTCCAATATAGGGATTGCTGATCATCACATGCTTTGTTAACCAGCGATTTTCTTTATCAAGCCCATCAATTAAAGATTTTACTCTTGTTGCTGTAGCATCAGGAAGCGGGAAATCAGTATCGTTAAGCCTACTCAGGTAATAATATGATTGGGGAATGCCCGAACCTTCAAATTTGCCAGGTATCAGAGGCGAATCTTTTACTGCTTCTTCAGGTGATAATGCACTCACTTTTGCATATTCATCTTTCAGGTATTGCAAATTAATAGATCGTTTTCCCATCATATGGGAAAGTAATTTGCTATCCGTTGTATCTGTATAATAATGGCCATAGATTACATTAGATCCCTTGCGATGAACATAAATGGGTTTATCAGTGACAGGATTTACAAAAAGCGGGTGGGTGTATCTTCCATCCATCGTCATGCTGGCAGGGAGTTTCACCTTTTCGAGCCATTTGATGGCATCTGGTATATGAGCCAAAAATTTGCGATCTCCTGTATACTGGTAAAACCTAAGGCATAATAAGCAGTTATTTAATGTATAACTCGGTACATAAGCCGCAGGTTCATAAGTTCGTGCACCAGACACCTGCATCTTCATATTGTATTGTTGCCCCCAGGCACCATTTTTACCCTGTACAAGCAGATAAAAATTCATGCCCTTAAGAATAGGTTCAAGAAATCTTTGTTCTCCCAGGGTTTCATAACAATGAATGAGGAACAAAACATTTTCCCAGATCACATCATCGTTGAAGGTATAAAAGGAGGAGTAGTCGGGGTGGCCTGCTTTACTAAAATCATGCATTAACGGATAACGCTGCGGCCATCCGCCATTGGGATACTGGCTTTTAAGAATAAAATTGATAGCCTTATCCAGGGCTGGTTTGTATTTAGCGTCCAGCTTTTTCAGGTACATTCTTAACAGGAAACGGGCAGCATCTGAGGTAACATCATCATCATATGTACTGTTTCCATAATAATGCTGAAATTCCTCCAGCCGCCATCCATTTTTACCGACTGTAGCATACCATTTCTTAAGCGATCGGTCACCGGCAAAATCAATCAGGTAATTCCAGCCTCCTTCACTGCTTTGGCCCCAGATCATAGCCGCCGCTGCTTTTTCAGCTGACTGGTAATAATATTCATTACCTGTTACATCATAAGCATCAAGGAGCATATTGCCCACACTGACGGTTCCACCATCCTGGACCCAGATCATGGTTTTATAAGCTTCCATTTCACCCCAACGCCGGGAGCGATCAGGCAAATAATACCAGACAAAACCACCACTGGTACTCACGCTATCTTCCATGTATTTGGTGGCTCTGTACATAGCCTGTTCGGCCTGTTGGGAGAGGGATTCATTTTGGGCTAAAGCGATATCACAGTACAGAGCGGCAAAAAGGGTAATAGCCTTAAGAGAGTTAGGGGCAAGCATAACAATGTATAAAGAAATAAATCAATCCTGATCGTTCTACTTTAAAAAGTCCATCCGGGCTGGGGTAAATACATCAACCAGCGTACCCACTTCCAGGGCCACAACACCATGCACCAGGTCAGGAGCAACAAAAAAGCAATCTCCTTTTTCAAGTACAGATTTTTTGCCATCAATCGTTACTTCAAATCGTCCTGATTCTACATAAGAGATCTGTCTGTGAACATGGTGATGCAATGAGCCAATGGCTCCTTTTTCAAATCGGACACATACCATCATTACCTGGTCATCATGTCCAAGAATCTTACGTTCTACCCCCTTTTCTGTTTTTTCCCATTCAATAGTTGCCGCCTTAATAAAAGATTGTTCTTTAACTGATTCCATAAGTAATTAAATAAAATTAATCTTCCTGAAGGTACTTATATAACATGAACAGCATTTGAGAATTACCGGGAACGTTTGCGTAAAAAGAAGATCGGCTGTTAACATAATTATTGAGTGGGAATGTAGATTTTTATAATGTTGAGCGTCTTATTTAGGGTAAGGACCTATTCCTACAGACTTAAAATTTCGATTGCAATGAAAAGAGATACTATACCAGGGTTATTAATAGCAATATTACTTTTAAATCCAGCTTTGTCCCAGGTCAGTAATAATGATACAAAACAGCCTGAAGAAGAGTTGGTTGCCAACAATATGTTGCTGTGGCAAAGAAATAACGGTGGATGGCCCAAGGATACGTATAATATCTTCTTTGATGATTCAAAGACTGATATCGATAATGATATTAACAGGGACAAGACCAAAGCAGTTAAAGTGCCTATAAACTATACTATTGAACAAACTCCGGAGCAAAGGAAACTTGCGCTGGATTCTTTCCAGCACAGTGGGATCCGAAGCTTGGAATTCACGTGACTTGAAGTCGCGG
>JADMIO010603834.1_pt1 | contig 111308 bp, 88 predicted proteins | sample 8958161 | NCBI WGS metagenome assembly JADMIO01 (sample SAMN16585339, study PRJNA669376) | soil metagenome | isolation source: Crop rotation soil | place: USA: Cullars Rotation, Alabama | collected 2011 | reverse complement strand
CGCGACAACTTGTCCACGTGGAATTCTAAGCTTAGGATCCCAATGTGCTGGAAAGAGACGCCCTTCAGCGACCAGATTCGGAACGAGACGCACTGTCCGACGATCGCCGTCGGCAACATTACTGATGCGGAGCAGGTGAATGCGATCATCGCAGCCGGTCGTGCCGATTTGTGCGCGCTCGGACGCCCGCACCTGGCCGATCCGTACTGGACGCTGCACGCCGCGACCGCGCTCGGCTATGCCGGGCAGCGCTGGCCGAATCAATACCTGACGGCCCGCCGCCAGCTCGAGCGGAATCTGGCGAAAGCGAGGCAGGTGTGAGCCCTTGGCTGCGCGGACGGCATGTGGTCGTGACCGGCGGGGGCGCGGGCCTTGGAGCCGCGATTGCGACCGCGTTGGCGGCGGAGGGCACGAAGGTCACGGTGATGGGGCGCACAGCCGCCACCATCGAAGCCCGGGCGCGAACGATCGAGCGGTCGTCGAGCGTTCAGGCGGCCGCGGTTGTGTGCGACGTGTCGGACCCGGACTCCGTGGCGCACGCGTTTGCGCAGGCCGCCCGGGACCTGGGACCGATTGAGGTGCTGGTCAACAATGCCGGCGTGGCAGCGGCCTCGGCATTTGCGAACACCACGCTGGAATCGTGGCGGCAAGTGATAGCCGTGAACTTGACGGGCACGTTTCTTTGTACCCAGCAGGTATTGCCTGCCATGCTGAGCGCCGCGGACGGCCGCATCATTAATATCGCGTCAACCGCGGGCCTTTACGGGTACGCGCGAGTGGCCGCGTACTGCGCGGCAAAGCACGGCGTGGTCGGACTGACACGCGCGCTGGCGGCCGAAACCGCTCGCGCGGGCATCACGGTCAACGTGGTCTGTCCCGGCTATATCGAGGGGACCGCGATGCTGGACTCCGCGATCGCGAACGTATCGAGAGTGACGGGCAAGTCCGTGGAGGGCGCCCGCGACATCCTGGCGAAGCAATCGCCGGGCGGCGCGTTTGTCAGCGTGCAGGACGTGGCGGCCAGAGTACGCTGGCTGTGTTCCGAGGAGGCCTCGCGCACGACCGGACAGGCCATCCTCGTGGGCGGCCCGGAGGGCGCGTCATGATCTCCACGCCGAAGCACTTCGCCTGGCACGTTGACGGCCGCGTCGCCACCATGACGCTCAATCGGCCTGAGCGCAAGAATCCGTTGACGTTCGAGTCGTATCAGGAGCTGATCGACGTATTTCGTGCCCTCGTGAATGAAAAAGACATCCGCGCCGTGGTGCTCACGGGCGCCGGCGGCAATTTCTGTTCGGGCGGCGACGTCGCGGAGATCATCGGCCCGCTCGTGGAGATGCGAGCGAAGGGTGAGCAGGCCGGTCTCCTGAAATTCACCACCATGACCGGCGACCTCGTGAAGAGCATGCGCGCCTGTCCGCAGCCAATCGTCGCGGCTGTTGACGGCATTTGCGCCGGAGCCGGCGCCATCCTGGCCATGGCCAGCGATCTGCGGATCGGCACCGCGCGCAGCCGCGTCGGGTTCCTGTTCGTGCGTGTGGGGCTCTCCGGCGCCGACATGGGTGCCTGCGCGTTGCTTCCGCGCATCATCGGGCAGGGTCGCGCCAGCGAACTGCTGTACACCGGCCGGTTCATGGATGGCGTCGAGGCGGAACGCTGGGGCTTCTACAACAGCCTGGCTGAGCCGGATGCGGTGGTGACAGCCGCGACGTCACTGGCGCAGACGTTGGCCGCGGGCCCAACGGTTGCCCATGCCATCACCAAACAATCCCTCCACGACGAATGGGACATGAGCGTGGACGAGGCGATCACCGCCGAGGCGAAGGCGCAGGCGCTCTGCATGGACACCAACGATTTCACGCGCGGTTATCGCGCCTTCCTGGACAAACGCGCGCCGAAGTTTGAAGGGGATTGATGGGCGACCGCACCTATCTCGGCTGGCCGTTCTTCGACGACGCCCATCGGGAGTTGGCGTCGTCGGCGGCGGCATGGCGGGACCGCGAGCTCAACGAACATCACGCCGCCGATCCCGCGAAGGCCTGCGGTGCGTATGTGTCGCAACTCGGCGCGGCCGGCTGGCTGAAATACGCCGTACCGCGCGCCTATGGCGGCGTGCTCGAATCATTCGATGTCCGATCGATCTGTCTGCTCCGCGAGACGTTTGGGTATGCGTCCGGCCTCGCCGAGTTTGCCTTCGCGATGCAGGGACTGGGATCCGGCCCGATTTCGCTGTTCGGGTCCGAGGAGCTGAAGGCGAAGTATCTGCCCGCTGTCGCGGCCGGGACGTCGATCGCGGCTTTTGCCATTTCCGAAGCCGGCGCAGGCTCCGACCTGTCCGCGATGCAGACGACGGCCCGGCGTGACGGCGCCCACATCGTGATCACTGGCGAGAAGACGTGGATCTCGAACGCGGGAATCGCCGGCTACTACGTCGTGTTCTGCCGCTGGCCGGAGGGCGGCGACCGGAGTTTCATCGCGCTGGTCGTCGAGGCCGGGACACCCGGACTGGACGTGAGCCGCGTCATCGACGTGATCGCGCCGCATCCGCTCGGCACGCTGACATTCGCCGACTGCCGCGTCCCGGCCGGCGCGGTGATTGGAGAGCCCGGCAAGGGGATGCGCGTCGCGCTCGGCACGCTCGACGTGTTCCGCACGACCGTCGGCGCGGCGGCGCTCGGGTTTGCGCGCCGGGCCCTCGATGAAGCCATCCGCCACGTCAAGGAGCGCATCGTCTTCGGCAAGCCGCTCGCTGATTTTCAATTGACGCAAGCGCGCCTGGCGGACATGGCCACGGCGATCGACGCCGCCGCGCTGCTCGTCTATCGCGCGGCCTGGACGCGCGATCGCGGCGCCGAGCGCGTCACGCGGGAAGCCGCGATGGCCAAGCTCGTCGCCACCGAGACCGCCCAGCAGGTCATCGACTCGGCCGTGCAGCTGCTGGGCGCCCGAGGTGTCGTGGCAGACGAGCCGGTGGAACGGCTATACCGCGAAATACGCGCCCTCCGGATTTACGAAGGCACAAGTGAGATTCAGAAGATCGTGATTGCCGGACAGGTGCTGGCGTGAACGGGCAGCGGACCGCCCACGTTGACACCTTCGTCCGGGATCATCTGCCGCCGCGCGAGCTGTGGCCGGATACCGACTGGTCCGGCGTGCCGGAGCTGTCGTATCCCGTGCAGCTCAACGCGGCCGCGACCTTGCTCGATGAATGGATCGCGCGCGGTCGTGGCGATCGGCCCGCCCTGCATCACGCCGGCGGCACGTGGTCGTACCAGCGGTTGTTCGAATCCGCGAATCGAATCGCGCACGTGCTCGTGCAGGATTGCGGCCTCGTGCCGGGCGGCCGCGTCCTGCTGCGCGCCGCGAACCAGCCAATGCTGGTCGCCGCCTGGTTCGGTGTCCTCAAGGCCGGCGGCGTGGCTGTCTCAACCATGCCATTGCTGCGGACGCGGGAGCTGCGCGACATCATTCAGAAAGCCCGTATCACGGTCGCGATTTGCGACGCGGCCGTCGCGGCGGATCTGGACACGGCGCTGGCCGGCCGCGAATCCGCGCGCGTCATTCGCTTCAACTCAGCGGCACCGGACGCGCTCGAGGCGCTGATGGCCGCCAGACCGGCTGCGTTCGACGGCGTCCGAACGGCGGCCGACGACCCCGCGATCATTGCGTTCACGTCCGGCACCACCGGCCGAAGCAAAGGCACCGTTCACACGCATCGCGACCTGTTAGCTTCGACCGATACCTACGGCCGCCATGTGCTGCGGGCGGACGCGGACGATGTCTTCATCGGATCGCCGCCGATCGCATTCACGTACGCCCTGGGTGGTCTGGTCCTGTTTCCGATGCGCTGCGGAGCGTCCACCGCACTGCTCGAGCAGGCGTCGCCGCCGCACCTGCTCGAGGGTATCGGAAAGTTTCGCGCGACGATCCTCTTCACGTCGCCGACCGCCTACCGCGCCATGCTCGGGAGTGTCGGAACGGCGGACCTCAGCAGTCTGCGCAAATGCGTGTCGGCGGGGGAGACGCTTCCCGCGGCGACCTTTCTGGCCTGGGAGTCATCGACCGGGATCCGCTTGATGGACGGCATCGGCTCGACGGAGATGCTGCACATGTTCATCGGCAGCCAGGCCGGCGACGCCAGGCCCGGATCCACAGGTCGAGTCGTACCGGGATACAAGGCGCGCGTGGTGGACGAGGACGGACGCGACGTGCCGGCGGGGACGATCGGCCGGCTCGCGGTCAGCGGCCCAACCGGCTGCCGCTATCTCGATGATCTTGCCAACCAGCGGAAGTACGTTCAGGACGGCTGGAACTTCACGGGCGATGCGTATCGTCAGGATGAGGACGGCTACTTCTGGTACGTGTCGCGCACCGATGACATGATCGTGACTTCTGGTTACAACGTGTCGGGCGTGGAAGTGGAGAACGTACTGCTCGCACATCCCGCTGTGGCCGAGTGCGCGGTCGTCGGCGTCGCCGATGAGGCGCGTGGTCAAATCGTCAAAGCATTTGTCGTGACGGCGCCGGGCGGCGGCGGATCGGACGCGCTGGGCCGTGAGTTGCAGGAATTCGTCAAGTCTCAGCTGGCGCCGTATAAGTATCCGCGGGCGGTTGAGTTCGTCGCGGACCTGCCGCGCACGCTCACCGGCAAGCTGCAACGCTTCCGTCTACGCGCCGGCGCCGGCGTCGAATCCCATGAGCCGGCCGGCTGGCCTCGGCCCAAGGGCTACGCGAATGCCGTCAGCGCGACGGGGCGAATGGTGTTCGTGTCCGGGCAGATCGGTTGGGATCCGCTGACGGGCGTGCTGCCGGCCGCTGATTTTGCCGCGGAAGTCCGGCAGGCCCTTACCAATGTGGTGTCCGCACTGGCCGCCGCCGGCGCGCGGCCGGATCAGATCACGCGGCTCACGTGGTACATCACCGATCGTGGCGAGTATGCGCGGCAACAGCGTGAACTCGGCCTGGCCTATCGTGAAGTGATCGGCCGGCATTTTCCCGCGATGTCTGTCGTGGTCGTCCAGGGGCTTGTTGAAGAGAAGGCACGCGTGGAAATTGAAGCCACCGCCGTGGTGGGGGGAGCGTAATGGACTCGTACACGCTTGGTGGCGTCACGGCGTTGCCGGGATCGACGGCGTCGGGAACGTTGGTCGTGGGGCCGACCACGATCCCTTTCTCGATCATTCACGGCACCAGACCAGGCCCCGTGCTGGCGCTGGTGGCTGGCACGCATGGATCCGAGTACGTGCCGATCATTGCGTTACAGCGGCTGCGCGCGTCGATCGATCCGGCCACGATCAGCGGAACGATCCTGATCGTGCACGTGGCGAACATGCCGTCGTTCTTGTCGCGCACGGTCTACTACTCGCCGCACGACGGCCAGAATCTGAATCGTGTCTTCCCTGGCAAGGCCGATGGCACGTTGTCGGAGCGCATCGCCGACGTCATCACGCGCGAGATCATTGCGCGGGCGACCCACGTGGCGGATCTGCACGGCGGCGACGGGAACGAATCGCTCCGGCCGTATTCGTACTGGATCACGACAGGTGCGGAAGACGTTGCCGAACAGAGCCGCGCGATGGCCTTGGCCTTCGGTCTCGAATACATCGTCGTCGATCACAACAGGCCGACCGATCCCGCGCGCTCCAGTTTTCTGTCGAACACTGCGATCTTGCGCGGCAAACCCGCGATCACCACCGAGACGGGTGACCGTTCGCGCGTGGACGACGAGATGGTCGCCCTGGTCGAGCGCGGCGTCTGCGGCCTGCTCAAGCACCTGGGCATGGCCGCGGAGGGGCCTGATCCGGTGGGCGCGGCGCATTGGATCGACAAGGAACAAGTCCTCCGTGCAGACGCCACGGGACTCTTCTATCCCGCGGTCGTCAAAGGGCAGATGGTGGAGTCTGGCGAGTTGATTGGCCGGATCACGGACTTCCACGGCCATACGCTGGAGTCGATTTCCGCGCCGTTTTCGGGGGAAATCCTCTATATCGTGGACACGCCGCCTATCACAAAAGGTGAGCCCGTCGGCATGGTGGGAACTATCGCCCCACCGCTCCCGTATCCGGGTACGATTCCTTAAGAAACCTGAATCCGCCCCGGAGGGCCTGATGACCAAGAGCAATCTCGCGCGACTCGCCGTTCTTCTTCTGCTGCTGTCTCCCAACGTGTTCGCTTCGGCCGAGGATGTCAGCGGCAAGTGGAGCGGCACGTTTGTGATTTCGATGGGCGAAAACCCGCCCAAAGACGACACGGCCTACATGGTCGCCACGCAGAAGGGAGCTGACCTCACGGGATCGATTGGCCCGAGTGAGAGTGAGCAGTTTCCGATTCTCAAGGGCAAGGTCGCGACCGTCAAGGAAGCCGGCAAGGACGTGACGAAAGTTTCGTTCGACGTGCAGCCCGAGAACGGTCCGGAAGTGGCGCACGTGGAAATGACGATCGTGGAAGGCCACCTCAAGGGGAAGCTGACGGCCGAACACGACGGGCAGAAGATCAGCGCGGTGCTCGACCTCACGCGCGTCAAGTAACTCACGGAAGGTCGCTTGACCCGCCGTGCCGTTTCGCACGGCCCGTCAAGCGCTTTCCTCAGTCATATGATCGACGCGATCGCGCGGGATATCCGGTACGCCCTCCGCTGGCTGCGGCGCAGCCCGGGATTCACCGCCGTCGCCATTCTCTCGCTCGGCCTCGGCGTGGGCGTGAACACCGCGATGTTTTCGCTGGTGGACGCGCTCATGCTGAGGCCGCTGCCTGTCGCCGATCCGGGCACGCTCGTCGACGTCTTTACGAGCGGCGGCGATGGCGATGTGCATGCCACCTCTTCGTACCTGGACCTTCAGGATTTCCGCGCCCGCAACACCAGCTTCACCGACATGATCGGCTACTCGCCGATGATGGCCGCGGTCAGCATGGGCGATCGTTCCCGGCTCGTGCTGGGGCAGGTTGTCACCTCCAATCATTTCCAGGTGCTCGGTGTGCAACCCGAGCGCGGGAGATTGCTCGAGCCTGACGACGATACGCCGGGCGCCGAGCGCGTGGTCGTGCTGTCGCATCGCATGTGGCAGCGGGAATTCGCGGCGGATGCCGGGGTGGTCGGACGTTCCCTGCTTCTGCGCGGTCAGCCGTACCGCATCGTCGGAGTCGCGCCGGCGCGATTCACCGGTGTCATTCCTCTTCTGGTGCCCGAGTTGTGGCTGCCCGCGTCGCACGTCGAGGACGTCGAACCGGCGGGGATTGTGGACGCCGTTCCGGGTCCTGGATCGACGCCGCTCGACCGGCGGGGTTATCGGTTCCTGTTCGCGAAGGGGCGGCTCAAGCCGGGCGTCACGGCGCCTCAGGCGGCGGCCAATCTCAAAGCGATCGGCACGCAGCTCGCGTCCGAGTTTCCCCAGACCAACAAAGATCGGCAGATCAGCGCCGTGCCGACTTCGGACGTGCGGCTGCTGGTGCCGGAGGCGAGCGGTCCGGTCGGCGCCGGCAGCGCGGGCCTGATGGTCATCGTCGGCGCCGTGTTGCTGATCGCGTGCGCGAATGTGGCGGGTCTCCTGGTCGCTCGCGCCGCCGGCCGCCGGCGCGAAATGAGCGTGCGCGCGGCGCTTGGCGCCGGGCGGCTTCGGCTGATGCGCCAGCTGCTGGTCGAAGGCCTGCTGATCGGTCTGGCTGGCGTGGTGGTGGCCATTGGCGTCGCGTGGGCGCTGCTCAAGATCCTGCTCGCGATCAAGCTGCCGATTCCCGAACTGCCGCTCGATTTGCGCTTCGACGCGCGTGTCATGACGTTCGCCATCGTTGTTGCCGTGCTCGCGGGTCTGGCCGCCAGTTTGCTGCCGTCGCTGCGCGCGTCGTCGCCATCGCTCATCGCGGATTTGCGAGGCGCGGGCTTGCAGGCGATCGCGCGACGCCGGCGGTGGCGTCTGCGCGAGTGGCTGGTGGCGGTTCAGGTCGCGCTCACCGTGCTACTGCTGGTGGTGGCCAGCCTGCTCTTACGGAGTCTGTCGCGATCGCAGACGGCCGATGTCGGCTTCGAACCACGCCGGCTGGCGGTCCTGTCCGTTGACACCAACATGGTCCGTTACGCGCCGGAGCGCAGCCGGCAGTTCTGGGAGCAGGCGCTGGCACGAGTCCGCGCGCTCCCTGGGGTGCAGGCCGCCGCGCTCGCCTCTCCGCGCATTCCCTTCGATCTGAATTTTCAGACGCACGACTTCCGCATCGACGGCCGCTCGTACGCGCCGGGTCAGCGCGGCGAGATCCTGAATGACGTCTCGGTGTCGCCGGATTATTTCGCGACGCTTGGCGTGGCAATCGTCGAGGGCCGGGCCTTTTCGGACGTCGATCGCGAGGGCGCCGCGCCGGTCGTCATCATCAACCGCGCGATGGCCCAACGCTTCTGGCCGGGTCAATCGGCGATGGGACGGACCGTCACGCTCGCCGCCACGGGGCGGCCGTACGAAATCGTCGGCGTGTCAGCCGATTACCGCGTGCGATCGGTCGGCGAAGGCCCGACACCGTACGTGCACTTTTCCGCGGCGCAACGGCCCGCGTCCTACAACTACCTGCTGGCGCGGGCCCGATCCGATGACGACGCGGTGCTCCAGGAGATGCGCCGCGAGCTGCTCGCGCTGGAACCGGGGCTCGTGTTCATTGGCAACGGGACCATGGAGCGCACATTGGCGGCGACGCTGCTGCCGTCACGCGTCGGCGCGATGCTGGCGGCCGGTTTCGGCGCGCTGGGTCTGTTGCTCGCGGGAATCGGGCTCTACGGCGTGATGGCCTTTGTCGTCAGTCAGCGCACGCGGGAAATCGGCATTCGTCTGGCGCTCGGCGCGCGTCCGGGGCAGGTCGTTGGCATGGTCCTCAGCCGAGCCGTGGTGGTGGTCGTCGCCGGGGCGGCGGCCGGCGCGGTGCTGGCCGCACTCGCCGCAGGCGCTCTGGGCGCCGCGCTCTACGGCATCGGTTCCGGCGATCCGCTGGCCTGGACCGTGGCGATGCTGACGATGATGCTGGCTGCCTCAGTCGCCAGCGCCCTGCCGGCCCTGCGCGCCGTGCGCGTTGATCCCGCGCGAACGCTGCGCGCAGAATAGTTTCATGATCGCCCTGCTGCTCGTCTCCGCGATGGCCGCGATGGCCGTTCCCCAGGTCAAGCCGCCGGTGCGTGATGCCAGGCCGGCCGCGGCCGCGCCACAGCCGGGCGGCAAGGGCGCGATCTCAGGCACCGTGGTCTCGGCCGATCGCCGCCAACCCGTACGGCGCGCGCGTGTGGTGCTGAACGGCGGCTCGCCAAAAGTTACGCGCGCCGTCCAGACCGACGACCAGGGCGCGTTCAGGTTTGCTGAACTTCCCGCCGGAGAATTCTCGCTGACGGCGTCGAAAGGGGGATTCGTCGACAGCGTGTTCGGTCAGCGGCAACCTGGCTCCGGACGGCCGGGCACCCCGATTCGCCTGCTCGCGGATCAGCAGCTCGCGCAGCTGTCCCTGCCGATCGCCCGCGGCGGAGTCATCACCGGCGCGGTGTATGACGAAGCCGGCGAACCCGTGTTCGGCGAACAGGTGCGGCTGCTGCGGTGGACGATGAAGTCCGGCGAGCGCACGCTCGTCTCCGCGGCGTCGGACACGACGGATGATCGGGGCGTCTATCGATTTGCCGCACTCGTGCCCGGAGAGTACGCGGTGACGACAACGTCGCCGCTCTCCGACGGCGACTATGAGCTTGGCACCTACTTCAAGGTTCTCAGGCCGAATGGCGGCGAGCTGACGTCGGCAACCATCACAGGGAAAGTCGCCATCGTCATGGACCGCACCGAGGAAGGCACGACGGGCGCGCCGCCCGTCACCGGGTTTGCCGCGGTGTTCTATCCGGGCACGCGGAGTGTCTCGGAGGCCATGGCCGTGCCGGTCGGGGTGGGCGAAGAACGAAGCGGCATCGACTTTCATCTGCAGCTCGTGCCAATCGGACAGCTTTCTGGCTTTGTGACCGGCGTCGACGGCCCCGTGCCCGGCGTGGACGTTCAACTCATCGATCGCGGCCAACCGGCCGGCATAGGCGTGCGATCGGTGCGCGCGGGCAAGGACGGAGCGTTCACGTTCAAGAGCGTCCCGCCCGGCCAGTACACGGTGTTCGCGCACGCGACGCCGAAGACCGCCAAGCTCGAAGCGCCAAACGAGACCGTCAAGGCTCTTGCGTCTGCGCCGCAGACCGCCGAGGCGGAAAAGAAACGCGTCGCGCTCGCGGCGGCCCTGGCGGACTCGGCGGAGCTCTGGGCCATGACGGATGTCTCCGCCGACGGCCGTGACCTGGAAGGGATCGCGCTGTCGCTCCGCGCCGGTCTGACGGTGTCAGGCCGCGTCGTCGCCGACCAGGGTTCCGGTGCGCCGCCAAATCTGAATCGGCTCATGATTGCGGTCGAGCCGGTGGGGCAGTCACTCACCGGCGAGCGCAACACGCTGCTGCCCGCGGTTGTCGATGCGAATGGCGACTTCGTCATCCGCGGCATTTTTCCAGGCCGCTATCGCCTGGCGCTGGCGGGCGGGGCGCCGGCTGGCTATGCCATTCAATCAGCGGTCTTCGGTGGCCGCGACGTCATCGATCAGCCGCTGGTGCTCGACGCCGACGATCGCGCCGCGGGTGGCCTGGTGACGTTGTCGAATCGCACGACCGAAGTCAACGGCACGGTGCAGGACGGCGCGGGGCAGGCAGCCTCCGGCGTGACGCTCGTGGTCTTCAGTGCGGACGAGCGATTCTGGCTGCCGGAGTCGCGCAGAATTCAGGCTACGCGGCCGTCCACGGACGGCCGATACACATTCAAGAACCTGCCGCCGGGCGACTACCGTCTGGCCGCGGTCGAAGACATCGAGCCGGGACGCTGGTTCGATCCGGCGGTCCTTCGCGGCATCACCGGTTTTGTCACGGTGACGGTGACGGATCGCGGCCGGGCGACGCAGGACGTCCGGATCAAATAAGTAATAAGCTTCAAATGAGTCCAATTCCAGAGGTGCCCTTCATGAAACGCGCCATCACGATGTTCGTTGCCGCTGCCATCGGCCTGTCTGTCGTCCACGTGTCCGCGTCCGGACAAGCCGCCTTGCCGACGGCCGATCAGATCATCGAAAAGTACATCACCGCCGTCGGTGGCCGGGAAGCGATGGAGAAAGTGACGTCGCGCGTCTCAACAGGCTCGTTCGAAGTACCGGACATGGGCCTCACCGGCAACGTCACCATCAGCGAGAAGGCGCCCAACAAGTCGCTCGCGGTGATCGAACTCGGCGGCATGGGCGTGGTTCGCGAAGGCTCGGACGGCGTGACTGCGTGGACGGAGCAGCCCGGTGCGCCGGCTCAGGACAAGACAGGCGCCGAACTGGCCGAGGCATTGCGCGGCTCCGTCTTCAACGCGGAGCTGAAGTACAAGACGCTCTATAAGACCATCGCCGTCACTGGCAGGGAAGTCATCGAAGGCAAAGAGGCGTACGTCGTGGTCGCCACGCCGGCCGAGGGCTCACCGAACAAGATGTTTTTTGACGTGGCATCCGGACTCATGGTCCGCCAGTCGAGCACCCGCCAGTCGCAGCAGGGGCCCATGGACGTCGATGTCTACGTCAGCGACTATCGTCCGGTGGACGGCGTGAAAGTGCCATTCTCCGTTCGCCAGGTCTCGTCGATGTTCAGCGCCGTGATTCGTCTGTCCTCGATCAAGCAGAACGTGGCGTTGGACGACGCGATCTTCAAGAAGCCGGGGCTATAGGGTCCAAAGGTCCAACGTCCAAAGGTCCAAAGGTCCGGCCAGCACCCTTGGACCCTTGGACCCTTGGACGTTGGACCCTTGGACCTTCAGACCCCGATCAGCATCCTCGGAATCTGCGTTTCCTTGAGCGGCTCCCCGAGCCCCAGGGGCTCGTTCGGCGGGACGAGGGCGGGATCCGTGTACGTGCCGAACATCCGGTCCCACACGCTGAACGCCGTCCCGAAGTTCGATCGGTTGTGCCGGGTGGAGTGGTGAACGCGGTGGTACGCCGGCGTAATGATGATGTGACGCAGCGGCCCGACGTTCACCCGGATGTTGGTGTGCTCCCAGAACTGAATGAGCAAGCCGACGGAGTAGCCGATGCCGGCTTCCAGCGGGCTCAGGTTGAACACGAGCGTTGACACGGTCGTCGCCGGAATCGCGTACATCAGCGAGTGAAAGAAGCTCGTCCGGAAACCGGAAAACCAGTAGAGCTGTTCAATCGAATGGTGCCAGGCGTGCGTGCGCCACAGCGTGTCGAAGTGGTGCTGGGCGCGATGGATCCAGTAGATGATGAAATCCACGACGACGATGGCCATGACGATGCGAAGCGCGGCCGGCCAGGCGTGCAACTGCGCGAACGCCGCGGTGATGCTGAGGGGGATCCAGGCGGCGATGAGCCCGCCGACAATCAGCTTGCAGGTCCTGTTGAGCGCCAGCGCGAGCGCGAACGACAGGACGTCGATCTTGAGATCCTTCCAGCGATCGATTTCGCGTGCCGGCCGCACGCGTTCGAGGACCTCGAACAGGATGACGAGCCCGAAAAAGGCCGCGGTCTGATATTCGTGGGCGCTAGCCATGCAGGTTCCACAAGCATCACGGTTGCCTACTTACCCGTGGCGACAAGCTGACGAAATCGCTCGTTGCTGTCGCCGCTCACGCAAATCCAGTCGCCGTCGAATCGTCCGCAGGCCCCGCCCGCGCGGGTAAACCAGTCTACGCGGTCCGGCCAGACCACGTAGATCGTCTGGGGATCGAGCTTGCCGGACTCGACCTCGCGTTCCACCTGGCCGCACGCCGCCTGCATCTCGTCCCAGGAAAACCTGGCGAAGATGCCACTGTTATACGTCAAATCCAGCCGGTAGGCCTGGAGCATGTACCGGTAGACGTAATCCTCTTCGTACCGGTCGAAGTTACACCCGCCGAGTATTTGCGGAGGGAATACGGCCATGTGGCGGTAGTGCCCCTTGGCCAGCGCGAATGCCTCCTTCGGCGCCTGCTTGAATGGCTTGGGCGCCGCCCAGGCCGGGCTCAGTTTCAAATCGGCCGCTTGAAGCACGACGGCCAGGGTCAGCAACACCGTGCCGGCCCGCTGGCGAGCCCGCCCAGCCAGCCGGGTGAGGCCCCAAATGCCTGCCAGCAGGAGGAGGTAGTGGAGCGGCCAGATGAAACGACCCGAGGCACGGAAGGCCGATGTCAGCGAGCCCGCAAAGTGGCTGTAGAGCTTTCTGAGCCGCAGAAGCCGCACATCGGCGACCGTGATGTCGCTGGACAGAGCGTAGATACCCATGAGGAGGCACATCACGATGAGGGGGATGACGAAGGACGGCAATTTCGTGCGGCCGCGGATGGCGAGCGTCAGCGCCACGAATGCGGCGAGAATGCCCGCCGGTCCCAGAAAACCGAGGCCCTCCCAATGGCCGGACGCCAGACGAAAGTCCGGAATCAGCCGCGAGTATTGAAGCGGATCGAACAGCGCCAGCAGATCCGCGCTGAAGGTACCGAATCCGGGGCTGCCGACGCCTGAGCGGACGATGTACCCGATCACGCCCCACACCGCGAACATGCCGGCGGCCGTGGCAGCGGCGCCGAGGGCGGCACGGCGCCAGGTCATCAGATCCGTCCGCCAGAAGCGGACGAAAATCGCCAGAGTGAGGGCAAAAGACATGGCGGTCAGGTACGGGTGGATGGCGGCGGCCACCATGACGGTCGCCGTCGCCCACCACGTGGCTCGCCGGGCATCGGCCGGAGTCGCGTACGGTCGTAATCCCAGATACATCAGGCCGAGGAGCAGCCAGTGCGCGCAGAGCGTGTCGTGTCCGAGCCGCGCCGCCAGCACGGGACTGACCGCGAAGAAACAGCCCCCGACGAATTGCTGCACGGGATTCGCGGTGACCACGCTCGCGAGCCGCGCGCCCATGAATCCCTGCAGCACAAAGCAGAGCGCGAGCCACGGCCCGACGAACTGGAATTCGGCCGGCAGCCACGGTGAAAACGGCTTCAGCAGAATCGAGACAAGGGGATTCGAGTCCGTGAATCCAATCGAGGTGCCGACGGGAAACGGCAGCGAGTGCAGCGTCCCCAGCGGAAACGTCCACGGCTCGTGCCTGAAGAACAGCCACCCGAGCCAGTGTTGCCGCCAGTCGCCGTCGAGGATCCAGTCGATGGCCGTGGGATTCAGCGTGTGCCAGCCGCCGATCTGGAGGAACCACAGGAATCCGAACGCCGCGGCGGCGAGGGCGGGCCATCGAGCCGGTTTCATGCCGGCGCGCGCTCCGGTTCGGGGCGTCGTTTCAGCCGGCGCCGCAGCCGCACCAGCCGCACGATCATTCTGATCGGGTCGAGGCCGAAGACGAGATGGGATCCGCCGCGCTCGTGGCAGTCAATCGGGATCTCGGCAAAGCGACAGCCGCGGGCCTTCATCATGGCCAGGACTTCGATGTCCAGCAGCCACCGCTCCTCCTGCAGCGCCGGCAGCAAGGGCCGAAGCGACGCGGCGCGGAAGAATTTGAATCCGCACTGCGTGTCATAGAAGCCGAGGTGAAACATCTCCTCGATGAGGGTCGCGAACGACCGGCCCTGGAGATGCCGGAACAGCGATCGCGAGACCGATCGGCCGGCCATGTTGACGCGCGATCCGCAGAGCGCGTCCCGGGTCTCCGCGCGCAGTTCGGCGGCCACGCGCCAGTACTCACGCGCGGGCACGGCGCCGTCGGAATCGATGAATCCAAACCACTGGGTGTCGCCGACGGCCTGGCTCCAGCCCAGCCGAATCGCCGCGCCCTTGCCATGATTCTGATCGCTCCGCACGTAGGCGATGCGATGGGGCGATGCCGACGCCTGCAGGATGCTCGACGCGTTGGCCACGGCTTCGCGTTGCCGCGCCGCCTCGGACTCCCGGCTGCCGTCATCCACCACGATGGCAGTGACGCGGAGGTCCGGACCCGTCGCGGCGTGCGTCGACCAGTCCTCCAGGAAGCGGAACAACCGGTCGCCGCCGTTGTATGCGGGCATGACCGTCGCGATCGACACGGGCGGCATTGAGCGACGAACAGGCTGACTCAGCCGCCGCTTAATTGCAAGCGGGGCGGCAGTACAATGGCCCGCATGACTGACGATCTTCGCTATCCCGTCGGCAAGTGGCCACGTAACGCGTCGGCAGATCCCAGCACGTGCGCGCCGATGATCGAGCAGATCGCGGCCGCGCCCGCGGCGCTGGCGGCCGCCGTGAAAGGTCTCACCGACGCGCAGCTCGATACGCCGTACCGCGAAGGCGGCTGGACGCCGCGGCAGATCGTGCATCACATCGCCGACAGCCACATGAACGCGTACATCCGCTTCAAGCTGTGCATGACGGAAGAGCAGCCGACCGTGAAGCCGTACAACGAGAAGCTGTGGGCCGAGACGGCGGATGGCAAGACCGCGCCGATCGCGGTGTCGCTCCAGCTGATCGACACGCTGCACAATCGCTGGGTCCAGTTCCTGCGTTCGATCGAGACGGGCGCGTACGGACGCAAGGTCATGCACCCCGAAAACGGCCCGATGAGCCTGACGGAGATGCTGCAGCTGTATTCGTGGCACGGCCGTCACCACACGGCGCACATCACGGGGCTGAGACAGCGAATGGGCTGGTAGCGATTTTCACCATGTAGTGCAAGCAGGGCCAAGTAGCTGCGTTCTGCCGAGCTATGCTCGGCGACCAAGCCCGCAGTTCCTACTCGGTCCTACCCGTCCTACATGGTGAAAAATCCCTCGTGCTACGATGTGCCGTTCCTAGCGGACGTCCAGCGTGAACGGGCGTCCTACCCGCGGCTCGCTCTCGCCGGGCCCTCGGATGTAGGCCGCAAGCGAGCACACATGAAAGGTGTGCCATGGCCTCCGTCCTGAACAAACTCACGCCCAACCTCATCGTCTCCGACGTCGCGCGCAGCGTCGCGTTCTATCGCGACGTGCTCGGCTTCCAGGTCCAGCAGACCGTGCCCGACGTCGAACCGTTTGCGTTTGCCATCGTGACATCCGGTCCCGTGGAGATTTTCCTCAATGCCCGGGACGCGGCCGTCCAGGAGTACCCGGCGTTCGCGGAACGGCCAATTGGCGGCACGCTCACGCTGTTCATCGAAGTCACAGGTATTCGTCAGGTGCACGAGGCGATCGCGTCGCAGGTCCGCGTGGTCATGCCGCTGGAAGACAAGTGGTACGGCATGACGGAGTTCGCCTTCACCGATCCGGACGGGTATGTGATCACGTACGCGGAAAGGCGAGAGAGCGCATAGGACAAACGCGGGGTAAAATCCCCGGATGCACTTCAGATTCGCCGCCGCGTCAGCAGCCCTCATCGCGGCGGCGATTTCGTCGCCGCGCGCCGCCGGGCCCACCGATTGGCCCCAATTCCGCGGCCACGAGTCGGCCGGAATGGCCGACCAGTTCGCGCTTCCGGCGACCTGGTCCACGACCAGCAACGTCGCGTGGGTCACCACGATTCCCGGTCGCGGCTGGTCGTCGCCCATCGTCTGGGGCGATCGCGCCTACGTCACGTCGGCGGTCAATGCCGGCGCGTTCAAGGAGCCGTCCACAGGCATCTTCGGCAATGACTACGCGGCCGAGCTGCAACGTCAGGGGTTATCGAACGACGAGATCATGAAGCGCGTGACCGCGCGCGACATCGAACTCACCGGCGAAGCCGAAGACGTCCGGTTCATGCTGTACGCCGTCGATGTGAAGACCGGCAAGATCGCGTGGGAGCGTGAGGCTCACCGCGGCAAGCCCTTCGGCGGCCGCCACCGCAAGAACACCTACGCGTCGGAAACGGCCGCGACGGACGGCGAACGCATCTACGCCTCCTTTGGCGCCAACGTCGGATTGTTCTGCTACGCCATGGACGGCCGGCTGCTCTGGAAGCGTGAGTGGGCGCCCCAGCCCGTCTACCTCGACTTCGGGACGGCGGCATCGCCCGTGGTGCATCGCGGACGCGTGTACATCCAGCGGGACAGCGAAGGTGACTCGTTTCTGACCGCGCTCGACGCGAAGACCGGAGCCGTGATCTGGTCGACGACCCGGAACACACTCGAGGGCCGGACGAAATCCGGGTGGGCGACCCCATTCATCTGGGAGACACCGGGACGCACCGAAATCGTCACGATCGGCAAGTCGATGGTCGTCAGCTACGATCTCGAGGGCCACGAGCTCTGGCGGCTGAAGGGCATGACGCAGGCGACGCCGACGCCCATCACTGGCGGAGGCTTGCTGTACGTCGGCTCTGGCGCGCAGACGGACGCCGCGCGGCCGATGTACGCGATCCGGCCGGGCGCGAGCGGCGACATCTCGCTGGCCGCCGGCGCGACGTCGAGCCAGCACGTCGCCTGGTTCCAGGCCAAGCTGTCCGCGTACATTCCGTCGCCGCTGTTCTATCGCGGCCGGCTCTACGTGGTGAATGACAACGGCATCATGCAGGTGGTGGACGCGGCGGACGGGAAGGAAATCTATCGCGCGCGCGTGGGCGGCGTGGGCAACACGTTTTCCAGTTCGCCGTTCGCCAGCAACGGCCGCGTGTACATCATCAGCGAGGACGGCGACACGTTCGTCTTCGACGCCGGCACGGACACGTACGTCGAGCGCGCCAAGAACAGCCTCGGCGAAATGAGTCTGGCGACACCCGCGCCCGTCGGGAACGGCTTGCTGGTGCGCACCCAGACCAAGCTCTACCGCGTGCAGGCGCGGACCGCTCCGGAATGATCTCGCGCATCCGCCGCGCGATGCTCGCGGCCGTCGTCGGCGGGCTGGCGGCGGCGCTCAGTCTCGTTGCCGCCTACGTCATTCATCCGGGCCTGGTCTTTGAGATGGATCGGCCGCTGCCGCCGTTTATCCAGGGCATTTACGGCCAGGAAGCCGACGCACAGGGAACCTACTCGTGGACCTCCGGCCACGTCTCGGCCGAGTTTCCCGGCCTCGATCGGCAAGTCGGCTGGGCGTGCACGATCCGTTTCCGGGGCCCGCGTCCGGCGGGTGAACCCGCGCCGACGCTGGACGTGCGCGTGGATGGACGTCCGGTCGCGCACGTGACCGCGGCGCCCGACTATCAGGATCTGGGTGTTCTGTTGCCTCCGCAGCCGAATACCACCGGCGTCTCAATCCTCATGGACGTCACGCCGACCTTCACGCCCGGCACTGCGGACAAGCGAGTGCTCGGTGTGCAGCTCGATCGCTTTCTCTGCCGTCCGGCATCATCGATCGTCCGGCCGCCATCGGACACGCTCTCGGAAGCCACGCTGGCCGCGGCGATTTTTTCGGCGGGGCTCGCGCTTCTCGGATTGTCCTTGAGCAGCGCCATGTTTGCCGCCGCGGCGATCGGCCTTGGCCAGACGCTCATGATGGTCATGGGATCCGGGATGTATGGCGACTATCCCGCCAAGCTTCCGTGGCTGGCGCTGGGCGTTGTGGGGCCGGCATTTCTCGTGGCGCAGGTGATCGAACGCTGGCGGCGCGAGCCGCTGTCGTCAACCGCGCGCTTCGTCGTGGCGTGCTGCGCGGCCGTGCTGTTCCTCAAGCTCGCGGGCCTCTACCATCCCGCCAAGCCGATCATCGACGCTGAGTTCAACGCGCATCGGCTGAATGACGTGTTGGGCGGCCACCGGTTTTTCACGCAGCCGCTCCCCAACGGCGTGTTGATGCCGTACGCGATTGGGTTCTACATCTTTGCGTTGCCCTGGGGCTGGTTGTTCGGCGCGACCAAAGCGGTCGTGTGGACGGTGGCGGCCAGTATGGACGTGGTCGCCGGTGCACTGCTGTACCCGGTCGTTCTGAAGGCCTGGGGCGATCGTCGCGCGGCCGCGCTGGCGGCCGTCCTGTTTCAGTTGGTGCCGGCGCCATTCGTGACGCTGGGCAACGCAAACCTGCCCAACATGTTCGGCCAGGCGATGGCGCTCATCGCCATGCTGAGCGCCGTGGCGTGGCAGCTGGACGTACGTCGCGTGGCGGCGTTTGGGGGCTTCACGATCCTGGCCGCGTGGGCACTCTGCTCGCACGTGAGCACCGTCACGATCTTCACGCCGACGATCGGGCTGTTGGCGTTGCTGTTTTTCTGGCAAGGCGATCTCGATCGACGCCGTGCGGCACTGGCCATTGCGGCCGGCACGACGATCGCGATCGTCTTTGCCTGGTTTGCCTACTATCAGTACTTCCTCGACGTCTTTCGCTCGGCCTTCACGCTCATGTTCCAGCCGCCGTCGCCGGAACAGGCTGCCGCCGCTGCCATCGTCAAAGGCAACATGACGCTGGTGCAGCGCGTGGGGGATCTGGCGCGACAGGCCGTGGATGCCGCGAGCTGGCCGTTCCTGATCCTGTCGGCGATCGGTGCCTGGAGCCTGTTCCGCCGGCGCGAGCGCGGGCGCCTGGAATCGGCGCTGATCGCCTGGGCGATCGTCTGGATCGTGTTCTCCGCGTCAACGGTCTTCGCGCGCGTCGACCAGGCGTACGTGCGCTACTCGGCGGAATTTCTGGGCCGCATCAACCTTGCGACGGTTCCGCTCATCGCCATCCTCGCGGCCCGCGGCGCGGCGTCTGGCTGGGAGGCTGAAACTCCTCGAGGGCTACGCCGCCCACTGCAAACGCTGGCCGCGATGCTCAGCGTGTGGGTGCTTCTGATGGCCGTACGCGCCTGGATGGGGTGGTTCACCCGCTGATGGGCGGGTTCAGCGTTCCGGGTTCAGGGTTCAGCGTTCGGATGGCGGACGCCGGATGAACGTGCCCCTGCGCAGTTCGTCATAAGCCTGCTGCAACTCGGCTTCCGTATTCATCACGATCGGGCCGTACCACGCCACTGGCTCCTGCAACGGTTTCCCGGACACGAGCAAGAAGCGAATGCCGCGGTCGCCGGCCTGGACCACGATTTCGTCGCCGCGATCGAACAGGACCAGGGAACGATCGCCGGCTTCCGTGAGCTCGGCGATGTTGCTGCCGTCCGTGCGCTCGGTCATGACGGCTTGCGGCCCTGAGGCGTCTCGGAAGGTGCCGCTACCTTCAAAAACATAGGCAAACGCTGACCGCGAGACTTCGACCGGAATGTGCTTGCGCACGCCCGGGAGGACGGACACATCGAGGTATCGCGGATCGGCGGCAATCCCTTCGACCGGGCCGCGCTTGCCCCAGAAGTCGCCGACAATCACGCGCACCCGCGTGCCATCGTCGTCTGTGATCTCGGGAATCGCGTCAGACGTGACGTCCTGATAGCGCGGGTCGGTCATCTTGAGCCGACTCGGCAGATTGGCCCAGAGTTGAAATCCGTGCATCCGGCCGATGGCGTCGCCCTTCGGCATTTCCTGATGCATGATGCCGCGCCCGGCCGTCATCCACTGGATGTCGCCGGCGCCGAGCGTGCCCGTGTTGCCGAGGCTATCGCCGTGACTCACCGAGCCGGCGAGTACGTACGTGATGGTTTCGATACCGCGGTGCGGGTGCCACGGAAAGCCCTTGGCGTAGTCCTCCGGCCGCTCGTTGCGGAAGTCATCGAGCAGCAGAAACGGATCGAATTCGTCCGTCGCGCCAAACCCAAACGCTCGCCGCAGCCGAACCCCCGCGCCCTCGATCGCCGGCTGCGCCGAGGTCACCCGTCGAACAGGTCTGATGGACATGTTTCCATTGTCCCCCACATTAAAATCATTTGGTGGTAGGTCGTCGTATCAACGCTGAGCGCCTCGTGCTGTTGGGCTGGTCGCGCGCAATCCTGCTGCAGATGGCGCATCCGCTGATTGCGGCTGGGGTCGTGGATCACAGCCACTTCCGATCTGGTGCGCGTGAAGCCGCGCTGCGGCTGCGCGGGACGATTCGATCCATGCTTGCGCTGGCCTTCGGCGATCCGGCCGCGTATGCCAAGTCGATTGCGGGGATTCGATCGATCCACACGCGCGTGCACGGTCGGCTGCGCCTGCCGACTGGCATATTTCCCGCCGGCACGCCGTACTCCGCGGAGGATCCCGCGCTGGTGCTGTGGGTACATGCGACGTTCCTCGAATCCGCGGTCCTGGTGTACGAGCGCCTGATTGCTCCCGTGCCCGACGCCGACCGCGACCGGTACTGTGACGAAGGCGCCGGTGTGGCGATCGCGCTCGGCGCGCGCACGCACGACGTGCCCCGCGACTGGCGCAGCCTTCAGGGCTATCTGGCCGCCGAGTACGCATCCGGCCGGATTGCGGTCGGCGAAGATGCCCATCTGATCGCCGATGCCGTGATGTTTCCGCCGATGTCCCTCGTCACCGGCGTCCCGGCGTGGATCAATCGCGTGATTACCGTCGGCTTGCTGCCGGAGGTGGTGCGCGATCAGTATCGCTATCGCTGGGACCCCGCGCGCGCCCGGCAATTCGATCGGACCGTCCGATCACTGCGCGCCATGCGAGGCGTCATGCCGAGGGCGATTGCCTGGTGGCCAGAGTCCCGCCGTCGCTAAAGCTACGGCGGGCAGGCTCCGCCGTACCTGTCGTACCTGTCGTACCTGTCGTACCCGTCGTACCAGCCGTACCACTTACACCTGCCGGACCTGCCGTACTTGTCGTACCCGTCGTACCTGTCTACCATCCACGGGATGCGCGCACTCTTCCTCGCCGTCTGTCTGGCCGGCTCTGCGGTTCTTGCGACCGGTCAGGCCGGCACCCAACCTGACTGGACGGCGGCTGACGCCGAGCTGATTTCGCACTTCCAGGCGATCGTCAAGCTCGATACGACCGATCCGCCCGGCGGCGAGCGTCCGGTTGTCGAGTACCTGAAGCGTGTGCTGACAGAGGCGGGCATCGAGTTTCAGGAGTTTGCCCTCGAACCGAACCGGCCGAACCTGGTTGCGCGGCTCAAAGGCAACGGCCAGAAACGGCCCCTCCTGCTGATGGGACATACCGACACCGTGAACGTCGACGTCAAGAAATGGACCTACCCTCCGTTCAGTGCGGCGCGCGAAGGCGGCTACATCTACGGGCGCGGGACGGTTGACGACAAGGACAACGTCTCGGCTTCGCTGATGGTGCTCCTGCTGCTCAAGCGCCTGAAGCTGCCGCTCGATCGCGATGTCATTTTCCTGGCCGAGGCGGGCGAAGAAGGGACGACGCGGGTCGGTATCCAGTACATGGTGAACGAGCACTTCGACACCATCGATGCCGAGTACTGCCTGGCGGAAGGCGGCAACGGATCGCGTGTGGGCGGCAACGTCCGGTTCATGTCCGTGCAGACGCTGGAAAAGATTCCATACGCCATCGAACTCGTGGCTCGCGGGCCGGCCGGCCATGGATCCGTTCCGCTCGAGGACAACGCCGTCACCCACGTATCTGCCGCGGTGGCGGCGGTCGCCAAGTGGCAGCCGGCCGTTCGTCTGAACGAGACCACCAGCGCCTACTTCAAGCGCCTGGCCGACATCTCGCCGCCGGCCGACGCGCAGCGATACCGCGACGTGCTGGATCCGCGGAAGATCGACCAGGTGGATGCGTACTTCCGTAAGAACGAGCCGCGCCACGCGTCGATGCTGCGCACGTCCGCCTCGCCGAACGTGGTGGTGGCCGGTTATCGCATCAACGTGATTCCGTCGGAGGCGACCGCGACGCTCGACGTCCGCGCGCTTCCCGGCGAAGACATGAAGGCCTTCCTCGAGACCGTGCGAAAGGTCGTGGACGATCCCAACGTGGAAGTCCGCTTCGGCAAGCGCGATACCCGGCCGGGCGGCACCGAGGCCCGCATCGATTCGGAGCTGTTCAAGAGCCTGGAATCGGCGGCCCGCGCCCGGTACAACGCCCCGACGCTGCCGACCATGAGCACCGGAGCCACCGACATGGCGTACCTGCGCGCCAAAGGCATGCAGTGTTACGGCGTTGGACCTGCCACGGACACCGAGGATGGCCCCAAGGGCTTCGGCGCCCACAGCGATCAGGAACGGATTCTCGAGAGCGAACTGACGCGCTTCCTGCACTTCTACTGGGACGCCGCCACCGCAATCGCGCGGTCGCGCTGACGAATGATCCAGCCCGGTTCCCAAATCGGTCCGTACGCCATCCTGAGAGTCCTCGGCCAGGGCGGCATGGCGACCGTGTATCTGGCGGACGACGCCAAACATGGCCGGAAGGTCGCGATCAAGGTCATGCGTCCCGACGCCGTTGCCGCGATCGGAGCCGACCGTTTCACGCGCGAAATCGAAACCGTCGCGCGGCTGTCGCACCCGCACATCCTGCCGCTCTACGACTCCGGATCTGCCGACGGTCAGCTGTTTTTCGTCATGCCGTACGTCGAAGGCGATTCGTTACGGGCGCGAATCGATCGCGAGCGGCAATTGCCGATTGACGATGCCCTGGACATCGCGCGCGCCGTGGCCGGCGCGCTGGGGCACGCCCATCAACAGGGCCTGGTGCATCGCGACGTCAAGCCGGAAAACGTCCTGCTCTCCGACGGGATCGCGCTGGTCGCCGACTTCGGCGTCGCGCGCGCGGCCGGCAAGACGATCGAACCGCACGCGGAAACGCAGATTGGTTTCCAGGCTCTGACCCGCCAGGGCATCGTGCTCGGCACGCCGAAGTACATGGCGCCGGAGCAGGCGTTCGGCGATCAGCCGGTGGATGGCCGCGCCGACCTGTATGCGCTGGGCTGCGTTCTGTATGAAATGCTGTCCGGCCAGCCGCCCTTCACCGGGCCGACGGTACAGGCGCTGCTGTTGCGGCATGCGCACGATCCGGTGCCGCCGATCACCAGCCTCCGGCCGGGCGTGCCCGAGCCTGTTCGTCACCTCATCGAGAAGCTGCTGGCCAAATCACCGGCGGATCGCTTCGCCACGGCGGCGGAATTCATCGAGGCGCTGACCTCCGCGCGGTCGGCCGGCACCGGCGTGGTGACGAAACCCCTGGCGTCCGGCGTCACGGTCGCCGTCCTGCCGTTCGAGAATCTCAGCGGCGCGGCGGAAGACGAGCTCGGCGATGGCATCTGCGACGAGCTGATCCACATGCTGGGCCGCATCGATGGCGTGCGCGTCATCGCGCGCGGATCGTCGTTTCTCTTCCGGGAGCGGCGCGCGGACATCCGCACCATTGGCACCCAGCTCAATGTCGGGCTCGTGGTGGATGGGACCGTGCGCCGGTCCGGCAAGCGGCTCCGGCTGACGGTGCAGCTCATCAACGTGGCCGACGGCTTCCAGATCTGGTCCGAGCGCTACGACCGCGAAGTGGAGGACGTGTTCGCGCTGGAAGACGACATCGCCGGCGCCATCGCGGACGTGCTGCGCGTGAAACTGTCGGCCGGCAGCCGCGCGCCGGCCGCCAACTTCGAGGCGTACGAGCGCTACCTCTCCGGCGTGCATCACTGGAACCGGCGCACGCCGCAGGATCTCGAACGCGCGCTCGAACACCTGCGGGCGGCCTTGCAGCTCGATCCGGCGTTTGCGCCGGCCTGGGGCGCGATGGGGCTCTGCTACGTCACGCTGAACATCTACGGCGTGCGATCGCCGGACGAAGTCATCGGGCTCGCGCGCGAAGCCGTCGATCGCGCGCTGCTGCTCGACCGGGGCCAGATCGCCGCGCTGACGGCGCGAGCGACGATGCGATCGATCTACGACTGGGATCCGATCTCCGCGGAACGGGACTTCAAGGACGCCATCGCCCGCGCGCCGTCGGACGCGATCGCGCGGCAGTGGTACGCGATCAATCTGCTCGCGCCGATCGGCCGGCTGGACGAAGCGCGGGCGGCGCTCGGCCGCGCGCGCGAGCTGGATCCGCTGTCGCCATCCATCATGCTCAGCTCCGGCCTCCTCGCGTACCTCGCCGGCGACCTGGCGGGCTCGATCGCCCAGTACGAGCGCGCGCTCTCGCTGGATCCGACGTTCAGTACCGCGCGCTATTTCATGGGGCCGTCGCTGGCCAGTCTCGGCCGGTTTGCCGATGCGATCCGTGAATTGGAAGTCGCATCGTCGCTGATGGGCCACAGTCCCGAGGTTCGCGCCGCGCTGGCCGTGGTCTGCGCGGGCGCGGGCCAGCGCGATCGCGCGCAGGCGCTGCTGGCGGGGCTCGAGACCGCGTCGGCCACGCAGTACGTCTCGCCCGCGCAATTGGCGCAGGTGCGCGTGGCGCTGGGCGATCTGGACGGCGCGATCCGGGATCTGGAACGCGCGATCGACACGCGCGCGGTCGAGGTGATGTGGATGGAGCAAAGGCCGACGTTTGCGGCGCTCAGACGGGACGCGCGGTTTGGGACGTTGATCGCGCGAAGAGACGCGGCGCGGCGGCTCAGTTCGGAAACACGAGCGTGAAAGGACCTCGGGAGTCGTTTCCCAGCCAAACGGAAACGCTGGTTTCCGGCGCACGAAAAGGGAAACCCGAGTTTCCGGATCGCTCGGAAGCGACTCCCGAGGTCCTTTACAGCAGCTTCCGCGCGTCCGCCAGATCGCGCGTCTCGGTCTGCTCCGGCAGCGTCGCAATCACATCGCGAAGAATCTGCGCGGCCAGAGGCGCGCCGATGCGCGCCAGGCTCGTCGCGGCGCGCAGCTCGAACAGGCGCGCGCCTTGCCTTCTTGCCGTGTCCAGCGCGCGCTGAAACAGCAGTGCCACGGCTGCGGCGTCGGCCGCGGACGCATTCGTGCCGCCGGCGGTGGCGCGCCGCCACAGAATCTCGCCTTCGAGCCGATCGATCTCGGCTGACGCGATGACCTCGCCGCCCTGTGACGCCAGGCGCCGGGCGTCCTGGAGCCGCTCGATCGCCCGATCGAGATCGCCTTGCATCACGTGCGCGCCGGCCAGCTGCGTCAGAAAGTACGGCACAACCATGCCCGTGCCGACGCCTCGGTACATGCCGAGCGCCTGATCCATCTGCTGAATGCCCGCTTCGGCCTGGCCCGCGTCAGCCTGGCCGCGTCCCGCGAAAATCATGCCCCACAACAGCCACCAGCCGAGGCCCTGGGCCTGCGACAGCGCCATCGTCTCCGCCGCGCGTTGCGCCATGGCCTCGGGATCGCGGCGATAGGAATGGAGCCAGGCCGCACAGCCGAGCGCGTAGGCCTGACTGAACGGATGTCTCAAGTCTTCCGCCAGACGGACCGCATCGGCCGAAACGGCGAGCGCTTGCGTCGTATCACCCTGCAGATACCGCACCATCGCCGCCACCGACCGCGACGTCACGCCCACGTCCTGGGAGCTCAGGAAGGCATTGGCATGATGACGATCCGGCACGTAGTTCGCGACCGCGCGATCGAGATGCGTGCGCGCGCCGGGCAAGTCGCCCATGTAGTAGTGACTCAGGCCCAGCGCGAAGTCCGATTCGATTTCGAACGATTCGTTCTGTCGCGCCCGCGCATACTGCATCATGCGTTCGGCGAACTGCAGACCCTGCGTCTGATCGCCCTTGACCAGGTAGAACGCCCACAGGCCCCACAGCACCCAGAACAGCGACGGGCTGTCGCCGACGCGCTCGCTGAGCGCCTGCGCGCGCGAGTACGCCTCCGCCACTTCCGGCGCGGCCCAGCCCTTTTGAATCGTCAGCGCCGTGCCCAGCGCGGACAGAATGTCGAGCTCGATCCGGTCGCGCTCGATCGACACGGGCACCGTGGCGAGCTGCTCGAGCCCATGCTGCAGATGGCTCGCCGCCTCCGCGACAGACGACGAGGCGATGGCTTTCTGGCCGGCTTGCAGCCAGTACGGCGCGGCGCGGAGCGGGTGACCGGCGCGCGTCCAGTGCTGCGCAAGCCGCTCAGGCTGGCCCTGCGCGTTCATCGCGAACGCGCCTTCCAGCGCCAGCGCGATGCGCTCGTGATACTGCTGGCGCGTGCGCTTCAGCAGCGAATCGTAGGCGACGTCCTTGATCAGCTCGTGCTTGATCATGAAACCGTTGCCCGTCGCGAACACCAGGCCGGCGTCGAGCAGTTGCTGCAGTCCCGTTCGAATCGTGGCCGCCTCGTCGGGCAGCACTTCCACCAGGAGCTCGTACGCGAACTCCCGGCCCACCGTGGATCCCAGCTGCATCACCATCCGCGCTTCGGCCTCCATGCGATCCAGGCGCGCGCGCAGGAGATCCTGCAGCCGCGTCGGCACGGACGCATCGGGCATCGGCCCGGTCAGGACGAAGGCGCCGTCCCGTTCGGCAATCCATCCCGACTCGAGCAGCATGCGCGTCATTTCTTCGACGAACAGCGGATTGCCGTCGCTCTTTTTGACAAGCAGCGTGAGCACTTCACGCGGCAGCTGTTTGCCCCTGGTGACGTTGGCAATCAGCCGTTCGGTGTCGGCGGGGGAGAGATCGCTCACCGTCAGGGCGACCAGGGAGTCGCGCGGCGGCCACGGCGCATGAAAGGTCGGCCGGGCGGACAGCAGGACAAGCAGCCGTGATCCGTGCAGACGCTCGAGCAGCGCTCCGGCCAGTTCCAACGTGGTCGGATCCACCCAATGCGCGTCTTCGATGACGAGCAGCACCGGCCGCCGCTCGCCCGGCGCCAGCACGAGCGTCAGCAGGATGTCGAGCGTGCGCTGCTTCTGCGTGAGCGGGTGCAGCGCGATCGGGGTGTAACCCGCATCCGGCGGAATCCCCAGCAGATGCGCGACGAGCGGTAACGCGCCCTCGGTGTCCGCGCGATGCTCCATGAGATGCGCGCGAACCCGCTCGAGTCGTTTGCGCGTGTCGGGCTCGTCATTGAGGCGCAGCCGCGACCGGAGCATGTCGCTGAACGGGTACAGCGCGCTGCTGGCGTGGTACGGCGACGCAAAGCACTCGATCTCGTAGTGTGTTTCCGACGTCAAACCTTCGCGGAAGACCTGCAGCAGCCGGGACTTGCCGACACCAGCTTCGCCGGTCACGACGACCATCCGCCCGGATCCACCGACCGCGTCCCGCCACGCGGCAGTCAACGCCGCGAGAACCGGTTCCCGGCCAACATAGCCCGCCGTGTACGACTGAGGCTTCTCGCTTCGCCGCCGATCGGCGCCGGTGGCCTCGACGACGCGGAACACGTCGATGGCGTCGGTGACGCCCTTGAAGATCTGCGGCCCCAGGCGTTCCGTCCGGAAGTGATCATGCACCAGCTCGTACGTACTGGCACTGATCACGACCGTGTTGGGCCCCGCGACCGACTGCACCCGCGCGGCGACGTTGGGCGTATCGCCCATCGCCAACCGCTCCGTTCGGTTGACGCCGCCGACGTCACCGACGACCGCCAGACCGGTGTGGATGCCGATTCGAACCGCGAGGCACAGCGATTGATCCGTGCTGAGCCGTGCGTTCAGCGCGCTCACCGCTTCCACGATGTCCAGCCCCGCCTGCACCGCCCGCCGCCCATCGTCTTCGTGCGCGACCGGGAAGCCGAAGTAGACCAGGATGCCGTCGCCGTAATACTGAGCCGTCGTGCCCTCGTGCCGTCCGACAGCGGCCGCCGCCGCTTCGCGATAGGCGCCGACGACGTCGCGCAGATCTTCCGGGTCGATGGAGCGGGAAAGTTCCGTGGAGCCCACGAGGTCGCAGAAGAGGAAGGTCATGTGCCGGCGTTCGATCGCCGACGTGATGGTGGCGGATGTCGGGGTATCGGCCCTGGTCGAGGTCGCACGCGTCGAAGGCGGTGTTGCCGCGGTGAGCGGCGTGCCGCACTGGGAACAGAAGCGGGCGTCCGGCGCGGCCTCGGCGCCGCACGATGGGCAGCGAGGGACCAGCGCGGTGCCGCACTGCGCGCAGAATCGCGCGCCCGGAGCGCTGGGCGTTTCGCACTGTGGACAGTTCATGCTCGTGGCGCGGGCAGCCGTGGCAAATCGCGAGCTCGCACGCGCGGCCACTCATGGTGCCGCTCATGTTCGGTCAGGATCAGGAGTGGCTCGCGGCCGAACAGGAGTCCGGCCAGTCGCACCGCCCAGCCTGGCACAGGGAGTGGAAACGTCCCGACGTGACCGTCGAGGCTGTGCAGGACGTGATGAAACACAAAACTCGCGAAGCCCACGCTCAGGCGCAGTGCGATCCAGTAGACCAGAAAGACCGCGGGGTTGAGGGCGGCGACGATCACGAAGGCGGCGCAGCGAATGCCCATTTCGGCGGCGAGGGTCCGGTTCATGCCGTGGGCGCGGATCCAGGTCACCAGTGCGTGTTCCGGCGACATCACGGCCATGCCGAACGCGCGCCAGGGCCCGCCGATGATCTGATACCGCTCGGGATCGCGATCGGTTGACGCGAACCGATGGTGCGCAAAGTGAATGGCCCGGTGTTCGCGGTACCCGAGGCCAATCGGCGTTTCAAAGATCATCGTCAGGCGATGAAACGCGGGCACTTCCTGCGCCGCGGCCGCGTGCAGCAATTCGTGGAGCGCAAGCGCCAGTCGAAGATAGATGAGCGGCACCGCGACCGGCAGCAGCCATGCGGGCAGCACGCCGAACAGCGCGAGACCGAGCGAGGCGTACAGCAGGGACACCAGAACGAGCGTCAGCCGCACGTAATGCCGCGCGTCGTTTCGATCGCGGATGAGGGCGGGCGGCGGCGAGAATGTGCGGGCCGCTGACGCCAGCAGCGGCGTGTCGTCCAGCGTGGAATGCACCGTGTCCGGACTAGCATACAGCGATGGCACGCGTGGCGATCGTCGGTGCGGGGCCCGCCGGCTCGTCGGCGGCGTGGCATCTGGCCAGACGCGGGCAGCAGGTGGACCTGATCGATCGATCAGGATTCCCGCGGGCGAAGACATGCGGTGACTGGATTCCGCTCAACGCGATGGCCGAGCTCGACGGGATGGCGCTCGGGCACATCGCCTCCGGCGCGAATGCGGCCGACCGCGCGCCCATCACGCGAACAACGATCGGCGCGCCAGGTGGGCGAATGTCTCATGCCACGGCGCGCGCACCGGCCTTCTGCATGCCGCGCCTGGTGTTCGACGCCATCCTCTGGCGGCACGCCGTCGGTGCCGGCTGCCGGCCCATTCAGCGCACGGTTCGTGATCCCGCGTCACTCGCCGCGGACTATGACGTCGTCATCGACGCCCGCGGCGCCGCGGCAGGTCAGGCCAACGCCGTCGCGCTGCGCTCGTACTGGACCGTGCCGCGAAAGACCCTGGCGCCCGGTGAAGAGACCACGGTACAGATTCACACGGACGCGCGTTTTCAGCGCGGCTACGGCTGGATGTTTCCGGTCGGCTCGGATAACGGCCGCGTGCGTATGAATGTCGGTGTGGGCCTGTGGGCGGACGACAGCGTGCGCGGACACAGCGTCGCGGACTTTCATGACCGATTCATCGCGACCAATGCCGTGCTGGTTCGCTGGGCGCCGGATGCCAGTCGCGAGCGGCCGGTGGGCTGTCACGTCGGGCTGGGCGTCGGGTCGAATACCGTCGCGGATTCCGGCGTCCTCCGCATCGGCGATGCGGCCAACCTGGCTGATCCGCTGACGGGCGATGGCATCGCCAACGCCCTCAAGAGCGGGCGGCTTGTGGCGCAGGCCATCACGGCCTCCGCCGATCGGATTGCCGCAGGCATCGCCTGGCAGGCGCTTCACGACGAATTCTTCGTGCCCGAATTCACCAGAGCGCTTCGTCTCCAGCGGCTTCTGTCGGGAACGGCGGCCAAGAACGTGACGGCCGGAATCCTCGCGGTCTTTTCACCGCTGCGGTCGCGAGTTCATGCGGCGATGTTTGGGGAGATACCATACGCAGGGCTGACACGGCTTCGGCCATGAGCGAACGAGCGATGAGCGAGTGAGTCTCGCGAACAGAGTGAGCGAGTCGGTGGTCCAGCGGCGAAGCCCCCGGGATTAGAATGACGCCGCAATGAAATCCCGCTGGTCCGACGCCACCCTCACAGCCGCCCGTCTCGAAGGCGATCCAGAGGCGGACGCGATTATCGAACGCATGCTCAGCGGGCCGCCGGCCGCCGGCCAGGTCGGCCGCGGCGGCTACAACCATGTGCTCGATCTGGCGAGCATGCTGGTGCTCTATCCGGAGCTGGCCTTGGTCCGATCGTCGCTGCTGCGAAGCCAGCTCGAAGCCGCGGGCGAGGTCTCGCAGTTCTTCGATCCGGTGGCCGCGCCCGGCTGGGTGGACGAAAAAAAACTCACGCTGGCGGGCGAGCTCTGGCAGAGCGATGCGATTCTGGCGATTGCCGTGCTGTACGCCGCGAGTCTGCCGGCCTGCTATCTGATGAAGAAAGGCGTCCCGGCGCTCTATCGCACCGAGAAGCTCGCCGAGCAGAAATACGTCTTCCAGCGCATCTACGAGACCGGTCTGATGCTGGAATCGGTCATGTGTCCCGGCGGGATCAAAGTCATCCAGGATGTCGAGCCCAGTCATGACATGCGCATCGTGGCGGCCTTGAATGCGGTCGATCCGGCCGGGCAGTGGACCTGGGCGAACCACCGCGTGCGCCGGGGCGCCGGCGAAACCGGAACGATGCCGATGCTGGACGTGGTGCAGCAGAAGCTGGCCGCATCGGAGGGGCAAGCCAAGCGGTACATCTGGGGCGAAGGGTTCGTCGCGGCCCGCAAGGTCCGCTTTCTGCATTCGGCCATGCGCTTCATGCTGATGCATCCGGATCTCATGCGGCGGCCCGACGCGCCGCCACCAGCGGACGCCGCGCGTTCGTTCATGGATCAGGCGAGCCGCCGCGTCGAACCGTGGAGCGTGGAAGAACTGGGCAAGCCCATCAACCAGGAAGATCTCGCCTTTGTGCTCCTCACGTTCGGGTACTTGATTCCGAAAGGCATGGACACGTGGGGCCGGACCGTGCCGCGCGAGCAGAAAGAGGCCTTCCTCCATCTCTGGCGGGTCGTCGGCTTCGTGATGGGCATCCGCGAAGATCTGATGACGGACGACCTCGACGAAGCCGAGGCGCTGTACCTACAGATTCTGGAACGTAACGGCGGCGCGTCGGATGATGGCAAGGTTCTGACGAATGCGGTGATGGCCTTTGTCCGTTCATATCTGCCCGAGCGCATGGGCTTCAACAAGTTCGTGCCGGCCGCGCTGATCCTCGATCAGCTGGGGCCGCGCTGGGCGCAGCTGATCCTGCCGGAGGACAGTTATCGCGCCACGCGACGCCCGTTCGCGCGGCTGTCGCATGGGTCCGTGAAGCTGGCGGTCCGGATGTACTACTGGCTGCGCCGCCGGATTCTGCAGTACCTGCCGGTGGTCGGCCCCGTGGTGACCGATGTCACCTCCAAGTCCGCCGGTACCTTGATCGACAGCTGGCGCGACTCGTTCCGGCGCAAGCCCTTCTATGTTCCGGCGAATGCGACAACGTGGGTGCCGGATCGATCGGTGACGCCGGAGTACGACCGCCGGCTGATGCGGTGGCGCCAGCGGTTGTTCGACACGCTGGCGGGCGGCCTGGCCTCGGTGGTGGTATCCGGATTCGCGTTCGTGGCCGCGGTCGTGTTCTTTCTGCTCGAGATGCGCGTCGAGCGCAATGTGTCCGCGGCGGTCGCGGTCATTGCGCTCGTGGCGGGCGTGACCTTGATGAATGTGACGGTTCCCGCGCTGGCGCGGGAACGTCCGAAGCTGGAAACGTGACAGCCTCCGGCGGGCTGAAGCCCGCCGGAACCCATCAGGCTGAAGCCTGACGGCTACTTTTTCTTGGTCATCGTCAGGACGACGAAGCCTTCTTCCTGATTGAAGTTCGTCGGCCGGGTTGTTCCACCGCCATCGGTGAATTTCACTTTCATCGTCGTCTCGGTCACTTCGAAGATGCCGATCTGCGACTGTCCCGCGTCCTGGCCTTCGACGATCGAGATATCGAGCGTCATCGGTTTCTTCGTGTCGTCAATCTTGAAGGTGCCGCGTTCGACGACCTCGCCGGCCGCGCTTTGCGCGTATTTGTTATCGGTGATCGTGACGGACACGACCGGCCCGCCACTCATGTCCTGTCCGTTCTGGGTCGTGAAGATCCACGTGCCCTGAAGCATCGCGAGCGTCTTGCTCTTTGGCGCCTCGGTCCGGGCCATTTGTCCTTGCGCGAATACGGCAGTCGTGGCCACAAGGGCCAGTGCGAGTGTCAAAAGACGTTTGGTCATTCCCCTATAGACGGGATTGGCGTCGGAAGGGTTGCGATGACGTTGAGCCTACCGGCCGGCCAGACGCCGTCCGATGCCAACCGCCTGGAAGCCCAGATCGGTCCAATTCATGAGCAAAACGCTGAATCCTTGCTGCATCCGGGCGGCGATATCGGCCGCCGTGGCCTGATAGCCGCATGACAGGTGGAATTCCTGACACGCGGCGAGCACCGCGTTGACGGCCGAGGCCCAGGCGTCCAGATCGAACACGCGATCGCCGTTTTCGATGGTGGTGAACACGCTCCTCAGATCGGCGCCCGGCGAGAGGACGCCGATCCCCTTGACCGCGGCGATTTCGCGGAGGTGGGCGAGTGCCTCCTTGCTGTCGATGCTGACCCAGTTGAGCAACTCGCCGTTGGGGTTCAGGGGCCACACGTCTGCTCTCCGGCGGTACTCGGCGTCGGTCACTCCCCAGAACGTCGGCGCTGATCCGATTGCCTCGGGCCGCGTGCCGCCGTGAGATCTGAAGCGCATGGCCGCAAGGCCAAACCGAACGTCGTCGGCGCTGGTCACGCCCGTGAGCATGATGCCGCTGACGCCGAGATTCAGCTGGCGGCTGATGTGGTCGATTGCTTTCGCGCGGCCGACTCCCATGCGCGGGGTCTTGACGATGATGGGACGCCGCGGGCGCGGTGCCGAGCCCGGCGTCGCGCCGGCGTCGCGCAACGCGGCTGCGTACGCGGAGAATGGGCCCACGTTTGTGTCGAAGTCGGTTTCCATCACGCCGCTGAAGAGGAAATCCGACCTGTCGCCTGACACCGTTTCCTTCGCGAGATCGATGGCGCTGCGCACGGGACCATTACGCGGAGACACGGGTGCGGTCAGCCCGAACACGGATGTGCGCGAGAGCAACAGGTCGATCAGCGGATTCAGATGCAGCGACGTCGGCGATTGCGCGAGCGCCACGACGCCGAGCGCGAGCGTCGCGGCAACGACCAGCGTCACGCGTCTGCGCATGGCCGCACGATAGCACGCACCGGAGCGCGTGGCGCGGAGGTGGGAGCCGCGAGCGAAGCGAGCGATCGGCGAAGGCGGAACGAACGAAAAGGCCCGGTGTCTAAGCACTGTAGTTGAAGGGCCCTTCATTCATTCATTGATTATTCGCGCGGCCGTCTCGTCCGCTGGCGCGCGTCCGCCGAATGGAGGTCCTATGTCCCGCGATCTGTTTGCTGAAGCGTCCCATCCGCGGCACACGCCACGGCGATCGCCCTGGACGATCGCCGGATCCGTGCTCGCGCACGCGGCGCTGCTGACGGTCTTGCTGGTTCTCCCGATCCTGTCCGCGCTCGACGACTTCGTGCTGCACGCGAATGATTCGATGACGTTCGTCATGCCGTCGGCGACGTTGCCGGCGTCACCGCCGCCGCCGCGCGCGGCAGAATCGAAGCCGGCGCTTGATGTCGATCCCACTCTCGCGCCCATCGCCGCGCCGGATCGAGTGACGACTCCGCCGGCTCCATCGGGGAACGGGCCCGGTGTGCCTGGTGGCCCGCCCGATGGCAACTGGACAATCGGCACCGGTCCAGCTGCGGGCAATGCCCCGCCCATTACTCTCGCGCCTCCGCCGCCGGTGCCGGTGGTGCCGGTACGCCCTGGTGGCGATCTGAAGGCACCGGCACGGACCGCGTACGTCGCGCCGACCTATCCGCCACTGGCAAAGGCCGCGCGCGTCGAAGGCTCCGTCATCGTGGAGGCCATCATCGACGAGGCCGGCGGAGTCCGCGACGTCCGCGTCCTCCGCTCCAATCCGCTGTTCGATCAGGCGGCGATCGACGCCGTGCGCCAGTGGAAGTACGCGCCGACGCGGCTCAATGGGGTCGCGGTGCCGGTGATCCTGTCGGTGAGCGTGGTGTTCTTGATGCGGTGAGGCGAGGGAACCGAGGGCGCGGAGGAAAGCGTTACACGTGTGATGCTTTCCTCCGTCCCCTCCGTGCCCTATACTCGACCGGGAATCACACCCAGGAGCCCCCATGCGCAAGAAACTGCTCATCACGGTCGGCGTTGCCACTCTGTTCGCCTCGCCGATCATCCAGGCCTTCCAGAAGGAAAACGTCGACGTCGCCAGCATTGAAAAGATCAAGGCGATCGGCCTCAACCCCGAGTCGTCGCAGGTCATGGAGATCGCCAGCTTCCTCACCGACGTGTACGGCCCTCGCCTGGCCGGCTCGGCCAACATCAAGAAGGCGGGTGACTGGACCGTCGCGAAGATGAAGGAGTGGGGGTTGACGGGCGTGGCGCTCGAGCAATGGCCGGACGATCCGAGCGGCCAGAACAACGGCTTCCCGTGCGGCTGGACCAACGAGAAGTTCTACCTGGCTGCAGTCTCGCCGCAGGCGTTTCCGATTACCGGCACGCCAAGCGCGTGGTCGCCGGGCACGAACGGTCTGGTGCGCGGCGAAGTCGTGATGATCAACGAGCCGACCGAAGCAGCGTTCAACGCCAAGTACCCAGCGGGTGCGCTTAAGGGGAAGTGGGTGATCACAAATCCGGCGCCGAACGTGCAACCGTTTGATACACCGAAGAGCGTCCGCTACACGCAGGAACAGCTCGACCGCATGGAGAACCCGCCGCCTCCGGATCCGAACGCGCCGGGCCGAGGTGGACGGGCGGGCGGCAATCCGCCGCCGACTCCGACGCCGGCCGTTCAGAACGCCGCCGCGGGACGCGCGGGCGCACCGGCCACGACGCCGACTCCGACACCTGCAGCCGTCGTTGTCACTCCATCGCCGCGTCCAGCGCCGGCGCGCACGGATGTGTGCGCGGGCAAGCCGGCGACGCCCGAATATTTGAAAGCACAGGCCGACGCCGCCGCGGCCGCCGCGGCAGCCGGCGCGGGTGCCGGCGGTAACCGCGCTGGTGGTGGCGGCAATCGTGGTGGTGGCGGGGGAGCCGGACAGGCGCCGCAGCGCTACAACCCGCCCGCGGCCGTGCTCAAGGCGGCGGGCGTGCTCGGCACGTTCTCCACGGCGGCGCTCGGCCACGGTGTCTACACGATCGGCGGCGCGAGCCGCACGGCCGATCCTGCAACGGCGCTGCCGGCGATCACGATTGACGCGGAATCCTACGGCCGCATTGCGCGCATGGTGACGAAGAACGTGCCGGTCACGATCGAAGCGGACATCAAGAGCACGTACACGCCGATGCCGATGATGTTCAACGTCGTCGGTGAAATTCGCGGGACGGACAAGGCCGATGAGATCGTCATGCTGGGCGCGCACTTTGATTCCTGGCACGCCGCGACCGGAGCCACGGACAACGCCGCCGGTTCGGCCGCGATGCTCGAAGCGATGCGTCTGCTCAAGACCAGCGGCGTCAAGCTGCGCCGCACGGTGCGCATCGGGCTGTGGAACGGCGAAGAGCAGGGCCTGATCGGGTCGCAGCGGTACGTCCGCCAGCATTTCGGCGGCGGTGGCGGCGGCCGCGGAGCGGCGCCCGCGCCGCCGACCCCGGAGCACGCGAAGTTCGCCGGCTACTTCAATATCGATAACGGCACGGGCGCCATTCGCGGTGTGTACCTGCAGGGGAACGCGGCCGTCGGTCCGATCTTCAAGGAATGGATGAAGCCGTTCAACGACCTGGGGATGAAGACGATCAACGCCGGCAACACGGGCGGTACCGACCATCAGTCCTTCGACGGCGTTGGCCTGCCCGGCTGGCAGTTCATCCAGGATTCAATCGAGTACGGCCAGTTGACGCACCACACGAACCTGGACAGCTACGAGCGTCTGCAGGCGGAGGACATGCGCAAGAACGCGACAATCGCGGCCGCGTTCGCGTTCCTCGCCGCCAACCGCGACGAGCTGCTGCCGCGCAAGGCGCCGGCAGCCGGCGGCGGACGAGGCGGCGGACAGTAGGCGCGATTTTTTCAACGGGGTAACGGGATAGCGGCGCAACGGCACAACAGCCGTTATCCCGTTATCCCGTTATCCCGTTATCCCGTTACTCCGTTGTCCCGTTAACAACCTCACTCGCCCTACGCCTTGCGCTCCACGAATCGATAGCTTCCGTGTGAGTCGTAGTCGATGCCGTGCTTCTTCTTGAGTTCCTGGATGTATCTGAGCTGCGCCTTGGTGTGCGGGCTCGGCACGCCGCCCGTGTCGCCCAGCTGTTCGTTGGTGTGCAGCAGGATTTCCTCGAGGCAGCTGCTCAGGCTCATGTGCTTATAGGCCGCGAGATCGGTCAGCAGCGCCGCTAGCCGTTTCTCGAGTCTGACCGGCACGTCGACGCGTTCAATGACGATGGGTTCGCCGGCGGTGTAGATGTAGTGGCCGAACGTCAGCCGGTAGCCGTGCAGATCTTTGGCTGAATAGTCTCGCAAGCCGTACGGCCTGTCGCCGGGCTCTTCAAGAATCTCGACGCCGTTCGCCCGCTGCGCTTCGCACAACTCGTCTGCGTTGCTGACGACGAAGCAGATTTCGAGACCGCCGGCATTCGGTTCGCCCTCATCGAGGAAGACCTGAACGTCGCCGAGATTGACGCCCGCGTACGTGGGCGCCGCGCCTTCCGGCCACGTAAAGCCGAGTGTGAATCCCAATCGTGTTGTGTAGAACTCGACGGCTTCCGGAACGTTCTTCACGCGCAGAACAGGGTGGAGACGTTCGCAATCCACCTTCGGGATCGGGTTGGGCATGCTCCGAGTCTAACGCGCTAAACGCAGTAAGATACGACGTTCGGTCGTCACTGAAGGAGCCGCCATGTCTGTGCTTCCCCGCCAATTCCGGAAAGCTGCCGTCGTTGCGATTCTGCTGGCCGCATCCGTGGCCGGCGCGATTCATCTGGGCGCGCAAAATCGCATCGGCGTCACGCCGTCGCTCTTCAGCGGGATCTATTACCGGCCGTTGACGGTGTTCAGCCGCGGCGGGCGCGTAACGGCCGTGGCCGGTGTCGCCGCCGACAAGCAGACCTATTACATGGGCAGCGCCGGCGGCGTGTTCAAGACCACCGACGGCGGCGCGACGTGGAATCCGGTGACCGACGGCCAGATCAACGTCGGATCGATCGGCGCGATCGAAGTCGCGCCGGCAGACACCAACGTGGTCTATGTCGGCACCGGCACGGGGGATCCGCGCGGCAACGTATCCAACGGCGATGGCGTCTACAAGTCCACCGACGCCGGCAAGACGTGGAAGCACATCGGCCTCGAGAAGGCCGGCATCATCGGCCGCATTCGCACCAATCCCGCCAGCGCCAACGTCGTGTTTGTCGCGGCCATCGGCAACTGTTTTGGGCCGAATCCGGAGCGCGGCATCTACCGCTCGAAAGATGGTGGCGCGACCTGGGAGCAGGTGCTCAAGATCGATCAGAACACCGGCGGCAATGACATCACGATTGATCCCAAGAACCCGAACAACATGATCGCGGCCATGTGGAGCGTGCGCCGGCAGCCGTGGACGATCGACTCCGGCAGCATGAATGACGCGATGTATCGATCGACCGACGGTGGCGACCACTGGACCAAGCTGACCGACGGGCTGCCGTCCGGCGTCATGGTCGGCAAGATCGGCGTGTCGATTTCCGCCGCCGATCCCCGGCGCGTGTATGCGCTGATTGAGGCGGCGAACAACCAGGGCGGTGTCTATCGTTCGGACGATGGCGGGTTGAGCTGGACGCGCACGTATGACAGGCGCGATCTGCTGCAGCGCGCCTTCTATTACACGCATATCTTCGCCGACCCGCAGAACGCGGATACCGTGTACGCCACGAACACGGGCGCCTACAAGTCGACCGACGGCGGCAAGACCTGGTCGCGGCTGAATCCGCCGCACGGCGACAACCACGACTGGTGGATCAATCCCACCGACAACAAGGCGATGATCAACTCGAACGACGGCGGCGCGAACGTCTCGTTCGATGGCGGGCAGACCTGGTCGACGATCGACAACCAGCCGACGCAGGAGATCTATCGCGTCACCGTGGACACTCGCTGGCCGTACTGGGTATACGGCGCGCAACAGGACAATTCGAGCGTCGGCGTGCCGAGCACCAACCGCGGCCAGCCGAATCTGAACGCGGGACCTGGCGAAGCCGGGTATCTGCAGGTCGATCCGCGCAACTACCAGATCATCTACGCGGGCAATTACGGCGGATTCCTGGTGCGGCAGGACGGCGTCAACGGCATCACGGACAACATCAAGGTGTATGCCGACGTGGAAACCGGCCAGCGCGCGGCCGACATGAAGTATCGCTTCCAGTGGAACGCGCCACTGCTGCTGTCACCGCACAATCCGGACATTCTCTACACGACGTCTCAGTACGTGCATCGCTCGAAGGACGGCGGCCTGAACTGGGAGCGTGTCAGCACCGTGGACCTCACGCGCAATGACAAGACCAAACAGGACTACGCCGGCGTCAAAGGCGTGACTCAGGACGATACGGGCGTGGAGGTGTACGGCACCATTTTCTCGTTCCAGGAATCCCCCGTGACGCCGGGCCACCTCTGGGCCGGCAGTGACGACGGCTTGCTGCACATTTCGAAAGACAACGGCAAGACGTGGGAGAAAATCACGCCGACCGGACTCCCGGAGTGGAGCACCATCAATACGATCGATCTCTCGACGAAGAACGCCGGTCGCGCCGTGATCACGGCGTACCGGTACATGCTCGCCGACACGACGCCTTCGGTCTATCTGACGAATGACTACGGCAAGACCTGGAAGCGCATCGCCGATGGCACCAACGGCATTCCAGCCAGTCATCCGACGCGCGTGGTCCGCGAAGATCCGGACATGCCCGGCTTGCTTGTCGCGGGCACCGAGTACGGCATGTACATTTCGTACGACGATGGGGCGCACTGGCAGTCGCTGCAGCTCAACCTGCCACGTGTACCGATCATGGATATGAAGTTCTTTCGCCGCAACCTGGTTGTCGCCACCGAAGGGCGCGGCTTCTGGATCCTGGACGATGTGCCGATTCTCGAGGGCCTCAAGACGGTTCAGGGAACTGAAACCGCCGTGCTGCTCAAGCCCGTGGAGGGATATCGCGGCGGCTTTGCCGCCGGTGTGCGGCCGCCGACGTTCAACTACTGGCTGAAGGACGAGCCCACCGAGCCCATCACCGTGCAGGTGACCGATCCGATCGGCACCGTAATCTACACCGCGACGGCGCAGCCCGGCACCGGTGAAGTGCCGAAACCGCCGTCGGTCGTGCCCGATGCCGCGATGCTGGCGGCGGCGACCGGCCGCGGCGCAGGCGCTGGTGCGGCAGGCGGAGGACGCGCAGGCGGTGCCGCCGGCGGCGCCGGTGGGGGCGGCCGCGGTGCGGCATTCACCCCCGGTACGGGCGCAACCACGACAACGGCGATCAGCGCGCACAAGGGTATGAACACAGCGACATGGACGTCGCCGATGAACTACCCGGCGATGTTCTCGGTCCCGCCCGGCATCGTGATGTGGCAGGGAGGCAGCGGCGGCGGACCGAAAGTACCGCCGGGCATGTACACCGTGAAAGTGTCGATGGGCGCCTGGTCGCAGTCACAGACGTTCCATCTGGGCGCGGACCCGCGCTACCAGCCCGCGATGACTGACGCGGAAGGCGCGGCGCAGCTGAAGATGGCGCAGGAGGTTGGCGCGTGGTGCAAAGCGCTCTACGACAACCTCGCCAAAATCCGCGACGCGAAGAAGCAAGCCAGCGAAATTGCGGAGAAGACGCCGGCCATGGCCGACGCGGCGAAGGCGCTGACCGAAAGGCTCCTGGCGGTGGAGCGCGACATGACCCAGCTGCAGGGCGTGGCAGGCTCGCAGGACTCGCTCAATTTCCCGGGCCGCTTCGACAATCAGATCACGGCCCTGTACAGCAGTATCGCGAACATCGAGCGCAAGGCGGGCACGGCGATCACGGAGCGCTTCACCGATCTGAAACCGCAGTACGACCAGATGGCCGAACGCTGGGGCTCCGCGCTGGCGCAGGGCGTGACGACGTTCAACACGGCGGCGACGAGGGCGGGAGCTGCGACGATCGTGATCAAGTAGTCAATATCAGACAGTTGACAGGTGGCAGTTGACAGTTAACAGGTTGGTTCCGGCCTGCCACCTGCGAATTGGGCACTGCCAACTGGATCAGTGACCTAGCTCTTATGAACAACCAGGATCGAATCGCCGTTGTCGACTTCGGCGGCCAGTACGCGCATCTCATTGCGACAAAGGTCCGGCGCCAGCAGGTGCTGGCGGAGATTCGGCAGCCGGAAGATCCGGTTTCCGCATTTGCCGGCATGAAGGGCATCATCCTGTCGGGCAGCCCGTCGCTGGCCTCCGGGGATGAGGGCGGCTTCAATACCGAGATTCTCGATCTCGACGTCCCGATTCTTGGGTTTTGTTTCGGCCACCAGGAAATCGCCAAGCGGTACGGTGGCAAGGTCGAGCATTGTAAGAGCGAGTACGGCCCGGCGCGGCTTCAGGTGACCGGTGAGACGCCCGTGTTCGACGGCCTGCCGACGCATCAGACCGTCTGGATGAGTCACCAGGACACCGTCGTCTCGGTCGGTGACGGGTTTCGTGAGGTCGGCATTTCGTTCGATCACGACGGCACCGCGCATCGCTACGCCGCGATCGCCGATGAGCAGCGGCGCCGGTACGGTTTTCAGTACCACCCGGAGGTGGACGACACGGAACACGGCGAGGCCATGCTGCGCAACTTTGTCCACCGCGTCTGCGGGTGCAGCGGGGATTGGACGATGGATCGGTTTCTGGAGCAGCAGTTGTCGGCCATCCGGCGGGAGGTCGGCGATCGCCGTGTGTTCCTGTTGGCATCCGGCGGCGTGGATTCAACAGTGTGCGCCCGGCTCCTCGGCGAGGCGCTCGGGCCGGATCAGCTGTACCTGCTGCACGTGGACAACGGCCTGATGAGACAGGGCGAGTCCGCGCTGGTCGTTGAAGAGCTCACGCGATTTGGGCTGGGCCGCCACCTGCACTTTGTCGATGCATCCGATCGTTTTCTGAAGGCGCTCGAGGGCGTCATCGAGCCCGAGCGGAAGCGGCGGGCCATCGGCGACACGTTCATCAGGGTCTTCGAAGACGAGATGCGCCGGCTCGATTTGGGCGACATGCTGTTGGCGCAAGGCACGATCTATCCGGACACGATCGAGACCGGCGGCACGCGGCGCGCCGATACGATCAAGACGCATCACAACCGCGTGCCCATCATTGAAGAGATGATTCGGGCCGGACGGGTGATCGAGCCGATTCGCGAACTGTACAAGGTGGAAGTGCGCGAGATGGCGGAGGCACTGGGGATCGCGCCTGAGCTGGTCTGGCGTCATCCGTTCCCGGGGCCCGGGCTCGGCGTTCGCCTCCTGTGTTCCGACGGCAAGACGCCGGAAGGCCACGATCCGGCGCGCTGGCAGCCACTGGTCGACGCGGAACTGCGGGGAACCGGCCTCGCGGGCTGCGTGCTGCCTGTTCGATCCGTGGGAGTCAAAGCGGACCTGCGGACGTACGAGCAGCCGGTCTTCCTGTCAGGATCGGCGCCGCACGAGACGTTGCTGGCCGTGGCGGCGCAAATCTACGGTCGCGTCCCCGGCATCAACCGCTGCGTGCTCGATTTGTCCAACCGGCCGCTGCCGCAACGGCTCGAGCCGCGCCAGGCCTTCATGACCCGTGGACGGCTTGACCTCTTGCGGCAGGCCGACGCCATTGTCATGCAGGCCGTCGGGCGTCACGGCCTGATGCGCGCGATCTGGCAGTTCCCGACGGTGATGCTGCCGCTCGCCATCGATGGCCACGGCGAAGAGCTGGTGATCCTGCGCCCCGTCCTCTCCGAGCGCGGCATGACGGCGCGCCCGGCGGCACTGCTGCCGGCGCTCATCGACGAGATCCGCGGCCCGATTCTGTCGCTGCCCGGCGTGTCTGGTCTGGTCCTCGACCTGACGACCAAACCGCCGGGCACGATTGAATGGGAGTGAGGCGAAGGGAGAAATGACATGAATGACATGAATGACATGAATGACACGAATCATTCATTTAATTCATGTCATTCATGTCATTCGTTTAATTCATGTCATTCGTCTAATTCGTGTCCTTCGCCTAATTCGTGTCATTCCTGTCACTGAATCGCCGTCGCCGGCGCGCCGAAGGGCTCGGCGGGCGCCGTGCCGCCGGTCAACTGCCAGATCGTGTTGCCCGCGTTAACGGCGAATGAGCGCGTGCCGGTCGTGTTGAGACTCATCGGGACCGCCGACGCGTAGTAGCCCGAAACGGTCGCCGTGCCGTTGCAATCGTTCGGTCCTGCGCCCGATCCGGCCCCGCCGGCCAGCGCGAAGTTATAGCCGCTCTTCTGCGGTGTGGTCGACGTGCCGAGGTCAGCCGAGATGAAGCCGACCGAGCCGCCGGCCGGTGGCGTGCCCAGCACGACATAGCTCGACGCGTAACCCCCATTGCCGCAGGCCGATGAGTAGGCGACTTCTGACGAGGTGGTCACTTTCAGCGAGGCAATCGCGGAGGTCTCCATGCCGGTCATGCGAGCGCGCAGCAGTCCTGGCACGGCGATGGCCGCGATGATGGCGATGATAGCGACGACGATCAGCAATTCGATCAGCGTGAATCCGTTTTCATTTCTGGTGTCCATGACGACCCCCACACACCCGTTCCCGCGAGCACGAACAATCTCGTCTCCATCGAGCCGGTCAGTTACCGATGCCGTGGAAGAACGCAACCTTGGTGCCAGCGCCGCCGCGCGAATCGCCTTGATTTCCGCGCGGCCCGGCTGAGTACGGCGCATTAGGCCGCGTCGCCGTAACAGATCCGTCTACCGGCCAGCTATGCTTGTCGCATGAACACGAACGTGGATTTTGGCCTCGACACTTTTGGTGATGTCACCGTTGATGCCGATGGCCGGGCAGTTTCACAAGCGGAAGCCATTCGCGCCGTGGTCGACGAGGCCGTACTGGCCGAGCGCGTAGGTGTGGACTGTTTTGGTGTCGGCGAACATCACAGGGCGGATTTCGCCATTTCCGCCCCGGAAGTCGTGCTGGCGGCCATCGCCGCGCGTACGACCCGCATCATTCTGGGCTCGGCGGTGACGGTCTTGTCCACCGACGATCCTGTCCGCGTGTTTCAGCGATTCTCGACGTTGAACGCGCTGGCGAATGGCCGCGCGGAAGTCATTCTGGGCCGGGGATCGTTTACGGAATCGTATCCATTGTTCGGCTACGACCTGTCGCGGTACGACGAGCTCTTCGAGGAGAAACTCGCGCTGTTTGCCGAGTTGCTCAAGCCCGAGCCGGTGACGTGGAAAGGCCGCTCGCGGTCATCGCTCGAGAACCAGCGCGTGTATCCGCCGATCGAACAGGGAGCGCTTCGCACGTGGGTCGGCGTCGGCGGCAGTCCGGAGTCGGTCGTGCGTGCGGCCCGGTATGGCCTGCCGCTGACCCTCGCGATTATCGGCGGGCATCCGCGGCGGTTTCTTTCATACGTGCAGCTGTATCTGCAGTCGCTCGAGCGATTCGGCAAGCCGGTGCAGCCGGTGGCCGTGCATTCGCCCGGCCACATCGCCGCGACCGACCAGCAGGCCAAGGACGAGCTGTGGCCGCACTATCAGGCGATGATGACGCGCATCGGAGCCGAACGGGGCTGGCCGCCGGTTGATCGGTCGCACTTCGAGCGCGAAGCCGGACCGGACGGCGCGTTGTGCGCCGGATCGCCGGAGACGGTCGCCGTGAAGATCGCGCGAACGATTCGCGAGCTGGGGCTGTCACGCTTCGACATGAAATACAGCGCGGGCACGCTGCCGCACGACCGCCTGATGTCCAGCATCGAATTGTTCGGGACGCAGGTGGTGCCGAGAGTCAGGGACTTGCTAGCGCGCTGACGTCAACGCCGCTGCGTACTCTCGTCGATCCCAAGCCAGCGTCAACATCGCTGTTTGACCGTCCGCGCCTGGCCGGATGGCGAACGTCAGGCCTTCGGCCGGCTCGGATTTCGTCTGCAGCGTCATGTCGGTTCTGCCAATCACGAGCGACATGTCGTGGACCGTGTGGAATTGGCCGACGTCCCGGCTGATCAAAAGCTCGAAGCGTTCGGGCCCCGGCATCGCGTAGATCGTGTGATCGCCGGCCGGCACATTGACGGCACCGATGGTGATGGGGCCGTTTGTCGTCAGCGCCGTGGCCTCGTCCGCGCCCGGCATCCACACGCGATCCCACTCCACCAGTTCACCCCAGATCGTCCGCCCTCGCATCGTCGGCTGGCCCCACTCGATCGAGACTCGCACGCTCCCGACAGACGTCATGACCGTGTGCCGGAGACTGCGGCGGGGGACCGTCCGGTTGGGGGACGTGCCGCGCCGGCCGAGTGCCGGGACCGACCGCGCGAATGCGGCGATTTGTTTCGCGACGTCTCCATCTGATCGACCGTTCACGTCTTTCACAGCCGCCATCGCGCGCGCTAGTTCCGCTGCGACCGGAGCCGTGTCGCCGCGAGTGGCGATACCGTCTGCTCTGGCGGCGCGCGCGGCCACGACGGCCGGATCCATTGCGGAGGCCTCCGCGAAGACCGTGACCAGCGGGAACCGACCGTCGTTCCGAAGGAACGAGATCCATTGGGCGAGCACGTTCGGATCGGCGGATCGCGTATCCAATCGCAGGGACGCGACGCGCTCGGCAGCCAGTGCGGCCCCGAGCGCGGCCGCGTCGGCATTCGTCACCAGAAAGACCACGGCCGGGCGCGGATCTGATCCTGGAACACGGAGCACGCCCGTCGCGCGTACTCCACCGTGCTCGAGCGATACCGCCTGTTCAACCGGCTGGGATTGTTCGACCCCCGCTGCCGTGGCGACGAGCGAGCCCAACAGCACGGCGACGGTCACCGATGGCGCGCGCATGAACCGGTATGGTGTCACATGTGGCGCACGTAGCCGACGGGCTTCAGCCCGCCTAAAACAGACCTATTTCAGCGATTTCAAGTACGCCGCGACCGCCCTCGCGTCGGATTCGTTCATCCGGAACGGCGGCATCGGGGGCTGTGGCTTCGGTCGATCGCCCGGATCGCCGGTCATGAGGAAGTGCACGAAGGCCTCGTCTGTCCACCCGGCGGGCAGGCCCGCGATGTGGGGCGCGGCGAATGCGAACGGACGGCCCGCGTACGGCGACCTGACCGGCATCGGCGCGCCGTCCAGCTGCTGCTCCATCAGGAGCGTGCCGTCATGCGTGCGCGGTGTATGGCATTGCACGCACATCGCGACGTGATGAACAAGGTAATCACCGCGCGCGACGTCTCCGGCCGGGACCTGTGTGGCGGCCACGTGCGTGCCGGTCAGCATGGCGGCTGGAAGCACCACCACAAGAACGATAGCGGCCGGCAGCACGCCCAGAGGTCGCCACATGACCTGCTGGGGTGCAAGGAAGATGCCGGGCGCCGGTGTCTCCCCCCGCCAATGCTGTGGAGTGAACGTGCCACTGTTGCCACGCACCCGCACTACAATGCGCGCGAGATGAACACGCGACGCCAGTTCCTCATCCGCGCACCTCTCGGCGTGCTCGTGGCATCAGCGGCTTGCCGCGGCGAGACCTCTGCGCCAGCCACCCAGCCCACGCCGACCACCCCCGGCGCGCCGCCCACGTTCGGCACGGGCGCCGGCGCGGGACCGGCGGTCACGGCCAGGACGTTCGAAGAAGCCGAGAAACTGATGCAGGTCACGCTGTCCGTCGACCAGCGGCTGGGCGCCGCCGAGAGTTGGCGACAGTCGATGGCCCCGTACCTCGAGCGCCGCGCGGGTCCGCGCAAAGTGGCCATCGCCGACACGGACGCGCCTGCGACGATCTGGAATCCCGCGCTCCCGGGCGTGCCCGTCTCAACGGTCAAGACCGATCGCTTTGTCCGCTCGGCCGCGGATGGCGCGGCGTTGCCGTCATCGGACGACGCGATTGCGTTTGCTCCGGTGACGCAGCTCTCGCGGTGGATCGAGTCGCGAAAGCTGACGTCGGAGCGCCTCACGAACATTTATCTGTCCCGAATCGAACGGCTCGATGGCCGGATCCGTTCCGTCATCACGCTCACGAAGGATCGCGCGATCGCGCGCGCGAAAGCGGCTGATCTTGAAATCACGAACGGGACGTATCGCGGACCTCTTCACGGCATTCCCTACGGAGTGAAGGATCTGCTGGACACGAAGGACATCTTGACGACGTACGGCGCCGAACCGTTCCGGAATCGCGTCCCGTCGGCCGATTCGGCCGTGGTGCGGCGGTTGAACGACGCGGGCGCGGTGCTGATTGCCAAGCTCTCACTGGGCGCGCTGGCGTTGAACGACATCTGGTTCGGCGGCCAGACGATGAATCCGTGGCTGCTGGAGGAAGGCGCGTCCGGTTCCAGCGCGGGCCCGGGCGCCGCGACGGCCGCTGGACTGGTCGGCTTTTCCATCGGCAGCGAAACCGGCGGCAGCATCGTGAGTCCCGCGATGCGATGCGGCGTCACCGGTCTTCGGCCGACATTCGGCCGCGTGCCGCGAACCGGCGCGATGACGTTGTGCTGGTCGCTCGACAAACTCGGACCCATGACGCGCTCGGTCGAGGACGCGATGCTGGTCCTGCAGGCGATCTCCGGTCCCGATGCCGGCGATCCGTCGAGCGTATCGAGCGCCTTGGGCTTCGACGCCACCGCGCCGGTATCGGGCCTCAGAGTCGGCTACCTGCCCAAGTGGATGCAGGAGAGCCCGGCCACGGACGTCGATCGCGCCGCGATGGAGGCGATCAAGAAGCTGGGCCTGGTCCTGAAAGAAGTCACGCTGCCGGATTGGCCGTACGGCTCGCTGATGCCGGTGCTGTTCGCCGAGGGCGCCGCGTCATTCGAAGAGTTGGCGCTCAACAATCAGCTTGGTTCGCTCAAGGTGCAGGTGAAGGACGCGTGGCCGAACTTGTTCCGGCAGGCGCGCTTCCTGTCGGCGATCGACATGGTGCAGGCGGATCGGCTGCGTCGCAAAGTCGCGCTCGAAATGGCGCGGGTGTTTCGTGACATCGACGTCTTGCTGGTGCCGTCCCTGCGCGACGAACAGCTGACCATTTCCAATTTCACCGGCCATCCCTCGCTGACGTTGCGCGCGGGATTCGTGACCGTCGGGCAGGCGCGCAGCGACTGGGCGCCGGATCCGGCGAATCCGCTGCCGACGTTCAATCCGCCTCGTCGCGTGCCGCACGGGATCACGATTCTTGGACGATTGTTCGATGACGGGTTGATCGGGCAGGTGGGGGTGGCGCTGGAGCGCACCTTCGGGGTCGTCAACGAGAATCCGGCAGGATTCTGACGAGGGGCGCGAGCAGCGATGACCGTCTCCTACGACAACTCGAAAGTCGTCTTTCAGGGCATCAAGGACGCCGGCATCAAATCGGTGTCGGCGTTGCCCGAGACATGGCTGGGCCTGTTACTGCAGCGCATCGAGGCGGATCCGGATCTCACGCTGATCCAGGTGGCGAAGGAGGAGGAGGCCATCGGAATTGCCGCCGGAGCGCACTTTGCCGGTGTGCCACACCTGTTGCTGATGCAGAACCACGGCTTCCTGGCGGCGATCAACGGGATCGTCTCGCTGGCCCAACTCTACGGGCTCCCGCTCTGCATGCTGATCGCCCTGCGCGGCCACTGGGGCGAGCCATATCCCTGGCACACGCGCGGCGGCATCGTCACCGAGCCCGTCCTGCGCGCGCTCGGCATTCCGGTCGAGTACGCGCGCGATCCCGCGACGGTGGGCCGCCAGATTCGCGAGGCGTGGACGTTTTCGCAAAGCTCACGATCGCCGGTCGCGCTCCTGCTGACGCGCGATCTGATGGAGGACTGACGTGCGCCGCGCCGAGTGTATCGCGATGCTGTACCCGGAAGTCACGGACACGCCCGTGATCACCATCATGGGCGCGTGCGCGCAGGAGCTGTACGATCTCGGACATCGCGACAACTTCTTTTATCTCCAGCACGCCATGGGTCTGGCTTCGTCCATCGGACTCGGACTGGCGATGCATTGGCCCGAGCAGCGTGTTGTGGTGCTCGACGGCGATGGGTCAGTGCTCATGAATCTTGGCACGCTCGCGACACTGGCGCGCTATCGGCCGAAGAACCTGGTTCACATCGTCTTCGACAACGGCAGCTTGCTATCCACCGGCGGATTCGACTCGCACACGACGTCCGGCATCACGGATCTCGCGGGTCTCGCTCGCGCGGCCGGCATCGAACACGTGTCGTCGGTCGATACGGTCATGGACTTTGGGGAAGCGGTGATCGCAGCGTTCGCGCGCGAGGATTTGAGCGTCATCGTCGCCACAGTGCAGGCGATCGGGCCGAATCACTACGGGATGGATCTCCAGTTGCCGGAGAACGCCTACCGTTTCGAACGGTGGGTCAAGGGCAGGAAGACAGGAACCCTGTAAGTTTCTACGTCTCACTTTTGACTTCTGACTTCTGACTTGAGAGTGAGGTACCATCCCCCATGCCCATCAAACTCGCGCGGACTTTTCTGTTCGTCGGCCTTCTCGGCGCCCTTCTGGCTGCAACCGGCTGCATCGAGTTCGAGCGTGCGATCACGCTGAACAAGGACCTGTCCGGCAAGGCCAAATTCCGCATGACGATGAACATGGAGCCGATGGCGAGAATCGCGGCGTCCATGGAGCATTCCATGACCGGCAAACCCGGCGCCGTCACCGAAGAAGAAGTCCAGGCGGCGATCAAGAAAATGAAGGAAGAATCGGCCTCCAAGAATGAGAAGCCGCCGACGGCGGCCGACATCGGAAAATTGCCCGACGGTTTCACGGTCGAGGACGTCTCGCAGAAAATCGACGGCCTGAAGATGACCGTCAGCGTGACGATTGGCTTCAAGGACGTTCGCAAGCTTTCGACCCTCAAGATGGGGGATCCCACCGACACAGGCGGGTCGGACGGCGACCTGCAGCCGTTCGACGGCATCGAGATCAAGGATGAAGGGGCCACGCTGCTGATCACGGCTAAGCTCCTGACCACCGGTGACAGCAAAATGATGGCGCCGAAAGCCGATACCCCAGGCGGCGCGGCGCCGCCGCCCGAAGGCCTGACCGACATGCTCAAGGACATGATGAGCGGCATGGGAGGTGATGCGGCCCTCGAGAAGCAGATCAAGGAAGCGATGAACACCTTTGGTGAAATTTTCCGCATCGAGTCGCCGATGGCCGTGGTCGACACGAACGCCACCAGACGTGAAGCCGGCGCCGTGGTCTGGCAACAGACGATGGCGGATTTGATGAAGGCCGCGGGCGCGGGCGCCACCAAGCCGCCGTCGGTGACGATGTCGGTGCGCTTAAAGAAGTAGGCGACGGGCCTTAGCCCGTCGGCCGGCTTCACCCGTCGGCTCCCTTACGATTTGTCTGGCTTGCCGGGCGGCAGGGGCGCGACGCCGCCGGTGCCCGGCGCCAGCAAACCGGTTTTCGTGTAGATCGCAATCTTGTCCCGCGTATCGGCGATGTCCAGATTCCGCATTGTCAACTGTCCGATGCGATCCTGCGGCGTGAATTCGCCTTCGCCTTTTTCCATCGTGAGGCGCTCGGGCTTGTACGTGAGGTTGGGGCTGCTCGTGTCCAGCAGGGAGTAGTCGTTGCCTCGGCGCAACTCGACCGTGACTTCGCCAGTGATTGCTCGCGCCACCCAGCGCTGCGCGGTCTCACGCAGCATCATCGCCTGCGAGTCGAACCACCGGCCCTGATAGAGCAGTCGCCCCAGCCGCCGGCCGTTCTCGCGGTACTGCTCGATCGTGTCTTCGTTGTGGATGCCGGTGACCAGCCGCTCGTAGGCGATGAACAGCAGCGCCATGCCCGGCGCCTCGTAGATGCCGCGTGACTTCGCCTCGATGATGCGATTCTCGATCTGATCGCTCGTACCCAGCCCGTGCCGCCCGCCGATGCGGTTGGCCTCGAGCATCAGTGCCACGTGATCGTCGAACGTCTTCCCATTGAGCGCGACAGGCTCGCCCTCTTCGTAGCGAATCGCGACGGTCTCGGGGGTGACGGTCACGTCGTCGCGCCAGAACGCCGTGCCCATGATGGGCTGGACGATCTTGATCCCCGCATCGAGCCGCTCGAGGTCCTTGGCTTCGTGCGTCGCCCCGAGCATGTTCGAGTCAGTTGAATAGGCCTTCTCGGCGCTCATCTTGTACGCGAAGCCGTGCGCCGCCATGTACTCCGACATTTCCTTGCGGCCGCCCAGCTCGTCGATGAACGTCTTGTCCAGCCACGGCTTGTAGATCCGCAGATGCGGATTGGCGAGCAGTCCATAACGGTAGAAGCGCTCGATGTCGTTGCCTTTGAAGGTGCTGCCGTCGCCCCAGATATTCACGTCGTCGTCTTTCATGGCGACGACGAGGAGCGTGCCGGTGACGGCACGGCCGAGCGGCGTGGTGTTGAAGTAGGGGACGCCCGCGGTCGTGACGTGAAAGGCGCCGGCCTGAAGCGCGGCGATGCCCTCGCGCACGAGCGGCGCGCGGCAATCGATCAGCCGGGCCCGTTCGGCGCCGTACTCGAGCGCCTTGCGCGGGATGGCCTCATAGTCGGGCTCATCCGGCTGGCCCAGATTCGCGGTGTACGCGTATGGGATGGCGCCCTTCGCGCGCATCCAGTGCAGCGCCGCGCTGGTATCAAGACCGCCGGAGAACGCGATGCCGACCTTCTGGCCGCGTGGAAGTGACTGAAGAATCGTAGACACGGCTCGTGATCATATAAGGGCGAAGATTCGGGTTACAATTTTTGCGTGCACAAGTCACGACCCACGCAGAACAAGCGCGCCCGCGAGCGGGCCCGGCAGGAGAAGCAACAGCACAAGGCCGAGCGCCGTCAGGAAGCCAAGCAGCGCAAGGCGCTGACGCCCACCGCCGCCGGTGGCGAAGACCCGGACATTGCCGGAATCGTTCCCGGACCACAGCCGAACCCCTGGGGCGACGAGCTCGAGGACGAAGAAACCGACGAAGCCGGGCGCTAGCGTTTAGGCCGCCCAAAGAAAAACGCCGGGCTCCCTGAGGACGCCCGGCGTTTTCTTTTTTCTCATTCGCGTTTGGGGCCCACCCCCAAACGCTGCTCGCGCTCTTCTCTTAAGCTCTTCTCTTAAGCTCGGCCGCTCAGCGCCCTCGCTACGATCGGGGCTTCGCGGACTTTCTTTAGCTACCAGCGCGGTTCGCGCCGGCGGCCGCCGAAGCCGCCACCGCCGCCGTTGCCTCCGCGATCACCACGGCCGCCGCCCGCGCCGCCGCGGAATCCGCCGCCGCCACCCGGTACCTGCGGCCGGGCTTCGTTCACCGCAATCCGACGTCCGTCGAGCTCGGTGTTGTTGAACTTGTCGATCGCGGCGGTTGCCGCCTCTTCGGTTTCCATCTCGACAAAGCCGAACCCACGCGCGCGGCCGGTCGCCATGTCGCGCATGACGCGCACCGAGGCGACGGGCCCCGCCTGCGCGAACAGATCCTGGAGCGTCCGCTCCTCGGTGTTAAACGACAGATTGCCAACGAACAATTTACGATTCATGTTCCCTCCGGACCTAGCCTGTGGACCATCCACGAACTGCTGCTGGAACGCGAGGGAACGAGACTGGACTCGATCGGCTGGCGCGCGCGGCAGGCGCTAAATCACTAACGTATGGAAACCAGCATAACGCGTCACTTGGGGGATGGCAAACCCCTGAAAAATGGGCGGTATCCTTCGTCTGTGACACCCACCGTCTTGTCGCTGGCCGTCGGATTGTTCGTGCTGTCGCTGGTGTTCTGGCTGGCCGAACGATCGAGGCCCGCCGAGCGGCGCACGCGCCGCCGCTGGTCCGATACGCGCGTCGATGTGGCGTACTGGTTCTTCACGCCGCTCGTCACGCGGGTCGTCACGCGAATCGCCCTCGGCGCCGCGTTCGCGATCGTGGCCTGGTCTCAGGGACTGAGTTTCGCCGACATCCGCTCGCTGGTATCCACGCGTCAGACGTGGGCGACGGCGTTGCCGCTCTGGGTGCAGGTGCCGCTCATTCTGGTGCTGGCGGACCTGCTGGCGTACTGGTCGCATCGCCTGTTTCACGCCCGCTGGCTCTGGCCGTTTCATGCGATTCATCATTCGTCCACCGCTGTGGACTGGCTGTCATCCGTCCGGTTGCATCCGGTCAATGACGTGGCGTCGCGCGTGATTCAGGTGCTGCCGCTCTATTGGATGGGTTTCAATGGCGTGGCGCTGGCCGCGTTCGCGCCCTTTTTGACCTTCTACGCGATTCTGCTGCACGCCAACCTGAATTGGTCGTACGGTCCGCTGCGCTACGTCTTTGCCAGTCCGGTCTTTCATCGATGGCACCACACCTCGGAAGCCGAAGGGCTCGATCGCAATTTCGCCGGTCTGTTCCCGTTCATCGATGTCGCCTTCGGGACGTTCTACATGCCGGCGGGCCGCGAGCCCCGCGAGTTTGGCGTAGTGGGGGAGACCGTGCCGGCGGGCTTGTGGCAGCAGCTGATCTATCCCTTTCGCCGGGAACCTGCGGACCGGGCGGGCGTATGATCCACTGAGATACTCACTGCCGAGGGATCCGTGCGACGGCTGCTCTTGATTCTGGCGCTGGCGACATCGTGCACCGTGGGCCTGCTGGCACAGCAGGCTGGCTCGGCGGCAGCCACGCCGGAGCCGGCGCGACCGAACTCCGGCATGAACGGCCTCTGGGACTACAACGACAAACTCAGCGTGGACGCCGCCACCGGTCAGCCGGAACAGGCGCCGCTGGTCAACGGGCAGCGTTCCCGCCTGGGTCCAGACACGTCCACGACCGCTCCCGCCACGTCCGGTTCGGGGCCCGCGACGGGCGGCACTTCCACATGGGGGATGGGCTCGTCCGGCGCGGCGGCCGGGACCGGCACGACCGGGCGGGGCGCGTCGCCGCCGCCAGCGGGCGCCGCAGGCGGATCGGTGGAGGACTTCGAACGCAGCGTGCGGGACATGTACCTGGCGGAGCGGCGCGATCTCGTGCGCGACCTGCTCGAAGTACCGGAAATTCTCCGCATCCGCGTCACCGACGAGGCCGTGACCTTCGTCGATGACTTGCAGCGCCTCCGTACGTATCCGTCGTCCAACAAACTTCAGAAGTACCAGTTGGGCGCCGCTGTATTTCAAGCGCGTGCGTACTGGAGCGGCGCGGAATTCCACAAGGACATCGAGGCGACGGGCAATTTCCGCATGTCGGAGATCTATCGGCTCAGCGAAAGCGGCACGCAGCTGTTCGTGATTCTCCGGATCGGCGATGCCAAGAAGAACACGACGCTCGCCGGTGTCAATCGCGTGTACGATCGCGTGCAGCGCTGATTTGGCGGGGGCTTTGCCCCGCCGCACCCACCGACACGCTCACTCGCTCACTCGCGTCCATGCGTCGCTAATCCATTCATAAGCAGTTGACAGCCGCGCACGATGTTGCGTATCGTGCTGTTGCCTGCAGAAATCGCAGGCCTTATCACGAGTGGCTGAGGGAACAGGCCCGATGAAGCCACAGCAACCAGGCGGCAAGCGCCCAGGTGCTAATTCCTGCCCGATACCGGGGAAGATAACGCGAGGCCAGTTGCTCCGCAGCCGGCAGTAGTCAGCGTCCCACAGGTATCAATTCTGGTCGCACTCGACTGACGTCGGTGCGATCTGGTCGCACTCGACTGACGTCGGTGCGATCGCGCGACCGCATCGCGTGATGCGGTCATGCGCCTGCGCATGTCGTGAATGCGCCGTCGCAGTTACTGGTCGCGGTGTCTCTTTTTCAAAAGGAGCCCGCGCGAAAGGGGGACGTGTGTCTGCTGTCGGATCGGAACTGTTTGCTGCTTCTCTCAACGTCACGCCGGCGAGTGCGCCCGCGCGTGTGTCCATTCGACGCGTACGGGTCGCGCTGCTTGGTTATGGGCGCGTCGGCCAGGCGCTCGCGCGGCTGATCGATGCCGAATGCGCGCGGCTGCGCAGCGATGGTCTCGATCTGACGCTGGTCGGCGCGCTCATTCGCGATCCGCTGAAATCGCGATCGGGGCCGTCGATTCCGTTGCGTACATCCGTCAGGGATCTGCTGACCGGCTCCGTCGATGTGCTGATCGACGTGATGGGCGGCGAACACCCGGCGCTGCAGATCGTGAGCAGCGCGCTCGAGGCCGGCATTCATGTCGTGACGGCGAATAAGACGCTGGTCGCGACGCACGGCGAATCGCTGTCCGCGATTGCGCGCCGCAAGGGTGTCGCCTTCGCCTATGACGCCGCCGTGCTCGCCGGCGTGCCGTTTCTGGGCGCGCTGGCCCGCCGGCCTCTCATCGGTGCGCCCGATCGCATCACCGGCATCGTCAATGGCACGTCGCATTTCATCGTCGATGAAATTGCGGCCGGTGGCTCGCTCGCGGATGCGCTGGCGGAAGCTGAGGCGCGCGGCTACGCCGAGCCGGACAGCTCGGCCGACCTGAGCGGGCGCGACGCCGCGGAGAAGCTCACGATTCTGCTCCACCTGGCCGGCTGCCGCACCCTGCGCGTGCCGGATCTCACGACCTGCAGCGTGGAGGCGATCAGCGGCGCTGATGTGCTGGGCGCGCGCGCGATCGGAGGGGTGATCAAGCCCGCGGCGCTGGCCTCGTTGCACCCGGCGAATCCTGGCGCGTGGGTTGGTCCAGCCGTCTTCGAGGCCGCGCACCCATTTGCGTCACTCAGCGGCGTGCAAAACGCGATCGAATTTGCCGGATCCGCCGGCGATCCCGTGACGTTCGCCGGTCCCGGCGCCGGGCCCCGCGTCACGGCCGGCACCATCCTGGACGACGTGGCCGAAATTCTTGCGGCGCCGGCGCCCGCAACGGCCGCGGCGGTACGGCACGAGCCCGTGCCGTCGGCGACGCTCCGCCTTCCGTACAGATCGTCGTGGTTTGTGCGCGTGATCGGCTCCACGGCGTCCGCCGGCGACCTGGCCGCGGCCTTCGCGGCGCGCGATCTGGCGGCCCCATCGGCCATCGTCGAATGCGGCCGCGCCTGGATCGCGCGCACTGGCGAGGCGCGTTGGACCGCGATCGCGGACGTGGTGTCCCTGTTGCGGTCGCGCGGCGCCGACGCACTGGCCCTGCCAATCATTCCCAAGTCCGCTAACCCGTTATCCCGTTAACCCGTTATCCCGTTAATCAGTTTTCCAACTACCAACGAGGCCCCCATGGATTTCGCAACCAGAACCATTCACGCCGGCCAGCCCGCGGAGCCGGAGACCGGCGCCGTTGTGTCGCCGATCTTCCAGACGACCACGTATCAGCAGATCGCGCCAGGAGAACATCGCGGGTTCGACTACACGCGCACATCAAATCCAACCCGCAAGCGCCTGGAGACGGTGCTGGCGGAACTCGAAGGCGGCACTCGCGCGGCCGTCTTCGGCTCGGGATTGGCCGCCGAGCACGCCGTGCTGCAGGCGTACCTCAAGCCGGGCGATGAGATTCTGGTGCCGGGCGACGTGTATGGCGGTACCTTCCGCATGCTCCACAAGGTTTTTGCGCCCATCGGCTGCATCGTCACGCAGGTTGATTTCAGCAATCTGGATGCGGTGAGCGCGGCGATCACGTCGGCGACGAAGTTGGTGTGGCTGGAATCGCCGACGAATCCGCGGCTGCTGGTCTATGACATCGCCGAGATCAGCCGGCGCGCGCATGCCGCGGGCGTGCTGGTCGTCGTCGACAACACGTTCGCGACTCCGTTTTTTCAGCGGCCGTTTGAGCTCGGCGCGGATCTGATCATTCACAGCGTCACGAAATACCTCGCGGGTCACTCTGATCTCGTCCAGGGCGCCGTGATCGCCAGGGATCCCGCGGTGTTCGAGCCCGTCGGGTTTCTGCAGAACGCGCTCGGCGGGATCCCGGGGCCCTTCGACTGCTGGCTGACGCTGCGCGGGCTGAAGACGCTTGAGCTGCGGATGTTGCGCCACGCGGAGAATGCCATCGCGGTCGCGGAGGTTTTGTCGCGCCATCCGCGCGTCCGGCAGGTGTATTTCCCTGGGCTGCCGAACCATCCGGGTCATGCGATCGCACGCGCGCAGATGTCCGGCTTTGGCGGCATGGTCTCGTGCGACATCAACGGCACGGTGGAGAAGACGACGCAGTTCGTGTCGTCGCTGCGGTACTTCGCGTTGGGGGAGAGCCTGGGCGGCGTGCGCGCGCTCGTGTGTCTGCCGGCGAAGATGACGCACGCATCGATTCCGGCGGAAACCAGACGAGCGCTCGGTCTGTCGGACACGCTGGTGCGGCTGTCGCCGGGTTGCGAGAACGCCCGGGATCTCGTACGTGACCTGGTCGAGGGGCTTGATCGAATTGGGCAGCCGGCCAATGCGGAGGAGGTGGAGGTCGGGGCGCGGTGACGGTTCGAGTGGAGCCCGGGGTCTTCAGACCCCGGGGTTAGCCTGTGGACAACAGACCCGACCCCCTTTGTGGAAAACCTGTGCATGGGAGACCCGACCCCCTATGTGGAAACCGGTGTCCAATAGGGCATGAGGCGGTTCGCGGTCGTCGTCGTGGGCATCGGCTTGTTGGTGGCGTGCGGGCCGAAGAAACCCAATGCGGCCCAGGTGCTGGCGCAGGCTCGTGCGTCCGCGCAGGCCCGCGTGCTGGAAGGCTGCTACACGTGTCTGCTTGAAGCGCGCGCGATTCTCGCGGAGGTCGCCCTCGGCAAGGTGCGACCGTCGCTGGTCGTGCCGATGTTTGAAGTGGAACTCCTGATCAACCTTCGCGAGCGCGAGTTGGCGATGGACGGGTCGGACTCGCTGACGCGTGCGCAGTCGCTGGCGGCCGAACTGCCGAAAGACGTGGATGGCGCCCGCTACCTGGCGGCCGTTGAGGCCGTCACGCCTGATGCCATCGGCCTCCCGCAATCCGAGGCGCGCGCCTACCGTGCCGATCACCAGTCGTACCGGGCGAGCGTGAATGACGAGATCGCGTGGCTGAACAGCGGCCCGCTGCAGCCGGCCGTGCGGCAGTACCTGTCGTTGTCCATCGATTGCGAATTCTCGTCGCGGCCGCGCGGCACGCTTCCGGCGTTGCCTCGAACCAATGACCCGGTTCCCGCCGGCACGCCTCCCTTGGTCGCGTACCGTCTGGCGACGTGCGATCGCCTCGACAGCGTTGCCCTGGAGCAGCTGGAGAACGCCACTCCCGGCTTTATCGAGTCCAGCGTGTTTCGCGCACGGCTGGAGGTTGGCCTGGCGGATCAGACCGGCGGTGCCGTCGCGCGGACGCTGCTGACGAAGGCCTACGAAGAATTTCCGCGCTCATCGTCGGTGACCTACCTCAACGGCAGCCTGAGTCAGACGATCGGCGACTGCCGGACAGCGTTGCGGTTCTACGACGAAACGCTGGTCATGAAGCCAAGGCACGAGAACGCGCTCCTCGGCCGCACCGTCTGCCTGGTGTATCTCGGTCGTCCCGACGACGCGATGGCGACCGCGACGCAGATGATTGAGATGCGGACCTACAACATCGCCGACGCGTACTTCTGGCGAGCCTGGATTCAGCACGAGCAGCGCGACCTGCCCAAGGCGCGGCAGGACATCAACCTGGCGAAGTCGCTGGCATCGAACAACAACATCCATCGGCTGGCCGGCATCATCGAGCACGATCAGGATGATCTCGACATCGCGGAGAAGGATCTGCTGGCGGCAAAGTCCGATTCAGGCGGACAGCGGGACTGCATCGCCCGCTGGTACCTGGCGCTCGTGGCGGTCAAGCGCGAACGCTGGCCGGATGCCGCCGGCCACTTCGACGATTCCATGCGCTGCTACGATACGGCCGCCACGCTCACCGAACTGGCGCTCCAGCGCATGGACGCGAACATCCAGATCGATCCAGCGTTCAAAGCACGGCAAATCGAGGGGTTCAAGGCGGCGATCAAGGCGGATCGTTCGCAGTACCATGCCGCCGCCTTCAACGCGGCCAACAACTTTGCCCGCTCCGGCAACGTCGAGAAGGCCAGGCGGCTGCTCGATATTGCGGCCAAAGACCCGGCGCTCGACACGCCGGTGGCGGAGTTGCGCAAGATCATCGGCGGCGGGTAATGTAGCGTCACATGGCTACATACGCGCATTTCGAAACGTCACTCGGCAATTTCACGATCGAACTCTTCGACACCAAGGCGCCCAACACCGTCGCCAACTTCGTCGGCCTCGCCGAAGGCACCAAGGAATGGACCCATCCCGGAACGAAGAAAAAAGAGAAGAAGCCATACTACGACGGCATCATCTTCCACCGCGTGATCAACGGCTTCATGATCCAGGGCGGTGACCCGCTGGGCCAGGGCTTCGGCGGCCCCGGGTATCAGTTCGACGACGAGTTCCATCCGGAGCTGAGGCACGATCGCGCCGGCATCCTCTCCATGGCCAACGCCGGGCCGCGCACCAACGGCAGCCAGTTCTTCATCACGCTCGGCCCCACGCCGCACCTGGACCGCAAGCACTCCGTCTTCGGCGCGGTGACCGAAGGCCTGGACGTGGTCAAGAAGATTGGCGCGACCGCCGTCGATCGCCAGGATCGCCCGACCACGCCGGTGGTGATGAATCGCGTGTGGATTGAAAAGAAATGACAGGAATTAAGTGAATGACATGAATTAAACGAATGACATGAATTGAACGAATTGGTCCCTGGTCATTTAATTCGTGTCATTCGTGTCATTCGTGTCATTAGACCGCCGGATGCCTGTCCTTAAAGTCCGTCGCCTGCTCGAACGCGAGCGCGACGCGGGCCATGGTGGCTTCGTCGTACAGGTGGCCTGTCAGCATGAAGACGCGCGGCTGTGCCTGATTGGGCAGTGACCCGCATTTCACCGTCATGGCCGGCTGACCCGTCAGGTTCGTGGTGCTGAGCGTGGCGTCCGCGCCCGCGGACAGCAGCACGTCGAACTGGCTCATGAACTGATCCATCTGTTGCATCAGGAGCGTGCGCGCGCGTTGGGCCCGGAGGTACTCCACCGCCGGCACGAACCGCGCGGCCTTGAAGGTGTTGGGCCAGCTGCTCCGTGACGTGCCCGTCTGCAGCAGGTCGCCTTCGCCCGATCGCGTGAGGTCATCGAATGAGGCGGCGGCCTCCACATCCAGGATGAAGCTCAGCTGGGCCGTCAGGGGCATGTCGGGCAAATCGACTGCCTGCAGGCGAGCGCCGATCCGGCGATAGACGTCGAGCACGTCGCGATAGATCTGGCGCTGCTGTTCCTGCTGCTGCGGTGTGGCGCCGCCGCGTCCGCCGCCCGCCGCGGCCGGGGCCGGGCCCTCGAACTGGCTGCGCACGTACGCGATCCGAATTCCACCAAGCGGCAGGTCGGGATTCCACTTGAACGCCGCGTCGGCCACGGTCGGATCGCGTCTGTCTGGCCCGTAAATGGCGTTCAGCACGATGACCGTGTCTTCCACGTACCGGCACATCGGGCCGGGCTTGTCCATCGTGTTCGACAAGGGCATCCCGCCGTACCGGCTGATGCGGCCGTAGGTCGGACGCAGACCCACGACGCTGTTTTGCGTCGATGGTGAAATGATCGAGCCGCGCGTTTCCGTGCCGATCGAAAACGCCACACACCCGGCGGCGGTCGCCGAGCCGGGGCCGGCGGATGATCCGGACGAACCCTGCTGCGGATTCCACGGATTCTTCGTCTGGCCGCCGAACCATCGGTCACCCTGCGCGAGCGCGCCGAGGGTCAGCTTGGCCACCAGCACCGCACCCGCCTCGCGCAGCCGCTCGACGACCGTGGCGTCGTACTGGAGGACCTGATCGACGTAGGGCTCTCCGCCCCACGTAGTGCGAATGCCTTTGGTTGCGAACAGATCCTTGGCGCCCCACGGCAGGCCGTGGAGCGGTCCGCGGTACTTGCCGGCCTTGATCTCGCGGTCGGCGTCCGCGGCCTGTTGCAGCGCCAGATCTTCGGTGAGGTTGACGTAAAAATTCAGCGTCGGCTGATACCGCTTGAGCCGCGCCAGGTACATCTGCGTGAGCTCGGTGGAGCTGACCAGTTTCCGCTCGATCAGCGCGGCGAGCCTGGTGACCGGCCAGAACGCCACGTCCTCGAGATTGTCCGGCCGCTTCAGCGTGAGCGGCGGCTTGCTGTATTTGATGGGCGCGCCTGGTGTCGCCGGTCCTTTGGGTTCCTTGCCCGGCAATGCCGGCTTGAAGACGACCGCCACTTCGGTATCGAAGGGGACGTTGCTCTGTCGCAGTTGCTGGAAGGCGCGGAGCCGGTTGTTCAGCGCGCCGGCGAGCGCCGCCTCCTCGTCTGCGTGAAAGTCCAGGCCCATGATGGACTCGGCCGCTTCGATCGTCGCGGGCTTGATCGGTCCGGCAGGCTGTTGTCCTTGCGCGTATGCCTTCGCGGCGACGGCACCGGCGACCGCGGCGGGCACCGCCGCCAGGAATGTCCGGCGTGACTGGGGAGTGATCTTCGCGCGCTTCTTGGCCATGAATCGAGTCCTCTGAGCGTTGAATGAAGCGGTATTCTAACGCCCATGCAGGATCGGCGAGTTATCTCCATTCCAGGCCCGGACGGTGCGCCGGTAACCGCGGCGGTCGTGGCCGGCGGCCTCATCTTTGTGTCCGCGCAGGGACCGATCGGCGCCGATGGCAAGCCGGTGGAATCGGACATCACCGCGCAGACCAGGGCGGTGATTGCCCGGCTGGGCAAAGTGCTGGACGCAGCCGGCTCCTCACTGGCGCAGGCCGTGAGTGTGAACGTGTTCCTCCGTCAGTCATCGGATTTCGACGCGATGAATGCCGCGTATCGCGAGACGTTCGCCGAGAAACCACCCGTGCGAACCACCGTCGCCGTCGCGCTGCCTGGCCGCGCGTCGATCATGATGTCCGCGATTGCCGTCCCCAACGGCGCGCCTCGCGAAACCATGCATCCGGCAGGCTGGGTGAAATCGCCGCGGCCGTACTCGTACATCGTCAAAGCAGCCGGATTCGTCTTCCTCTCAGGCCTCGTGAGCCGCCGCGGCACGGACGATCAGGTCGTGCCTGGCCCCGCATCGGTGCAGACCGCCACGGTGCTCGACAACGCGGGCATCCTGCTCAAGACCGCCGGCCTCACCTATGCCGACGTCGTGTCGGCGCGGGTCTTTCTGGTTGACGACACGTACTTCGAGGCCATGAACGACGAATACCGCCGGTACTTCACGACCGAACCGCCAGCCCGCGCGACGGCCATCACCGGCCTGATGGGCCCCGACGCCACCGTGGAGATCTCGTTTATCGCTTCGGAAACCGGCAAGCAAGTGACCGGCCCGGCGGTGGCGCCGAGCCTGCCGCTCTCAACCGCCGTGCGCGCGAACGATCTGCTGTTTCTCTCCGGCGTGCTCGGTAACACCGACGCCAATGCCGGAGACGTGGCGGGCCAGGCGGGCGAAATCTTCACCCGGATCGGCCGCACGCTGGAAGGCATGGGGCTCTCGTTCAGCCACGTCGTCGACAACCTGGTGTATCTGCCGGATGTCTGGCAGTTGCCGAAATTCGAAGCGCGCGCCCGCGAGATCTTTCCCCGCGACACGCCGGCCCGGACCGTCGTGGGCGCCAGACTCGCGACGCGAGCCGGCCTGATCGAAATGATGATGACGGCCGCCGGACGCTGAGGCGGCGTCCTCCCGATGCGCGACGAACTGCGGCCCATGCTGCGGCTGGCCATCCCCGTGATTCTGGCCGAGGTCGGCTGGATCAGCATGGGGCTCGTGGACACCCTGATGGTCGGCCGCCTGGGCGCGGCGGCCATTGGTGCCGTCGGCACCGGTTCAATCCTGTACATGGCCGTCATGGTCGTCGGGTTCGGGACGCTGTTTGCGCTCGACACGTTCGTGTCCCAGAGCTTCGGCGCCGGCCGCATCGACGAATGTCATCGATGGCTGTTCGCCGGCCTCCAGGTTGCGGCGGTGCTCGCCGTGGTACTTGGCGCGCTCTCGATGTTGCTCGTGTGGATGCTGCCTTCGTTCGGCCTGCACCCCGACGTGCTGGTGCTCATCAAACCGTATCTGTGGCGCCTGCTCTGGTCCACGCCGCCCTTGCTGGCCTACGCGGTCTTCCGCCGTTACCTGCAGGCGATGCACGTCGTCCGGCCGGTGATGTACGCGCTGCTGCTGGCCAACCTCGTCAACCTCGGCGGCAACTGGGTCCTGATCTATGGCCACTTCGGCTTTCCCGCGATGGGCGTGAACGGATCAGCGTGGGCCACCGTACTTTCGAGAATCGCGCTCGCCGGATTCCTGTTCGGCGTCATCGTCCGGCGCGAGCGGGCGACGCCGTCCGGGCTGCACGATGTGCCCTTTGCGTGGGATTCGGCGCGGAACTGGCGGATCGCCCGGGTCGGTCTGCCGGCCGCGGGCCAGATCGTGCTGGAAGTCGGGATCTTCGCGGCCGCGTCCGCGCTGGCCGGACGCATCGCACCGGCCGCGCTTGCGGCGCATCAGATCGTGCTCAATATCGCGTCGTTCATTTTCATGGCGCCGCTCGGCTTCAGTACGGCCGCCGCGGTGCGCGTGGGCCATGCCGTCGGGCGCGGAGATCCCCGCGGCGCCCGCGCCGCCGGCTGGTCCGCGCTGGCATTGACGACGATGTTGATGATGGCGTCGGCGACGTTGCTGGCTCTGGCGCCGCAATGGCTGATGAGGCTGTTCACGCACGATCCCGAGGTCATCGGCATCGGCATCGGCCTGTTGCTCGTGGCCGCCGTCTTTCAATTGTTCGACGGCATGCAGGCCGTCGCCACCGGCGCGCTGCGGGGACTCGGCAATACCCACACACCCATGGTGGTGAATCTGATCGGCCACTGGGTGTTGGGGCTGCCGATCGCGTACTTCCTCTGCTTCAACCGCGGCCTTGGGGCGCAAGGCCTCTGGATGGGCCTGGCGTCAGGGCTGATCGTGACCGGTGCGGTGCTGCTTGGGGTGTGGAATCGGCAGAGCCGGGCGATCCCCACGGGCGCGCGTTAGCGCGCGGCTCGCTCGTTATTTGATTGTTTCGTCGACGACTTTCAGAATGGCCGCCTGACGCTCCGGCTTGCCGGCCCCTTCCCAGGCGCCGAGCACTTTCCCCTGACGGTCCACGAGCACCATCGTCGGCGTGGCTCGCACGCGGAGGCCGGGGGTGGTCAGGAAGACGTGATCGTCGGACACGCCCAGACTGCGCGCAAACTTCCGGTCATCCTCTGGCGCGCCATCGGGATGGGCCATCACCGCCGCGCCCTTGCCGTTCATGCGCGAGACGACGTCCTTGAGGAATGGTTGGGCGCGCTCGCACGCCGTGCAGCTGGCCCGTGCGAACACGATCAGCGTGTGCGGGGCGTCCGCGTACCAGGCGGCGGGGACGTCCACGCGATCGCCCGCCGCGTACACGGGCGGAGCGGCGGTGGGCTTCACGCCAAAGTAGCTGGATACTCGCGGCCACCCCACGTAGATGAGGGTTGCCGCGAGCATCAGCACCAGCCCGGCGCTGGCTGCGACCGACGCGCGGTGCAGCAGCCGATCGGCTGACTGTTTCATCGAGATTCCCAGGGCCAGCGGACGACCTTGCACCAGCCGGTGCACGCCCACGACCAGAACGGCCCGCACATCGGCCACGAGAGGTCGAACGTGCAGGTGTACTGCTCAGAGCAGATCAGCCACGGGTCTGGTTCCAGATCGCAAGTGTCGATGGTGATGTTGCAGTTGCAGTCCACGATGTCGGCGGAGGCCGCGGAGACCACGCGCCAGTTGCGGAGCTTGTCGCCGAGTTGCTGCATCAGCGGCAGCGCGTTCGCCTTCTTCAGCTCCTTGGGACCGAGCGTGACAAACAGTTCAGTGGCGGCTGAGACGCCGAGCACCTGCTGCGCATGCGTGAAGACTTTGCTGATTCGTTCGCGCACATCCGCCGACACGGGCACCGCGAATGCGGCCGGTGTGATCACGTCGATGGATTCGTTCAGCACGCCGAGCTGCTCCGGCGTGAGCTCCGGATGCGAGGCCATGTACGACTGGAAGTAGCCGCGCCAGGCTTCAGCGCGATCCGCCACGGGCAGCGACGCCATGATGGCGCGGCGGTACTGCGAAGGATAGGCGTCGATGTTCCTGGAGGCGACCCGCAGATCGGCCGGAGCGAGTGCGGCCGTCCATTCCGCGGCGGCGACGGCGGCGTTCGGTGTGCGGGCCACCGGGAAGAGCAGGGCTTCCGCAGGAAGCGTGATCAGCCCGATGACAAGACACATCATCAGCCGGTTCCGAGTCGGCGCGGACATCTGGGTCTCCTTTCAAACTTGGCATCCACTGCGGATGGCAAGCCCCCCAAGTAGTGCAAGACTGACGCCGAAAAGTGCCATACCGAGTCACACCAGTTTTTCCTCGGGAATTTGCGGATCACAGTTCTGCAGGCGCAAACCTGAAAGCCGCCGCACAAAGCACGTCGCAAACTCCGCGAATTCGCAGGACTTTTTTCAGGGGGCGCGATCGCCGGGGGTAGCCGATACCCGGGGATTCTGACGATTTGGGTAGTCAGTTCCCGGTCTTAAGATTTCGATCTATGCTTTGGCGCATGAGACTTTTCAAGATTCGGACGCTGCCCCTGACACTTTTGATCGCTGTAGCCCTCGTGGTTGGAGGTGCGGTCGCGCACGGCCAGCGGCCACAGGGCGGCGGCGCCCCCGGCCCGATGCTCGTCGATTTTTCGGCCGTTACGGCTGACGGCAAGCCGGCGACGGATCTGACCGCGGCCGATCTGTCGATCAAGGTCGGCGGGAAGGTACGCGCAATCTCGGACCTGCAGCTCAAGCGGATCGCCGCCCCGGCTGCGGCGGCGACTGGTGCCGCGACGCCGGCGCCGGCCGCGGGTTCCGGAGCGCCGCCGCCGTTTTTCACCAATGAAGCGAGCGCTGCCGCGGCGCCCACGCCTGCGGCGCCGGCGGGGCGCGCGTTCCTGATCGTCGTGGACAACGAGTCGTTGTCGCCGGGTACCGAGGTGCCCGTCAAGGCCGCGATTGAAAACTTGCTCAAGGATCTGACCCCTGCCGACAAGATCGCGTATTCCACCGCGCCGAAGGACACCGCCCAGGTCGGTTTCGGCTCGAGCCTCGCCGCGGTCCGGCAAGCCGTCTCAGGGCTTCGCGGAATAAAGGGCGTCTCGACGACCGATCCGATCTGCCGGACGGTTGAGACGTTGAACCTGCTGAAGGCGCTCATTCAACAGGCCCCGGGCGGTGAGACCCCCACCGCGGTCGTCGTGATTGCCGGCAGCTTGTCGAGCACCGGATCATCGAGCAGTACGACCGGCGGCCGGTGCGCCCTCGTGACCGATGATTTCAATTCAGTGACGTCCACGCTCTCCAGTGCTCGCGCGAACATGTACGTGGTCCAGGGCGACAGCGCAGTGGGCCGCGATGCCGGCATGGAAAACCTGGCCAGCGCGGGTGGCGGATCGACGGCCTCGGTGATGCGCGTGGCCAATGAGGGATTCGCGCCGCGCGTGCTCCAGGACTCTTCGACGTACTGGGTCGCCACGTTGGCGCCCGACGCGGCCGACAAGCCGGGCGTGTCGCAGCGCCTGGAACTCAAGACCACGAAGGAAGGCGTCACGATTCGCACGCGCCCGGAAGTCATGATGTCCAGGCCCGGCAACGCCGCCGGGGCGGGCGCGGCTGCGAGTGCCGGGAAGGCGGGCACGCCGCTGAAAGACATCGCGGCGCAAACGGCTTCGTACCCTGACGTGCAGCTTCGAGCTTACGCCTTCGCCCAGCGCGGCGTCGGCGACAAGATGAATGTGCTGGTGCAGACCGAACCCGTCGATCCGTCCGTCAAGCTGACGGCGATGAAGATCGGATTTTTCGATTCGACTGGCAAGGGGCCCGTGGTAGACATCGACGCCGCGAAACTCGCCACGTTTCCGATCACGAGCGGTCTGCCTGTCGGGATGGGTCAGTACCGCATTCGTGTCGCGGCGACCGATTCGACGGGGAAGAGCGGCGCGGTCGACGTCAAGATTGATACGACGCCGGTCTCGGCCGGGCCCTTCAAGATCAGCGGACTGATGCTGCTCTTGACGAAGGACACCACGAATTCGCCGAAGCTGCAGTTCATCGAGGGCGACACAGTGACCGTCATGTTCGAGATGTACGGGATTCCGACGGCGGCGCCGATGATCGTCGGATTCGAATACGCGCCCGTCGAGGACCTGACCAAGGTCAAGACCTTTAGACCGACGGGGCAGCAGGGCACGAGCGAACCGGACAAGTACCAGATCTTCGGCCAGCTCCCGGCCGGGCTCGCACCGGGCGACTACGTAATTCGCGGCGTCGTTCAGCAGCAGGGCGCTGACAAAGGCCAGTCGTCTCGAACGATCAGGATTCTGAAGAAGCCGTAGCGGTCGCCCGGTACGTCCTCTCGACGTAATCGTCGATCAGCTTCTGAAAGGCCACGGCCAGCTCGTCATACGTCCCGCGCAGGGTCGTGACGTGCTGGCCGTCGACGTATACGGGGCAGTTCGGTGATTCGCCTGTTCCCGGCAGCGAGATGCCGATGTTCGCGGCCTTCGATTCGCCCGGCCCGTTCACCACGCAGCCCATCACCGCCACGGACATCGCGTCCACGCCCGGATGCGACGTCTTCCACACCGGCATCATCGTCCTGACGTACTCCTGCACGCGCTCGGCGAGCTCCTGAAACGTGGTGGACGTCGTGCGTCCGCAGCCAGGACAGGCGGTAATCGCCGGTGAGAAAGATCGCAAACCCAGCGCCTGCAGGATCTCGCACGCGGCGTACACCTCTTCGCGGCGGTCGCCGCCGGGCCGCGGCGTGAGCGAGACGCGGATGGTGTCGCCGATGCCTTCGTTCAAGAGGATCGCGAGCGCCGATGCGGACCAGGCCACGCCTTTCACGCCCATGCCGGCTTCGGTCAGGCCGAGATGCAGCGGCTGCGATGTCTTGCGTGCGAGGTCGCGGTAGACCGCAATCAGATCGCGTGGCCGAGAGACTTTGCAGGAAATGATGATCTGATCGGCGCGCAGACCGGACTCCAGCGCGAGTTCGGTGGACTGCAGCGCCGACAGGACCATGCACTCGTTGATGATTTCCTCAGACGACAGGCCCAGGTCCTGGTCGGTGTTCTCCTGCATCCGCGCCATCACCAGTTCCTGATTCAGTGACCCACCGTTGACGCCGATGCGCACGGGCCGCTGATTCTCGACGGCCACCTGGCAGATCATCGCGAATTGCTCGTCGCGCCGCTTTCCGGTGCCGACGTTGCCCGGGTTGATGCGGTACTTGTCCAGCGCCCGGGCCGCGGCCGGAAAACGGGTGAGCAGCAGATGGCCGTTGTAATGGAAATCGCCGATGAGCGGGGCCTCGCAGCCGGCGTCCAGCATGCGCTGCTTGATTTCGGGCACGGCCTGCGCAGCCTCCGGCGTATTCACCGTCACCCGGACCATCTCCGAGCCGGCCTCGGCCAGCTCGATGCACTGCTGCGCGGTGGCCCGTGCATCAGCCGTGTCCGTCAGCGTCATGCTCTGGACGACGACCGGGGCGCCGCCACCCACCTGGACGCGGCCGACCTTGACGCCTGTGGTGCGGTGGAGCCGGACGGGAGCGGGCATATGTACGATCATAACCTCCGGCTTCGGCCGGAGGCTGCAGTGGGCAGGTTACAGGTTGAGGGCGAGTTCGCGCCGATCGACTGGTTCAGCGGCGCGGCCGTCTAAGAGTCAGGTCACAATGATGCGTATGGTCAGAACGATAGCGGCGATGGTCGCGGTTGCGCTCATGGGCACGCTCGTGGCGGCGCAGAAGGCGACCCGAACTGTTCCGGTTGCGACCGAGCTCAATCTCATGCTGGCGACGGAGCTCACCTCGAAGACGGCCAGGCCTAACGATCGTTTCGAGGCCGACGCGATCGTCGACGTGAAACGTGACGGCCAGGTAGTCATTCCCGCCGGCGCTGTCGCGTACGGATTTGTCGGGTCCGTGCGGGCGGCGACGCCGCAGAACCATCAGGGCCAACTAACGCTCTCGTTCGATGAGTTGCGCATCGGCGATCAGGTCGTGAAACTGCGGGCCTCGGTGGTGGCGCTGTTCAATCCCAAACGCCGGCCGACGGCGACGCGGGACGGGGCGCCGGTGGATCTGGCGGATCCCGGCGCGATGGCGCCATTCCCCGGCATCGTCATCTCGCCGGGCGGATCGCTCAATTCGATGATCGCCGGCGACACACTGTTGCCCGTGGGTCTCGTCGTGCGAATACGGCTGGATCGGCCGCTCGAGCTGAAGTGAAGCCGGGCTTCTAGGCCAGCCCGCGACGCCGGCGCTTCAGGAACAGCCCCTTGCGTGACACGCCGAGCAGATGCGCGGCCTCCGCGATGCGGCCGCTTGACGTGTTCATCGCGTGCTCGATGAACTTGCGTTCCAGATCGGCGATGGCCATGGCGAGCGGCTGATCGAGTCTCACGTCAACAGCCGGTGCGGTCGAGCGCGCCGGAATTGTCGGTCTGCTGTTCCAGTTCAGCGTAATCTCCGGCGCAAGATCGACGGCGCCGAGCGTCTGCCCGTCGGCCGCCATTGCCGCGACGCGCCGGATTTCATGGGCGAGCTGCCGGATGTTTCCGGGCCAGTCGTAGAGCAGCAGCGCGGCGATGAAATCGTCGGCCAGCCGCAAGCCCGTGCGTCCGCACTCGTGCGCGAATCGGGCGAGGAACAAGGATGCGAAGGCCGGGATCTCGTCCTTGCGCTCGCGGAGCGGCGGCAGCTCCAGCTTGATGCCGCCGATGCGATAGAACAGGTCGCGGCGGAAACGACCGTCGTCCGCCGCGGTTTCCAGATCGACGTTTGTCGCGGCGACCAGGCGGACGCCCACGCGTTGCGGTCTGGTGTCGCCGACGGGATGGATCTCGCCGCTCTCGAGGAATCGCAGCAGTTTCGGCTGGACGTGCGGTTCGAGCTCGCCGATCTCGTCAAGGAAGAGCGTGCCCCGCTCGGCGGCCTTCACGACACCGGGAAAGGCATCGACCGCGCCGGTGAACGCGCCACGGCGGTGTCCGAACAACTGACTCTCCACCAGCTCGCGCGCGATGGTCGAACAGTTGAACGGGACGAACGGCCCGCGTTTGTGGGCGCTCTGTTCGTGGATGAATCGCGCCAGGACTTCCTTGCCCGTACCGGTTTCGCCGGTAATCAGCACCGGGAAATTCGTCGCCGCGAGGCGCTCCGCGATGCGCAGCAGTTCGATCATGCGCGGCGATCTGAAGACCGTGTCGTCGGCATCGGGCGGCACGGTACGCGGCCAGAGCGTCAGATCCTCGTCTTCGCGCTCGGTGTCGGCGGTGCGCGCGACGGCGATCTGCACCAGATCGGCGATGCCCTTGAGCAGGGAGATCTCTTCGATGGAGGTCACCTCACGAACGCTGATCGTCGCGACACGGTCGGATCCCGCCACGCGGAGCGTGCAGGTCCCGTCGGAGGTCGTCTGCCATTCGGCCGTCGGCTCGGGACGATATTCCTGGCCGGACTCGTTGACGACGTCCACGCGCGGCGCCAGCGGCGTGGACTGCAGCAGCGTGGCGACGCGATGCGCCAGCAGATCGATCGAGTGACCCGCGCCCAGGATCGTGGCGACGTCACTGACCACGAGTGAGGTGCGAACGATATCGCCGTGCAACGGTTCGATCGCGACCTGGGCCCCGGACTGTACGTCGTCGCGCTGCGCCGCGATCCACCACTCGTGATAGCGGTGACCGATGGCGCGGCAGGCGGCGATGGCGCGGTCATAGTGGACGGCGCCTGTCGTACGGTCGCCGCGCAGCGAGGCGCACAGAGCCTTGGACGCTTCCAGCACGATGAGCGGATCGACCGCTCCCCGCGGACACGAACGCACGGCGGTCGCCAGCGCCGCACCGGCATCGGCATGCCGGCCCAGCCGCGCGAGCGCCCTGGCTTTGACGCAGAGCAGCGACGTCCGCACGGCCTTGTACTGCCGCCGCGCCAACTCCGCATCAGATGCCTCAGCAATCTCGACGACCCGCGCCCAATCCCCAAGCCGCTCGTAGTACGCGCACCGGGTGCTTTGATGGGCGAGGTCGTACCAGGAACGAGCGGGGAGGGATTGAATTCGCTGGGCCTCTAGGCAGCGTTGAAGACCCTGGCGGACATCGTCGAGATTGCCTTCGAATAGCGCTAACTGAGTTTGGCTGTCGAAAACACTGAAGCGCACCTGGGTAAGTTCCGTCGAGAGAGAAAGCGCGGTATCGAGATGATGTCTCGCTTTATCTGGGTTGCCCATCGCGACCTGAAGAGCCCCCAAATTTGCGAGAGAGCCGGCCAAATTGATCACGCTCCCTTCCAGCTTCGCGGTTTCAACTCCTGTCTTGGCAGACCTTAGCGCGAGGCCCAAATTACCTGCGTACATTTCCAAACCGGTGGTCACCAACTCCGTTCGCTGACTCGCGCCGTCAGCACGACTTAGAAGGGCAGTTGCCGATCGCGTATGCCGCCGGGCGTTTATGCAGTTTCCTCTAATTCCTTCGAGCCTGGCGACGACTAGATGGAAGTGTCCAAGAGATCTCGCGCTGGCAGCAGTAGCGGCGAGCTGCCGGAGCTCGGCGGTTAACGGCAATGCTTCGTCGGAACTCAGGAATTGCGCCTCGCGACTGAACAGGGCAAGCGCTGCGTCGAATTGATCAGCGGCGGATCCTCTTAGGGACCACTCTCGAGCAACCCTGAGCGCTTCGAACGCCTGGATCGCTGCGCCCTGTTCGAATAGGGCCATTCCCAAGAGCGTTGAAAGTCGCGCAACTTCGTGTTCAGCGTGAATTCGGCCGAGTTCGACTACTCTGCGGAGGTTGCCCGACTTATAGAGCGACTCAGCCTCGTGGAGCACGGCTTGCCCGACATGCTGATCTGCACGATTTGAGGGGGTCATCTGGTTTTCCCAGGACCCAAGACTCTACCTCAAAAAGGCAGGTCCCAGCGGATATACATCATTTTGTGCTTAGTGGACCCTAGGAGTCGCCGGGGACTGCCCCCGCTGAGGTTGTCCCGAGCTTTGGTCGGAGTGTATGGGCTGACTAAGGGATGACACGAAAAGGGTCGACGCGTTTTCCAAGAGCCTCTTGTGATCCTTGTCAAAGGGATCGGCGCCAAAAACAGCCAGTACGGCGACTACCTGCCCATCCGTGATCGGGACTGCCGCCACGTACCTAAGGGGAGTTGACAGGTTTCGCGCGACAGGTCCTAGTTCTAGGATTGCATCTGAGTTCAGTACGGACTGGCTATTGGCAAACACCCAGCCCGAAATCCGCTCTGCGATAGGAACCACCATGCCGTCCAGTGTGGACGACCCAACTCCGCAAGCTGCCACCACGGTCAGCTCATTCGCCTCTGAGCGTGGGCGATACAAGGCCAATGCGGCCGCCGGGACTACGCGCTTAATGTGTTTGTAAAGGACATCCGTAGCTTCAGCCAATGAGCTGCAGCGAGGCAGATCTCGGCGAAGTTCATTAAACTCTCGTTCTTCTGCTGTGGTCGCTGTAATGACGTCGAGCTGAAGTTTGGCCGGCGCGTTAGATCTCTCCACCGAGAGCGAGCTTTGCACTTCCTGCGCCTCGATTGCCTCAAGCTTCTCCAGGATCTCTAGGAATCGATCAACGATCCAAGGGTCATATGCACGTCCGCGCCGCTCCTTTAGCACTTGCTCGGCCTGCGACCTAGTCATTCTGGGACGGTATGGCCTGTCCGACGTCAATGCGTCGTAGCAATCCACAACCGAGAGTATGCGGGCACCCAGCGGAATGTCTTGGCCCTTCAAACCGGCTGGGTACCCAGAACCGTCCCATGCCTCGTGATGATGTCGAACGATTGGCTCCACCGGATAAGGAAAATCTATTGACTTCAGAATATCGGCCCCCACAGCGGCGTGAACTTTCATCCGCTCGAACTCGGAGGCAGTCAACGGACCTGGTTTGTTTAGGATGTACTCGGGAACCGCTAGCTTCCCTGTGTCATGTAGTAGTGCAGCGGCGCGGAGTGCGTCTAATTGCTTTTCGTCCTTTACACCAAGAGCCTCGGCGAGTCCCATCGTGTATCGCTGCACCCGTCTAATGTGACCATGCGTAACCTGATCCTTTGCGTCAATCGCCAAAGCGAGAGCCTCGACGGTTGATAGGAAAACGCGGTTCAGTTCAAGGTTCTTGTCACGTTCAACTTGCACGCGTTTTGTCGACCAACTGTATGTGACGTAGATGACCACTAGAAGTGGAACGATCACGCCTATGAATGCGAGATTGACAACGCCCTTTGCATTGGCGGCGAAAGCCGCGATTGAGGCTCCCGCGGCAAAGTTAATCCACAGCTCGCGAAAATTGGCCCACCAAATCCGTAGAGGACCCTCTCGTTGCTCTAGGGAGATCGCAACCGTCACTAGGCCACTGTTGAGAAGAAAATACAGTGCGGTGAAAAACGCGAGCTTAAGAACAAAAGCGGCAGACAGCGCGGGAGCCGTGTCAGGTTGAGTAAGCCCCGCTGCAAGGGCCGCGAACCAGATCGAAACTGCCGGCGCGGCGATATTGAAAGCAACTTGCTCGCGCCGCAGTCCTCTGCCGAGGAGGAATTCCTTTGTGCAAAGGACTGCAGCGTCCAGTGCAACGAGGACTGCTCCCACACCTGCGCCCAGCAGGACTGTTCCTGCTAGTACAAAGGTCTCTGAGATCGAAATGGTTGCTCGCCTCGAGGGCAGCTTGACGGATAGCCAGCCGCTAATGAGCGTCAAGCCGGCTAGTCTCAGCCACTCCAGTTGCCAGCGAAGTGGGTGTTGCGAAAGGTCGGAGATGCTTAGGAATATGACGAGCGCGCCCAGGCAGAAGACTGCCAGAACATAGGTCTTTGTTGCAGTAGAGAGTGTTCTACGCTCGCTATTGGCCATGCTTCGTGCGGCATGCCCCCGCACGTTGCAAAGTTATCGGCAGGTTCCGGGCAGTTCCGCAGAGTGCAGACTTCCGGTGGCAGTGGTCAGGTCGGTTATCCCCAGATGATGATTTCGATTCTAGCCACGATGCTTCTCTCCATTCGCTTCCGGCCCCTCAGTGTGCAAGGAACGTTCCAAGTTAAATCCGCAAGAAAAACGACAGATTGCCTAGGAAAAACGCCAGATCACGAGGTTGTTATGAGCGTCTCGTGGCTCCGACTCACTATTGTGAAACCTCTCCAACACCGGCCGGACCCTGATTGCTCCAGATGATGGTGTTGCTCCAAATGATGGTGTTGCTCCAGATAATCGTGTTGCTCCAGATGATTGTGTTGCCCCAAATGGAGCGACCCGCCGCATTGCTCCAGATGATCGTGTTTGGCTGAGCAGACACCCCAAGAACGGGGTTCCCGTTACTCCAGATAATCGTGTTGGCGCTGGGGTCGACGGCGTTACTCCAGATGATCGTGTTGCTCCAAATGATCGTATTGCTCCAAATAATGGTGCTACCCGTAACGGTCGAATTGCTCCAGATGATCGTGTTTGGGTTAGCTCGGTTGCTCCAGATGATCGTGTCACCTTTTGCTGTCCGTCCATTGCTCCAAATGATGGTGTTGTCGCGGAGCAGATTGCTCCAGATAATCGTATTAGCAAACGCAATCTGCCCCGCCGAGATCATCTCGCCGGCGATCCGCGTCGTGAGCGGCGCCTTGCGCAGATCCTTTGCGGTCGCGAGTGACGCGGCGAGCGGGACGTTCAGGCTGCCGGCGCCCTGTTCGATCAAGCCGAATCCTGGGACAGGTTCCGCCGTGTACTGAAGGGCGAACTTGATCTGCGCGGGCGTAAGTCTCGGCTCTGCCTGCAGCACCTGCGCGACGGCGCCGCTCGTGGCGGCCGCGGCCATGCTCGATCCCGACAGCGTCAGATACGTGCCGCCGTTCGCACCGTAGGAGTGACGCTCAGGATAGTGCTCCCACAGATACGTTCCCGGCGCGCCCGCGGCGACAATCGCGTTGCCCGGCGCCACCAGATCCGGCTTGAGTTCCCACGTCTTCTGGTCTTCCGGATTGCCCACCGGACCGCGCGAGCTGTAGGTGGCCACCACATCGTCTGAACGCTCAATCGTGCCCTTGGTGTTGAGCGCGCCGACCGTCAGCGCACCTGGCGTGTATCCCGGGGACACGATGCCGCCGACGATCGGCGTGCCGTCCGGCAGCTTCCCGTAGTTGCCCGCGGACGCGACGACGACGATGCCGGCGTCGATGGCGCGTTCGGTGGCCTGCGCCAGCGGATCATCCAGGTAGGATCCGAACGCCGGCGTGCCCAGCGACATATTGATGATGCGGATGTTGAAGCGATCCTTGTTGTCAATGGCCCACTCAATCGCGCGAATGACGTCGGAGACGTAGCCCGAGCCGTCGGCACTGAGAACCTTGAGGCTGAGAAGCGACGCGCCCGGCGCCAGGCCGACGTTCGACGTGCCGAGGCGCGTCTGGCTGCCGGCACCGCTGCCCGCCATGATGCTCGCCACGTGCGTGCCGTGACCGTAGAGGTCCGCGATGCCTTCACCCGTGAAGTCCACCTGCTTGATGACGCGCTTGTCGATGTCCGGGTGGCTGGCAAATCCCGAGTCGATGACCGCAATGCCGATGCCCATGCCGATGAGACCCGAGAACGCGCCGGCCTTCTTGCCGGAACCCTTCCACAGCAGGTTGGAGCCTGTGGATTGCGCTGGGTCCGCGCCCATGCCGAACACCTTGGCGTCTTCACTCAGCACCGACACGCCGCCGTCCTGGGCCATAGCCTCGACCGCGATGTTCTGGCCGGCCAGCACCGCATAGCCCTTCATCCGCTTCACGACCGTCAGGCCGTACGAAGCGGCCAGTCGATCAGCTTCTGACTGGGGTCCCTGATAAATGACCTTGGTCTCCCCGCCGCCAGTCGCGAGTCTTTCTTCCAAGCCCTGCGAGACCCTCGCGCGATGGCCCTGCGCCAAGGCCGGCATGGCCAAGGCAAGGCTGGTCAGACTGAGACCGATAACGACGAACAGCTTTGAGAGACGGAAACTGCAAATGTGTGAAGTCATGGGCGCCCGGGACCTGTCAGCTAACGAACTTGGATGTAACACGCGCACAGGCGTAACGCAGATTACGTACCAGTAATACATTTTCGAATTCAGGCGATATTTGTAGCGATTTTGATAGCGAAAGCGGGTCCAAGCCGGGGATTCGGCCTTTGCGCTTACAGTACCGTCAGCGCCAAACCGAAAGTGTACGCGTCACAAAGCGCTGATGCGCAGATCGTCCGTCATCCCGCAGGGAGAGCTCATTTGATGGTTTTGCGCCTGTTTTTAGCATTTCTAAGCCTGGCCCTTCCGATCTCGGCGGCGTGCTCAGGGTCAAAATCGACCCCGGAAACGGTGCAAACCCCCGCCTCAGGCCCCCAAAATGGCGGTCGGCTGGTAGCCACTTACAGAACTGAACCTTCGTCTTTTAATCGCCTGGCTGCCGCCGACAGGGCAGCCGACCTTATCGCCAGGCTCACGCAGGCCACGCTCGTCCGGCTGGACCGCGTGACCCGGAAGATGGAGCCTCGGCTGGCGAGGGAATGGACCAGCTCGCCGGACGGCCTGACCTGGATATTCAAGCTCCAGGAAGGTGTCACGTTCTCCGACGGCGTGCCCCTGACGTCCGCCGACGTGGTGTTCACATTCCGGGCGCTGTTTGATCCGAAGCTCGAAAGCGCCCTCGGCTCGAGTCTCCTGATCGATGGCCGTCCCATTCAAGCCCGCGCGCTCGATGCGCAAACCGTCTCCATCATCTTTCCGGCCGCGTATGCGCCTGGCATCACCCTCCTGGATGCGGTGCCGATTCTCCCGGAGCACAGGCTGCGCGCCGCGCTCGATGCGGGCACATTCCGGGATGCGTGGAGCGTCACAACGCCGCTGGGTGACATCGTTGGACTGGGACCGTTCGTCATCGAAGAGTACAAAGCCGGCCAGCGCCTGGTCTTTGCGCGCAATCCCAGGTTCTGGCGCCGCGACGCGAATGGTCACACGCTGCCGTACCTCGATCGCATCGAACTGCAGTTCACGTCCGATCAGAACACCGAGAGCTTGCGCCTGCAGGCGGGCCAGGCCGACCTCATCACGGATCGCGTGCGGTTCGAAGATCTCGCGGCGTTCCAGGATCTCGAGCGCCGCAAGCAGATCACCTTGCACGACGCCGGTGTGTCGGTCGCACCTGACATGTTGTGGATCAATCTGCGCCCGGGCGCGGCGGCTGACAGGCCCTGGTTACAGCGCGAAGAGCTGCGTCACGCGATCGCCCATGCGGTGAAGCGCGCGGAGATTGTGAACAAAATATTTTTGGGTCAGGCCGAAGAAACCGCGGGTCCCATCACCACCGGTCATGGTGAATGGTTCCTGCCAGACCTCAAACCGCAGGCCTTCGACCCGGCTCAAGCTTCGTCTCTGCTCGCGTCGATCGGCCTGAATGATCGCAACGGCGACGGCATGCTCGACGACGCGAAGGGACGCACGGCCAGCTTCACGATTCTCACGACGAAAGGCAACTCGGTTCGCGAGCGAACAGCCGCCATCATCCAGGCACAGCTGGGGAAGGTGGGCCTCAAGGTGGACGTGGTTCCTTTCGACCCGGGCGCCCTGATCGATCAGTTCAACAATGGCACGTACGACGCCATTCTCTTCAGTGTGGAATACGACTCGTTCGATCCGGCACGCAATCCGGATTTCTGGCTGAGCTCCGGGCCATTTCACGTGTGGCATCCTCGCGAACCGAAGCCTGCCACCACCTGGGAAGCCAGCATCGACGACCTGATGCGGCGGCAGTCCACGTCGATCGACGCCAACCAGAGACATGAACTGTTCGCCGAAGCCCAGCGCCAGCTGGCTCAGCATGCGCCGATCCTGTGCTTTGCGGCGCCGCACGTCGTCATCGCGACCAGCGCGCGTGTGGGGGGCGTGACGGCGTCTGTCCTCAATCCGCCGGTCCTCTGGAACGCGGAATCGCTGTATCTCATTCCGGGATCGTCAGGCGCAAGCCGGTGAAACCTGCGATCGGGCAGTTTGTCGCATGGCGGCTCGGCGTCGCGTTGATCTTCGTGATCGTGGTTGCGGCCAGTGCGTTTCTGCTCGTGCGGCTGGCTCCGGGGGATGCCACAACCGATCTCGTCATCAGCCGCGCAACGCCCTCGGCGATTGAAGCGGAGCGCCATCGGCTCGGGCTCGACCAGTCCGCCGTGGCGCATTTCTCGCAGTGGATCGGCCGCGTCGCGCGCCTCGACCTTGGGCAGTCGTCGAGCCTTGGCAGGCCGGTGGCGGGTTTGGTGGGTGAGGGCGTCATGAACACGGCGTCGCTCGCCGTGGTCGCGTTGCTCATCGCACTGGTGGGCGTCCCACTTGGCATTCTCACGGGCAGTCGTCCCCGCTCGCTGCTCGCTCGCCTGATCGGTGTTCTCTCGCTGGCGCTTGTCTGTTGCCCGCCGGTCATCGGAACTCTGGCGCTCCTGTTTTTTGGCGCCGCGACCGGGTGGTTGTCCATTGCCCCAGGACATTTGGTCTTGCCGGCGCTCGCGCTGGCCCTGCCACTGGCGGCCATGCTCGAGCGCCTGCAATCGCAGGCGGCCGCTGAAGCCCTGCGCGCGCCTGACATCGTCGCCGCCGCCGCGCGCGGCGTGCCCAACCGCCGGCTGGTCTGGCTGCACGCTGGAAGACACGCGCTGCGATCGGTACTCGGTGTGGCCGGGATCGTCATGGCCACCTTATTCAGTGGATCGATCGTGGTGGAGACGATGACCGCGTGGCCGGGAATCGGACAGCTGATGCTCAAAGCGCTCGTGAGCCGGGACCTGTACCTGGTGGCCGGTTGTGCGATGGCGGGCGCCGGTCTGCTCGCTGCCGGGAATCTACTGGCGGATCTCCTGCGCGCGGCCCTCGATCCGCGTGTGGTGCGCGCGTCGTGAGTCCTTTCTCCCGGCGCCGCTGGTCCGTGATTGTCGGCGTATCCGTACTGCTTTGTGCCGTGGCGATTGCGGTGGCGGGTCCGTGGCTGGCGCCGCATGCGCCGGACGAGCAATTCGAGGATCGCGCCTATGCGCCGCCCACACGCATCCACATGTTCGACAGCGCAGGTCTGCATGCGCCGTTCGTGCATCCGCTCGTGCTCATCGATCGACTCGCCCGGACCTATCGGGAGGACACCTCTGTCAGGATTCCTCTGGTCTGGCTGCGGCACGGTCTTGTCTCGACCAATGATCCCGCGCAGCCTCTCCTGCTGCTTGGCGCGGATCCGCTGGGGCGCGACGTGTTTTCGCGTCTGCTGTTCGGCGCCCGCCTTTCGCTGGGCGTCACGTTTTTGGGCGTGGTGGGAGCGCTCCTGATCGGCGCCGCGGTTGGGGCACTGGCGGGATCCTCCGGAGGATGGACGGACGGCGGTCTGATGTTGATCGCCGATTTCCTGCTGGCGCTGCCTGGCGCCTACCTTGTTCTGGTCCTGCGCAGCACCCTGCGTCCCGTCCTGGAGACGTGGGAGGTGTTTGCACTGGTCGCCATGCTGTTTGCGCTGGCTGGCTGGCCGCATGCCGCGCGGGGGGTGCGGGCGATCATCGCCTCCGAGCGATCGCGCGAATATGCCGAGGCGGCGCGTGCGGCCGGCGCGGGATCGTGGAGAGTGGCGCGGCAGTTACTCCCGGCCGCCCGAGGGTTTCTGGCTGTCGAGCTGATTCTGCTGATTCCCGCGCTCCTAGTGGCTGAGGCGACGATTTCCTATCTCGGGCTCGGCTTTGCCGACGTCTCCGGCAGTTGGGGCGCGATGTTGAAGGACGCCGAGAACGGGCGCGTGGTGGTGGACGCGCCCTGGATGCTCGCGCCCGCCGTGGCCATCTTTATTATCGTGCTGGCGACGCAGCTCATCGCCCGCGCGCGCATGGCGGCCGGCGAGATTCGATGGTAGCCTCGCGCGTATGGACGCGCGACTCCGCGGCATTTTTCCTCCTATTCCAACAATCTTCACCTCGTCTGGCGACGTCGATGCGGCCCGGACGGCTTCCAACGTGGCGCGATGGATGGGAACCGGCTTATCCGGTGTTCTGGCGCTGGGATCGAATGGGGAAGCCACCTCACTCGACGAAGCCGAGAGCGACCGCGTGCTCGCGGCCGTTCGCGATGCCGTTCCGCGCAACCGGTTGCTGATTGCCGGCACCGGACGCGAATCCACCCGCGGCACCATCGATGCGTGCCGTCGAGCTGGCTCGATCGGCGCGGATCTGGCGCTTGTGCGGCCGCCGTCGTACTTCAAGAATCAGATGACTAATGAGGCGCTGATAGCGCACTTCCGGCAGGTCGCGGACGCCTCGCCCGTGCCCATCCTTCTCTATAACCTGCCCGCGACCGGTGTCACACTGACGTTGCCGGTGGTTTCGGCGATGGCCCAGCATCCGAACGTCGCCGGTATGAAGGAGACGAGCCCGGAACTGGAGCGGCTGGGTCAGTTCACGGCCATCGCGGGATTTCATGTACTGAGCGGGTGGGCTCCGGTGATCTATCCGGCGATTTCCATCGGGGCGACCGGCGGCATTCTGGCGGTGGCCAACGTGCTGCCCGATGAATGTGTGACGCTGTACCGGCTGGCTTCAGAAGGCCGGCACGCGGACGCGCTCGCCCTGCAGCGCAAAATCACGCCGCTGGCGCGGATGGTTTCCAGCGTTCACGGCATTGCCGGCCTCAAATACGCACTCGACCTGATTGGATTCGAAGGCAGGGAACCCAGGTCGCCGCTTCGCGCGCTCGCCGACGGCCCGCGACAGGAGATCGCGCACGCGCTCGAGGCATTTCGACAGACCTCTCATGCTGCCGCAAACTGATCGGCTGCTGCTTGGGCCTGGACCGTCGCCTGTTTCAGCCCGTGTGACGGCCGCGCTCGGCGCCCCAGCGCGGTCGCATCTCGATCCTGAGATGGTCGCACTGCTAGATGACGTCCGGGCTCGTTTGGCGCGGGTCTTCCGGGCTCCCGAGGGCGCGCTCACACTGGCTGTTTCCGGCACAGGCACATCGGCAATGGAGGCTGCCATCGCCAATGTGGCCGAGCCCGGCAAACGCGCGCTGGCCATCGTCAATGGGTACTTCGGCGATCGACTCGTTCAGATGCTGACGCGTTACGGCGCGACGGTGGAGGCGCTGCCGGTCGAGTGGGGCAAGGCGGTCGAGCCGGCTGCCGTCGAGCGCGCGCTGGCAGGCAGCCGCTTCGATCTGGTCACGATCGTTCATGGCGAAACGTCCACGGGCGTACGCAATCCGGTACACGCCATCGCGTCGATCGCCCGAAATCGCGATGCACTTGTCGTCGCCGACATGGTCACATCGCTCGGCGCGGTGCCGGTCGACATGGCCGCCTGGAATGTTGACGTCTGCTATTCGTGCTCGCAGAAAGGCCTGGGCGCCCCGTCGGGTTTGTCGCCGCTCGCCTTCGGGCCGCGCGCGCTTGCTCGACGCGTCGCCTGCCGGAGCTTCTATCTGGATCTCTCGTTGTTGTCGGCGTTCTGGCTGGACCGCAAGTATCACCACACGATCTCAGCACCGCTGGTGTACGCGCTGTCTGCCGCGCTGGAGGAAGTCGAAGAAGAAGGCCTGGAAACCAGATGGGCGCGGCACGAACGCGTGCATCGGCGACTGGTTGCGGGGCTGGCCGATCGCCAGCTGACGCTGCTGCCGGACGCATCCGATCGACTTTGGAATCTGAACGCGGTCCGCGTGCCTGACGGCGTCAGTGAGGCCGCCGTGCGATCGGCATTGCTCAGTCGTCACCAGATTGAAATTGGCGCGGGGCTCGGTCCGCTGGCCGGACGCATCTGGCGTGTCGGACTGATGGGGTCTGGTGCAACCGAAGCCAACGTCGATCGCCTGCTGGCGGCAATGGACGAAGTTCGGGGCCGGGCCTAATTCTCGCACTATGAATCGCGAGAATTAGGCCCGGCCCTTGATCTCGAACGTGGCAACTAATCCATCTCGACAAGGCCTGGGGCGGCTGATGGTCCGCGGGGCACTCGGGACCGCGGCCGTCTGCTTTGCTGTCGTGACGTATGGCTGGCTGACGCTTCCTGATGTGCGCGCACTGCGCACGGAAGTGCCTCCGACAACCGCGTTCATGCGGCTGCGCTACGCCGAAAGCGTGGCGGCCGGGAAGCCACCGGCCTTTTCGCAGCGATATGTGCGGTACAGCCGCATCAGCCCGTCGCTGGTTCGCGCGGTGCTGGTGGCGGAAGATGCCGCGTTCTTTTCGCACGACGGCATCGACTACGACGAATTGCGCGCGTCGATCGAAGGCAACTACAGATTCTGGCAGTGGCGCGGGGCATCGACGATCACACAGCAGCTCGCCAAGAACCTGTATCTCTCGCCCTCGCGCAGTCCCTACCGCAAGGTCATCGAATGGCTCATCGCCAGGCGGCTGGAAGCGGAGCTGTCCAAGACCCGCATTCTGGAGCTGTATCTGAACCTCATCGAATGGGGCGACGGGATCTGGGGCGCGGAAGCGGCATCGCAGCGCTACTTCGGCGTTGCCGCCAGCGATCTGAGCGCCGAGCAAGCCGCGCTGCTGGCCGGTGCGATTCCCAACCCGCGTGTGTTCAGTCCCGCGCGGCCCAATGCCACATTGCTCAAGCGTCAGCGGATCATTCTGGGACGCATGGAGCGAAAAACCGCGCCCGCGGAGAAGCCGCCGACGAATTGACTTCGTTTTCATAAACCAGCAAAAATGGCAGCACTCAGGGCTATGGAACAGACGCTCCTGCTCAACGCCACCTACGAGCCGTTGCGCGTGGTGCACTGGCAGAAGGCCATTACGCTGTGGTGCCAGGGCAAGGTGGAGATCGTCGCGCACTACGACCGCGAAGTGCGGTCCGTGTCGTTCTCCATCAAGCTCCCGTCGGTCATCCGGTTGCTGCGCCGCATCCGCGTGCGGCGCACGGCGGAGTACGTGCCGTTCTCGCGCGCGAACATCTACGCGCGGGACAACCACTCCTGCCAGTATTGCGGCGACGCACTGGCGTCGGCTGAGTTGACGTTCGATCACGTGATTCCCGTGGCGCAGGGCGGCCGCAAGGACTGGGAAAACATCGTGACCTGCTGCATCACGTGCAACCGCCAGAAGGGTGGGCGCACGCCCGACCAGGCGGGCATGCGTCTCATTCGCCATCCGAAGCGCCCGGACAAAGCGCCTGCCGTGCGGATCACGTTCGGCCTCCGCAACGCGCCCGAGAGCTGGCGCGATTACGTCTATTGGAACGTGAAGCTGGACGACGAAAGCTGAGTCGTGGACATCGCGAAGCCCCGAGCATGGCGAGGGCGCTGAGCGCGCGAGCGGCCGAACGGCCGCGAGCCAATAGAATGAGGACCTGTGGCACATGTGATTTCCGCGATCCGGCCCGGCTGGGCCGTGCCGGGTGCCGCCGTCTCGATTGACGGCGTGCACCTGCCGATGCCCGCCGAAGGGCCGCCTCATGTGCTGGTGGGCGCGCTCGATGCGCGCGTGATGAGCGCGTCACATCGCGCGTTGCGCCTGCTGGTGCCGCCGGAATCCGAGGGCGGCACGCTGGCCGTCCGCATCGACGAACTGCCAGGCGAATCCGTGTATCTGCAAGTCGCGCGAGGGCTCGCCACGGGCATTCATCAGGTGGACAGCCCGGTGTTTGGCGGCGACGGCCGGTTGTACTGCACGGTCAGCGGCGGCCGCGGCACCAAGGCGGCGGTGCCGCTCTTCCGCATCAACATCGGTGCCGATGGTGCGCGCGAGCCCATCGCCGTGGAGTTGGCGAATCCGACGTCGATGGCGCTGGGGCCGGACGGCCGCCTGTACATCTCCAGCCGGTTCGACGGGCATGTGTATCGACTGCTCGAGGATGACCGGCTCGAACTCTACGCGACCGAGCTCGGCACGGCGACCGGACTCGCGTTTGGCGCGGATGGGAGTCTGTACGTCGGCGACCGCTCGGGCACGATCCTGCGCGTGTCGCCGGATCGCCAGGTCGAAAGCTTTGCGACGATTCCCGCGAGCATCGCGGCCTTTCACCTGGCGATGGGCCCGAACGAATCCCTCTACATCACGGCGCCGACGCTCGCCACGCACGACTCGGTGTATCGCGTCACGCGCGATCGCATGGTGGACGTGGTCTACAGCGGATTCGGCCGGCCGCAGGGTCTCGCGTTTGACTCGACGGGCGCGCTCTACGTGGTTGACGCCCTCGCCGGGTCTTCCGGACTGTATCGTCTGGACCCGGCCGCGAAGTCCCCGAGCCCCGAACTCGTCGTCAGCGCGCCATCGTTGATTGGCGTGGCCTTTGATCCGGGCGGCGGGCTGGTGCTCGCGTCGGCGGACACGGTCTGGCGCATTGATTGTTCATTGCAGCCGTACCGTCCTCAATGACGGCGCCTGCGCCTCTTCAGGGCGTGCGCGTCGTCGATCTTTCCCGCCTGCTGCCCGGTGCGTTCGCCACGCTCATGCTCGCGGAGATGGGCGCCGAGGTCATCAAGGTCGAGGATCCCGCCGGCGGCGATCCGATGCGCCGGCTGCCGCCCATGTTGAACGGCCGCGGTCTCTATGACCTGCTCCTCAATCGCGGCAAGAAGAGCGTGGTCCTGGATCTCAAGCGCGAAGACGGTCTGAAGATTCTCGATCGGCTGATCGCGACCGCTGACATCGTCGTCGAGAGTTTCCGCCCTCGCACCGCGCGGCGGTTCGGCGTCTCGGGCGAGCAATTGCGCGCCCGTCATCCCCGCCTCATCCATTGTGCGATCACGGGATACGGGCAGAGCGGTCCGTATGCGGAGCGGCCCGGCCACGACTTGAACTATGTGGCGCTGTCCGGCCTGTTGTGGGCGGAGGCCAGGACCACTGGCGAGTTGCCGCGCATGTTCATGGCGGACGTGGGCGGTGGCGCGCAGACGGCCGTGATCAGCATGCTGGCGGCCGTCATTGCCCGGGATCGCCACGGCACTGGCGCATCGCTGGACGTGTCGATGCACGACTCGGCCTTGTACTGGATGATGATTCCCGCCGTTCGTGACGTGATTGACGACGGCGCGCACGCCATCGGCGATTTGCCGACGTTCGGCGCGCACGCGTCGTACAACGTCTATGAGACCCGCGACGGACAGCGCCTGGCGCTCGGGGCACTCGAGCGAAAGTTCTGGGTCGCGTTCTGCCAGGCTGTCGATCGTCCGGACCTGGCGGCCAGGCACGATACAGGCGAGACTGACCAGGCCGAGCTGATTCGCGAAACTCAGCGCGTGTTTGCCACCCGCACGCGTCAGGAATGGCTCGATTTCTTTGGCGCGCACGACGTCTGTCTGACGCCCTTGAATACGCCGGCGGAGGCCCTCCGCGATCCGCACGTCCAGGCTCGCGGTATCGTGACCCACCAAGCCGGCGTCCGTGCCGTGCGGCCGCCGTTTCTGGGCCGCGGGGTGCCCTTGGGGCCCGCCCCGGCCCTCGGCGTCAATACTGACGAAATCCTGTCAGTGCTCTAGTAGAATGGCCTATTGGGGTTTGCAAGAAAAACCCCGCAGTAAGCCATGTCCCACAACTGGATAGCCGTCCGAGGGGCGCGCGTACATAACCTGGAGAACGTCGACGTCGACCTGCCGCGCGATCGGCTGGTCGTCATCACAGGCCTTTCAGGCTCCGGCAAGTCGTCGCTGGCCTTCGACACCATCTACGCCGAGGGTCAGCGGCGGTATGTCGAGTCGCTCTCGGCCTATGCCCGGCAGTTCCTCGAGCAGATGGAGAAGCCCGACGTCGATCTGATCGACGGTCTGTCGCCGGCCATCTCGATCGAGCAGAAGACAACGGGATCGAATCCGCGGTCCACCGTCGGGACCGTCACCGAGATTTACGACTACCTGCGGCTGCTGTTTGCCAACGTCGGCGTGCCGCACTGCCCCAATTGTAATCGCGAGATTTCCTCGCAATCGCTCGAGCGCATCATGGACCTGGTGCGAGGCTATCCGCCCGGCGAGCGGATCAACGTCCTGGCGCCCGTCGTCAGAGGCCGCAAGGGAGAGTTCAAGAAAGAGCTCGCCTCGATTCGTGCCCAGGGTTACACCCGCGCGCGCATCGACGGCCAGTTCATCGGTCTCGAGAACGACATCAAGCTCGACCGCCGGAAGAACCATGAGATTGACGTGCTCATCGATCGGCTGTTCGTCAAGAGCGGGGACGAGTATCGGCTGACCAGCGCGATCGATCGAGCCCTGAAGCTCGCCGATGACATCGTCACGATCAATTCGATGACCGGCGGCGATCGATTGTTCTCGCGGCGGATGGCGTGCCCGACCTGCGGCATCAGCATCCCGGAGATGAGCCCGCGCGCCTTTTCGTTCAATTCGCCGCATGGCGCGTGTCCGGCGTGTCAGGGACTTGGCGCGGTGTACGACTTTGATCCGGCACGGATTGTGACGGACGACACGCTGTCATTGGCCGCCGGCGCCATCGGACCGTGGGCCAAGGGCGATCGCAGTTCCATCGACGAGATGCTCGCGGGGTTGCGGCAGGCCTTTGCCATCGATCCGGACGTGGCGTTCGGGAAACTCTCGAAGAAACTCCGGGACATCCTGCTGTACGGCGCGCCCGGCCGGCGGCCGATGCCGGCGTCGGGTAAGTCGCGCGCGGCGCGCGATCCGTTCGGCGCGGATTTCGAAGGTGTGATCCCAAACCTCCGCCGGCGATTTGACGATGGGACGTGGACGGATCAGGAGGCGCTGGAGCCGTACCGCGCGCTGCAGCCGTGTCCTGAGTGCAACGGCGCGCGGCTGCGGCCGGAAAGCCGCGCCGTGCGGGTCAAGGGCCACCATCTGGCCGAGTTTGTCGATGTGCCGGTTGCCGATGCGTTGAAGCTTGTCGAATCCCTCGAACTGACGGAACGAGAACAGACGATTGCCGGGCGCGTCGTACGCGAGATCCGGGATCGTCTGCGATTTCTGCTCGACGTCGGCGTCGGGTATCTCACCGTCGGACGCAGCGCGGCCACGCTGTCTGGTGGTGAAGGGCAGCGAATCCGGCTGGCGACACAGATTGGCTCGCAGTTGACCGGCGTCCTGTATGTGCTCGACGAGCCGTCGATTGGCCTGCACCAGCGTGACAACCGCCGGCTGCTCGCGACGCTGGGGAAGCTTCGCAACCTCGGCAATACGGTTCTGGTTGTCGAGCACGACGAAGAAACGATTCGAACAGCGGATTACCTGGTCGATCTGGGACCGGGCGCGGGCGAGCATGGCGGCCATGTCATGTTCCAGGGATTGCCGCAGCATCTGCTGTCCAATCCCGGTGAGTCGCTCACTGGGCAGTATCTGGCCGGACTGCGCAGCGTCGACATTCCGGCGGAACGTCGTCCGGCGACGAAGGGCCAGCTGATCGTGCGCGGGGCGCGCGCGAACAACCTGCGAAACGTCGATGTGTCGTTCCCGCTGGGGACATTCATTGCCGTGACCGGCGTGAGCGGATCCGGCAAATCCACGCTCGTGAACGAGATCCTGTACCGATCGCTCGCGCGGGTGTTGTATCGCGCGACCGACGAGCCCGGCGCTCACACGGCGATCGAAGGCATCGATCTGGTCGACAAGGTCATTCAGATCGATCAATCGCCCATCGGCCGGACGCCGCGATCGAATCCGGCGACGTACGCCGGGTTGTTCACGTTCATCCGGGAGCTCTTTGCGATGCTGCCCGAGTCGCGCGCGCGCGGGTACAAGGCCGGCCGGTTTTCGTTCAACGTGAAAGGCGGCCGCTGCGAAACGTGCCAGGGTGATGGTGTCATCGCGATCGAAATGCACTTTCTCCCCAACGTGTACGTCACGTGCGAGGAGTGCAAGGGGCGCCGGTACAACCGGGAAACTCTGGAAGTGAGGTATCGCGGCAAGTCGATTGCCGAGATGCTCGACCTCACCGTCGACCAGGCGCTTGAACTGGTGGAGAACTTCCCGCCGATTGCGTTGCGGCTCCGCACCCTTCGGGAAGTCGGACTGGGTTACATCAAGCTGGGTCAGTCGGCCACCACCCTGTCAGGCGGGGAAGCTCAGCGCGTCAAGCTGTCACGCGAACTCGCGCGCCGGGGCACCGGCCGCACGTTGTATATCCTGGATGAGCCGACGACCGGGCTGCACTTCGAGGACGTCAGACGCCTCCTGGAGGTGCTCGGGAAGCTCGTGGACCAGGGGAACACGATTGTCGTCATCGAGCACAACCTTGACGTCGTCAAATGCGCCGACTGGGTGATTGATCTGGGGCCAGAAGGCGGCGCGGGTGGTGGACGAGTGGTCGCGTCGGGGAGGCCGGAGGACGTGGCGGCCGTCAGGAACTCGCCGACCGGCGAGTTCCTGAAGGCGATCTTGTCCAAGAAAGACGAGTCTGACCGCTCCGGGATGGCAGCTTCCTGACGCGTGTGGGCAAACTGACACGGTTGGCACCATCAGACTGTGGCTTGTTTGACACGATTTCGACGGGTTCGGAAGGCACACTTGCGCGCAGTTTATGTGTAAGTGACTTCAAATAAATGAGTTAGCTAGACTCGTGGACCGGTGAGTACAGGTGGCAGCCACCTTGCTATAGCAAGGAGCGGCAGATCGGATGGCTTTGCAACGCACGCTCCGTCGCACCGTCAATTGCGCAGGGATCGGCTTGCATTCCGGCCGGAAGGTCACCATCTCTCTCGTTCCCGCTCCCGCCAATTCCGGCATTCGCTTTCGCCGGATGGATCTGGGGGGCATCGAAATCCCGGCCCTGGCCGCCAACCTCGGCACCCGTCAGCAGCTGCAGACCACGTTGACCGCCGGAGGCGCCACGGTTGAGACCGTCGAGCACTTGCTGTCGGCGTTGCGCGGCCTCGGCATCGACAACGTGACGATCGAGCTGAACCACTCGGAAGTGCCGATCATGGACGGCAGCTCGGCGCCGTGGGTCTATCTGATTCAGGACGCCGGCGTGAAGGTCCTGACGACCCCGCGCAAGACCCTGCAGGTGCTGCGGCAGATTCAGTTCCAGCAGGGCGACAAGCGTATCGCGCTGTATCCGTCGGAAGGCTTCCGGGTCAGCTACACGATCACGTTCGACCATCCGCTCCTGCGCCATCAGCAGAAGACGATGGAAATCGACGAGCAGGTGTTCGTGGACCAGGTGGCGCCGGCGCGCACGTTCGGTTTCCTGAAGGAAGTGGAAATGCTCCGCCAGCGCGGCCTCGCGCTTGGCGGGTCACTGGAGAATGCGGTCGTCCTCGGCGAAACGGGCGTGTTGAATCCGCTGCGGTTCGAGGATGAGTTCGTCCGCCACAAGATTCTCGACGTCATTGGCGACTTGGCGCTGGTCGGTCATGCGATCCAGGGCCACCTGGTCGTGCACCGCGGCGGCCATGCGCTGCATGCGGCGTTCGCCGAAGAGATTCTCCGGCAGTCTGACGCGTGGCAGTTCGTCGAGTCGACCGGCGACGTGGCGCCCAGCCGCGTGCCGGGTCGCGTGCCTGTTCGGCAGGCGATCTAAGTTCCGCTCTCCGATATTACTAGCCGTTCCGTCAGGCCCCGGATTTCGTGTGTCTGCCAGGTTCGCTCGGGCGGCGCCGGAACACATTTGACCCGGCAGGTAGCGAAAAGTTTCGACTCAGTCTGGACCGAGTTGAGTCGCCCCGCAGAAACTCGGTCCAGACCGAGTTGGCGGAGAGGCCTGCCGGACCTATCCTCTGAGCCGCAATCCCGCTGACTGCCCGATGCCGTTTCCGATCTTTGGGCGTGCTAACATCCGCCGCCTCCAGGACCTATGTTCGAGCGACTTCGTCGTCGGTTTTTCAACCGATCGGAGGCAGCTGATCAGGCTGTTGACGAATTCCGAAACGCGTGGAGCGGTCGGCGTGTCCGTACGCTGCAGAAACCCCTGGCGGTGTCAGTTTCAGAGCTGATTGGCCTGCCGGACGCTGAGGCCATTGGTATTTCGCTCGTGCCAACCGGCTTCGAGGATAAGTTGTCTTACCTGGCCGGACCTCATTGTCCGTTGTGTGGGGAGGAAACCGGATCAGATTCGCCGCGCGCGATTGTCGTTCACGTGCGTTTCAGGGGACGTGATTCCCTGTACGTGCCTGCTTGGGGGCACTCTGCGTGTGTTGACGGGTGTCCCGAGACCGACACGGACGCTGGAGTGCCGTGGTCGCCGCAGCAGTGGTCGAAGACGCCCGCCGTAGCCTCCGGGCGGCACGAGAGTTGTGCCAACGTCGCCAACTCGGTCCAGACCGAGTTGAGTCGTTCCGTCGTAACTTCTGCTCCCCCATTTTCTGACGCGTCTCGAACGAAGGGTGCTCTGGGAGTGACGACATGTGGTCTTTGGATGAACTCGCAGACCTTCTCGCGCACGAGGGAGTGGCCGAACTCCGCCGAGTCGAACGCATCCGCGGGAACGAGCCCATCGTCGGCACCGATCTCCTGGATGGCACGGACATTGAACTTTTGCGGCTGGAAATGTCGCGCGGAGACATCTGTTTTCTTTGTCGGGGCGAGACCGACGAACTGGAAATCGCAGACATTCCAGAAGACTGGGACCGGCCAGCCATCCAGGATCGCACAGCGTGCCCTGTTTGCTGTGTGGCAAATTCTGACTGCGAGCGGGCATCCCGACGGATTTCAACTGGAGTTTGGACCGGGTCGCTCAGTGCCGCTCGTTTGCTGGCGGGGCGCGCCGGTGCGGAAGAAGAAGGGTGTACTCTAATACTCGTTAGCCCGACCGAAGTGATGATGAACGTTGACGAGCATGAGTGTTGCCTGGAAGAACGTTCGTGCTGCCGCGACCATCGGCCTGCTGGTCTGGCTCGGGTGTGCCTCGTCCGCGTGCACCTCTCCGACGTCTCCCAATGCGCTCCCGTTCCGGCCGGGTACGTATCTCCTGGAATTCCGGGGAGGTGAGGACGCCTGTCCCGGAATGGCCGCAGCCGGGATTGATGCGGTGTCGACACTCGTCAACGTTCGGTGGGTCGACGGCGCGTGGCACGCTTTCCCTCAATCCAGTGCGGCCGGCGACTTCGTCCTGACGTTCTTACCCGGACCGGTGGGAGCGGGTGGGCCTGGCGGCGGCCCAGGTGTGACAGCGACGCCAACTGGAATGGTGATCACCACCGTGGCGTTCTTCGGTTCGGTGGCAGACAGTCGCATCGTGTTCGGGGCGGTCGCGACGTTGTCAGGCGGCCTCTCGTTCGACGGCCGAATCGGTAGTGGCGTCATTTCGGGCGCCGTGACGTTTGGCAACAGTGCCGGTGTTTCCGTGAGTTGCCACTCCAGTGCTGGAGCGATGCCGTGGATGATCAGCTGGCAGAGTAATTAATGTGACGCCGATGTCGCGCATCCGCCGCGGTCGCGCGCGCTACTCGTCCTTGCCCTGATCAGCCTCACTCACCCGATCCGCCCGCCGCAGCACCGCCGATAGCTGTTCGTTCTCGTACCGATTGAAACTCATGAACAGACTTTCCTTGAGGTACGCGCGCAGCTCGTCCGGCGACATCTGACTGACCAGATGCACGAACTCCCGATCGACGTCCTCGAAGCCGTACTCGAGCGCCTGCCGTCGCAGCAAGTCGCGCGAGACCGTCTCGAGGACCGCGAGAACGTCGCCGTCGAGCTCGAGCCGCGTGCCCGCCGTAGTGGTAATCGTCCGCATGGCTATGCTCCAAAACTGGCGAGGGCCGATGCCTCGTCGGGATGGACCTCGAGAAAGTTCTGAGCGCCGGTCATCGTCAGCATCGTCTCCACGCGCTTCTGGACGCCGGACAGCTTGAACGTGCCCCCCGCGGCGTCAGCCTGCCTGTAGAGGTCCATCAGGCAGCCGATCGTCGCGCTGTCGACGTACGCGACCGGACTCAAGTCCACGAGGATCCGCGTGTCGCCGGCCGCGATCAGATTGGCGGCGGTTGTCGCGAAATCCGCGAGGATGGGGTAGGTGAGGCGCGTTTCCTGCACGCGCAGCACCGCCACGTTGCCGATGTGCGAAGTCGTGACGTTCATTCGGTCCCTCCGGACGACGCCGGCCGTCCGGCCGGTCCTTTAGATTGAAGACGACGCATCTGACGGGCGAGTTCAAGCCGCCCGCGGTTGATTCGAGACTTCACGGTGCCTTCCGGCAAGTGCAGTTTGTCGGCGATTTCCTGATACGAAAACTCCTGCAGGTCGCGCAGGACGACCGCCTCGCGCAACGTGGGCGGCAGCTCGGCGAGCGCCACGCGGATCCGCTGCCGCAGGTCGAGTTGCTCGAGCTCGCCGTACGGACTGCGCTCCCGCGACGGCGGCGCGAGCTGCGACGCGTCCACATCCCGCGCCATCGTCTCGCGCTCTTTGCGGACACTGCGATAGTGGTCGATGCAGAGGTTGCGGCTGATGCTGATCAGCCACGTCTGAAAATTGGCGCGCCGATCGAACGTGTGCAACGCCTTGAAGATCTTGAGGAAAATGTCCTGCGTCAGATCCTCGGCCTCGTCGTGCCGGCCGACGAACTTGTAGGCCAGATTGAACACCTTCCGCCAGTGCTGCCGGACGATCTGGTCCCACGCCTGCTGATCGCCGGCCAGACACTGCTCGATCAGAGTGTCCGTGGCGGTGGGAACGGGGGCGTTCAGGTCACTGGACATGCGGCGAAATCGGAAGCCGCATCATAGCAAAAGACCTCGGGAGTCGATTTCCCTGAAAACGGAAACTGGGGCTCCCTGCCGTGCTCGGGAAACGCGAGTTTCCGTTTTGAGGGAAATCGACTCCCGAGGTCCTAAAAAATCGCTCCTCCAACTGTCCGCAGCAGCTGTTCCAGCGGCATGATCGTGAGGAACAGCGGCGCCATCGGCGCGAGCGTGGCGATCGACAGCTGAAGCAGCATGTCCCTCGTCACGGGCGCGAATTTCATTTCCTTGACGGTGTCAAAGCTGTTGCCCAGATCGGCCAGTGACTGGATGTCCGCGCTCCCGATGAACGCCTCGCCGGCGTCAGCGCCGCCCTCCAGCCATTTGGTCTGGAACTCCTTCACATAGCGCTGCGCCAGCGTGCCGTACCGCCTGAGGCCGGTGCGTTTGGTCTGCGCCAGCTGCGTGCCAAAGACGAGCAGCGGACCAACGACGAGAATCAGCAGGAAGGCGACGACGCTGAAGATCTCGAACTTGAAATCCACCAGCTTGGCGCCCACGAAAAAAATGCGATTCGCAATTTGCCCGGCCATCAACGTGCCGTGCGCGGCCGCGAGCGTGGCAAACGCGTAGGCCGTATTGGCCAGAAAGCCCAGGCCGCCAACCCGATCCGGGTGCATCGGCATCAGGTTCAATTGAATGCGCGACACCTGCCACAGAAAGCGCATCCAGATGATCAGGCGGAAATACCAGCGGAACATCAGAAACTGAAACGCAGGCAGGCTCACGTAACTGAACCACTGGCCAGCCCACGACAGGGATGATCCGGTCCCGGACGGCGTCACGTACCAGCTGGCGGCGTTGAGTGCGGTGTAGTGACGCCACGCGCTTCCGGCGGCATAGACGAAGACGATCAGAAGGATTTCCGCGAGCACGGAGTTTCGTAATCGCATCGCGGATCGGTAGGCCGCTTCGAAACGGGCCATCGACGCTTCCGGGATCAGCTCCCGCTCCAGGAAGGCCGAGAGGATGTGCCGCAGGCGGGTATGGACGATGTACTCCGCGAGGACGAGCAGCGGCAGCGCCAGCAGAAATCTGGTGTGGACCTCCACGTCGAACAGAAACGGCACGGTCAGGCCGCCGCCCAGCCATTGACGCTGGAGTCCCGTCAGCACGACCAGCGGCAGCCAGCAGATCGCGACGATGGCGATGACCCGCCGACGGACCAGCGTCAGCGCGTCATCGGACAGCCGCGCGCGACGGAACAGCTGGTACAGCGGACCGCCGAGTACCAGCGAGAAATCCTGTTCAGGTTGTGCGGCCACGTGTGTCAGTAGACCTCGCGGACGAACCTGCGCTTGGCCAGCGACTTCTGATCGTCGTACTCGTGCTTGCGCGACCGCTCCGGCAGCTCGACCTTCGGGCGCTTGACCTTCTTGTGCGGAATCGCGTCCAGAATGTGCTGAATCACGTTGAGGCGCGCGCGCTTCTTGTCGTCGGACCGCACCACGTACCACGGGGCATGTTTGGTGTCGGTGGCCTTGAGCATCGCATCGCGAGCGATTGAGTACTCATACCACTTGGCGCGCGACGGCAGATCCATGTTGCTCAGCTTCCACTGGCGCAGCGGATCGTCCATGCGGGCGAGGAAGCGCCGTTCCTGTTCCTTGTTGCCGACTTCGAGCCAGAGCTTGATCAGAATGATGCCGTTGTCCGTCAGTTGTTTTTCGAAGCCGGGTGTCACTTTCAAGAACCGCTCGTACTGATCGTCGGTGCAGAATCCCATCACGCGTTCGACACCCGCGCGGTTGTACCAGCTTCGATCGAAAATGACGATTTCACCGGCGGCGGGGAAGTGCTGCATGTACCGCTGCAGATACAGCTGCGACTTCTCACGGTCTGACGGGGCCGGCAGCGCGACGACGCGGAACACGCGCGGACTGGTCCGGGCGGTGATGGCCTTGATCGTTCCGCCCTTGCCCGCGGCATCGCGCCCTTCGAACACGATAATGGCGCGGACACCTTTTTCCTTGACCCACTCCTGCAGCATGCAGAGCTTGCCCTGCAGGCGCGTCAGCTCCTTCTCGTACTTCTTTGACTTGAGCTTCTTTTCTTCAGACGCCATCTGACTGGACTCCTATCAGGGCCTGGGCTGCCAGCCGCCGCCGAGGGCACGGTACAGCTCCGCGCGTGCGCGAAGCTCCGCACCGACTGTTTGGGCCAGTAACAGCTGTTGTTCGAACAGCTGCTGGTCGGCGCTCAGAATCTCGATGTAGCTCGCGAGGCCGGAGTCGTACCGGACGCGCGCGAGGTCGGATGCGTCCTGCAAAGCGGCGACGCCCAGCTGCCGGTGGCCGCGCTGCTCGGCGAGCTTCTGGATGGTGACGAGCGAATCGGAGACCTCTCGATAGCTGTTCAGCGCGGCCTTCTGATATTCGGCAAGCGCGGCGTCGAATCGGGCTTTGGCCGCGGCGTAATTGTTCTTGATGCGGCCGGCCTGGAAGATCGGTTGAACGAGTCCGGGCGCCAGCGACCAGAGCGCACCGGTTCCGCCCAGGAACGACGTGACGTCTCCGCTGACGCCCCCAAAGAATCCCGTCAGGCTGATCGTGGGATAGAACAACGCCTTCGCGGCGCCGATGTCCGCATTGGCGGCCACCAGCAGCTGCTCGGCCTGCACCACATCGGGCCGGCGCTCGAGGAGCGACACCGGCAGACCCGGCGGAATCGCCGGCGGCAGTTGCTGATCGGTGCTCGTCAGCGCCTGTCGAGCGACGGGACCGGGCGCGCGTCCCAGCAGCATGGACACGGCGTTTTCCACGCGGCCGATCTGGCGCTCGATTTCAGGGATCGCCGTCGCGGTCTGCTCGCGCAGCGCGACGATCCGGTCCAGTTCCAGGCGATTGGAGACGCCGCCCTGCACGCGGTTGCGGAAATATGTGACGGTCTCGTCGTTGATTCGAAGCGTCTCCCGCGCGATCTGCATCTGCAGATCGAGTTCGCGCAACAGGAAGTAGTTGGACGCGACATCGCCGACCAGTGTCACCAGCACGCCACGGCGCGCCTGCTCGGTGGCCAGCGCGAGGGCATTGGCGGCTTCCTGCCCGCGACGAAGGCGTCCCCACAGATCGATTTCCCACGACAGATGAAATCCGTAGGACCCGCTCTGATGCGTCCCGTCAGTGGGATCGGTCGTGGTCGAGGCCCCGCGCACGCCGTAGGTGGCGGATCCGTCGACTTGAGGATAGAGGTAGGACGTCGCGATGCCGGCACGCGCGCGGGCTTCCTGGACGTGCGCCATCGCCACGCGCAGGTCGAGATTGTTCGCGATCGCATCCGTGATCAGCGCCTGCAGCGTCGGATCGTCGAACACCTGGAACCACGGCATGTCCGCCATCGACTGCGCCTGCGCATTCGCTTCGGCGAACCGGTAGGTTTCCGGCGCCGGCAGCTTCGGCTTCTCGTAGTTCGGGCCGACGGTACAGCCGGTCAGCGCGGCAGAAATGGCCGCGACAGCAAGGAGATTGAGGGGGCGCCGCGACACGTCAGTGCCCTCCCTGCCCGTGTTCGGTGGCCAAATCCGGCGGCGGTGCCGCCGCGGCTGATGGCGCGCCCTGCCTGCCGCCACTGAGCTTCTGCACCATGACGAACAACATCGGCACGAGCAGGACGCCGAGGAATGTCGCGACGAGCATTCCGGAGAACACGGTCATGCCCATGACCTTGCGTGCTTCGGCACCCGCGCCCGTCGCGGTGAGCAGGGGCACCACGCCGAGAATGAACGCGAACGCGGTCATGAGAATGGGACGGAACCGGAGCTTGGCCGCGTTCAGGGTGGCCTCCATCAGCGGTTTGCCCTGATCGAATTCCATCTTCGCGAACTCGACGATCAGGATGGCGTTCTTCGCGGCCAGGCCGATCAGCATGATCAGGCCGATCTGCGCGAAGACGTTATTGACGTAGCTCGGGCCCAGGAACTGCCGCGCCAGGTACAAACCGAGGTACGCGCCGAAGGCGGCGAACGGTGTGCCAAGGAGCACGCTGAAGGGCAGACCCCAATTCTCGTACTGCGCTGCCAGAATCAGGAAGACGAGGAACACCGCGAGCATGAACACCACCGCCACGCCCGGCGCCTTGCGTTCCTGATAGGACATGTCCGCCCAATCGAAGCCCATGTCTGGAGGCAAGACCTGACGGGCCGTCTCTTCGAGCGCGTCGAGCGCCTGCGTGGACGAGAACCCCTCAGCGGGCACGCCCGTCAGCTCCGCCGCGCGGAACAGGTTGAACCGGTTGGTGAATTCCGGTCCGGAACCCGGTTTGGTCGTGACCAGCGTATCGAGCGGCACCATACCGCCGGTCTTGTTCTTCACAAAAAACAAGCCGAGCTGCTTCGGGTCCTGGCGGAACTCCGACTCGGCCTGGACGTAGACCTTGTACACGCGGCCAAACCGGTTGAAATCGTTGACGTAAGAGCTGCCGAGCAGCGCGCCCAACGTGGTATTGACGTCGCTCAACTCGACGCCGGACTTCAGGACCTTGCTGCGGTCGATATCCGCATAAATCTGCGGAACCGCCGCGCGATAGAGGGTGCCGATCCGGCCGATCTCCGGCCGCTTGCGCGCGGCTTCCATGAACTTCTGTGCGTTCTGCGCCAGATACTCCGGCGACCCGCCGCTGCGATCCTGCAGCTGCATGGTGAAACCGGCGCCGGTGCCAAGGCCGGGAATCGATGGCGGGCCGAATGCAATGACACCGGCCTCCGGAATCTGTTCCCTGAAGGCCTTGTTCAGCGCGGCGATGATGCCGTTGGCGTGCGACTCCGCCGTGTGGCGATCATGCCAGGGCTTCAGCTGCACGAAGAAGAAGCCCATGTTCGACGAGTACGCGGACGTGAGCAACGAGTAGCCGCTGATCGTGTTGAAACCCTCGATCCCCTCGTTCTTCGACAGCACCGCTTCGGCCTTCTTCATGACCGCATCGGTCCGCTCGAGCGACGCCGCGTCCGGCAGCTGCGCGTTGACCATGAGGTAGCCCTGGTCTTCTTCAGGCACGAACCCGCCGGGAATGTTCTTCACCAGGACGACGATCACGTACACGAGGATTCCGATGAACGCGAGGCTCCGGATCATCTTCCGCGCCAGGATGCCGGCCAGACTGACGTACGCATCCGTGGTGCGGCCGAACACCTTGTTGAATCCGTTGTAAAACGGCGTCAGAAAGCTCTTCTTGCCCGACGCCGGCTTCAGCAGCATCGCCGACAGCGCCGGACTGAGCGTCAATGCGTTCACCACGGACAGCAGCACGGACAGCGCGATCGTGATCGCGAACTGCTGGTACAGCTGGCCCGTAATCCCGCCCATGAACCCGACGGGCACGAACACGGCGCTGAGGACGAGGCCGATCGCGATGACGGGACCCGACACTTCCTCCATCGCCTTGACCGTGGCTTCCTTGGGCGTCATGCCGTGTTCGATGTGGTGCATCACGGCCTCAACGACGACGATCGCATCGTCAACGACGATGCCGATGGCCAGGACGAGGCCGAGCAGCGAGAGCACGTTGATCGAGAAGCCGAGCATCGGAAAGAAGATGAACGCGCCGATGAGCGAGACCGGCACGGTCATCAGCGGGATCAAGGTCGCGCGCCAGTTCTGCAGGAACACGAACACCACGATGATCACGAGGACGACGGCTTCGAGCAGCGTGTGGACGATTTCGCTGATGCCTTCGGAGACCGGCAGCGTCGTGTCGAGCGAGACCTTGTACTCCATGTCGCGCGGGAACCGCTTCGACAGGTCGTCCATGGTCTTCTTGATCTGATCGGCCACATTCAACGCGTTGGTGCCGGGAATCTGGAACACGGCGATGACGGCGGCGGGCTTGCCGTCGTGACGGCCGACGGCGTTGTAGAGCATCGTGCCGAGCTCGATCCGGGCCACGTCCTTCAGGCGGACCTCGGAGCCGTTCGGGTTGGTGCGCAGGATGATGTTGCCGAACTCCTCCTGATTCAGGAGCCGGCCCTGCGTGCGGACCGTGTAGGTGAATTCCGTGCCTTTGGCGGCCGGTGGCCCGCCGATCTGGCCGGCCGGGCTCAGCTGGTTCTGCTGCGAAATCGCCGCCGCGATTTCCGGGATCGTGACGCCCAACCGGCCGATGACGTCGGGCCGCAGCCAGACGCGCATGGCGTAGTCGCTGCCGCCGAACAGGTTGATCTGACCGACGCCGGGGATGCGCGCGATGGCGTCGTTGACGTTGATTGTCGTGTAGTTGGAGAGGAAGTTGTTGTCGTACGTGCCCTTCGGCGACTTGATCGACAGGACGAGCAGCGGAAACGCCAGCGCCTTCTTGACCGTGACGCCATAGTTCTTCACCGACTGCGGCATCTGGGGCATGGCCTGTGACACGCGGTTCTGCGTGAGCACGTTGTCCATGTCCAGGTTCGATCCCACTTCGAACGAGACCTTGAGCGTCAAGGTGCCGTCGTTCGCGTTGGTCGACTTCATGTAGATGCCTTTTTCCACGCCGTTGATCTGCTGCTCGAGCGGCGTGGCCACCGAGGCCTCCACGTCGGTGGCGCTGGCGCCGATGAAGGTCGTCGTAACCTGCACCATCGGCGGGACGATCTCGGGGTACTGCGCAATCGGCAGGCCCTGCATCGCCACCACGCCGACCATCACGGTGATGATCGACAGGACGATGGCGACGATGGGCCGGTTGACGAAAAATCGAGCCATGCCTACTTCGCCTCTTCGCCGGCGGGCGCGGGCTTGGCGACGACCGTCATGCCGTCCTGAATGCGCTGGAGGCCTTCGACCACGACGCGATCGCCCATCTTGACGCCGTCCTCAATCAGCCAGAGCGAGCCGACTTTCTGGCCGACCTTGACGGTGTGGAACGTCACCTTGCCGCCGCCATCGACGACCGCCACGCTGTAGATGCCCTGGAGCTCCTGCACGGCTCGCTGTGGAATGAGCAAGGCGCCCGTTTTGGTTTCGAGCATGAGCCTCACGCGGCCGTACTGGCCTGGCCGCAGGAGCAGATTGGGATTTGGATACTCCAGCTGGACCCCCAGGGTCCCTGTCGTCGGATCGACCGCGCGATCGACAAGATTCACTTTGCCCAGGTGGGCGTAGGTACTGCCGTCGGCGAGTGTGAGTTCAATGCCGCTATTGGTCCGGGCCGCATCGGGGCCCGAGGGCTGGCGCTTGGAATACCGCAGGTAGTCGGCTTCGGTGACGGCCACGCGGACGAAGATTGGATTGATCTGCGAGATGGTCGTGAGCAACGTGCTCTCGCCGCGGCCGACCAGGTTTCCGGGTTTGACCAGCGTGTTCCCGATCAAGCCATCGAGCGGCGCCAGAATGCGCGTGTAACCGAGGTCCAGCGTCGCCTTGTCGACCGCCGCCTTGCCGGCCTCGACTTGAGCGGTCTCCGCGTCGCGTGCGGCTTTGGCGTTGTCCAATTCCTGCTGGCTGACGGCCTGCTTGGCGACGAGCGGCGTGTACCGGTTGACGTCGTTCTGGGCTTTGGCGAGTCTCGCCTGTGATGTCGCGAGCTGCGCTTTGGATTCAGCCAGGAGGGCTTCGAGCGGCTTGCGATCGATCTCATAGAGCAATTGGCCCTTGCGAATCGTCGTGCCTTCCTGGAAGTTCACCGACAGGAGGTAGCCTTCGACGCGCGCCCGGATTTCCACGTCCTGAGAGCCCAGGGCCTGTCCAGCGAGGTCCAGGTACACCGGCACGTCTTTCTGGGCGACGTCGGTGACGTACACCTCGGTCGGTGCCGCCGGCGGCGGCGCAGGTTTCTCGCACGCCGCGCCCAGTCCGGCCGTCACGATTAAGGCCGCGAGCGCGGTCGTTGCTGAATCGGTTCGCATGTTCAGGCCCTCTTCTCCGAAGAGGGGTCACGAAGCAAGAAACGAGCCGTCAGCGTCCTTAGCGAGAATGGCGAAACAGTTGCGTTGCGGCGACAGGCTGTGAGGGCGCCTGCGGCTCTCAAGAATCCGCGCTCCGGGCGCGCTCCGCAAAAGTCATCCATTGTGGCGACGAAATCGCATGACCGATCCGCAGGCGTCCGGCTGGTACACGCCTTGCTCAACTGACCCGTCCGTGCAGCCTCCGTCTGCGTCCGCACCCGGGCAGCCAAGTCCGCCAACCTCGGCGCGCGTGCTCGATCCGGTCGATCGGACGTCAGAGATTCTCTTCGGCGTGATCATGGTGCTGACCTTTACCGGTTCGATTCGCGTGGCCGACGCGGGACGAGAGGATCTGCGGACGGTATTGGTCGGTGCGTTGGGCTGTAATCTGGCCTGGGGCGTGGTCGACGCCGCCATGTACCTCATGTCGACGTACATCGCCCGGGCCCGGCTGCACTTCACATTGAACCGGATTCGCGGAACGCGCGAATCAGTGGCCGCGCACGCCGCCATCGCCGACCTGCTTCCGTCACCGATCGCCGCGTCGCTGACACCGGCGGATGTGGAACTCCTGCGGGCGCGATTGAATCAGGCGCAGACGGCTGAATCGGCGTGGCTCACGCGAGCGGATCTGCTCGGCGCCGGCGGCGTCTTCCTGCTGGTCTTCACCTCCACGTTTCCCGTAGTCGTTCCCCTTATCGTCGTGCGTGAACCTCAGCTCGCGCTCACGCTCTCGAATGCCGTCGCCGTGTTGATGCTGTATGTCCTCGGGCATTCGCTGGGCCGTTACGCCGGTCGATCGGGCTGGCGCATTGGCCTCGGTCTGGTCCTCGTGGGCTTGTTCCTCGTGGGCTTGACGATGGCACTGGGAGGATAAGTGCTGGTCACCGCGCGTTCGTGGCTCGCGTCATATCAAAGAGCATGGATTCGTCGGGACATTGCGGCGGGAATCACTCTGGCGGCGTATCTGTTGCCGTCCGGCCTGGGCGATGCGTCGCTCGCCGGCCTTCCGCCTGAGGCCGGTCTCTATGCCTGCTTGTTTGGCGGGCTCGTCTTCTGGCTCTTCTGCAGCTCGCGGCAAACGGCGATCACGGTCACGTCGGCGATCTCCTTGCTCGTCGGCGCAACGCTCGGCGGCATCGCGGCCGGCGATCCGGTTCGGCATGCTGCGCTCGCGTCATGTACCGCGTTACTGGTCGCGGGAATTGCCCTTGTCGCCTATGCCGTCCGCGCGGGAACGATCGTCAACTTCTTTTCTGAGACCGTGCTGGTGGGCTTCAAGTGCGGCGTCGCGCTGTTTCTGGCGAGTACGCAGCTGCCCAAGCTGTTCGGTTTTGTCGGCGGCCACGGTGGCGATTTCTGGTCGCGCATGGGGCACTTTTTCCACGGCCTCGGCGAAACGAATCCCGCATCCTTGATCCTGGGTCTGATGGCAATCGGCCTGCTGCTCCTGGGCAAGACGGTCTTGAAGGGCCGTCCCGTTGCGCTATTTGTGGTCATCGGCGGCATCGTCGCCGCACGCCTGATGCACCTGGATCAGCACGGTATTGCGCTGCTCGGCGATGTCCCGCAGGGCCTGCCCACGCCGGGTCTGCCGGCGGTGACGTGGGCGGACGTCCATGAAGTGTTCCCGCTCGCGATGGCGTGCTTCATGCTCGCCGCCGTCGAAACGACGGCGATCGGCCGCATGTTCGCAGCCAGGCACAACTACCGTCTCGATGCCACACAGGAGTTTTTGGCGCTCGGCGGCGCGAACCTCATGGCCGGGCTTGGCCGCGGATTCCCCGTGAGTGGCGGCATGTCGCAGTCACTCGTCAACGAAACAGGCGGCGCGCGGACGCCGCTCTCCGGACTGATCGCCGCCATCGTCACGCTGATTGTGGTCGTGTTTTTTACGGGATTGTTGCGGACGCTGCCGCAGCCGGTTCTGGCGGCGGTCGTATTGATGGCTGTGACGGGGTTGATCCAGATCAGCGCCTTGCGCCAGATCTGGCGATTCAGCCGATCGGAATTTGCCGTCGCGATGGCGGCGCTCATGGGCGTGCTCGCGGCCGGATTGCTTCAGGGCGTGCTCATCGGCGTGGTTATTTCGATTCTGCTTCTCATCCGGCGGGCAGCAAGGCCGCGGATCGCGGAAGTGGCGCGCGTGCCGGGGACGTCATACTTTGCGGATCGCGCGCGGCATCCGGAGAATCCGCGGGAGCCGGGCGTGATCGTCGTTCGACCGGAAGGTTCCATTCTCTATTTCAATGTCGACCACGTGCGCGATTCGTTGCTCGCGATCATCGGCGCGCAACCGGGCCCGCCGCGCCTGGTCATTCTGTTCATGGGCAATGTTCCGCATGTGGACTTTGCCGGCGCCGAACTCCTGGTGCATCTGCGACGGGATTTCAAGGCCCAAGACATCGACTTTGGCCTCGCCGAGACTCACGGAGAGGTGCTGGCGGCCCTGGACCGTCTGGACAGCCAGCATCCGATGGGCCTGGCCGGAGCCAACCAAACCGTGGACGATGTCCTCGCCCGCTGGAAGAGAGCGGACGTAACCACCGGTCGAGACCACTGACAGGCGACCGTGATCGTGGCTAGCGTTTCGGGAGTCCTGGCGACCGCCGGTGCCGCCGATAGGTCCTGCTGATTCATTTGCCATCGCCACGATGGGCCGCGATCTCAGCGCGGGTTCCTCCCCAGCCTCTCGCCCCGGCCTCAAGTGCTGAATGCAGTTTCACTCACCCGTGCCGTGGCATCGAAAGTGCACAACCGGACAGCGCCTACGCCTTTGAAGGAGCATGTATGAGTGATGACATCCGAAAGCCTTCTGATCTGATCCCGGGTACCGAAGTGGATGTCACCAACATCCCGGACGGCTGGGACCGGCGCGCGTTCATGATGCGAAGCGCGATGATTGGCGCAGTAGCCGTCCTGGCCGGCTGCGCGCCGCCCACTCCAGAAGAAACAAAGGCGCAGGCCACGTCGGCGCCACCTGCTCCCGCGCCTCCCGCCCTGGCTGCCGACCTCGAGGTCGTCAAGAAAGCCAAGAGCCCGGTGATGACGACGCTCGAGGAGTTCTACAAGGTGGGTCCGGGGCCGTCCAGCTCCCACACCATCGGTCCGATGCGAATCACGTACGACTTCTATCAGCGCGCCACCAAACTGCCGGCCGATCAGCTCGCGAAAGCCACAGCGCTCAAGGTGCACCTGTACGGCAGTCTGAGCGCCACGGGTGTGGGCCACGGCACCGAGCGAGCCGCACTCGCGGGCATCATCGGCAAAGAGCCCGCCACCATCGACCCGGCATTCCTTGACGAATTGAAGGAAAAGCCGGATCAGACCTTTCCGGTGAAGCTTGGCCCCGCGACCTTCAACGCGTCGCTCAAGGACATCATCTACGACGCGCCCAAGGGCGACTTCCCGCATCCCAACACGATGACGTGCAAGTTGATGGCGGGCGACAGCGTCCTGCTCGAGCAGGAGTACTACTCGGTCGGCGGCGGCTTCATCGAATGGAAGGGCTACCAGCCGCCGAAGAAGGGCGCGCCGAAATACCCGTACTCGACGATGGCGGAGTTGCAGAAACACGCGGTCGCCAACAAGCTGTCGATCGCGCAACTGGCGATGGCGAACGAAGTCGCCGTGTCAGGCAAGACGGAAGCGGAGATCAGCGCGTTCCTCGACAAGATCACCACCGCGATGGTCAACATCGTGAAGTCTGGTCTCGCGGCGCCAACCGCGACGTTGCCCGGTCCGATCAAGTTGAAGACCAAGGCCGGCGAAGTCTACAAGCGCTCGCAGGACGATGCGTACGCCGGTCAAAAGGGCGTTGGCGTGGTCTCGGCGTACGCGCTGGCGGGTTCGGAAGAAAACGCGCGGGGCCATCTCGTCGTGACCGCGCCGACGGGCGGATCGGCCGGCGTGCTTCCCGCGATCGTTTACGTGCTCGGTGAAGGCGGGCGCAAGATGCCGCAAGCGAAGATTCGTGACGGCATGCTCGCCGCCGCGGTCATCGGCTATCTCTGCAAGCACAATGCGACCCTGGCGGGCGCCGAGGGCGGATGTCAGGCCGAGATCGGCGTGGCCTCGGCGATGGCCGGCGCCTTGATCGCGCAGGCGCATGACATGGATCACCAGGTCGTCGCCAACGCCGCTGAGTCGGCGCTGGAACATCATCTGGGGATGACGTGCGACCCGGTCGCGGGCTTCGTGCAGGTGCCGTGCATCGAACGCTGCGCCTACGGCGCGGTGAAGGCCTGGACGGGCTTCATGATCGCCAGCAACGAAGTCCCGGCCAACCGGCGCGTGGATTTCGACACAACCGTGGCCGCCATGGCGCTCACGGCGAAGGAAATGAATTCCAAGTACAAGGAAACCTCGGAAGGCGGGCTGGCCGTCTCCGTCGTGCTCTGCTAGTTACCGACTACGGCAGGCAACCATCGGGCTTACGCTCGATGGTTGCCGCTAGCCCCCCAGTAAGGCCTCCCGAGGTTCTATGAGCAGCCCCACGATGACGCATTCCGGAACCGGAAAGTACGAACGCCTGCTCGAGCGCTGCCATGGCCTGGCGCCGATTCCGACGGCCGTCGCGTACCCGTGCGATGAGTCGTCGCTGTCCGGCGCGATCGACGCCGCCAGATTGGGACTCATCGTCCCGATCCTGGTCGGGCCGGCCGCGACGATTGCCGACGTGGCGCTGTCGAAGGGTATCGATATCCACGGCGCACAGGTCATCGACGTTCCAAGCAGCCGCGGCGCCGCCGCGAGGGCCGTAGAACTCGTGCGCCAGGGCCAGGCCGAGCTTCTGATGAAGGGCAGCCTGCACTCCGACGAAGTTCTGGGCGCGGTCATTGCCAAGGAAACAGGACTGCGCACGGGCCGGCGGTTGAGCCATGCCTTTCTGATGGACGTGCCGACGTATCACAAGGTCCTGATCGTCACCGACGCGGCGATCAACATCGCGCCGACGCTCGAGGACAAAGTTGACATCTGTCAGAACGCGATCGATCTGGCCCGGACGTTTGGCGTCGAGAAGCCGAAGATCGCGATCCTCGCGGCCGTCGAGACGGTGAACTCCAAGATGCCCGCAACGCTCGACGCGGCCGCACTCTGCAAGATGGCCGATCGTGGGCAAATCAAAGGCGGCCTGCTGGACGGCCCGCTGGCATTCGACAACGCGATTAGCCGCGATGCCGCGAAGACGAAGGGCATTACCTCGGACGTGGCCGGCGACCCCGACATCCTGCTTGCGCCCGATCTCGAGGCCGGCAACATGATGGCCAAGATGCTGAGCTTCCTGGCCAACGCGGACAGCGCCGGCCTGGTGCTCGGCGCACGCGTGCCCGTGATTCTCACCAGCCGCGCGGATAGCGTGCGATCGCGCATTGCGAGTTGCGCGGTGGCCGTTCTGGCGGCGCACGCTCGCCGGCAACCCGCGCGTTAGGGGGAGACGCTGTTGGTCCGGGGGTCCAACGTCCAAGAGTCCAAAGGGCCGGTCCTCAAGGTCCACGGGTCCGGTCCAAATGTCCGGTTCATGGCTGCTCGCGAGCGAACGCGTAAGGGGGGTGCGGCGGGGACGGAGTCCCCCCGCGTTAAGTAATTGAACGCAGACTATGCTCTGGTCTTCAACGCTGGTTCCTCCAGCCTCAAGTTCTGCGTGTACAGCCGGCCGGATGACGCGGCCTGGGGTCTCGAGGCGCGCGGTCAGATCGACGGCATCGGCACATCGCCCCGACTGAGCGCCAGGAGCGGCGCGGGCGCGTCGCTCGCGGATGACGCGCTCGATTCTTCGGTGCGTGACGGCCGCGCGGCGCTCAGCGTCCTGGCCGACTGGCTCCGCACGCGTTACGCCGGTTCGCGCGTCCTCGGCGTCGGCCACCGCGTCGTGCATGGCGGCGCCAAGTACGCCGGTCCTTGCATCGTTACGCCACAGGTGTTGAAGGACCTGCGGCAGCTTGTGACGCTGGCGCCGTTGCACCAACCCTACAACCTCGGCGCCATTGAAGCGGTGTGGGAACAGCTGCCCGGCGTTCCGCAGGTCGCCTGCTTCGACACGAGCTTCCACCGCGGCCAATCGCCGGTTGCTGAGCTCATTCCCTTGCCCAAAGACATTCGTGACGCGGGCGTCCAGCGCTACGGATTTCACGGCCTCTCCTACGAATACATCGCGTCCGTGCTGCCCGAGATCGCACCCGACGCCGCGAACGGGCGTGTGATCGTCGCGCATCTCGGGAGCGGCGCGAGCTTATGCGCGATGAAGGATCGCCGGAGCGTGGATAGTTCGCTGGGCTTTACGGCGCTCGACGGGCTCTGCATGGGCACGCGCCCCGGCTCGATGGACCCCGGCGTGGTGCTGCATCTCTTTCAAACGCTGGGCCGATCGGTAAAGGACGTCGAGACCCTGCTGTACAAGAAGTCGGGCCTCCTTGGAATCTCGGGCATCAGCAACGACATGCGCGATTTGCTCAGCCACTCGAGTCCAGACGCCCAGTTGGCGGTGGACTACTTCGTCTATCAGGTAGCCAAGCACATGGGTGCGCTGGCCGCGGTGCTGGGCGGCCTGGACGCCATTGTCTTCACTGCCGGAATCGGCGAGCGGTCGGTCGAAATCCGCCGGCGCATCTGCGAGGCGTCTTCGTGGCTCGGCGTCACGCTCGATCCGGCTGCCAATGAGCGACACGGCCCCAGGATTTCCACGGCAGGCAGTCGCGTGTCGGCGTGGGTGGTACCGACAAACGAAGAACTCATGATTGCGCGGCACACAGGCGCGCTGCTCGGACTTTCTGGCCGTCGTTCGTGACGGACGACGCAAGGAGACTGACATGGCCACGACCGTAACCACTGACACCAAGGACGCGGCCCAGTCGGCCTGGGAAGGATTTCGCGGGGCGTTGTGGCAGCGCGAAATCAACGTCCGCGCGTTCATCCAGCTCAACTACACGCCCTACGACGGGGATGAGTCGTTCCTGAAGCCGGCCACGGCGCGGACGAAGGCGATTTGGACCAAGCTCACCGAGCTATTCAAGGAAGAGCTGAAGAAAGGCGTCCTGGACATCTCGCAGATCCCCAGCTCGATCACGGCGCATGCGCCGGGGTACATCGATCGCGAGAACGAAGTCATTGTCGGCCTGCAGACAGAGGCGCCACTGAAGCGCGCGATCATGCCGAATGGCGGTCTTCGGATGGTATTGGGCGCTTTCGAGGCCTACGGCTACAAGCCCGAGCCGCACATCGTGGAAGCCTTCACCAAGTACCGCAAGACGCACAACGAAGGCGTATTCGACGCGTACACCGCCGACATCCGTGCGTGCCGGAGTTCGCACGTCCTCACAGGCCTGCCTGACGCGTACGGCCGCGGCCGAATCATCGGCGACTACCGCCGCGTCGCGCTCTACGGGGTCGATCGCTTGATCCAGCGGAAAAAGCAGGAGAAGCTGGCGCTCGATCCGGAGCCGTCCACGGAAGACATCATCCGTGACCGGGAAGAATTGTCCGAGCAGACGCGGGCGCTCGAGGAACTCAAGCGGATGGCCGCGAGCTATGGGTTCGATATTTCGGGCCCGGCTCGCACGGCTCGCGAAGCGGTCCAGTGGCTGTACTTCGGCTACCTCGCCGCGGTAAAAGAACAAAACGGCGCCGCGATGTCGCTCGGAAGATGCTCGACGTTCCTCGATATCTACTTCGAGCGGGACCTGAAGGCCGGCAGGCTGACGGAAGAGCAGGCGCAGGAAATCTTCGACGACTTCGTCATCAAGCTCCGCATCGTGCGCTTTCTCAGAACTCCGGAATACGACGAGCTGTTCGCCGGCGATCCCACCTGGGTGACCGAATCGATCGGGGGCATGGGCGACGACGGCCGATCGCTCGTCACCAGGTCCAGCTTCCGGATGTTGCAGACGCTCTACAACCTCGGCCCCGCGCCGGAGCCCAACCTCACAATCTGGTATTCGGCCCGCATGCCGGAGGGCTTCCGGCGATTTGCATCCAAAGTCGCCATCGACACCAGCTCCATTCAGTTCGAAAGCGACGAAATCATGCGCCGCGCCTGGGGCGACGACGGGGCTATCGCGTGCTGCGTGTCGCCGATGCTGGTCGGCAAGCAGATGCAGTTCTTCGGCGCGCGCGCCAACATGGCCAAGTGCCTGCTGTACGCCATCAACGGCGGCCGCGATGAAGTGAGCGGCAAGCAGGTAGGGCCCACGTCGGCGCCGGTCGAGGGCGATTATCTGGATCTCGACGACGTCGTCGTGCGCTTCGAAAAGATGATGGAGTGGCTGGCCGGCGTGTACGTCAACGCCATGAACGTCATCCACTACATGCACGACAAGTACGCGTACGAGCGCATCGAGATGGCGTTGCACGACTATGCGCCCGTCCGGACGATGGCGTTCGGCATCGCGGGACTGTCGGTCGTGGCCGACAGCCTCTCGGCCATCAAGTTCGCGCGGGTGAAAGTCGTGCGCGACAAGACCGGGCTCATCACCGACTATGAGACCGAGGGCGAGTTCCCGTTCTTCGGCAACAACGACAACCGTGTCGATCAAATCGCCACGTGGGTCGTCAGCACGTTCATGAGCAAGCTGCGCATGCACCCGACGTATCGGAATGCCATTCACACGCAGTCCGTGCTCACCATCACGTCCAACGTGGTGTACGGCAAGGCGACGGGCAACACGCCGGACGGGCGGAAAAAAGGCGAGCCGTTCGCGCCTGGCGCCAATCCCATGCACGGACGCGACAGCCACGGTATCCATGCCGCGGCGGCGTCGGTGGCCAAGATTCCGTATCGCGACGCCGCCGACGGCATCTCCCTGACCGCCTCGCTCGTCCCGACAGGGCTCGGGCGCATCCTCGACGATCAGATCACGAACCTCACGCGTCTCCTCGACGCGTACTTCATGGCCACGGGGTTTCACATGAACGTGAACGTGCTCAACCGCGACACCCTGGTGGATGCGATGGAACATCCGGAAAAGTATCCGAGCCTGACGATCCGGGTGTCCGGGTACGCGGTCAATTTCATTCGCCTGACCCGTGAGCAGCAGATGGACGTGATCAACCGGACGTTCCACGGAGACAGCAGTGTCTGACCCGCACGTCTCGCTGGAGGCGAAAAGCCCCTACGAACTTCGCGTCCATCTGGGCGATGACGTTCCGGAGCAGAGCGTACGCGAGGCGCTCGCCTCGGGCGATATGGGTTTCCTCCATTCGTATACGACCGGCTCGACGGTGGACGGTCCGGGCGTCCGCGTCGTCGCATGGACGACGGGGTGCATGTGGCGGTGCCAGTACTGCCACAACCCCGACACTTGGACGATAACGAATGGGATTCCGGTTTCGGTGACGAGGGCCGTCGAGGAACTGCGCAAGTATCAGCACGGACTCAAGGTGATGGGCGGCGGGTTCACATTGAGCGGCGGGGATCCGCTCATGCAGCACCGGTTTGCATCCAAGTTGCTCGCCGCCGCAAAGGCGATGAAGATTCACACGACGATCGAGACCAACGGTTTCTACGGCGACAAGCTGTCGGACGCCGAGCTGGACACGATCGATCTGGTCATGCTCGGGCTCAAGACATGGGATCCGGCGCGCCATGAAGCGCTGACCGGAAAGAACGTGGCGCCCACGCTGGCATTTGCGCGCCGCCTGGCGGCCCGGCGGCGACCGATGTGGATCAGGTTCGTGCTCGTGCCCGGCTTGACTGACGATCCGGACGACATGGCCCGGAGCGCGGAATTCGCTGCCGGGCTGGGGACGGTCGAGCGTGTCGAGGTGCTGCCGTTTCATCAGCTCGGCCGGTTCAAGTGGGAGCGGCTCGGGCTCGACTACACGCTGCGCGACGTTGTGGCCCCAACGCCGGAACTCACCGCGCGCGCGATCGATGTCTGGCGCGCGGCCGGTCTCAACGCCTGTTAGGTCCCGTGCTGGAGAACATCCGCCACCTGCTCGAGCAGTCGCCGATGCTGGCGCTGTTCGCGACGATCGGCATCGGATACGCGATCGGGCGGATTTCCGTCGCCGGCTTTTCGCTCGATATTGGCGCCGTGCTGTTTGCCGGGCTCGCCATTGGCGCGATCGCGCCGGGGTCTGCGCCGCCGGCGATGGTCAGCTCGATCGGGCTCGTCATGTTCCTGTACGGCATTGGCATTCAGTACGGCCGGCAGTTCTTTGCGGGCTTTCGCGGCGCCGGACTGACATGGAACGCGATGGGCGCGATCAGTGTCCTGTCATCTCTCGCCGCCGCAATTCTTGCCGGCAGCGCGTTTGGCATTCTCCCGGCACACTCGCTTGGAATGTTTGCCGGCGCTCTCACCAGCACGCCGACGCTGCAGGCCGCGATTGATGCGTTTGGCGATCGTTCGCCGGCGATCGGGTACTCCGTGGCGTACCCCTTCGGGATCATCGTGCCGATTCTGTGCATATTCGCGTTGACGAAGGTGGTACAGATGCGTCTGGCGAACGCCACGCCGCCGCCGGCGACGTGCGAAATCGTGCTGGCAGGTGACGCGCCGGCCACGGTCGGCGAGCTCGTGGCCGGATTGCCCGCGGGCGTCCGCGTCATTGCGGTGCGACAGGGCAGCACGAACAGACTTCCAGATCCGGAGCTGCACCTGAGCGCCGGCGACGCGGTCATGCTGTTCGGGCCGCCCGGCGACCTGGAGCAGGTGTCGTCGCAGTTGGGGCGCGCCGGGACTGGCCAGCTGGCCGGCGATCGCACCGCACTTGACGTGGCCCGGTACTTTGTCTCCCGGGCGTCGCTTACGGGCCAGCCCATCAAAGATCTGACGCTTCCCCGGGCCGTCCCGGCCGCGGTGGTCGAAGTCCGGCGGGCGGACACGATCCTCGTCGCCGATCCCGAGCTGGTACTCGAGTACCTTTCCAGCACAGTGGGATCCGAAGCTTGGAATTCACGTGACTTGAAGTCGCGG
>JADMIO010828158.1_pt1 | contig 111313 bp, 84 predicted proteins | sample 8958161 | NCBI WGS metagenome assembly JADMIO01 (sample SAMN16585339, study PRJNA669376) | soil metagenome | isolation source: Crop rotation soil | place: USA: Cullars Rotation, Alabama | collected 2011 | reverse complement strand
GGCCGCGACTTCAAGTCACGTGAATTCCAAGCTTCGGATCCCACTGTGCTGGAAAGAGGCCACCATCGACGACTTGCCCGAATTCAAACATGGCCAAATGGAAATCCAACCGCAACTCGACACGAATTTCCTCATCCGCGTCACTCACAGCTCCGGCATGCTGGAGGGCAAATACACCGAAGACACCGTTTTCCCGCCCGACGATCATCGCAACCACCGTCCGCGTTCGTGGCTGATCAACGGCATCAAAAAGATCAAGACGCTCGACTTCCTCACCGGCAAAGAAACCGGCCGCACCCTCGGCCAGGCCGCGCTCCTTTGGCTCCTCGCCGAAAAAACCGTCGGCTCCACGCTCCCGAACATCTACAATGAAGAACAATTGATCGAATTCGCCGAGGCTTCCGACAGGAACCCAATCACCAAGGAAGAACTCGACCACGTCGCCGAACTCTACGCGAAGAACTACGGCGTCGAAGAAGAGCACGGCAAATACAAAGGCACCATGGAACGCGTGCCCGCCGCCTAACATGGCTTACCAGGTCATCGCTCGAAAATACCGGCCACAGAAATTTTCTGATGTGGTCGGCCAGGAACACGTCACGCAAACGCTGCGCAACGCAATCGAACAAAATCGCATCGCCCACGCCTATCTTTTCGTGGGACCGCGCGGCACCGGCAAAACCACCATCGCGCGCATTTTCGCCAAAGCTCTGAATTGCACCGGTGGTCCCAAAGCCGATTTTCTCGAAGACGACGAACGTTGCATCGAGATCACGGAAGGCCGCTCGCTCGACGTGCTTGAAATCGACGGCGCCAGCAACCGCGGCATCGAAGAAATTCGCGCGTTGCGCGAAACCGTCCGTTACGCGCCCGCTTCCGGAAAATTCAAAATCTACATCATCGACGAAGTTCACATGCTCACCAAGGAAGCGTTCAACGCGCTTCTCAAGACGCTCGAAGAACCGCCCGAGCACGTGAAATTCATGTTCGCGACGACAGAGCCTGAAAAAGTTCTCCCGACCATTCTCTCGCGCTGCCAACGTTTTGACCTGCGCCGCATTCCCTCCACACTCATTGTCAAACACCTCGGCGAAATCGCCGCTAAAGAAGGTGTCGCCATCGATGACGCGGCGCTTCACGCCATCGCCCGCGGCGCCGAAGGTGGCATGCGCGACGCCGAATCGACCCTCGACCAGTTGATCAGCTTTTGCGGCAACAAAATCGTTGAGGCCGACGTTCTCTCCATGTTCGGCCTCGCTGCGCGCGCGCAAATCCTCACAATGGTCACCGCCATCCTCAACGGCGAAGTCGAAGCCGTCCTGCGCGAACTGAACGACCTCGCCAAAAACGGCAAAGACCTTGGCCGCCTCCTCACCGATCTTCTCGGCCACTTCCGCAACCTGCTAATCTTCCAGGTTGCCGGCAACGATCGCAGTTTCCTGGAAGTTTCCGAGGCCGAAGCCGCCGCCATCGCCGAACAAGCCAAACTCACCACCGCCGACGGCCTCACTCGAATCATGGAAACGTTGAGCGACGGCGAAACCCGCCTCAAAGACGCGAGTTCCAAAAAAATCCTGATCGAAATCACATTGCTGAAGGCCATCCAATCGCGCCAGGCCGTCAGCGTGGACACGCTTCTAGCCAAACTCCGCGACCTCCAATCCAACAACGGCGGCTCCGGAACAAACAACTCACAGCCTGCTTCCACGCCTCGATCAACTCCCACGCCCGCGCCAGCCCCCACCGCGCGAATGGAATCCAACGAGGTAGGGCGCGTCGCTCCGCGCGCGCCGCTGACAGCCCAACAGACGCCCGAACCTCCCATCGTCGCGGCTTCACTTTCCGACACAACCGACCTCCCCGCCCTCTGGCGCGAAGTCATCGAAGCCGCCAGCCGCGCCAGCAGCTTCGCTAAAGCCTACTTAATCAAAACGCACCCGATCTCTTTCACGAAGGGCACACTAAGCCTCGGCCTCGATCCAGAATTCGAAGACGAGTTCTCGATGCTCGACACGCCGAAAAATCGCACCCTCATCCAAACAAAACTCACCGAGTTGGGTCATCAAAACCCGAGCGTCCGCTTCACCGTCTCGCCCGCTCCCGAAGGTTGGGCCAAACCCACTACCGAAACATTGCCGCCCGAAGAAGCCGCGCCTTCACCCGCCGCCCGCGTGCCCATCGCCACCGCCCGCTCCGCCGAACCCATCGCGCCTGCGTCTCCAAAAGCCGCCCCGATCCAACTCAGCAAAGAAGATTTCAAAAACGATCCCCTGATCAAACGCGCCCTCGAAATCTTCAAAGGACAGATTGTCGAAGTGCGCGCTTAACCTTACCCTACCCATATGTCGAGCATCGGAAAATTGATGAAGCAGGCGCAACGCATCCAAAAACAAATGGAGGATGTTCAGTCCGCCCTGGCCGCCAAAACCGTCGAAGCCACCAGCGGCGGCGGCGCCGTAAAAGTCACTGCCAAATGCGATGGCACCATCGCCTCCATCAAAATCGATCCCGCCGCCCTCAATCCCAACGACGCCCAAATTCTCGAAGAAATGCTCATCAGCGCCGTCAACAACGCCATGGGCCAGGCCAAGGAAATTTCCAACCAGGAAATGGGCCGCGTCACCCAAGGCCTCAGCATTCCTGGGCTGATGTAAGGTGCCTCTTCCCGAAGCATTGCAGGCGTTAATCGCAGCGCTCGGGAAACTCCCCGGCGTCGGCCCACGTTCCGCCGAACGCATCGCCCTCCACATCGTCCAGGCCCCAACCGAGCTTTCCTCAAATCTCGCCGAAGCCCTCACCCACGCCCGCAGCACAATCCAATTCTGCACCAACTGCGGCGGCCTCACCGAACGCCAACCTTGCGCAATCTGTTCCGACCCGCGGCGCGATTCAACCCTTCTGTGCGTCGTCGAAAAAGCTGTGGACATCCTCGCCATCGAAAAAGCCGGCAGCTTCCGCGGCCAATTTCACGTCCTCGGCGGCAAACTTTCCCCGCTCAACGGCGTCGGCCCCGAAGATCTCCGTATCGCGCAACTCTCCCAGCGCATTCCGCAACAGCACGTCAAAGAAATCATCCTTGCGCTTCCTTCCGATGTCGAAGGTGACGCCACCAGCCATTACCTCGCCAAAACTCTCGCGAACTCCGGCATCCGCATCTCGCGCATCGCCCAAGGCCTTCCCGCCGGCAGCGGCCTCGACTATGCCGACGAACTCACGCTGAGCCGCGCCCTCGAAGGCCGCAGAGATTTCCAATGACCAAACCGCACAAACCAAAAGCCGTCGTCTTCGATCTCGGCAACGTCCTCCTCGATTTCGATTATCGCCACACCGTCCAAAAAATTCGCAACCACTGCCGTCTCCTCAAAGACAAGGGCGACATGGAGCTCCTAAAACTCATCGGCGGCTCCGACCTCTTTCAAAAATTCGAAAGTGGCCTCATCAATCCCGACGAATTTTTCGCTGGCGTCGTCAAGGAAACCGGCTACGAAGGCACGCTCGCTGAATTCGGAGAATGTTTCGGCGACATCTTCACCGAAGCCCCACAAATGGTTTCCTGGAACGAAGAACTCCGCGCCAAGAAAATTCCGCGCTACATTCTTTCCAACACCAACGACCTCAGCATTCGTTTCATCAAAAAACGTTTTCCCTTCTTCAACGATTTCGACGGCTACGTTCTCTCCTACGAACATCGCGTGATGAAACCCGCCACGCGCATTTACGAACTGGTCGAAGAACTCGCCGGCGCCCGCGGTCCCGATCTCTTCTACATCGACGATCGCGAAGAAAACATCCATGCCGCCGCCGCCCGCGGTTGGCAAGCCATCCACCACGTGAATCCCGCGCATACCCTTGAGATTGCGCGCGGTGTTGGTCTCTGAGCGTCGGTAAAAAGATTCCCGCCCTCATACGTTTCCTCGGAGACCACCCCTAGCGCCTCATCTTATCGGCCAATCAGGGGTCGCCCGCGTTGAGAAGGCCTTTGTCCAATCGTAGCGTGCTTTAACCTTAAGGAGAGGAAATGATGAAACGTATTAATTATAAAAAGCGCGCGGTGATTCACGGTTTAAGTATGGCAGTGTTTCTCGGCGCGTGCCTGGGTCTCCAGGCCAACGATCACGAGAAAGGGGTTTCGGCTCAAGCGACGGTGAATACTGATCGCTCCACCACTTCCTCGACGGATCGCAACAGTGATCGGACCTACACTTCGTCTGATCGGAACGATGCCGGAAAACTTTCCCGCAGCGACGCCAACTTCGTCCGAGAATCCGCCCAGGGCGGCATGATGGAAGTTAAGCTCGGCCAGACCGCAAAGGATCATGGTCAAAGCGCCGACGTGAAGAACTACGGCGAAATGTTGGTGAAGGATCACACCAAAGCGAACGACAAGCTTTCACAGCTCGCCGGCCAAAAAGGTGTGAATCTGGCAAAAGACATGGAAGCCAAGCACACCGACATGATCAAAGATATGGAGCAGAAGTCCGGCGCTGACTTCGACCGCGCGTTCATCGAACATGCGATCAAGGATCATCGCAAAGACATCTCCAAGTTTGAAAGCGCCTCGCGCTCCTTGAACGATTCTGAATTGAAGGCCTTCGCGACCGAAACGTTGCCGACTTTACGTCATCACCTAAACGAAGCGGAACGTATCGCGAAGAGCCTCGGTGTCAACGTCGCCGCGCGCAACATCGACACGGACAACGCTCACGACCAGACAGCAGCGGCAAGCGCTTCGGCTTCCGCCGGTTCACCGGGATTGTCCACGAGCGCGGGTAATTCGTCCGTCAATCGCGTTGATCTCGACGTTGATCGTGACCGCGACGCCAGCATCAAGACCGACGTCGACGTGAATCACGACAAAAACGCCGAAAGCAAAGTCGAAGTGAAAACCGACAAGAGCGACGGCAAAACGTTAGGCATCGAAACTCAGGCCGGCGACAATAAAACGTTGGGCATTCACACCGAAAAGAACGACAATAAAGTTCTTGGCATCGAGACGCGGCCTGGCGACGGCAAAACGCTCGGCGTGAACACGCGCAAGGATGACGGCAAGTTGCTCGGCATCATCCCGGCTCCTGGTCACAAGAAAGCTGAAAATCAGGTGGACGTTGACGTCGATAAGAGCGACCACTCCGTTGAAGTGAGCGCGAACGCTGACCGCGATCGCGACGCTTCCATCGGCGCTCCAGCCAGCAGCGAAAAAGGCGTTTCAGCCAGCGCCGAAGTGAACAAGGACAAGGATCATGGCAAATCCATCACTCTGAGCTACAGCGAACTTCCATCCAAAGTTCAAGACACCATCAGGGCTCAAGGCGGCTCAGCCGACACCGTGAAAAACGCCAAGAAACACACGATGAACGGCAAGGTCGTTTATCAAGCCAAGGTGAATGGCAAGACACTGCAAATTGCAGAGGACGGATCCATCGTCAAAGAAAGCGGCAAATAATTAGCTGCTTGTCGGAACAAGAGCCGCGCATTTACAACAAATGCGCGGCTTTTTTTATTCTCTCGCACTGAGACCACAACTCCCCCTCGACCCGCGACCTTCACCGAGGCCATGCCCCCCATGTCGTCAGCGCATTACTCGCCGCCAAAGCGATCGAATTAATTGGATGATTCGTTAGCGCCGCGATCTCTCGATTATACTTACGCACATTAGCTGGGTACACCGACAAAAAATGCAGCGACACCGCGACATTTGTCGAATCGGAATCGTGCAACCCTTCCAGCCAAATCGGGTTGGCAAATTCTTTGGGCAAATACGTCGCCCCCAATGCATATCGGGCGCCGAGACGAACCATCGCATTCGTGCTCCGAATCAATTCCGCCAACTGATTGGTTGCAGCAATTGCGGGCTCGCCAATTTCCGCGAGCGCCCGAAGAAACTGTAAGCGCGCGCGATCATCCACCGTGGATAGCGCATTTGTGATCAACGGAACGGCCTCCGCGCCAATTCGCGCCAGCGCCGACGCCGCATATCCTGAAGTCGGCGCATTCGTCGCAATCATCTTCGTCAACGTTGGCGCCAGCGGCGCAGCATTCGTGCCCCACATCGTAATCGCCTGCAGCGCCAATCCCATTTCCGTGGGAGAAGCCTTCGTCAACCGCTCCCCCACCGCAGGCACCGCGTTCGTTCCTATCGTGCCCAGCGCGACCGCCGCCGCCTGCCCGATCGTCCACGAAGGATCGCGGAGCGCCGCCACCAACTCCGGGATCGCGTTCGTCGCTTGCGGCCCCAACGTCTGCAACGCGATTGCTGCATTATGGCTTTCAGTCATCGGCGACTGCAGCTGCAGCTTCACCATGCCTCGCGCCCACGAAGCGATTTTTCTCACAACGAAATTATTCCGGTACGTGCGAACGCTGGCCGCGTTTCGTTGCGCCAGCGAATTCGTCAGAAACGGCACGGCCGCCGGCCCCATCGCGCGAATCGCCGCCCGTGCCACACGTTGCGTGTCGTAATGCGAGCTGGAAAGATCGCCCACCCACTCGTTGAGTTTGCGCCCCTGGTAACTCGGCTGCCGCGGCGCCAGCATGAAAACCACCGCGACGATTCCGATTAGCGTCAACGCCCCAACAATCAGCCATTTCGTTCGACGGCGCATCAGTGACGGCGCAGTTGCAACCGATGATCAATGCGCCGCGTCTGATAATACTCCAACGCCGGCAAATCTGTCAGCGTCGGCGATTCCGTTTCATTCAACGTCTCCCGCGCCACACGCCGAAATTCATTCCATCGCGGCCAGTCCAGTTCCGGCGCGTGACTGATCTGCCGCAACAAACTTCGCCATTCAATGATCACGCGATCGATATCCCCCGGCCCCGTCAGGTCACTAATCCAGCGATGCTTGTCCAACGGATTTTTGTGAACCGCCGCCACCACTTGCTCCGCGCCCGCGCCATATTTCGGCGGCAACCCATTCTCAAGATATCCAGTGACAGTCAAACTCCCGTACTGTTGATGACAAGCAATCGCCATTCGCCCGCCCCACCGATTTTCATCGCCCGCAAAACGAAACCCCGCATCCAGATTCGCGAGATCATAAACAAGTTCGCTGATAGGATACGTCTCATCCTCAAGCGACGCCGCGATTGCCAATCCATCGCCCTGCGAAAAGAAACTCACCACACGCCCACGATTCGTCGGCACACCCTCGTCATCGATCAACTTCAATCGCTTCCACAGCAACGCCACACCGGTATTCGTCGGCAACGCGCGACACACCGGCACGAGCGGACACACCGCGCAATCCGGCGGCAACACATCGCGTTCCGGCGGTCGATAAAGCGCCACGCCATGCGAATCCACCGCCACACGCATCGTTTGCTGACCGAGGCTCGTCTCCGCAATGACTTTAGTTGCGAGCGTTTTAAATCGAACGACCGGAAATTTCTGTTCCGCCAGCTTCTTTTCAATCAACGGCGCAATTTTGCTCTGGAACAATTCCAATGACGCCTCGCGTCCATTCCAATTCGTCATCCGCCGAATCCATTTGCTCAAAATCACGCGATCGCCCGCGATCCGATCCGCCACCGTAATACTCCGCCCGTAAATTCGCCCCTCCGGCGTCTCTTCCAGCACAACGAAATGTCCGGTCCCGACTTTTTCAAGCGCGCTCTGCTCCATCAACAACGGACGCAACGGCGGCGGCGGCGCCGTCTGTTCCGTTTTGTCTTCGCTCGCCAAAACATTCGGTCGATAAAAAATCTCACCAATCGGACGCTCAATCGCTGGCGGATAAGTTTCCCATTCGCCTTTGCTGTTAATCATTTCGCGCACGCGCTTCCGCACATGCCGCGCCCGCTCCGAATCCGTCTTCAGCCCGCACGGAACATCCGGATGTTTGATCGATTCCTCGATTCCAAGAATCACCGGCTTCGTCGTAAACAACCGCTCCTGCACATGTACAGCTTCCGCGTAAGGATCGCGCCCATGTTGCGACGCCGCCGTCATCAACGCCAGCAGCGCGCTCCAATCCACCGAGCCGCCACGCGACAAATGCGCCGGCCTTGCATCCAGCAATCGAATCTCATTTGCCGAAATAATTACATAACCCGTTTCATCAAGCCCACGCCGCCCCGCCCGGCCAAACATCTGCAAAATCTCATCGCCGCGCAGCATCTGCTCCACCGCATCGCGCCGATACGATTCGCCCGCAAGCGCCACGCTGCGCAGCGAAAAATTAATTCCAGCCGCCAACCCCATTGTCGCCACCACCACGCGCAATTGCCCCGCCTTCGCCAGCGGCTCAATCACGCCGGCTCGCGCCGCGTAGCTCAACCCGCTGTGATGATACGTAATCCGGCTCTTCAACATCCGCGCGAGATTTTCCCCAACAATTTGTTTTTGCTCCAAGCTCAGTTGCAGCGGATTCGGTGTCGGAAGAAACCTCGCGAGCTCCGCAGCCATGCTCTCCGCGGCTTGCCGTCGCGGCGCAAAAATCAAAATCGGTCCGAGATCATCCGCGAGCGCCTTCGCCACCAACCGCGGCCAATACCCGCGAATATTATTCGGCACATGCACGCTGATCTGATTCCCATGCACCTCCTCCAACGGCACCGGCCGATGATCGTGCCGAATCAAAACTCCCTGCCGCCCCAGCCGACTCATCCACTTCACCAAATCCTGCGGATTCGCCACGCTCCCGCTCAGCAACAACAACTGCGTGTCCCGGGGCGCCAACGCCAGCGCCAGTTCATAATTTAATCCGCGATCCGGATCGCCAATCATCTGATACTCATCAACCACCAACAGTGTCGGTCCGTCTCCTTGAATCAACCGATTCTTCTGCGTTTCCAAGGTCGCCACGATCACTGGCGCGCCCAAATTATCCGACAAATCCCCCGTCGCGATTCCCACATCCCAACCACGCGCCCGCCATTCCGCCAACTTGTCATTCGCCAGCGCCCGCGTCGGCACCGTGTAAATCGCCTGGCCGCGGTTCTTTCCCTGGTTCGACCAAAGCTCGAAAATCAGCGTCTTCCCCGCGCCCGTGGGAGCATGCACCACCACATCTTTGCCAGCCCGCAAAGCCGAAACCGCTTGCTGCTGCCAAAGATCCGGCACCGTCACCTGGTTGAGCGCGCCCAGGTTCTCCAACTGCTCTGCCATGCTGCCCATGCGCCACAACATAGAGTTTCGCGAGCTAACATGCCAGCGGGCTTCGCCACGTCGTCATTTCCGGAAAATCCTGCCTCTCGACAAATCCAGTAGTTTCTCCCAACCTCGCCTTTAAGGAGACTTGCTCCATGAGCGCTACTGCAACAACCACTGAATCCACTTGGGACCGTTTTCAGAAATACTATTTCGACTTTCCACAACTCGGCCTCGCGATCGATCTCTCGCGCTCCGACGTCACCGACGATTTCATCGCGCGCATGACGCCGAAACTAAACGAAGCGTTCGAAGCGATGAAAAATCTCGAAACCGGCGCCATCGCCAATCCCGACGAAAACAGAATGGTCGGCCACTATTGGCTCCGTAATCCCGACCTCGCCCCTACACCCGAAATTCGCAACCAAATCACATCCACCCTCGCGAATATAAAATCCTTTGTCGCAAGAATTCACAGTGGCGAAATCAAAGGCGCCGGCGGTCGTTTCACGCGCGTCCTGGTCATCGGCATCGGCGGCTCCGCTCTCGGTCCTCAATTTGTCGCCTCCGCTCTCGGCCATCCGAAGACGGACAAAATGAAAGTCCACTTCTTCGACAACACCGACCCCGACGGAATGGACCGCGTGCTCGAACAAATCGGCGCCGATTTGAAATCCACTCTCGCTGTCGTCATCTCCAAATCCGGCGGCACCCCGGAAACTCGCAACGGCATGCTCATTGCCAGAGCCGCCTACGAAAAAGCCGGCTTGGAATTCGCCAAACACGCCGTCGCCATCACCGGCGAGGGCAGTGCCATGGACAAAGTCGCCACGGGCAGCGGCTGGCTCGCCCGCTTCCCAATGTGGGACTGGGTCGGCGGCCGAACCAGCGAAACCTCTGCGGTCGGCCTACTTCCCGCCGCTCTCCAAGGCTTCGATATCGATAACGTGCTCTCCGGGGCCACTAAAATTGACTTTCAAACCCGGATTTCCGACCTGAAACAAAATCCAGCCGCCCTCTTGGCCATTGCGTGGTTTGCCTCCGTTAACGGTAAAGGTGAGAAAGATATGGTCATTTTGCCATACAAAGACCGCCTCGAACTCTTCTCCAAATACCTCCAACAACTCATCATGGAGTCCTTGGGCAAAGAAAAAGACCTCTTCGGAAAAGTCGTTCACCAAGGCATCGCCGTTTACGGAAACAAAGGCTCCACCGACCAACACGCCTATGTCCAAGAACTCCGCGAGGGCGTCCCCAATTTCTTCGCGACCTTCATCGAAGTTTTAAAAGACGGCCCGACCAGCGTCTCCCAAATCGAAGTCGAACCCAAAACGACATCTGGCGATTTTCTTGAAGGCTTCTTCCTCGGCACCCGCAAAGCTCTTTTCGAAAATGGTCGCAAATCAATCACCATTACAGTCCAGGAAATCTCCCCCTTTTACGTCGGTCTCCTGATCGCCCTCTACGAACGCGCTGTCGGCCTCTACGCCTCCCTCGTCAACATCAATGCTTACCACCAGCCCGGCGTAGAAGCGGGCAAGAAAGCCGCCGCCACCATCCTCAGCCTTCAAACCAAAATCTTAAGCCACCTCGAATCCAAACGCGGCTCCCTCCTTACCGCCTCAGAAATCGCTAACGCCATCGGCGAGAAAGACCCCGAAACTACCTTCAAACTCTTGGAACACCTTTCCGCAAACGATCGTATCACCCGAAATCCCGGCAACACCTGGTCGAATCACAAATACTCCGCCTAGAAATGTTCCACGTGGAACATTCCGTTACCGAACCGCGCGGACCATATAGTTCGCCCCTCGGTCCGCTTTCTTCAATCGGATCAACTTCTGTTGTTCGGCCTCCTCTAAAAACCCGTTAAACGAATCAAAACCATACGCGCGCTCGCTAAACCCCGGATCTTGCCTTTTGATCGCCTGCTTAACCATCGATCCCCAGATTTCATCGCCCTCATCCCGATCTTCTCCAAGCGCGTCCACCGTTCTGACCAACAGATCCAGTGCCTTGTCCAACGATGGACCGCTTCCAATCGAGCTCGCAGGTTTCGCAGGCGATCTTCTCCCTACATTGGCCGAGGGCAGCGATCGGATCAAATCGTCGTAATAGATGAACTCGTCGCAGTTCTTCCGAAAAAGATCAGACGTCGAACTCTTCACTCCCACACCAACAACGGTCTTGGCATTCTCTCGAAGTTTGCTCACCAGCGGCGAAAAATCAGAATCCCCACTGATGATCACGAACGTATCCAGGTGCGATTTCGTATAGCAAAGGTCGAGAGCATCCACCACCATCCGAATGTCCGCTGAGTTCTTTCCGCTTTGACGCACATGCGGAATCTCAATCATTTCGAATGCCGCTTCGTGAAGCCCCTCTTTGAATTCCTCGTAGCGACCGAAATCGCAATACGCCTTCTTTACCACGATTTGGCCTTTTAACAGCAGCCGCTTCAGCACCTTATTGATGTCAAAATCTGGAAAGCTCGATTTCCTCGCTCCGATCGCCATGTTTTCAAAATCCAGGAAGACCGCCATCGTCGCTTCCAACTCGTTTCTTTGCCGTCCATCTGATTTGACCATGCGCTTCTTTTATCGTTGACCATCGCAAATTACCATTTTGCAATTTGCATTTCTCAACTATTTTCCTCGTCCGCGATGTTTAAACATCCTGTCGAATATGACGTGATTGTTCTCGGCGCCGGCCATGCCGGAGTCGAGGCCGCGCTCGCCGCCGCTCGGATGGGATGCCGCACACTCCTGCTTTCCATCAATCTCGACACCATCGGTCAGATGTCCTGCAACCCCGCTATCGGTGGCCTGGCCAAAGGACATCTCACTCGCGAGATCGACGCTCTGGGCGGCGAGATGGGAAAAGCCACAGACATGACCGGACTCCAGTTCCGGATGCTGAACACCAAAAAAGGTCCCTCTGTCTGGGCTCCGCGCGCCCAGTGCGACAAGAAGGCCTACCAGTTCCGCCTCAAATGGGTCTGCGAACGCCAGGAAAACCTCGACGTGAAACAAGGTCAGGCTGCAAAACTCCTGCACCAAGGCGGACAGGTCACCGGCGTCGAAACAACCCTCGAAGTTCAGTACCTCGGCAAAACCGTCATCGTCACCACCGGCACGTTCCTCCGCGGACTGATGCACATCGGTGGCAATCAACAATCCGGTGGCCGGGCAGGGGAATCCGCCGCCATGAATCTCTCCGCCTCCCTCCGCGAAATCGGTCTCGAACTGGGCCGCCTCAAAACCGGAACGCCGCCGCGCCTATCTCGCCGCTCCATCGATTTTTCCAAAACCGAAATCCAGCCCGGTGACGAACCCGTCCCATACTTCACCTATTGGAAGAACGATTTGTTCCACGTGGAACATTCCGGAATCAATCCTATGGATGTTGGCCACTCCAACGGCAAATACCCCCCCGGTTCGATCCTCGATCGGATCAACGGCCAGCTTCCTTGCTTCATCACTTTCACCAGCGATTCCACCGCGGCCACCATCCGCGCCAATCTCCACAAGTCCCCCATGTATTCCGGCGTCATCGAAGGCGTCGGCCCTCGCTATTGCCCTTCCATCGAGGATAAAATCGTGAAGTTCCCGGACAAGGAACGCCACCAAGTTTTTCTGGAACCCGAAGGCATTTCCACCGAAGAAATCTACGTCAACGGCTTCTCCACTTGCCTCCCGATTGACGTCCAACACGACCTCGTCCGCACCATCATCGGCTGCGAAAACGCTGAGATTCTTCGTCCCGCTTATGCCGTCGAATACGATTTTTCCTTCCCGACGCAGCTCTTTCCATCCCTGGAAACCAAAGTTTGTCGCAACCTCTATTGCGCGGGCCAGATCAACGGCACTTCTGGCTACGAAGAGGCTGGTGCGCAAGGACTTATGGCTGGAATCAACGCCGCCCGCCGCGTTCAAGGCAAAGACCCAATCATTCTGCGCCGCGACCAAGCCTACATCGGCGTCCTGATCGACGACCTCGTCACGAAAGGGACGGTCGAGCCCTATCGCATGTTCACCTCTCGGGCCGAATACCGCCTCATTCTCCGTCAAGACAATGCCGACCTCCGCCTCTCCCAACTTGGCTACGACATCGGCCTTCTTCCGTCCCGAAACCATTCCGCTTTCCTCGCCAAGGAAAAAAATATCGCCGCCGAAATTCTCCGCCTCCAAAACACACGCTCAGGTCAAAATTCTTTGGCGCTGCTCCTCAAGCGTCCAGAAACCAATTACACCGACCTGCCGGACAAAAACCCGAACCTCACCGGCGAAGAAATTCAGCAAGTAGAGATCGCCCTCAAATACGCCGGCTACATCACGCGCCAGCAAGAAGACGTCCTGAAATTTAAATCGATGGAAGACAAACAAATTCCTCCCTGGATGGATTACACAACGGTCCCCAGCCTCCGTAAAGAAGCCCGCCAAAAACTCGAAAAGATTCGCCCTCAAACCCTCGGTCAAGCCAGCCGCATCTCCGGCGTCTCACCCGCCGACATCAGCCTCCTGATCGTCTGGATGAAACGCGGTCCGCAACAACCGGTCTGCGCCGCAGCCGAACATCAACTCGAAGACGGTCCTCACAATTCCTGCTGCGGGGATCTTTAATTCTGTAACATGTTCTAGAAGAACATCTTACATGTTAATGAATCGCCTGAAACCACATTCAGGTCGCTGGATTCTGGCGCAAAACGCATTCCAAACTGACGTTAATGACGAAGGTTTGGAGGTCATATGGAAAAGGTGGAAGTCAGGACATATCCAGTGGAACGCCCCGTGCAATGGATCACCGGTTTAAAAGCCGCCGTCGTCATCGGTTTACTTTTCTGGCTCGTCACACGCGGCATTCCGTGGGCGCCTTCCGGCCTCGTTTCACCAACCGTCATGGGCCGCGAAATCAAACCACCCGGCGCCGTCGATTTCGGCGGGGCTGGCCTCGCCACTGCCATGCATCTTCTTTGCGCCATCATCTACGGCTTGATCATGATGCCGCTCATTCATCGCTTTCAGTACAGCAACGCGTGGCTCATCGGCGCTGCGCTCGGTGCAATTCTGTATCTCATTAACCTCGCCGCCTTCACGTTGATTGGCGGTGGCGCGCCCTATTCGCGCGAACTTCCGGCCCTCATCACGCACCTCGCATTCGGCATCATTTTCACCGGCGCCTACAAAGGCCTCGTGAAACGCCGCGTTGACCAGGTCTCGTAAGCGCGTTACATCGTTCCAATGAACGACACCGAGCGGCAAATTCTCGCCGCCCTCAAAGAATTGGACCAGGCGGTGCAATCCATGCGCACTGCCACCACCAAACCAAATCTTCTCACACTCTTCGAACGCATCGACACTTTGCGCGGCCAACTTCCCAAAACCACCGACCCGCAACTTCTCCATTATCTTCACAAACAAAGCTTCGAAAAAGCGCGCCTCTGGCTCGAAGGCCGCGACGCCGAAAACGCCGCTGGAACCTGCCGCCATTGATCCTCGACGACACCATCGCCGCGATTGCAACTCCGCTGGGCGAAGGAGGCATCGCCGTCATTCGCGTTTCCGGAAAAGACGCCTTCAAAATCGCCGACGTTTCTTTCACCGGAAAAACAAAACCCTCCACCGCCCAAACCCACACCGTTCACTACGGCCACATCACTCGAAACAACCAGCCAATCGACGAAGTCCTTTTAACTGTCCTGCGCGCGCCTCGAACTTTCTCTGGCGATGACACCGCCGAAATCTCCTGTCACGGCGGAGTGCTTCCCGCCAAACTTGTTCTGGACACCCTCCTCGCCAATGGCGCCCGCCTCGCCCAACCCGGCGAATTCACACGTCGCGCCTTCCTCAACGGCCGCATCGACCTCACCCAAGCCGAAGCCGTCATCGATCTGATCCATTCGCGCACCGATCTAGCTCTCCGCGCTGCCAATCAACAACTCGCCGGCCACCTCGGCGCCCGCATCAACGCGCTTCGTGACAGCCTTATGCTCGTCCTTGCGCACGTCGAAGCCCACATCGATTTTCCAGACGAAGACATCGCTCCCGACACTCGCGACAAACTTCTCGAACGCCTCCGCAATGCCTCATCCACCGTCGACGAGCTCCTAAAAACCGCTCCGGAAGGCCAACTCCTCCGCCGCGGCATTCGAGCCGCTATCATCGGCAAACCTAACGTCGGAAAATCCAGCTTGTTGAATCAACTGCTCGGACATGATCGCGCCATCGTTTCTCCCACACCCGGCACGACTCGCGATACCATCGAAGAAACAGCCAATATCCGCGGCATTCCCATCATTTTCATCGATACCGCCGGCATCCGCGATTCCGGCGACGCCATTGAACAAGAGGGGATTCGCCGCTCCCGCGAAACCATCGACAAAGCCGAATTAATTCTTCACGTCATCGATCAATCCGAAACACAGGAATTTTCTCCGCTCCACACAAACAAACCCGTCATTACAATCCTCAACAAAACCGATCTCCCTCACGCCATCGAAGTTCCCAAGGCCATCAAAATTTCTTGCTCAACCGGCGCGAACCTCGAGCTTTTGAAAGATTGCATTAAACAAATGGTCTGGTCCGGATCAGCCACCACAGACATGACCGACGTGATGATCAATTCCCGTCATGAAGAAGCCCTGCAACGCGCCAAACGCGGCATCTCAAACACCATCGAAGCCTTGGAAACAGGTCTCTCCATTGAACTTGCCGCCATGGACCTCCGCCTAACGGTAAACGCCATCGGCGAAATCGTTGGAAAAACCACCACCGAAGATTTACTCGACGCCATCTTCAGCCAATTCTGTCTCGGCAAGTGATCGCGTTCGTCCGCCTATTTAAAAGTACTGATTATCGCGATTCCATCGCGGTCTCAACGGCGACCCATTCGCAAAAAGAGGTCGCAGCCGCTGTAGCTCTACGTGGCCATCCACACAAGCCATGTTAATCCGTTGCCCATGCGGCATGTTCGGTGGGAAGTTTGTCGCGCCCCAAAGCGATCCAAAATAAATCCAATCCCCGCCCAAGCGCCCCGTTCAAGCGTTCGTTGTTCATCAACGAATCTCCAAACGCAAACATCTCGGACGGCGCTTGAACCTCACTCTCCTTCACCGTTGGAATGGTAATCGTTCCCGTCACCACATATGCAAATCCACCCAATCCTTTGTGTGGCTCCGCTAAGCGCGTTCCAAACCCGTTGTAGGCATAGCTCCCAAGTGCGCCTCGGAAACCAGTGTCCAGCCCCAGGCCCTCGTAGAACTCCCCTTTGTATCCGGGACATCGATACACTCCATTGCTCCATTTCGCTTGCGGCAGATATGTGCCTACCGCATCAAACCAATAACAGGCTCGTTTTGCCGTCGGCGATGGAATGTATGTTGCATACAGAAAAACTCCCGTCTCCGACGCATACATGTGCAAAGCTGTAGCAATTTGCCGTTCGTTGCTTTTGCATTTCGCAACCCGGGCGCTCACCTTCCCGCGATTTATCGATGGCAACAAAAACGCAGCCAAAATTGCGACAATAGCGATCACAACCAACAGCTCTATTAACGTGAAAGCTCGGCGCCCAAATCTAGGCTTCTGCAGAGGAACCCTTTTCAAGCGCGAACGCACGCCTGCCCGAAAATGAGATTTCCTGAAGGTGATGATCAGCGCATGTAAGTGCCGCGCCACAACTTTGTCACGCGCAACTTACGACATGCGCATCGGCATGATCACATACAGAAAAGGCCCGTTCGTCTTCACAATTCCCGGGCTCAAATCATCGATTAATTCCAGAAAAACTTCATCTTCTGTCAAAGCCTTCATCGGATCCATCAAGTAGCTCGGATTAAAGGCAATCGCCATATCTGGCCCCTTGTAATTCACCGCGATGCTCTCACGCGCTTCCCCCACATCTGGCGTGTTTGCAGTAATTTCCAGCGCGTTTTTCCTAAAAGACAGTTTCACCGAATGACTCTTTTCACTGGTCATCAACTCCGCGCGTCGCAAAGCCGCATGCAACTCATCACGATTAAACGCCACGCGTTCCTTCGTCTCGCCAGGGATCACCTGCTTGTAATTCGGATAATTCCCTTCGATCAGCTTCGAGACAATCGTCACGGGATTCACCCCCTCCGCCGCGAGCGCAAACGAAACCTTGTTCGCCCCAATCTTCACTTCGATATCCCCCTTCGCCTGCAACAATCGATTCAATTCATTGATCGCTTTCGTCGGCACGATGCATTCACCCTGGCTCGACGCCGGCACATCCACTTCTTCAAACGCCAACGCCAATCGCCGCCCATCTGTCGCTACCATGGTCACGTTGTGCTCTTTCAAACTCAGCAAAATGCCGTTTAGAACAAACCGCGTTTCGTCCGTCGATATCGCGAAGGACGTTTTCTTGAGCAATCCTTTGAACTTCTCCTGAGGCAACGTTATTTTCCGGGTCTCCGCCATCGCAGGCTCCGCCGGAAATTCATCGGCTCCCAAGCCATGAATCTTGTAATACGAGCTGCCTGACTGAATCGTCGTGTGATTCTTGTCATCCGTATCGAGATCAATGTCCTGCGGCCCTAGTTCACGAATGATCCCAAAGAATTTCTTTGCCGGGACTGTGGTCGCACCCGCCTTTTTCACGGTTGCCGGCACCGAGGTCGTCACGGTTATATCCAAATCCGTGGCGGTCAGTTCAAGTCGATCACCTTGTGCGCGCAGCAAAACATTCGATAAAACCGGCAATGTGGTTCGGGTGGCGACGACGTTTTGGACGGCCTGCAACCCGTTGCTCAACTGCTCTTTGGTGATCGTTATTTTCATTCGGTCGATGCCGCTTAGTACTATCTTCTCTGTACTTTAAAACCAGCCGTATTATTAAGGGGTGTGGATAAGGCAAACAACCACCACTGTCAAGGTTCCCACAAGCGCTTACGAAAAATTCCGATACTGAACAAAGTCAAACCGCTGAACCGAACATCGGGGAAAGCCTCAAGTTATCGGAAGACTCCACAAAGAATTCACAACCGAAAGAGGATTTACTAACAGAGATTTTAACAATATTCACCGCGCCGCTGGAAGCGCGGGAACAGGCGAGGTAAGAATCGAAGAAAGAGTCTTTTCCACCGTCGCCAAACGAAACGGCTTCGCGATCACCGGCACCCCGGAAGACTTCAGCAACGACTCCGTTTCGAAATTCGAAAGATCACCCGTCAGAAAAACAAACCGCGCAGCCATGGATGGGCGGACAGAGACGACAGCCTGATAAAATTCAAAGCCGCCAAGCTCCGGCATTTTAAAATCCGAAATAATGAGATCAAAACTTTCATCTTCAAGACGCTCCAATGCATGTTGAGGGTTGGACTCAGAAAAAGCTTCGTAACCGACCAGGCGCAGGATCTCCGCGAGGAATTCGGCGACGTCGAGCTGGTCATCGACGATCAGCACGCGCGAAGCCGCCACGGCCGTTGCAGTTTCTGTAGAGCAGCTGGCTTGAAGAAGAGTAGGTGTCATGGTGAGGCGATTACCGGTTTTTAGCGAGCGTGGTGGAGACGAGCCGCTTCACTCCATCGCTGTAAGTAAATTCAGAAACAGATTGCCACGATGTATTGAACGACCTCGCCACCGCATCGGCCATTTCAGCCAGCGAAGGCCCGCAAGAAACAATTCCTGTTCCCCGCGCGCGCAAATTGTAATCAAGATAACCGTTCGCCTGGGTGACGTAGCAAACGACATGAACCAGATCCTTCATGCGCACCGCAACCAGCCGCGTTTGATAACCGCGCGCCGAAAGTTCGGAAGCCGCCAACGTCGAGTAATCGTCGCAATCACCTGCCTGAGTCGCCAAAAAGTCCGCGGGCTTCTGCACGTCCGCCTGAAAAGCGAAACGAAACTTCGAAAAATGCCGGGCGAAAGTCTGCGGAGTAATCGTCGCGTCGTTATGAAGCTGCTCGAGCGTCACCGCCCTCGTTTCCAAAACAGAAAACGACAGGCCCAGAGACACACTCAGGCTAAGGAGGAGCGGCAACTTAATCATGGTTTAGCGAACGCCAATGACTTAGCAGCCCAGGCGCCACCGAAACCGCCGTCCTAAAAACCGCGAAAAATGGGGCGTTTTGAAGCCCGACCGCCCGCAAATTTTCCGAGTCTGTCCCGAATCAAGACAGACACTCCCGCCACCCTATCGCGTTCTTGCGAAAAAGAACGTCGGCAGCGAAGGAAACAGCCGCGTGCAAACATACAATAATTGCTGCCCGGCCCCGCTAAATAAAAGCGGCTGAACAAACCCCGCCCACCGCAACCGCGACGAAAATGCTGCTCTCCACGTCGCCGAGTGCCTGCGCAAACATTCCGCCCAGGAAATCCGTCCCGCAGAAAACTCTAGCAACGGCTCACCAGCCAACGCCGCCGATTCAAACGCCATCGACATCCCATTCCCCGTCAGGGGCGGAATCATCGCGGCGGCATCGCCAATCGAAAACTGCGATTCCGGCGCATGTCGATCCATCGTCAATCCCGCCACCGAAGAAAACGACCCTTCATCCCAGCTCACCCAGTCAACCGCGACCGACCAAATTGATTCAGCAAAACGCGCTTTCCATTCTTCACGCAAAGACGCCATCGGCCCGCGCGAGTAAAACAATCCGCAAACATTGACGCGCCGATCGTCCACCTTGCAAATCCCCACATAATTTCCCTTTCCAAAATGCAGCTCCAAATCCGAACTCAATGCCGCTCCAATCGCATGCGCCTTCAAACCAAACAAATGCCCGCCGCCATTCTCCGAACGTCGCCGCCCCGTCGCGCGCACAACTCCTTCGCGCTCCACTTCAATATTCGCGCGCTCCCCCAATTTCAGAATCCCACCCACACGTTCAAATTCCTCCGCCAATAATGCATCCAATTCAAACCGCGAAATACAAAGCGCCGACGGCTTCAAATTCAACTTCACCGCCCGACGATTCTTCAAATGAAACGAACAACTCGAAGCTTCGATTCCTTTTCCCTCAAACCCTAACCCGCGAAAAATGTCGAGCCCACGCCCGCAAATAAATTCCCCACAAACCCGATGCCGCGGATATTTCCCCGCCTCAATCACCGCCACCGGCACATTTTCCCGCCGCAACAAAATCCCAAGCGTCAATCCCGCCAACCCGCCGCCAATGATCGTAATCGGCTTCATCACTCCCGATTCGCGCCAAAAAAATGCGTGAACAATCCCGCGCGCCTTTCAACCAACTTCCACTTCTCATCCCGCGGCCAAAGCGTCGAAAGTTCGCGATCATTAAACCCCGCCCGTACACTAACCTCAGCATCGTGCAAGGTCACATCATTGCACCCTACCAACTTCACTCGCCCAGCGAACCACTCTGCCAATCCCGACCGCCGCGGCTCCGCCGCCACAAAGCAATCACACAACTTTGCGCACTTCTCGAGCAACTCCCGCAGTCGATCGTTCTCAAAATGATGAAGAAACAAATTCGCAATAACGACGTCAGCCTTTGTCCCAGCGTTGAGCCAATCAAAAACATCAGCCTCGATAATTTCCAATTCCCATTGTTCGCATTCCTCCCATTCCCTCGCTCGAACTTTTTGCGCAACCCGATCCACCAGCATCAACTTCCCACGAACACCTTCCTTCGACAAAGCCCGTGCAACGCTCCTCACAATATTCCCATCGCCCGCTCCAATCTCCACAATCGACACCGCCTTCAGTCCACGCTCTCGCACAAACCGCCTCACAAATCGCGCAATCACCCGCCCATTCCCCATCAGCGCATTAATCCGCCGCAAATCCCGCCGTGAATGAATCGCTCGCGCATCATTCGCCGGCAATTCATCCAGCAATTCCGGTTCAAGAACGCGTGTCATCCCTCCAAAAAAGCCCCGTGACAACTAATCCCCGCCCCAAACGCCGACATCCACCACAACCCGCGCGGCGCATCATGCCGAAGCGCCCGCTGCAAAGTCAGAATCACGCTCGCGCTGCTCACATTCGCGTATTCGCGTAATATCTCGACGCTATGCGCGATATCTTCATCCCTCAATTCCAGCCCAGCCCGCATTGCCGCAAGCACGTCCCGCCCACCCGTGTGCAAAACCCAATTCCGAATCTCCTCTCGCTTCACGCCAAACTTCTCCAGCCCATCCCCCAAAACATTCTGCGCTTGCTCCACCACCAAAAATGGCACGCTCTTGTCCAAAATATTTCGCAACATCCCATGCCGCTGTTCGAACCGCAGCAAATCCCGATTCTTCGGATCCAGCGAAGTATTCCATCCCATCCATCGCAACGGCCGCGCGCCCGTCGCCTCGCTCGAACACACCGCCGCTCCCGCCGCATCGCCAAAAATACAAGCGCTAATCAAAACGCCTGGGTCATCATCCAAATAAAACGCCGCGCTGCAAATCTCCACACAAACCGAAAGCGTATTCTTCGCGCCACCCGCGATGAATGCCTCAGCCGTTCCAAGATTCGGAATCGCCGCCGCGCATCCTTGCCCCACCAAATCCAAACAAACCGTATCCGGCCTCAACCCCAGCGCCTCACTCACATAACTCGTCAGCCCCGGGCACAAGTACCCCGTGCAAGTGCTGATCAACAACGCATCAATTTCTTCAACACGCTTCCCCGCGTTCGCCAACGCCCTCCGCGCCGCCTCCGTCGCGACCACCGGCGCATGCTTCACAAAACGTCGATGCAACGTATCCGGATCGATCGAGAAAACTTCGTCCAATCGCTCAAGCGCGAGATATCGCGTGTCGATTCCGTTCTCCCCGAGCAAAACTTTTTTCAATATCGCCTTCGTCCGCCCCGGCAATTCCGGATATCGCGTCGAAGCCACTAACGCATCCCAGCATTGGGTCTGCGTGAACCGGTTGGGCGGTGTCGCGCTCTCTGCCCCAATGATGAACATGCCCGCACAATACCATTAACGGCTCGCGCGCGCTATCCGGCTGTCGATCCTGTTAATTTCGCGCGCGGCCTCTCTCATCCTCATTTCTTCCAGCTCACGTTCCCGGATTAACTCGGGATCTCTCGCCTGCCAATTCAGATTGACGATGTCCTTGTCGGATGCCCAATTTTCGTGGCCGAACACGGTCTGGTTTTCGAATGTGACTGGCGCTTCATCGTCAGCCACCGCCATAACAAACGTGGCGACATCCAATTTGCTCTCGGGTTCGACGGCGACGCCGAACTTGATCTGAGAATTTAATTCACTGATCCGCTCTCGAGCCTCCCTGTGTTCCTCGAGGCGCTCCGCCCGCTGTTTTTCGAGATGTTTGATTTCAAATTTATGCGAACGCGCCTGCGTTTCGGCGGTCCCACAAATTCCGGCGAATGCCAATAACGCTAATAATTTCGATGCTTTCATTTCGACCCTCCGGAGCAAACCCGTGACCAGCCGGAATTGGAGTGTAAGAGGTTCAACTGCAATCTTCGCTGCTGCGGCGGTCTGGGCGCAACGAGGCGAGTGTCCCTCCCTGTCTCACCGCAGTATGTCTTAATGACTCAATCGTATGATCTGTTGAAGATTGGGCAAAATTGGATCTGCCGCCGTTTCTGGATGCGCTGCAGACAAAATTGAGTTCGTGATCGGCATTGGAAATGAAATTTCCCGACAAGGCGCGGCGGATCGTGCTCGGTCCTGTCATGCGCTGGGCGCATAATCCGGAATCGCCTGCGAAGGCCGCCGATGAGAACGAACTTCCGCTGTTTTTGCGCGTGCTGCATGTTTGCGAATTCCGCGGCGGCTTTTAAACCGCTCGTCGAAGGCGGTGGTGTTTACGCGATTCATTTATTCGCCACGCGCAAAGCGACGGGAGAGACGAAGGCGGATTGTCGTGTGAATAGCGAAGATTTTGCCGAAGGCGCCGCGGCCTTGATTGCATATGCGAAAGCAATACGTGATTATCCGGGACGCGGCGCGAGTGGAAGCAACGTGATCATCAGATGCCGGTGTGGCCGCGGTAGGCTTCGGCGAGGAGGGTGATGGGATGGACGATGCGGAGGGGGAGGCCGCGTTCGCGGGCGCCGTTTTGGATTTGGAGGAGGCAACCGGGATTGCCGGTGGCGACAGTGTGGGCGCCGGTGACAGTGATGTGGTCGAGCTTGCGATGGAGAAGGTCGGTGGCCATTTCGGGCTGGACGATGTTGTAGATGCCGGCGCTGCCGCAACACCATGTGCTTTCGTTGAGTTCGACGAGCTTCAGTTTTGGAATGGCTTTCAGGACGGCGCGGGGTTGGGCGGTTATTTTTTGACCGTGGCAGAGATGGCAGGCTTCGTGGTAGGTGACGGTTTGTTCGCGCAGGTTTTCGGGCGACGGGGAGGTGATGCCGATTTGGGCGAGCCATTCGTGAATGTCTTTGATTTTCGAATCCCAGAGATGCGCGCGTTTTTCGTAGGCGGGATCGCCTTCGAGCAATTTGGCGTAGTGTTTGAGATGCGAGCCGCAGCCGGCGGCGTTGGTGATGATGGCGTCGAATTGTTCGGGGGGAAATTGGTCGATATTGCGGCGCGCGAGACGTTGGGCGAGTTCCCATTCGCCATTGTGCGCGTGCAGGGAACCGCAGCAGCTTTGTTCGGGTGGCGTGACGACGTCGCAGCCGTTGCGGGCGAGAACTTCGACGGTGTCGCGATTGACGTCGCTGAAAATTAAATCCTGGGCGCAACCGGTGAGAACAGCGACGCGATAACGTTTCTGCGCGGCGGCGGGAGTGAAGGGGGCGATTAGGTCCGCGGAAAAATCGGATTGAATCGGCGGCGTCATGGCTTCGAGTTCGCGCAGACGTTTGGGAAGGAGTTTGAGGATGCCGCTTTTACGAAGGAGAGTTTGCAGGCCGAGACGTTGGTAGAGGCCCATGGCGCGGCCGAGGAGTTGGAGGCGGCGTTGATCCATGAAGAGCCAGCGGAGGGTGAAGCCGCGGATGGCGCCGCGTTGCGGGCCGGTGAGGACTTTGGCTTGTTCGGCTTCGGCGCGGGCGTGTTCGAAAAGTTCGGCATAGTTGACGCCAGCGGGGCAGGCGGTCATGCAGGCGAGGCAGCCTAGGCAAAAATACATTTCGTCGGCGAAGGCTTTGGTGGTTTCGAGGCGGCCGTCGGCGATGGCGCGCATGAGGGAGATGCGTCCGCGGGGGCTGTTGCGTTCGAGCTTGGTGGCGTCGTAGGTCGGACAGGTCGGCAGGCAAAGGCCGCAGTGCATGCATTGCTGCACGACGGAATAGTCGAGGTCCTTGAGATGAGAACGCACAGGGTTCATCGGCGGCGCGCATTGAAGCAAACCGGCCGCGGTGTGGGAACTGAATTTGCCAACGGCGTGAATCAAAGTGCAGCGTTTTTTGCGGGGCGCAACTGGGATTTTGGGGAAGTTTTGGCGCGATATCCGCGTTGATGTTTGCGGGGGAGGAGAGTAATGGAGCGCTGTGAACAGGGGCGCCTCGGTTCGGTTGCTGCTGGCGGTTGCGATCGCGGCGGTGATGATTTTTGCGCGCCTGGGAGGTTTGCCGCTGCGGGATCCGGATGAGGGGCGGAATGCGGAGATCGCGCGCGAGATGCTGACGAACGGCGCGTGGCTGACGCCGACTTACGATGGGTTGGTTTATTTGGATAAGCCGGCGTTTTTCTTTCGCGCGGTGGCGACGTCGTTTTCGATTTTTGGCGAAAATGAATTTGCGGCGCGGTTGCCTTCGGCGCTGGCGGCGTGCGGAGTTTTGATACTGGTGTATCGATTTTGCCGGCGCGAATACGATTCGGAAATGGCGACGCTGGCGGTGGTAGTGGTGGCAACGACTCCGGCGTTCTTCGCGATGGCGCGACATGTCATGAGCGACATGATCCTGGCGTTTTTCGTCTGCGGCGCGATTTTTTCGGGTTATATCGCGGAGCAATGCGATGGCGCGCGAAGGCGAAATTGGTATTTGCTTTCCGCAGCGGCGGCGGGATTTGCGACGTTGGTGAAGGGGCCGGTGGGATTTTTGGTTCCGCTGCTGACGCTTGCGGTGTTCAACGTTGTTCAGAAAAATTCCGGCTGGTGGCGGCGATTACTGCACCCTTTGAATGCGGTGGTTTTGCTGGCAATCGTGCTGCCGTGGTTTGTGGCGTTGGTGTGGGCGCATCCGGATTTTGCGCGGTATGGGTTGCTGGAGGAATCGTTTCATCGTTTCACGACGAAATCGTTTAGCCGAACAGCGCCATTTTATTATTTCGCGCTCGTAGTGGCGGGTGGATTGTTTGCGTGGAGCGTGTTGTTGCCCGGGGCGGTGAAGGCGGCATGGCAGGCGCGAGCGCGACTAACGGCGGCGGATCGGCTGTTGATGGTGTGGGCGATTGTGGTGGTGATTTTCTTTTCGATATCGAAGTCGAAGCTGCCGCATTACATCCTGAGCGCGATGGTTGCGCTCGGGATTTTGTCGGCGCGCGTGTTTGCGGTTGCGTGGAAGAATCCGCAGGGAACAGCGGCGGGCGTGGTGTTTCGAGGGCTGGTGGCAATGGGGACGTTGTGTTTGTTGCTCGCGATTTTTCTAATGCCGCCGGTGTTGGCGAAAGTCGTGAAAACTCGGACGGTGGAATTCGAGCGCGTCGCGTTGACGTTTGGACCGGCGATTGTGCTATTGGTGTCGCTTGGGGCAATCGCGATGGCGGCGCGTCTGTTGCGCAATGTGAAGTTTGCATTTGTGGCGTTTCTGGTGTTGCCACTTTCGATGGTGACGATTGGGTTTCCGGCGATTGCACGATATTCGGAAGCGAGTTCGTCGCGGGAATTGGCGGGCGCTTTGAAGAATTTGCCGGAGGGAACGGAGGTGGTCGGATTGCAGTCGTTTGCGCCGGGACTGCCATTTTATTCGAAGCAGCGGGTTGGATTGATCACGGCGAACGGGGCGGAGCTCAGCAATTACATTGTTTACGCTTTGGGTCGCTCGTCGGTGTGGCCAGATGGGATTGTTCGCAATGAAAATCGAGACACATGGCTGGCGGCGCGGACGAACTCGGTTTGCCTGATTGCCAAGGGCCGGGCTTTGCCGGAACTGCGCAAGATTGCGGACAGTCGGAATCTTAAAGTTATGGAGCTGGTTCCGGGGTGGTCTGCTGTTTTGATTTCAGCGCGCGATGATGGATATGCCGCGCGGTAAATTTATAAATCAAAGAGGCACACAGGGCGCGAGTGGTCTCTCGTCTTGTGTGCCTCTTGCTTAAGGCGATGAATTACAGTTCGGCGAGGAGCTGGCTTTCGGCGTCCATGATGGACTTGTTGATGCGGGCGGCTTGCGTGGTGAGGCGCGCGACACGCATGAAATCCCCGGTGCGGGTGGCGTGAAGCGAAGCTTTGCGGATCTGGGTCAATTCGTTGCGAAGATTTTCAATCGTCTGCGGCGTAATTTTGCTCATGGTTAATCTTTTTCCTTCCCAACCAAGACGTTCCCACCATGGGACCGCTCGGATGGGGATACGTTACGCGGGCCCTGATGTTTTAACATAGGGCTCTTACCCGAAAATTACGGGTTTAAGGCCCCGGCAGCTTCATACAAAAGTTGCGGAGACCATCAGGCTGACCCCCGATTGTATCAGACCCTGAGAGCCCCTACCCGAAGAGTTCATCGATGGGTTTACCGAGGCCGTCTCGGGTCACGTAGAACGGCCTTTGCTCGATTTCGTAGGCGAGTTTGGGGGAGATGCCGACGGCTTTGAAGATGCTGGCGTGGAGGTCTTCGATGACGACGCGTTTGTCAATGGTCTTGCAGGGGCGTTCGTCGGCGGTTGTGCCGTGCAAATAACCCTTTTTGACGCCGCCGCCCCACATCAAAACGCAACCGGCGTCGGTGAAGTGGCGATGCATGCCGTAGTATTTGAGGTCGTTAATGACGTCAGGCACGACGACCTGGTCTTTGACCGTTTTGTCGGGCTTGCCTTCGGTCATCATGTCGCGGCTGAATTCGCTGGCGAGAACGATGAGCGTGCGATCGAGAAGCTTGCGGGATTCGAGATCGCGGATGAGTTGGGCGATGGGGCCGTCGATCTGCTTTTTCATGTCGACAAGGCGCGTGTGGCCGTTTTCGTGGGTGTCCCAGTTCAGGAAGGGGATGTATTCGGTGGTGACTTCGATGAAGCGGGCGCCGACTTCGCAGAGGCGGCGCGCAAGCAGGCAGCCGAGGCCGAAGCGGCCGGTGTTGTATTTGTCGTAGTTCTCTTTTGGTTCGAGCGAGAGATCGAAGGCTTTGGCGGCGGGGGAACTGAGGAGCCGATGGGCGTTGTCCATCGAGCGCAGGAGCGATTCTTTTTGGTAATCGCTGCCGAATTCGCCGACCGGGCTGGCGGCGAGAAGTTTTTTGTAGGCCTGGTTGCGTTGTTCAAAACGCGCGGGGCTCATGCCTGCAGGCGGGCGGACGCTTTCGGCGGCTTGTTCGGGATTGGAAATGATGAAGGGGCCGTATTCGCTGCCGTAAAAACCGGCGGCATGAAAGGCTTTCAGCTCTTCGCCTTCGCCGACGTCGAAACGCTGGCCGATGTCGATGAACGCGGGGACGGCTGGATTGAGCGGGCCGAGGGCGCGGGAGAGAATGGCGCCGAGGTGGGGAGGGGCCGCGGTTTGGGGCGGCTGATAGCCGGTGTGCCATTGATATTGATGGCGGGAATGAAGAATGAAACCGAGATCGCCCGCGGTGTAGCTGCGAATCAGTGTGCCGCGATCCATCACCGCGGCCATTTTTTCGAGGCCTTCGGAAAATTTGATATTATCGACCGCGGTGTCGATGCTTGGGAATGTGCTGAGGACGCGGTTGGAACTGAGCCCTTTTTCGTAGGGAGTATAGAGCTTTGGATCGAAGGTTTCGGTGTGGGCCATGCCGCCGCCCATCCAGAGAACGATAACGGTGTCGGCGGTGGCTTTGGGCCCGGCAGCGTCGGCGGCGAAGAGTGGGCGAGTGTAATTGGTGGCGAGAGCGCCGAGGGTGGCGGCGCTGGCGGTCTTCAGAAAATCACGTCGTGAAACTGGCATATCATCGAATGAGTTGAAATTCCGGCAGCATACAGACTGCCCACAATAAATCTTCCACGCCGTCGGCGCTCGTTTTGCCTGAGGAGCCGACGAGTTCATTGGCGACCGAAAATTCTACCGTGGTTGGTTTGCGTCCGAGCGCGCTCAAGTAAAGGCGGTCCACAATGCGTTTCGTGTCTTTTTCCAGCGCCAGATTTTCTGCGCCCGCTTTGATGCGATTGGCGAGGGTGGCGCCGTTGGTGAGTTCGAGCGCTTGCAAGGTGGTGGCGGCGGAGGCTCGCGTGGTGATGACTTGTTCGCGATTGGGACGGCCCAGCGCGGTCATGAGCGGATCGGCGTTGGCAAGGACGGCGCGGCAATTGGCAGCGTAGTCCTGGTTGGCGACGAGGCGCGCGAGTTTGGGACCGAGTCCCCATGGGCCGGAGGTGGCGTTGCCGAGATCGGAGGCGGAAGACCATTGCGCGTCATCGAAATCGGGTTTTTCCCAACCGCCGGCTTTGGTTGTAGAACTTTTCCAGGATGCGTCGCTGCCGAAATCGTGAATGTCGTCCTTTGTTCGCAGTCGCGCGTAGAAAAACAGGCCGGCGGGGTTGGCTTGATCGACGTTGGTTTGACCGGGGGCGGCTTCGTCGTTGGTGGCGGCGATGGCGATGAGGTTTTCGCCGGCTTTTAGGAATTTGCGAATGTCGGCGACTTTCGGTTTTGTGTAATCTTTGCTCGAAGCGGCTTCTTTTCCATTAACGAACAATTTGAAGGCGTTGTCGCACGTCGCGACGATGCGCGCTTCGGTCGCTTCGCCCGAAAGCTTTATTGTTTTGCGGAAGTAAACAGTCTGCGCGGGCGCTTTGTTGGCGGCGTTTGAATCGGTCCAAATCCAGCGCGGCTTGCCGGCGACGCCTTCAAGCGATGAATCAATTTTCTGTTCGCCGGCGGAAAAATTAATTTCAGGAACGGCATCGCCGTTCCAAACGCCCGTGATCTCGCCAACGGCGTCGAGGAATTGCTCGGCGGAGAGGCGGCGCACTTGGGGACCACGGAAGACAAATTCCTTGGCGGCGGATTCGGTGGCGGGAACGGTCGGCATTTGATACGTGCGCGAAGTGAGAATCGTTTGGATGGTGTGTTTGAGATCGTAATTGTGATCGACGAGGTCGGCGGCGAGCCAATCCAGGATGTCCTGGTTCCAAGCGGGCTGCTCCATGTCGTCAACAGGCTCAACGAGGCCGCGTCCGAAGAAGCGCGCCCAGAGACGATTCACAATCGTGCGGCTGAGACGTCCGTCTTCGCGGCTGGTGATGACTTCGGCGAGGCGTTTGACGCGCTCGGCCTTGGGCGCGGTGGCGTCGAGCGAACCGAGTTCAGGATACAGGAATTTGACGGCGGCGGTTTTGCCGAGTGGTTTGTCACATTGAACGAGTTCGAGCGGCTTGTCAGAATAGATGCTGGCCATGCCGTAGGAGTCAGCGAGCGTCCAATCGTTAATGAAACTGTCGTGGCAGGAAGCGCACTTGAGATTCACGCCCATAAACACTTGCGAGATGTTTTGCGCGGCCTGCATTTCGGGCGTTTGGCTGGCATTAACGACGCCGCGCCAGACGATGCCTTTGGAAAAACCTTCCGATTCCGCAGTCGGATTGATCAGTTTCGCAACGAATTGATCGAACGGCATGTTGGTGGCGAGCGCGGAGTAAAGCCAACCGGTGATCTGCTTGCGTCCGCCATCGATGTAACCAGTGCCGCGATAATCGTTGCGCAGCATGTCGTTCCAATACGTCATCCAGTGCTGCGCGTAATCGTTTTGGAGAGCGAGGAGATCGCTGACAAGTTTTTCACGCTTGTTTGAGGCGCGGCTTTCAACGAAGGCGTTGAGTTCATCGACCTTTGGCAGCAGGCCGATTGTGTCGAGGTAAACGCGCCGCGCAAAAAGGCGGTCGTCGACTGGTTTCGCGGCGACCTTGTTTTGTTTCAAATAGGCCGTAAGGAGGCGATCGATCGGATTTCCATCGCCCCTGGCAAGCTCAGGCTTGCGCGGGTGAAGATTGACCGGAGCTTTCTTCGCGAACGAGATGCTTGAATCCCATTTGACGCCTTGATCGATCCACGCGCGCATCAAACCGACTTCATGCGACGTCAGCTTCGTGCCTTTGGCGGGCATGACGTTGTCCGGATCAAGGCCGGAGACGAGTTCGATGAGAAGACTTTCAGCGCTATTGCCTTCGATGACTGCAGGACCGGTATCACCGCCTTTCAGCAAGGTTTCGCGCGTTTCGAAAACGAACCCGCCTTTATCGCGACCGCGGCCGTGGCATTTGACGCAGCTTTTTTCGACGATGGGTTGGATATCGCGTTTGAAATCGACTGTGCCAGTGGCTGGTGGAGGGAGTTTGGCGCGTTGCTCAGGTGTGAGACGCGCTTGAGTCGGGAGGAGGGAAAAAAAAGCGGCGAGCAGGGCAAATACGGCAGTACGATTCCCCAGGAAATTTTTTCTATCTTGTACAAACTTGTACAAACTTGTACGGAACTTGTACAAGGTGGACGGAGCGACGGCCGCGGTCTGGGGGGCAGCGTCGAAACCAGCTCCATTGTTTTTTTCCTGAACGATCATTTCGTGAATTTTAAAAGAGGGGGTGGGACAAAGGCTGTCCTACCCCCAAAGTTTTTCGAATTATTTTGTTCCTTCGGGCAAGGGCACCTGGCCGGGCCGTCCGAGGTAATAGATTAAATCGCGGACCTCCTGGTCGGTCAGGTTCGCAAGCAGGCCTTCGGGCATCATTGAGATCTCGCTGTTTTGGATTTTCACTGTCTCATTGCGCGGGATGACGAGTTGTTCGTTGGCCGTGACAACGGTCAGCGCATTGGCGTCCTGTTGTTTAACGATGCCGGTGATGACTCGTTCATCTTTCAACTCGATGGTCGAGGTGCGGTAATCGTTCGGGATGACCGCATTTGGATCGACCATGTTCTCAAGAATATAACCTAGATCGCTCCGATTGGAACCGGTCAAATCGGGGCCGACTTTGCCGCCGGTGTCGAAGAGGGTGTGGCACTGCTGACAAGTTTTGGCGAAAACGGCGCGGCCGCGAGAAGCGTCGCCGGGGGTCGATCCGCCGGCGCGATAAACGCCAGTATATTTGGCGATTTCGGCTTTCTTGTCGGCGGAAACTTCGTGGAAGGCGCCCCAGACTTTTTGAAGCTGCTGATCGATCTCGGGATTTTTTAAATTGCGCAATTGGCGGACGACTTCGGCGGTCAAATCTTTGGAAGAGACCTTGTTTTGTTCGATGGCGGTGAGAAACGGCTTCGCAAAGGCGGCGCGCGAAGCGAGGGTGTTTAAGGCATCGCGTTTTTCCGCGCTGGAAAGCTGCGGATAGACCGCGAGGACAGACGACGCGGTGGATGGATCATCGTAAGCAGCGAGACCGCGCAGCGCTTCACCGCGAAGGTCGGCGGTCTTGAGAAGTTTTTGTAGAATTTCCGGCAAGGCGCTGTCTTTGACGGAGAGGAGCGATTGGACGGCTGCGCGGCGCGCCGCAATTTCGGCTTTGGTGTTCAACGCTGTCGCACGCAAAGCCGAAAGCGCTTTTTGGCTGCCGAAGGTCAGGCCGAGACTTTGTGCCAGTGTGCTGATCTCGGCGTTTTTGCTGGCGGTGAGTTTGGATTCGACGTCGCTCCAACCGGCCGGCATGGGCGCTGATCGCCGTCCCTTTAGCGCCGCTGAAATTCCGCGCAAGATATCGAGCTGAAGTTGCGCGTCCTCGGAGCTTTTCAAAACCGCCACGAGCGATTCGAGCGGGTCCGCCTCCGCGGCGCGAAGGGCGAAGGGGCTCGCGATGATTCCCAGGCAAATCAACAATGACAACAGCTTACGCATGATCAGTTCTTTCGACGTAATTGAAACAGCGGCCATTCTGAATATCTGAGGCGATGGGACAAGGATTTGTTTGAGGTGCTTAGGAGGCCGGGCGTTTGCTGCGGCCAAATTTCAGAATGGGCAACGAGAAATAGCGGTAAACCACGATGGCGAGCGCCAGGGAGAGAATAAATGGCGCCCCAACAACGGCGGCGTATTTGAAGAGGTTGCCGCCGGCTGGGCCGAATGTTTCGCGCGTCCAGTAGATGAGTGGCTGATGGAATAGATACCATTCGTAGCTGATCAATCCGCACCAGCGCAGCCACGGCGCAGTCAGCAGGCGGGCGCGCGGGTGGTTAGGATCGGCGATGTAGCAGAGCATCAGCGCGGCGGAAATTTTTACAGCCCAGCCGATGATTTCCTGTTCCAGTTCGGGTTTGGCGGCATGGTGAAGGTTCAACCAGGAAGTGGCGACGAGCGATGCCGCCAGGAGAACGAATCCGATATCGCCGAGGCGCGCCCAGGATTTGCGAGTGCGTTGCAGGTTTTCGAAGCCGGCCAGCAAGACACCGAAGGCGAATGAGTCGAGGATGGACGGATAATGCACCTGGATGATGGGATGCAATTGGAAGTAGACGCCGCGCGAGGCGTTGAACCAGCGAAAGGCGGTTGGAACAACGAGCAGAATTAGAAACAGCGTCCAGAGAGCAGCTTTGGGCGAAAGGCGTTTTACCAATAAAAAGAGAATCGGGAGCGTGACGTAGAAATGGACTTCGACGATCAGGCTCCACATGGCGGGATTGATGCGGCTGCTGACGGAATGAATCCATGGCCAACCGACCAGCCATTGCGCGGCGGTGGTCAGAAAAGCCTGATCGCCGGTGCGCAGAAGATAGACTGGCGTGAAGAGAAGCACGGAAAGCGCGAGCGGCGGATAAATTTTCCAAAAGCGACGCGCGAAATAACCGGGCGGGATCGATTGATCGGCGGGGCGCATTTGACGCTTCCAAAACGGGTGGGAAATCAGGAATCCGGAGAGGCAAAAGAAGATGGTGACACCCCAGTAGCCTGCGCCAAAAATTCCGCCAATGAAGCGAACGGTTTCGCTGGCGGCGGGGTTGAAATAGAGGAAGTGGCAGGCGAGCACCATCAGGATGGCCAGGCCGCGCAGGCCATCGACGGCGTCGTAATCCTTGTTGAGTGTGGGATTGACGTGCCAGGAATCGAGCCAGCTTGCGCGCGCGGAAGAGGTGGGACGCTCGATGGCGGGTGTCGTTATTTCTGCGTTAGAGCTTGGCACAGGGGCGGCGCAATCGTGCGATAGCCTTTATCATTGAGGTGCAACCCATCGGTCGTCAATTGCTCAGAGAGCCCGCCTTCGGCGTTTGCTGTGAGGGTGGCAATATCCACGAAGATTGCTTTGGAATCGAGGCAGAATCGCTGCAGATGGCGATTGAACTCGACGATATTGGCGTTGATGTGGCGGGTCTCGTCGTCTTTTTGTCGGATCGGCATGACGGCGGCGACCACAATTCTTTTCGGCTGGAATTTTTCACGCGCGGCGGTCAGCAACGCCTTGAAATCTTCCAAGGTGGACTCAACCGAATTGCCGCGCCCGATATTATTGATGCCGCACATCAGGAGGATGCCTTCGACGTCGCGATCGGGGCTGGCCGATACGAGTTCCTGAACATGGCGAACTTTTGTGCCCCAATGTGCGCAATTGCGAACGCCAAAGGCGCCCGGGCAGAGCAGATCCCATTTGCCGGCTTCGACCTGACTGTCGCCGAACAAAAGATAAAGGGGGCGCGCGCCCGTCCAGGGCTCGGAAGCGAGCTGGGCTTTATGACGTGCGAAGCCGCGTTGCCAGGCGGTCCGGCGCCAAACAATAGAGCTCGTCACCATCAGAACGGCGAAGGCGAGCAATATGACAAAAAGCCGTTTGTTCAGCACAGTGAGTTGGCAGCGGAATTATTCAGGTTGATATTCTGAAGTTTTAGACAAGCCACGCCAAGAATTTGTTCGCGCCGTGGGCAAGCAACCGAATCGACGCTTGAATTCCCGATCCGAAACCGCATCATGCCCGGCCTGTTATTTATGAAAGTAATGATTTGCGACCCGATTTCCCCAAAAGGCATTGCGCTGTTTAAGCAACAGCCGGGGTTGGATGTGGTCGTGCTCGACAAGCGGCTGAAGGAAGAGGAATTGATTCCGCTGGTCGGGGATGTGGAAGCGATGATTGTCCGTTCGGAGACGAAGGTGACGCGCAACGTGATGAAAGCGGCGTCAAAGCTTCGGGTGGTTGGGCGGGCGGGCGTGGGTGTTGATAATGTCGATGTGGATGCCGCGACGGAGCGCGGGGTCGTGGTGATGAACACGCCGGGTGGGAACACGATTTCCACGGCTGAGCTGGCGATATCGATGATGGTGTCGATGGCGCGAAAGATTCCGCAGGCGAACATGTCGGTGAAAGCGGGCGAGTGGAAGCGCAAAGATTTCCAGGGAACCGAATTGAATGGCAAGACGCTTGGAATCATGGGCATGGGGCGGATTGGCAGTGAAGTGGCCAAGCGCGCGCTGGCGTTTAACATGCGCGTGATTGCGTACGATCCGTATTTGAATCCGGCGCGGGCGGAATCGTTGGGGGTGAAACTCGGGACCTTGGACGAGTTATTTGCTGAGTCGGATTTCATCACGTTGCACATGACGTTGACCGACGAAACCAAGGGGATTTTGAACGCGAAGGCGTTTGGGAAGATGAAGAAGGGGGCGCGGATTATTAATTGCGCGCGCGGGCCGCTCATCAACGAAAAGGATTTGTTCGAGGCGTTGAAGGCCGGGCAAGTGGGCGCGGCGGCGCTCGATGTTTTTGAAGTTGAGCCGTTGCCGAAGGAATTTCCGCTGCGGGATTTGCCGCAGGTGATCATGACGCCGCATTTGGGGGCGAGCACGGAGGAAGCGCAGGAAAATGTCGGGATTGAAGTTGCCGAAATCGTGACGGCTTATTTGACGACGGGGGCGGTGCAAAATGCGGTGAATTTGCCGAACCTCGATGCGAAGACGTACGCGACGGTTAAGCCTTATCTGGATTTGGGACGGAAATTGGGACACCTGGTTGCGCAGATGGCGCCGAAACAGAATCAGCGGCTCGTTGTCACTTACGGCGGGAATGCGACCAAGTTGCCGACGGACCCGGTGACGCGCGCCGTTTTACAGGGGTTTCTTGAACCTTCGCGCGGCAAAGATGTAAATCAAGTGAACGTGCGGACGATGGCGCAAACGAGCGGTTTGACGGTGGAAGAAATTAAGTCGAACGAAGCGACTGACTACAGCGAATGGCTGCATGTGGCGGCGTTTTCGGGCGAAAATAAGACATCCGCGGGCGGAACATTTTACGGGAAGAATCCGCGCATCGTGCGCATCGGCAGCCGGCCGGTGGAAGTGAATCCGTCGGGGGTGCTTTTCATCTTTAGTAACAAGGATCGTCCGGGTATTGTTGGTTACATTGGGACGTTGATGGGAAAGCACAAGGTCAACATCGCCAGCATGAGCTTGAGCCGCGACGAAGCGGGCGGGCGCGCCTTGACGGTGCTGAATCTCGACAGCGTGCCGGGCCCGGACGTTCTGGCTGAGATTGCAAAAGATCCGGATATCAGCGACGTAAAAGTCGTTAAGCTTTAAATGCGCTGCTTTTTCTCGCTTTTCATTGCCTGTGCGTTCGCCGGCGTTGCGGACGGAGCGCCGCTGTTCGATCGCGTCGTCGCCAAAGGCAAAGGGTTGGAGGTTAAAGCGAGCCAGGTTGAAGAGACTTACATTCTCTTTAAAGCCAACCGCGCGGCTATTGGTCAGAGCGTCGGCAATTCGCCCGAAGAAATCAAAAAAGCCGAAGCCGAAATCCTCGATAGTTTGATCGCGTCGAAAGTCATTTTGCTGCGCACAACTGAGGCCGATCGCACTAACGGTGTTGCGGAAGCAGAAAAGTTTATCAAAGACAAAAAGGCGGCCGCAGTTTCCGAAGCCGCTTATCGCCGTCAGTTGATTATCAGCGGCGTGACGCCGGAGGCGTTTGAGAAGGAGGTCGTGGACCAGGCGGTCATCAAAGCGATCGTGGACCGCGAACTTCGGCCCAAACAAACGGTGACCGACGCGGACATCGAGAAGTTTTACAAAGAAAATCCGAAGATGTTTGAGGAGCCGGAGAAATGGAAAGTGGCGCACATTTTCATGGGTATTCGTGATCGAGGAAGCCGCGAGGAAATTACGCAGGCGGAAAAGGCCGAGAAGCAAGCAAAGATGAAGGAGTTGCTCGTGCGCGCGCGAGGTGGGTTTGATTTCGCGAAGCTTGCCAAAGAGAATTCTGAACACGGATTGACTAAAGATAATGGCGGCGAACAAACGTTCGCGAGGGGACAGATGCCGCCGGAATTTGAAGCGGCTGCCATCTCGATGAAGCCTGGCCAAATCAGCGACGTGGTTACCACGGGGCTAGGCTGGCATATCATCAAATTCATCGAGTACATTCCGCCGAAAATGGCCGACCTCACCGCTTCCAAAGAGCGCATCAAGAATTATTTGCTGCAACAAGCGACGCAAAAAGCCCTTGGCGATTGGGTAAAGCAGCTGCGGAAAGAGGCGGACGTTGTCGTGACGCTGGATCAGCCACCTTCCTGAAGCGCTTGAAAAACGCGCGTTCTGTGTTACAAGACGTGCGACCCGCGTTCAAGTGGGGGATACGCCCCGCTGGTCCTGGTTCCACATTGGGATCGTTCGGAACAGATCTTCGATGGTCTGCGGGTTCCCATTTTTCCGCGTCATAACTGGCGCCGGTATTTCTCCAGCGCCGCCTGGTCTCCGTTTTTACCCTGAACTTTACTTCAGGCCTGCGCTGGCGCCAAAATATGCTGTTCGGTGATAAGACTGATTGCTCACATGTTCAAGGTCGGCCCCAGCATTTTGTTGGCGACATTGGGTTTGCTTTGCTTTTTCACGCAAAATTCTGGGGCGCAGCAGTTCATTCCCGAATGGGTTCGCGCTTACCCCGCCGCGACAGGTTTCAGCGCACAAGGAATTTCGATTGCGCTAATTGAAGATGGAATCGTTGTGGGCGGATCTGTCGAAGACGCGAACGGTGAGCCTGATTATCTGGCCGTTAAATATGCGCCCGACGGCAACCAAATTTGGACAAACGTTTACGGTTCCATTACACGAAAGAATAACTTTTTTGCCGACCTCGCCATCGACCCGCTTGGGAACATTCTACTAACCGGGAGCTCCGACACAGTGAAGCTTGACCCTTTCGGCAATCGCGTTTGGTCTACGCCGATCGGTGGCCGATCACTGGCTGCCAATTCCCGATTTGCCTATCTCACGACGGGGTTGTCGCCTGGGCATGCCACCGTGCAGCTCGGTAATGACGTTCCGGCCCCGGTTGATGTGATTCTCGATTGCGATCCCGGACAGGACCCGGACGACATGTCGGATCTGGCCATTGCGCACAACTTGATGTCGCGCGGAGAAATGAACTTGCTCGCGATCATGGGCGCCCACACCGGTCCATGGATCACGATCAATATCGATGTGATGAATCGATATTACGGTCACACGAACATTCCGGTGGGACTCGCCAAGCAAGGACCGAGCATCACGGAGATTTATGGGTGGTACATGTCTCAGCGGTACGGCAATCATGTCAATTATGGGTATGACCAGCCGGAAGCCGCGTCACTTTATCGCTCAATCCTCGCCTCGCGCCCGGACCGTTCCGTCACCATCGTTTTCAGCGGTCAACTCCGCAATTTGTTGGCCCTTTGGAATTCTGCGCCGGATGCAGCTTCGCCGCTGTATGGCCCGGCTTTGTTGGCGAAAAAGGTCCGTCAGCTTGTCGTTATAGCCGGAATTTTCCCCAATACGTTTCTTACCGAATACAATCTGGGCAGTGATCTCGAAGCAGCGCAGGTCATCAACCGGATTACCGATCCAATCTCTGTTACCTACGTAGGAATAGAAGAAGGCAACCTGATCAGCATTCCCGCCAAGGGCGTGGAATTGCTTCCGGCCGATAATCCGGTCCGCTACGCCCACGAATTGGTCATGGCGACTAATCGACCGTCATGGACCGGCCTGGGTTTGTTGGTGGCAGCGCGCGGTTTTTCTCGGAACGGCGAAACGTATTTCACGACTGTGCCTGGGCGCGCGTTGGTGCGGACGAATGGCTCCAACGGCTTTGTGGAAGATGCAGGCGCGAACCAACGCTATATTCGCAAAGTCCAGTCGGATGACCGTTACATCGAGATTCTCGAGGATTTGCTGCTGGCGCCTCCTCCCGCGGAGCGTCCGGCGCCGTCCGGCGACCAAACCGGTCACGAAATCTGGAAGCGCCCGTTCAACGTGCGCGCATGGGACGAGGCCAATTTCGTCCGCCTCAATGAATTCGGCGAAATTTTCACAGGCGGTGTGGAAACCAGAGCGGGGGGGTTTGAATCAACAACCGCGCGATTTGCGCTGGTTAAATATGGCGAGGCCGGTTCGGTTCGCTGGCGCACCGGCACAACGAACACCATGGAACCAGGCCGGTCTGCAACCGAATTGCGGGGCATGGCGGTTGTCGGCGAATCGATTTGGTTGTTTGGACAGTACGGAGAAGGGAGCGCGTTGTTTAGATTCTCGGGCGGCGGCAAGCAACTTTGGCATTACAATTTTCCCGCCGGCGGCCGTGCGTCGCAAATGGTCGTGGATTCCAATGGAACTGCGACTGTGGCTAACACCGTTGGTGATAAAATTGTGGTTACGAGGATCAGCAGTGACGGCTCTGCGATCGGAGAAGCGGTTTATGAACTGGATCCTTACGAACAAATCGATCTTGAAGCCGCCGCTTTGGACAGTTCCGGTGCGGTCTACTTTGCGGGAGGGTTGAACAGCGCGGACAAGTCGGAAATCTTCCTGATGCGTTTTAGCGCAGACCTCGGCCAGCGCTCGATAACAACCTATCCGAGCCAGTATCCCGGGGACGCTCGGGCCAAAGCGATCGCGGTTCAAAGTACCGGAGACGTTTATCTGACCGGTTATATGCCGACGTTTGAAGGTGGTTCAGAGCTCTTCATCCTGAAACTGACGTCCGCGTTTCAGATGCAAAAGATCGAAAACGGCCCCATTCGACTGCGGTACCGCATCGGGCCGAGTGAGACGTTAACCCTGGAGTCGACGCATGATTTCTCGCAATGGGAACGCGTTGCGACTGAACGCGCGGACGAACGCGGTTTCGTTCAGTTCGAAGACACCAACTTTGTTAATGTGCCAGCGCGTTTCTATCGCACAAAGAAAGAGTAGCGGGGCTACATCGGCCGGTGGGACAGTTTTACTTCCGGAAAGCCTTTTTGCTTTTTGCGGCGGGCGCGGGTTGATTTCTCCAACACAAGATCGATGAAGGTTGCCTGGCTGCGGTTCAAGGGCGCGCCCTTTTTTTGCGGAGCAGGTTTGTAAGCGCCATTGGATTGAAGGACCGAAGCGCGGCAATTATCTCCCAGCGTGATGGAGAGGATTTCGTTGATCAATCGATCGCGCAACGTTCCGTCTTCGACCGGAAATATCACTTCGATTCGACGGAAGAAATTGCGAGGCATCCAATCGGCGCTGCCGACATACACTTCGGGTTGGCAGCCGTTCTCAAAATAAAAGACGCGGCTGTGTTCGAGAAAGCGGTCCACAATGCTGCGCACGGTGATATTCTCGCTCAATTTTTTTACGCTTGGCCGCAGGCAACAAATTCCGCGAACGACCAAATCAATTTGGACGCCGGCCTGGGACGCCTCGTAGAGCGCGAGGATAATTTCCGGGTCCACCAGGGAATTCATTTTGGCAAGAATCCGCGCAGGCAGATTCTTTTTCGCGTTGGCCGTTTCGCGACGGATCAGCGCCAGCATGCGCGAATGAAGTTCAAACGGCGCGACCAGCAATTTTCGGGCGCCCTGAAACTGGCAGATGCCGGTCAGCAGGTTGAAAAGGTTCGTGGCGTCCTCAGCGAGAGCGGGCCGCGCTGTCATCAAACCAACATCCGTGTAGAGGCGCGCTGTGCTGGGATTATAATTGCCGGTGCCTAGATGAAGATAACGCCGGATGATATCTTCGTCGCGGCGAACCACGAGGGTCATCTTGGCGTGGATCTTGTAACCGACGAGGCCCCAAACGACGTGCACGCCGGCTTCTTCGAGTTTGCCGGCCCAAATAATGTTGTTGGCTTCGTCGAAACGGGCGCGCAATTCCACGACGGCTGTGACTTGTTTGCCGTTGCGCACCGCGTTCATTAATGCGCCGATGATTCGCGGATCGCCGCCGGTGCGATAGAGGGTCTGTTTGATGGCCAGCACGCGCGGGTCTTCGGAGGCGCGTTCGAGAAACTGCACGACGCTATCGAAATTTTCGTAAGGATGATGCAGCAACACGTCGCGCTCGCGAATGACCGCGAACATGTCTGGTTGATCGCGAAAAGCCGGAGCGGTCGGCGCCACGAACGGCGGATCGCGCAACTCCGGGGAATGATCTCCTTCGTAAATAGCCATCAATCGCGTCGCATTGATTGGGCCGTCGATGACGTAGAGATCGTCGCGCGTGAGTCGCAGATGTGAGAGAAGCGTTTCGCAGATTGAGTCCGGCGTTTCCTTTTCCACTTCCAAGCGAACGGCGTCGCCTTTACGGCGATTATGCAGTTCATTTTCCACCGCCTTGAGCAGGTTTCCAACCTCCTCTTCATCGATGTAGAGTTCGCTGTTGCGCGTGACGCGAAAATGCCAGTAGCCGAGAATCGATGTGCCGGGAAAAAGATCGCCCAGGAAATAGCCAATCATGTGGCCGAGAAACACATATTCGCGCGAGTTTTCGCGCGGCAATTTTACCAACCGCGGCAATACGCGAGGGACCTGCACCACTGCCAGATGCTTGAGCGTCTCGCCATGGCGCGTCATTTCGAGCTGAACGATCATGTTCAGCGATTTGTTGAGCAATTGGGGAAAGGGATGCGCCGGATCGATGGCCAGGGGGGTTAAAACCGGCCGCACCTGGGAGCGATAATATTCTTCGAGGAAAGCGCGATCTTTTGAGCTGAGCTCGGCGACGTTAAGGAATTTTATGCCGTGGCGGGCGAGCGCGGGACGGAGGTCGTTGCGCCAGCAATTGTATTGCTGATCGACCATCTGCCGGACGCGTTTGGTGATCGCTGTGAAAATTTCTGTGGCGGTCAAGCCATCGATGCTTCGAGCGACGACGTCGGATTCAATCTGTTGTTTGATGCCAGCGACACGGACTTCGAAGAACTCGTCGAGGTTCGAGGAAACGATGCAGAAGAATTTGACGCGCTCCAGGAGCGGGTTGCTGGAATCAAGTGCTTCGTTGAGCACACGCTGGTTAAATTCCAACCAGCTGAGCTCGCGATTGATGAAATGTGACGGCGCCCCCGTTTCCATAACCCGAAGGAAATCAAGTTACTCCATCGCTGGCGTAAAGGCGAGTCACGATTAGGTTACAGGCCGATGTCCATGAGCGAAATTGCAATAAAGGGAGTTTGCCACCCGCTTTTTCGCCCTTATAATGCCCGTCCAGCCCTGAACCATAATGTTTTGTAAAGCCCGCATGCGAAGTCTGTCTGTCGCCGCCCTATCGATTACACTCGCCCTCTTTGGAGCTCAAAAAGTCGCCGCTCAATGGGTCGCATATAACGACCATGCGCCGGGCGTTGGCACATCTCCGAACGCGACAACTTATGATGTTTTTGGCGCCGGCGTCGGCTCTAGCGGTCCGTTAAAAGACATTAAAACTGGGGCCACCCTGCCGGTTACGCTCACTATTACAATTACTGCCAGTGGCGTTGGTCAGGCTGGCACGCAAGGTAGTCCTGAAGTGGGCACGCCCCTTTATGACGCTTTCAATACGTTCGTGGATTTTCAGGGGAGCCCGAGCCCGTCCGTTGAACTGACGACCGGTGGGGTCGTTACCTACACGTTTACCGGTCTCAATCCGAGCAAGCGCTATAAATTCATGGGGAGCGCCGTTCGTGGGGTCGCGACTTATACGGATCGGTGGACGCTTTTTGAAATCGCCGGGGCCGCTTCCTTCACCAGCGCCCATACGAAAAACGTTCTGACCAACGCGGTTGTGCCGGTCATTTCAATTAACCAGGCCGCCATTAACACTGGCGTCAATTTTACGGCGGATACGGGCGACATGGTGGTTTGGGAGAACATTGATCCCGGTCCGGAAGGGACGTTTGAAGTGAGTTGTCAGCAATACACCTTGGAGGTTCCTAACGGTTCTTCAGCGGGGTCCAAGGGTTACGGCATGACTGGCATTCGCCTGGAGGAAATTGATGTCGCCGGATCGCCAGTCGCGATCCTCGTTCCGCCGCAGTCTCAAACAGTGCAGGAATCGCAAGCGGTGACTTTCAATGTGACCGCCACTGGAAATCCGCCGCCCACATTTCAATGGTTCAAAAATAACGTGGCGATTTCCGGGGCCACGAACAACAGCTACACGATTCCGTCGGTTCCGTTTTCCGATGATGGCGCGCTAATTAAAGTGGTGGCCTCAAATCGCGCCGATGGCGTGGATTATTCGGTGACCAGCAGCGATGCGCAATTGAGCGTCACGCCGGACAGCGTCGCGCCAACGTTGCTCGACGTGCAGGCGATCGGCTTCAACCAGGTGAAACTTGTTTTTTCCGAGCGGGTCAATCCTGTCACAGCGACGAACATTCAGAATTATTCGATCACGAGCGCCAACGGCCCGGCAACCATCAACAGCGTCACTCTCGACCCCAACCAAACCTTCGTGCAGATCAATGTTGATCCATTAACCGAAGGATTGGCCTACACGCTGGCCGTGTCGGGTATTAGCGATCAATCGGGCGCGGGAAATTTGATTTTGCCAACGCAACGCGCGTTTAGCGCTGTCACTTACGCGCCGGTGGATATCGGCGCGCCGTTTCTGGCAGGCAGCGTTTCGGCCACGCCCGACGGATACAACGTTTCCGGCGCCGGCGCTGATATCGCCGGCACTCGCGATCAATTTCATTTTGGTTATCAACAGAAGGCGGGCGATTTCGATATGCGCGTTCGCCTCGCCGATTTGACGATCACCGACGCCTACGTGAAAGCGGGATTAATGGTGCGCGAATCGCTTCAAGATAACGCGCGCTTCGCCGCTATTTTTGCTTCGTCAGCGCAGCTTGGCGTTTTCTTTGAATCGCGCACGTCCACCGGCGGCAATGCCGTGATGACGGGTCCGACGTTGAAGTTTCCGGCCAATTATCCATGGGCTTGGCTGCGCCTGCGCCGCATCGGCAATGATTTTGCCGGGTTCGGAAGTTTTGATGGGAGCGCCTGGCAACAATTGGGCACGGTCAATATCGCTGTGACGAATGCGTATTTTGGGCTGGCCGTGACGAGCGGCGCCACGAATGCGATCGCGACAGCAAAATTCCGCGACGTCAGCGAGGTCCAAAACCCAACGTCGTTCACATACAAGCCGGAGCACGAATCGATCGGCCCGGCCAATCGCCGCACGGGGCTGATTTTTTCCGAAATCATGTATCACTCCAAACCACGCGGGGACGGCAGGAGCATGGACTTCGTGGAAATCTACAATGGCGAACCAATTTTCATGGATATGACCGGCTGGAAAATTGCCGGCGGAATTGATTTTACTTTTCCAGATGGGTTTCTTCTTGGCGCCGGTCAATTCGTCGTGGTGGCCGCTGATCCCGAAGCCATTCAGGACGCTTATGGGATTTCCGGCGTCATGGGGCCTTATCAACGCGTGCTCAGTGACAGCGAAGACACATTGCGTCTCCTTAACCAATCCGGCGCCATTCGCGATGAGCTGACTTATTCCGCGCAAACTCCGTGGCCAGCGACAGCGGCGGGCGCGGGACATTCGCTCGTCTGCAAAAATCCGAGCTATGGTGAAGACGATGCGCGCGCGTGGGACGCCAGTGAACTCATTGGCGGCTCGCCTGGTTATGACGATCCCATTGTGCCGAATCCCTGGAAAGGCGTGGTCATTAATGAATTTCTCGCTGTTCCGGGTTCCAACGAATCCGGATTCATCGAACTGTACAACGCGAGCAATAGCGCTGTTGATTTGTCGGGCTGTTTTCTCACGGATTCTCCCACTCAAAACAGATTTCGGATTCCGGATGCAACACGACTGGAGGCTCGAAGCTGGATTTCGTTCCCGACAGAGCAGCTTGGTTTTTCTTTGAGTTCGGCTGGGGGCGCAATTTACGTGATCAGCGCGGATCAGCGTCGCGTGTTGGATGCGATCCTTTATGACGGCCAGGAAACTGGCGTCAGCGTTGGTCACACGCTAGACAATTCACCCTTTGTCCGCCGACTGCGCGCCTCCACTCCCGGTCAACCGAATGCCTCACAGCGCCAGGACGGCATCGTGATCAATGAGATCATGTACAATCCGATCAGCGGCTATTCTGACGACGAGTACGTTGAACTCTACAATACCTCGGCGAGCGCCATTAATCTGGGCGGTTGGCGTTTCACGGCGGGCATCGATTTCGTATTTCCAGCCGGCGCGATGATCGCGCCCAACGGTTATGTGGTGGTCGCAAAAGATGCGGCGCTGATGCGGACTAACTACGCGCAATTGAATGCGACGAACACGTTTGGCAATTTCGATGGTCAACTGAAAGGCAGCGGGGAACGAATCGCTCTCGCCAAACCCGGGGCGAGTGCGTCGGAATTTGTCACGATGTGTGAGGTGATCTACCGCGCCGGCGGACGCTGGCATGATCTTGCCAACGGCGGCGGTTCGAGCCTCGAACTGAAAGATCCTGATGCCGATCCGATGTTCGCGCCAAATTGGGCGCCGAGCGACGAATCGCAAAAAGCGCAATGGAGTTCTTACGAAGTAACCTCGACGATGAGCCTCGCCAACCAGAGTTATCTTCCGAACAAATTTTTCATTATGGCGCAAGGGCCCGGCGAATACCTGGTCGACGACGTCGAAGTGATCGGCGCCGCCGGCACGAATCTCGTCGTCAATCCCGGCTTTGAAAATGGGCAGACGCCCTGGATTTTTTACGGCACACATCGTCCTTCTGTCATCCAAACCGGCGGCGCTTTTTCCGGCAACGCTTGCCTCGACGTGCGGGCGTCAGAAAACGGCGACGAAGGCCCCAATTCAATTCGTGGCAATCTCTCTGCATCCGCGAGCGGCACAATCACAATCCGGGCCAAGCTACGCTGGATTTCGGGCTGGCCTGAGATACTTCTACGCATTCGCGGCAACGGCATTGAGCTTCCTGTAAAACTTAAAATTCCAACCAACCTCGGCACGCCTGGGCTGGCCAACAGCCGGCGCGTGAGCAACAGCGGCCCCGCCATTACTGAAGTGACGCACTTTCCTCCACTGCCCGCTGCCAATGAAGCGGTCGTAGTGAAGGCGCGGGTGGATGATCCTGATGGTGTTCAAGGAGTGCAACTCGTCTGGCACGTGGACGGCGCCTCCACCTCGACCACTGTGCCGATGCGCGACGACGGGACGGGTGGTGATGAATTGGCCGGTGACGGAATTTTTTCGGCGACACTGGATCCGCGGCCGAGCGGGCTAATCGTTTTTCATGTCGAAGCGCAGGATGCGGCGGCGGCCAGCGTCGCGACCGCATTTCCCGACGACGCTCCGAAACGCGAATGCCTGGTGCGGTGGGCGGACCCAGCGCCTTTCGGTTCCTTTGGCCATTATCATTTATGGGCCACCACCGCGAGCGCCAACGATTTAACATCTCGCCCTGCGCAGGATCGTTCGTTCCGGGATTGCACGATCGTTTGCGATATGCGCGTGGTGTACAACGCCGGGTGGCGCAACAAAGGCAGCCCGTTCCATGGCGGCAGCGGCTCTTATTCCACAAGTTTTCCAGACGACGATCGTTTCCTGGGCAGTGACAAGCATGTGTTGCGCTCCACCGGCAACGGCGGCGATGAACCCACCGAGATGGCGGATGCCATGGCTTATTGGGTCGGTGATAAAATGGGGTTGCCGTTTAATAATACGCGTTACGTGCGCGTGTATCGCAATGGCACGCTGCATTACCGCGTCGATTATGACATGGAGGTTCCCGATCGGTCGATCGCGAAGGATTGGTTTGGCGGCGGAGGTCTGAACGACACGCTTTATAAAATTGCGGGCTGGTTCGAGTACGACGATTCCAACAGCGGCGGTCCAAATTCGCTGATTTGGGCCATGCTCCAAAAAAAGCCGGCCACAGCTCCACCATTCAAAACTGGCGCTTATCGTTTTAATTGGGCGAGCCATCCCGGCGGGAAAACGGCCAACGATTATTCGCTCATCTTCAATTTGGCGGCCGCGGCCAACGCGAGCGATAAAATCACGCAATTGATGAACATCGCGGACATGGAAGAATGGATGCGGACCTTTGCGCATCGGCGCACGATTGGCGATTGGGATTCATGGAGCTACGACACGGGTCAAAACATGTATCTTTACGCTCCGCTGGGCGAACGCGCCCGCTTGATGTCGTGGGACATGGATTTTGTGTTGGGAATTGGGCGGCAGGCGACCGAGCCAAATCTTTTTTCTGCCGGCGAAGATCCCACGGTCGCGGCGCTATTCAACGTTGCTGCTTACCGTCGCATGCTTTGCCGCGCTTATCTCGATGCGGCCAATGGCCCGTTGGTGAAAGCGACTTCTGACGCGCAATTTGATTCCCGCCGCGCCGCTTTGCTCAAGAACAACATCAGCGCAACGGCTCCTACCGGTCCAAAGGGCTACATGGCCTCTCGCCGCATCTATCTGCTTGGGCAGATCCGCGCAATCGATGCGGCGGCTTTCAGCGTGACAACTCAGGATTTCACGAACGCTAATCCAACGGCCACCATCACCGGCATCGCCCCTGTAGGCGTCGCAACCATCGAGGTCAACGGCGCTCCCTATCCGGTTTCGTGGACGACTCTGACGGCATGGAGCATCAAAGTCCCTCTCGGCGCCATCACGAACGTTCTGCAGATTGCCGGCAAGGACCTTCGCGGCAATGTTTACGCCAACGCCACCGGCAAAGTGACCGTCACCTATACCGGCGCAATCCCGCATGCCGCTGATTGGGTCGTCATCAATGAAATCATGTACAACGCCGCGTTGACCGACGCCGAGTACATCGAAATTTTCAATCCGCATCCGACGTTTGCGTTCGATCTCTCCGGCTACAAATTGAAAGGCGCTGATTTCACATTCGCTCCGGGAACACTGATTCAGCCGAACGGATATTTGGTCGTGGCCAAGGATTCCGCCTCTTTTGCGGCAGCTTATGGCGCGACGATTCCGCTCGCGGGCGAATATGCCGGACGATTGCGCAACGACGAAGAGACTTTGACGCTGATGAAACCGGGCGCCACACCTGCGCAGGATGTCATTGCGGACGAAGTTCGTTACGAAAGCGTTTTTCCGTGGCCGGCGGCGGCCAATGGTTTCGGTCCGTCATTGCAACGTATCGACGCAGCCCAGGATAGTTGGCGCGCTGGAAATTGGAGCGTTACGGCCACGAACGATCTGAATCGCGCGACGCCAGGACGCGCTAACGTGAATCGCGCGACGATTGATCCGTTCCCGCAGCTTTGGATCAATGAAATCGTCGCGGCGAACCAAAACGGCGCTGTTGACGGAGGCGGCGAACACGAACCGTGGATTGAAATCTATAATTCGGGTTCGCAGGCGGTCGATTTGAGTCTTTATTACTTGAGCAACGATTCCGCCAATCCGCTCGCATGGCAATTTCCGTTCGGAACAACGATTGGCGCGGGAGAATTCCTGGTCGTTTGGGCGGATGGCCAACCGTTGCAGGGCACCGCGACCGAGTTACACTCGAATTTCCGCCTTTCCGCCGCCGGTGGTGTTGTTGCGCTGAGCCGCATTCAATTGGGCGCGGCGGCCAACGTCGATTACGCTTCTCTTAACGCTGATCGAAGTTTCGGCTCCATCACTGACGGTGACGCCACTACACGACGCTTGCTTTTCCTGCCAACGCCCGGTGGTCCGAATAATCCGGGCGAATTAATTGTGCCTGTATCCATCAACGAATGGATGCCGAGCAACGGTCGCATCCTTGCCGACCCAGCTGATTCGCAATTCGAAGACTGGTTCGAACTTTACAATCGCGGCGCCAGTACGGTCGATCTGTCCGGCTACTTCATCAGCGATTCGATCACGAACGCCACGAAGTTCCAAATCCCGTTCGGTTACTCGATTCCAGCGGGCGGCTTTCTGCTTGTCTGGGCGGATGATGAAACGGCGCAGAACCAGTCGACGAATATCGATTTGCACGTAAATTTCAAATTGGACAAAGATGGCGATTCCATCGCGCTTTTCACTCCCAACGGCGCGCTGCTCGACAGCGTCACTTTCACCGCGCTTGCCGACAACGCGAGTGGCGGTCGTTATCCGGATGGCTCAGCCTCGATGTTCACGTTTGGAACACCGACGCCACGGGCGGCAAACGTTGCGCCCGCCGGCACGCGCTTCACGCGCATCGCCTGGGATGGCGCGCAATTAAACATCGGTTGGCGCACTACGGTTGGCCGCACTTATCGGCTCGAATCCACCGCCGACATTGCGCAACCCGCGTGGGCTCCAGTGGGCGCCGACGTCACCGCGTCCACAACGACTGTGACGATCAACGTCGATCCCGGCATCGCGAATAGCTTCTTCCGCGTCGTGCAGGTAAACTAAACCCATGGCTTGGGTTTATTTGTTCGTCGCTGGATTATTCGAAGCAGTCTGGGCAGTGGGATTGAAATATACCGAAGGGTTTTCACGTCTTACCCCATCGATCGTCGTAGTTGTCGCAATGGTCGGCAGCATGATCCTGCTCGCGCTCGCCGTGAAGACGATTCCATTGGCTACCGCATACGCCGTGTGGGTGAGCATTGGGATCGCGGCGACCGCGGTTGCCCAGGCCGCGCTGCTCAAGCAGCCGCTGCTTCCATTGCAAATGCTTTTTCTCGGAATGCTGCTCATCGCTGTAATCGGATTAAAAGTGACAGCGAAATGACAGGCGCTATTGCCAAGTCATTGCGCGCTCGCTACTGAAGCGAAAAAAGCTTTCCCGAAAGTTCCAACAATTGGAACGCGTGATTTCTCTGGACGAAAAGCCGTTCGGCGAGACTATCCGTTGATTGGAACACCAGGCCGTGACATGACGTTTTTGCAAAAGCTAATCCCGTGGAAACTGCCGCGGCTTGCGCCAGAATCACCGCCAGCCCCGTTGGAGCCCGAGCCGATCCCGGCGACCTTCAAACAATTCGGCGCGGAAAGCGAATGGGCGGAACGGCATTCGTTGGCAAAAGCCGATCCGCGAGAGGAACCGGTCTGGGTGGTCAACCAACTTGGCCGCGAAGAAGTGATCAGCAAATTGGACTGGCAGCGCTACGTTCTGCCCGAATCGTTGAAAAAAGCCTGGAATAATGCCGACATGTTGGCGGCGGTGGTCGGCGTGGCGCTGATGTACAAGTGCGGTGTTAACATATTAAAGGGAGCCTGGCGTCTTGCGGAAATCGATTTGGATCAGCGTCGAGCGATGCGTTTGCTTGGGAACGCGCTGTTGCATTCCGGCAACGGCCCGGAAGCGCAACAACGCTTGCAGATGTTTATCGAACACAACGGCGAGGATGCAGGCATGCTGGCCACTCTGGGGAAAGTGCAATTGGGTAATGATCAAACTGATGCCGCGGAAAAATCATTTTGGCGAAGTTTGGAATTGGATCCAAACGAATGGACGGCGGTATTGTGGTACGTTGGGATTCACTTCGAAGCGCGGAGAAGTGACGGCGAGAAAGATGCGTTGAACAAAATTGCGGCCTTGCCGGGGAGCTGGCGAGCGCAATCGGCGTTGGGCTGGGAACCGTTGGAGGAGAACAATATTGAAACGGCGCTTCGGCATTATGGGGATTCAATTTCTAAAGCGCCGCAACCGGTTCCGGAAGGCCTCCTCTTGTCGATCACCAATGCGTTGTTGAAACACGGATATTTGATCGAGATGCTTCGGTTGGTGGGGCCGGTATTCAGCGCGAGCGAGCATGGGATTTCGGTTGGCTCAAATTTGATCAGGGCGCAATTGAATCTGGGTCAATTGGATGCGGCGGCTCGAGTGGTGGATGCGCTTCGCAGCGTCAAACAGATGACTTGGGATGAAGCGTTGAATTATTGGGAAGTCGAGATCGTGAAGGCGCGCCGCGAAGTAGCCGACGCGGTTCAATTGACCCAGGCAGATGTCGGTTTCATCCGATTTGCCGGCCCGATTTGGCTCGATCCGGATTCGACAATTGCCGAACACTTTCCCGCGAAATCAAAGGACGCTCCGACCATTTTGTTCCTCATCCACACAATGATCAAATCGGAAGAGGTGGAAAACACGCCGCAGATGCGCAATTCGATTTCAACTTTCAGTTCGGCAATTCCGCTCCATCTTGTCGCGCACGTGGAATTTCACACCTCGGCTCGCACCGTGACGATTGTTCCCTGGGCGCGGCAAGGCGGTCTCGTGTACGAACGCAGCCCATACCCCGACAAAATCGCCGCGAATATCGCGCGAAGCGCCCAGTTGAAAATCGACTATATCGTAACCGGACACATCAAAGGCGAAGGAGTGTTGTGGCCTTCGGAATTGAGGTTGGTGCGAGCGAGCGATGGAGAACTGCTTGGGACAGTCTCAACCGAATTCGAAATGCACCGTCCTCAAAATGGTTGTTTTGAGCTTTCGCAGAATTTAACGAAGCTGCTGCAGTCGGCAATCGGCGCCACGCCGATTTCGCCGCCTGATGAGTATCGCATTCCGGTTGACGGTTTTTGGTGGTATCTGGGAACGCTCAATACGCTTTTGATGTTACGCTGTGTTGGGATGGGGCCGGCTTCCAATGATTTTTGGATTGGCGAGCGCATAAGCATCGAGCGCGTTCTGGATTTTTGCCGCAACTATCCGCGAAATGTGATCGCGAGGATTTTGCTGGCGCAAATTGCATTGGCCACGCGGCGCGCACGTCCGAAGGTCGCAACTGAATTTATAGACAAGTTCGCCAATTTTCAAAAAGAGAATCCGCTGCCCGAACCGTTGAACGGCGTCCTGCAGCGCGTATTCAATGAAGCTTTTCCGGGATCTGATTCCTAGTCTCCAAAGAGAAAAAGCGCGAACTTACGTCCGCGCTCTCGCAAAAACTTTCTTTTTTATTAGCTCTGCAACGCGCCTTCAGTCGGCGCGGCTTGGGTAGGCTGGCTGAAGACCAGCTTGTCGCCGTCGACGGTGACATTGATCGGCGTGCCTTCCTGGAATTTGCCGCGGAGAATTTCTTCGGCCAGCGGATCTTCAAGGTAACGCTCGACCGCGCGGCGCATTGGACGTGCGCCATAAATCGGGTCGTACCCTTTCTCGACGAGGAAATCTTTCGCTTTCTGGTCGAGGTCGAGTTGAATCTTCTTCGCTTTAAGCCGACCCATGACCTTCGTGATTTCCAAATCCAGAATTTCAATGAGGTCAGGCTTGGTCAGCGAGTTGAAAACGATGATGTCGTCCAAACGGTTCATGAACTCAGGGCGAAAGGCTTTCTTCGCTTCGTCCATGATCTTGTCGCGCATCTTCTCGTAATTCTGCTCCTCGGTGCCGGTACTGAAACCGATCGTGCTGTTTTTGCGGATCGTTTCGGCGCCAACGTTCGACGTGAGCAAAATAATCGTGTTTCGGAAATCAACCACGCGCCCGACGTTGTCCGTGAGTTTTCCTTCTTCCAGGATCTGAAGAAGCATGTTCATCACATCCGGATGCGCTTTTTCGATTTCGTCGAACAGCACCACCGAGTACGGCTTGCGGCGCACCTGTTCGGTGAGTTGGCCGCCTTCTTCGTAACCGACATAGCCCGGAGGCGAACCCACCAAACGCGACACGGTGAATTTCTCCATATATTCGCTCATATCCAACTGGATGAGCGATTTCGCGTCGCCAAACATGTGTTCGGCAAGTGTCTTGGCGAGCAACGTTTTGCCCACGCCCGTCGGCCCAAGCAGCGCAAACGTCCCGATCGGCCGCTTTGGATCTTTCAAATCCGCGCGCGAGCGCCGCAGCGCTTTGCTGAGCGCCGTGACCGCTGTCTTTTGGCCGATGACGATCTTCGCCATGTCCTGTTCCATGGTCAGCAGTTTGGCCGCTTCGCCCTGCTCCATGCGCTTGAGCGGGATGCCGGTCCACTTCGCCACGACCTGCAAAATGTCGTCTTCGTCGACGGTGACGCGTTTTTCTTCGCGTGTGTTTTTCCACGCGAGCAGAATAGCCTCCATCTTTTCCTTGGCCTGTTTCTCTTTATCGCGCATGGAGGCGGCGCCTTCGAAATCCTGTTCTTTAATAGAACGTTCCTTGCGCGTCTTGATGTCTTCGATTTCGACCTCGAGATTTTTGACATCGGGCGGACGCGTCATCGCGCCAATGCGCGCGCGCGAACCCGCTTCGTCCATCAAATCAATCGCCTTATCCGGCAGAAAACGTCCGGTCAAATAACGATCCGACAACTTCACGGCCGCCTCAATCGCCGGCCCGGTGTAATCCACCTTGTGATGGTCTTCGTACTTCGACTTGAGGCCGTTCAAAATCAGAATCGCTTCCTCAACCGTCGGCGCCTCGACTTTCACGCTCTGGAAACGGCGTTCCAGAGCCGCATCCTTCTCAATATATTTGCGATACTCATTCAAGGTCGTGGCGCCCACGCACTGCAATTCACCCCGGCTCAACGCCGGCTTGATGATGTTCGACGCGTCCATCGTCCCTTCAGCCGAACCTGCGCCCACGATGGTGTGCAACTCGTCGATGAAAAGGATGATGTTCTTCGCGCGGCGAATCTCGTCCATTACCGCCTTGATGCGTTCCTCGAACTGGCCACGATACTTCGTGCCCGCGACCATCAACGCCAAATCCAGCGTAATGACACGTTTATCGCGCAAAAGTTCCGGCACATTCCCCTTGGCGATTTCTTGCGCGAGTCCTTCAACAATCGCCGTCTTGCCCACGCCCGCTTCGCCAAGCAACACCGGGTTATTCTTCGTGCGCCGGCAGAGAATCTGGATGACGCGCTCGATCTCATTCTTGCGTCCAATCACTGGATCCATCTCGCCTTTGCGAGCGATTTCCGTTAGATCGCGTCCGAAAGCTTTCAACGCAGGCGTTTTGACTTCGCCCTTCTTCTCACCACCGCCGCCCTTGGCTGCGCCTTCGCCCTGGCCGCCGCCTTCGTTGGTAGGAGCCTCTTCGCCCGAATTAAAGTTCGGATCGAGTTCCTTCAAAATCTCTTGGCGCGTCTGTTCAATATCCACGTCCATATTCTTCAGGACGCGCGCCGCGACACCATCTCCCTCGCGGAGCAATCCCAGCAATATATGTTCGGTCCCCACGTAAGTATGATTTAGCGCCTTCGCTTCTTTTGCTGCCAGCGATAGAACTTTCTTCACGCGCGGCGTGTAAGGAATATTGCCGATCATCTTCTGGTCCGGGCCGGTCCCCACCAACTTCTCGACTTCCATCCGCACCGTCTCCAAATCCAAACCAATCTTCTGGAGGACATTCACCGCGACGCCCTGACCCAGTTTGATCAAACCGAGAAGCAAATGTTCCGTCCCCACAAAATTGTGATTGAAGCGATCCGCTTCTTTGCGGGCCAAGGCAAGGACTTGCTGGGCACGCGGGGTGAAATTGTTCATTGCTTCTTCGCTCATATAAACTGTGTCAATTTGCTACTACTCGTTCGGTTTGTCTAATTTGGACAAATTTGTCCCAATGTTCGTTGTATTTGGGCGACTTACCACTCGCAATCGCTCGCGTAACATGTCCGCCCGCAACAAATCGCGTTCCTCGGCCGACAACTTCTCCGAATACCGTTTTTGCAAATGCGCCGGCTGTGTAATGATGAACAACTCGTCCACCAAAGCTTTTTCCGTGCCCGGAAACAGTCCCAAATCTACACCCAATCGCATCAGCGACAATAAATTCATCGTCTCCTTCGATGAGATACTGTGGGCGTTTGCCAAAATCCCGTAGGCACGTCCAATATGGTTGAACAGGACCTTCTGTTTCTCTTCCAACAGCGAACCACGCGCATTCTCTTCATGTTCGATCAATTGCGCCAAAACTTTAGTTAATCGCTCGACAATCTCCTGCTCCGACTCGCCCAGCGTCATTTGGTTCGACACCTGAAACACGTTTCCTAAGGCTTCCGTACCTTCGCCATAAAGCCCGCGAACTGCCAAACCAAGCTTGTTCACCGCTTGCACAATCTTGTTAATCTGCTCGCTCAAAACGAGAGCAGGCAAATGAAGCATCGCGCTCACACGAATGCCCGTTCCAAGATTCGTCGGGCAAGCAGTAAGATAACCGAGGTCCTTCGAAAACGCGTAATCTAGTTTCTTCTCGAGCGTCGAATCAATCGCATCGATCGCCGCGTAAGCTTCCTTGATTTGCAAACCAGGTCGCAGTGATTGCATGCGCATGTGATCTTCTTCGTTGATCATCACGCACAAGGACTCGTCCTTGTTCATCACCAGGCCGCTTCCCGCGTTCTTCGCCGCGTGCTCGCGCGAAATTAAATGCCGCTCCACCAAAATCTGTTTGTCCAGCGCTGACAAATTATCCATCGACTCGGCAAACGCATTCGCCATCTGCGGCAATGACGTCACCGCGGGACGAATCGTCTCCAGCGCCTTGACGCGATCCGGCTTCTTTGCGAATCCGGGAAACGGCAACGACCGTAAATTGCGGGCCAGCCGCACGCGGCTCGACATCACAATCCGGTCATGCGGCCCGCTCCGCTGGCTGGCCACCGTTGGCGAACTGATAAAATCGTCGATGTTCATCATCTCAACACACCTTACGCTGTCTCGGCCGTTTTCGCTTTGGCTTGTTTTATTTCGTCGCGAAGCTGCGCCGCGCCTTCAAAATTCTCATCCGCGATCGCCTTCTCGAGCTGCTTTTGCAAGCTCTTCAGCCGATTCGCGATCTCCACTTCCGTCTGGATTGTATGCGGACGCTTCCCAACATGCCGCGTCCCCTTGTGCATTGTCTTGAGCAGACTCTCCAAACCTTCGCTGAAAACGGTGTAACACTCCGAACATCCGAGCCGCCCCGCTTTCTTAAAATCCGCTTGCGTGAACCCGCAATTCGGACACTTCGTCTCGCCGGCCGCGCTACTCGCCTGCTCCATCTCCTGCGCCGCGCCGAGACCCAAAAGCAAATCAGCGAGCGAGAACCCGGTTGGATCATCGACTCCCTTTGCTTTGGAACAACTTTCGCAAAGGTCCACCTTCTTTGTTTTCCCCTCGACCATCTGGGTCAAGTGAACCGTTGCCACGTTTTGTTTACAAATGTCGCAGAGCATTTTGACACGTTCTATATCGGCTCCGCGCCCCCCCAAGTCAAGGAAACCCTCTGCACTGCATCAGCTTTGCGAAAGCTTCGAAAACCCGAGCAGGCGCTCAACTAATAAAACACAAAACTACACCATTATGGTCCGTCGCAAATCGGGGAAAACTTCAAAAATTCCGGACGACCTTTCCGACCTTGGTAACCTCCTCTTCTCGCTCGTAACCTTTTCCGCGCACGTCCGTCTTTTCTTGTAAGGGAATGAATATGAAACGTAGTTACTTGATTGCGAGCGCCATTCTGTTTGCTTCAGCGCTCGCCTTAAACGCCCAGGACAAGCCCGCCGATACTCAAGGTCAGGGCCAGCGCCGCGGCGGCGGCAACCCGATTATCGCCGCGCTTGATGCGAATCACGACGGCGAAATCGACGCCAGCGAAATTAACAACGCGCCCGCTGCGCTTCGCAAGCTCGACAAAAACGGCGACGGGAAGTTGACCCGCGATGAACTGCGTCCTGCGAATCGCAATGGTGGCGGCAAAAAAGGCAAAAAGAACCAATAAAGGATTTCTTGTCCGCGCAACGCGCCGAAGTGGGAACGGTCCACCGGCGCGTCCTTTTTTTCTAAATCGAACCAGACGGCTGTTGGCGGACCCAATCCGAAAACTTCGGGAGCTGAAATGAAAGCTTCGCCTGGATTTTCGAACAATTCATCGAAGTGTCCGGAGACCGCGGCGAACCTTTGTAATTGCGCAACGATCCGCGTTCAATCTTCGGATTCAATTCCGGATGATTGGCAGCCAACAACTCGCCAATCTGATAGCGCGAAAGCTTTTCGGCGCCGCAAAGATGAAAGATCCCGCTTTCGCCAACGATTTCCCAAATCGCGCGCGCGGTTACTTCGGCAGGGATCGGACAACGGAATTCGTCTTCGAAAAGATTGAGCGCGCGGCCCGCTTTGAAAGCGGCGCGGATTTCTTCGCTGAAGGCTCGGTCTACGGTAGGAGAGTGGCCGGCATTTAGTGATGTTCGAACAACGGCTTGATTCCGATTGGAAAGAACTATTTCTTCAGCCTGCGCTTTTGTTTCCGCGTAAACACTGAGCGGATTCACCGGATCGGTCTCCACATAGTCCCCCTTTTTTCCATCGAAAACGAGGTCCGTGGAAAGAAAGACGAACGGGATATTCTCGTGCGCGGCATTGGCGGCCAGATTGACAGTCGCATCCTTGTTCACGCGCCTGGCTAATCGCGGGTCAGCATCGCATTGCGGATTTTTGCTGATGGCCGCGCAATGGATGATCAACTGAGGCTTTTCGAGACGCATGAGCATCGCGACGCGGTCGAACGCCAGTAAGTCTATATCCGCACGGGTTAATGGTCGCGGTTTCCATTTGCTCGGAGCGGTCTTGACCAAATAACTGCCAATCAGCCCTCCCGCCCCGGTGATCCAGGCCAGTCCCATTAGTCGCGAAGCCGTTTCGTGAGATCCGCGTACGCATCGATGCGCCGATCGCGCAAAAACGGCCAATGGGTGCGGGTCACATCCACTTTGTCGAGGTCGCACGGGACGATCAAAGTCTCTTCCTTGTTAACGCTCGCTTTTTGGAGAATGCGGCCGGATGGATTCGCAACGAAGCTTTGGCCCCAGAACTCGATGCCGTCGCCGCCAATGGGTTGTTCGAGGCCGATGCGATTCACAACCGCCACGTAACAGCCGTTCGCGACGGCGTGACTGCGTTGAATCACTTCCCAGGCGCTATGCTGGTCTTCGCCGTATTCGGCTTTCTCCTTTGGATGCCAGCCAATCGCGGTGGGATAAAACAAAATCTCTGCGCCTTGCATCGCGGTCAGGCGCGCGGCTTCGGGATACCATTGATCCCAACACACGAGCGTGCCGATCTTCGCTTTCTTTGTTTTCCACGCGATGAAGCCAAGATCGCCCGGCGTGAAGTAAAACTTCTCATAGAACAACGGATCGTCCGGAATGTGCATCTTCCGATATATCCCGAGCAAACTTCCGTCCGCATCGATCATCGCGGCGGTATTGTGGTAAACGCCAGCCGCGCGCTTCTCGAACAGGGAGGCAATGATGACAACGTTGTGCTTCTTGGCCACTTTGGAAAGCGCGTCCGTGCTCGGCCCGGGGATCGTTTCGGCCAGTTTAAAATTCTCGTGATCTTCGTTTTGGCAAAAGTAATACGAACGAAACAGTTCCTGCGTGCAGATAATCTGCGCGCCTTTTTTTGCGGCGTCTTCCGCGGCCTTCACCGTGCGCTTGAGATTCTCAGCCGGCTTTGGCCCAACACGCATTTGCATGAGCCCGAGATTAATTGTCGATGACGACTGTTTCATGAAATGATTCCCTCTCCCTGAAAACCGAAATGCTGAGGATCTGAATTACCGCGAAGCAATCCGCGCGGTGTGCTCGATGACGTTGGTCGAGCCGCGATCTTCCGGCACAGGCTGGCCGTTGCGCTGCCCAAATAATTCGCGGATATAGCGCCCCAAAGTCTCGTTCGTCGGCCCATACCCCTTGTTGTAAATATAATGCTCCAGTTCGTAGAGCAATTCATCTGCATTTGGATAACGCGCGTTGATGTCGCGCGCAAGCGCCCGCTGCAAAATTTCGTTCAAGCGATCATCGATCCGCTTGTCGAGCGTGCGAAAATCCGGAATCTCCATCGTTAACACGCGCTCGCGCGATTCCTCAGGGCACGAGCCCTTGAAGATATTTCGTCCGAGCAGCATTTGCGCGAGCACGACACCGCAGGAAAAAATATCCGAACGTTTGTCCGTGATCTGGAAATCCGCCTGTTCGGGGCTCATGTAATCGGCTTTGCCCGCGACGACTTCGCCTTCGTTGTCTTCCAGGAATCCCTTGGCCTTGGCGATCCCGAAGTCGGTCAGTTTCACGTCGCCTTCAAAGGCGATCATGATGTTTTTGAAGCTGACATCGCGATGAACGATGCCGAGCGGTCGGCCATCCTTGTCCGTTTTGGCATGCGCGTAAGCCAGGCCGCGAGCGATCCGGCTGGCAACGAAAACGCCCAGTTCGATAGGCAGCTGGCGCTTTTTATCCGAAAGCTGCGAAGTGAATTGTTCCAGGTTCACGCCGCGGATCAATTCCATGGCGATGAAGTAAACGCCGCGCGCTTCGCCCAAATGGTAGGTTTGAACGATATTCGTGTGAATCAAGTCGGCGACGAGCTTGGCTTCGCCAATGAAATTTTCGATGAAGTTCCGTTGATTGGCGTAGCTCTGCCGGACGACTTTAATGGCGATGCGCTTGACGAAATTGCGAGCCCCATGCTGCTCGGCTTCGTAAACGATTCCCATCCCACCCTCGAAAATCTTGCGGGTGATTTGATACTGGAACTCGCTTTCTATGGAGAAGAGCGCAGCCATGCCGTACTTAAGGTGTCGCTGATAGTTTATCCAAGTCAAGTAATGATCGGCATTTCCAGACGAAAATGTAGGTCATTGCACCAAAGGGCGCTCGCCCATTTCGGGCGCTGTTTAGGGGCTCAAGCGATCTATTTTGCCTTGGTCGATTCCAGCGTGGCGGCAATCAACGCGATGCCGTCTTCGACCGCGGCGTACTTGGCCGCCTGCGCTTCATCGAGACCTTGCGTTTTGAGCGCCAGCAAATACTCGAAGCGAATCCCTTCCAACTGCGACAAATGTTGTTCCACAGTCATCTCTCGTTCAGAGCAACTCTGGCAACGCACTGCCAACCGCGACAATGTTCTCTGCGCCGAAGGGCTCCGAGGTTCGATGCCTTCGAAGGTCGCCTGTAACTGAGCATAAACTCGTCGCAAGACTTCAACCGGCGACCCATCTGGCGCGGCTTTCGTTGCTTTGGTGGTGTTGCGAATCGCGTCGCGCGCGCGGGCCTGGGTTTTGGCGAGCTGCCTGGAGACTTTTGTCAGGTTTTTGCCAAGCTTAAGCCGTTCTTCGCGGTTTTTCGCGATCAGCTCTCGGAACCGTTTCAGCTCAGAAGAAATTTCATCACCGCTACTGATGCCTTTATTGTTGGTTGAACCAAGCCTATGTCGAGTTCAAACGCCTCCGTATCCGTACGGATTCACGACTTCGTGAACGCTCGAACTGGAAGGTCTTTCCATGCTCAAGACAGATGTCCAAATGCCGATACTAAATTACTCGAAAGCGAGCGTCGTTTGCGTACACATGCTTTTCGCGCGGACGTCGTTCCAAATGAACTTATGCCAGGCGCGCTTTTAACAGGTTTTGAAAACCGAGTCGTGGTCGGAATGGCCGACTTCGCCGTTTCAAACAGCCCGAATCTGATCCTCACCACCTACTCGCTCGGCTCCTGCCTCGGCATCGCCGTTTACGATTCAGTGGCCCGCGCCGGCGGCCTGCTCCACACGATGTTGCCAGATTCCAATCTTCAGCCCGAGAAAGCGGCGCTTCAACCCGGGATGTTCGTCGACACTGGTTTCAAAGCGCTCATCAACGCCATTGCCGAAGTTGGCGCCCAACCGCATCGCCTTAAAATTTACATCGCAGGCGGCGCGCAAATCATGGACAGCGCTGGGTTCTTCAACATCGGCAAAAAAAATCACCAGGCGTTGCTCGAAATTTTGGCGCGTGAAAATCTCCGCGTGCAGGCCGAACAGGTTGGCGGGCTCGTCAATCGAACCATGCATCTCAACATCGCGACCGGCGGCGTTTCGCTCAAAGTTTCCGGTCACGCCAAAGACAGCCCGTTATGCAAGAGTTAGACGACTACATCAACAGGGTGCAGCACCTGCCGCCGGCGCCAAAGATTCTCCCGCAGCTTTTGGCGTTGCTGAGTCGTGACAACATTGACTCCAGCCAGGTCGTCGATCTGATGATGTACGACCCGGCGCTGACCGCTGCCGCGTTGCAGCTTTGCAACTCCGCTTATTTTGCGGCCGCCCCCGCGTCGGATCTCAGTGAAGCGGTTGCCCGCCTTGGATTTCAACGCATTTACCAACTCGTCGCCGCCGTCAGTGGCGCTCGTTTGCTGTCTTCGGCGCAAAAAGGTTACGGCATCGATGAGGGCGAGCTCTGGAAACATTCGGTCGCTTCCGCTGTCGCCGCGCAATTGATCGCCGAAAAACTCGGCGACGATCACAACCTCGTTTACACCTGTGCGCTGCTGCACGATCTCGGCAAAATCGTTCTCGCCACTGGCCTCGAAAAGATTTACGGCAAAATTATCGAGGATGTTGAAAAAAATCAGCAAGCCCTGCTCGAAGCCGAAAAGAAATTGCTCGGCGTTCAGCATGCCGAAATCGGCGGCCGTCTCTTGGCCCGTTGGAAATTCCCGGCCAACATCGTTTCCGCGGTTTGTTATCATCACGATCCCGCGGCGGCCGGCGAACATCAGCGCCTTGCTGCCTACGTTTACGTTTCCAATCTCATTGCGCATTTCCTCGGTTATGGATTTGGTCATCACGCCTTCGCCATGCGCGGACGCGCCGAAGCCCTGCAAATCCTCGGCCTGCGCGGCGAACACTTGGCCGAGTTGATGATCACCACCTACGAAAATTTCGAAGTCATCAATTCCCTCCTGAATTTCAAGACCTGACCATTCGATGGGTTCCGGGAAAATCAGATTGCTGGTGGTCGATGACTCAGCGGTTGCCCGCGCCATGATCAGCGATAGCCTGGCGGGCGATCCGGAAATCGAAATCATCGGCACCGCCATCGACCCTTACGTCGCTCGCGAAAAAATTCTCTCCCTCAATCCCGACGTCATCACGCTCGACGTTGAAATGCCGCGCATGGACGGGCTGACGTTTCTCAAGTTGATCATGCGCCATCGCCCGATGCCCGTCGTGGTGATGAGTTCTTTGACGACCGAAGGTTCGACCAAAGCGTTGGAAGCTTTGCAGGCCGGCGCCGTCGATGTCATCGGAAAGCCCGACGGCCAATTCTCTTTCTCCGAAGGCGCCGCTCTCGCGCAGAAAATCAAAGCCGCCGCCGAGGCGAAAGTCGCAACCCAGGCCAAATCCACCGTTCGTGCGACCAACGAATTCACGGTCGGATCTGCTCACTCAAACGGCCCGCTTCATCCGCGTGCGCTGATTGTTCTCGGCGCCTCCACCGGCGGCACGGAAGCGTTGAAAGATGTCTTAACCGCGATGCCCGCCGATCTGCCCCCGATCGCTGTCGTCCAACACATCCCCGCACAATTTTCGACCGCCTTTGCCAATCGCCTGAATGGCCTGTGCGCGATGGAAGTTCGTGAGGCCCGTAGCGGCGACGAATTAACCAAAGGCCTTACTTTGATCGCCCCGGGCGGTAAGCATCTGGTTGTTCGCTGGAATGGCTCCCGTTACGTCGCGCTATTAAATGAAGGTCCGCCCATCCATCATCAACGTCCCGCCGTCGATGTCCTTTTCAACTCCGTCGTCAAAGCCGGCGGCGCGCGCCACTGCGCCGCAGCATTGCTGACTGGCATGGGCCGCGACGGCGCTGACGGCCTGCTCAACCTCCGTCAAAACGGCGCCTACACCGTCGCCCAAAGCGAAGCTAGTTGTGTCGTTTTCGGGATGCCACGCGAAGCCATCAAGATTGGCGCCGCTGAGGAAACACTCGATCTCCAAAGAATCGCGTCCGAGCTGACGAAACGCTCGCGTCAACTGACCGCAACCTCAAGCAGCGCCCTCGTCAGCTAACGGCCTTCAGCAGTTTCTCGGCCTCTTTTGCCCAACCCTTTTCGCGCTTTCTTTGGAAGGCCGGCCCGTGCCCCGCGTCTGCGATCACTTCCTGCAACTCCCGTCGCGCCGATTCTTTGTCGCCTTTTTCAATAAGCAATTTTGCGAGGTTCACCTTTGCTTGCGCGTAGTGATGATGCTCCAAAACTTCCCGCCACGCGCGAATGGCGCCTTCCTTGTCGCCAAGCGCCCCCAGCGTTTCCGCATACATCATCAGCGTGTTTCCATATTCATGCTGCGGATTCTCTTTCACTACTTTTTCTAAAACAGGCTTCGCTTCATTCGGCCGCCCTAGTCGCAGTAAGCACTGTCCGTAATGCGCAATAGCATCGGCATCCTCCGAATCACGTTCCAACGCCAACAAATACTCCTTTTCAGCATCGGCCAGTTTGCCTTGCGCAAAAAAAATGTCCGCCAATTGGAAATGGTGATGCGCTTTATCCAGATGATGAATTTGGTCCTGCAATTCCTTGATGCGCCGTCGCTGTCCAGCGCCGGGCAATTCGAACGTCGGCGCATTGAGCGGGCGCGACGCCCGGTAAACCATAAAAAAGTAGAGAATTGCGTTAATCACCGGGAAAATAAAAATGAACACTGACCACATCCATTCTTCGCGACGGATCGAATCGATGAACATCCACATGTTGAACAGGAACAACACCAGAAACACTGGGTTTGTGAATGAGCCAATCGGATCCGAAAGAAAATTGATGAGGTAATTATACAGCATGCAGCTATTGCAGTGCGTTCAACTCCCGGTTCACTGCCACGCGCGCTTCCATCTCCTTAATCATCGGCATCGTTCGTTCGAGCACGTTCTTTTCAGTCTGGCCTGGGAACGGATCCATCTCGAAACGCACTGCCGCCACTGGGTCGCCATTTTTATCGTGCAACGGAATTGTCGCCAGCATCACTTGCAACTCTTTGCTCTTTCCAACGTATTTCTTGTCGTTCTTGAAAACATCTTTCTCCACGTCATTCGCCGCCTGGCCAATTTCCTCTGCCCGTGCGCTGGCCAGCACCTCCAACGTCCCATGCTTCTCTTTTGGCCCAACTATCCGAATATTTTTCAAGCGATCGTGCTTCCCCATGATGTCCCGCACCAAAATCGTCGCCAACGCCTCGCGCGGTTTATACGTGATGTGCAAATCCGTGAAGTACGAAATTGAATCGGACTTCGTCCACAGCGCGATCTTCCCCGCGCCATAATGCGGATCATTGATCGCCGGCATTGCCTGCTTCCCATCCAGCCAGCAAACAAACTTGCTTCCCTGCGCTTCGATCTTCAGTTCGTGCCAAACCCCCTTCTCGATCTTCAAGTCATTTCCCACCGGATTAATGATTTGCCCATTTTGCACCAACGCGAACCGTAGTGTGTTGTAAAGACCCGAAGCGCGGATGTAGAAATAGTTCGATTCATTCTGCACGCGAAACGCGATCCCCGCCATCTGCTCGGTGAACCCCGCCTGCAATTTGAAACGGGTCGTAATCGTAAAATCACTGAATTCCTGATCCTCGAGAATCAAAAGAGGATATCGATTCTCCGTCGGATCCACCGAAGTCTGCGCCAAAACCTTCTGCCGTGGAATTTCCGCCTTCTCCGTGGAGAAACCGAGCACAGGCGGAACCTCCGTTTCAATAATCTTCCAGGTTCCCGGCTTGCCCTCTCCCATCAAGGCGCTGCGAAACCCAGCTGGCGCATCCCCCGCATTCATTCGGCTAAATTCGATCGTCCGCTCCGCCGCCCGCAACGGAAACAACCCGATCGCAATCAATAACCAAACTCGCAACATCGCCCGCAGTCTGCCGACCCACCGCGGTGGATTCAATTTGAAACCTCGGGCCTTTATTTCACACCCAACTTCGCTAACGCCTTCTCGAGCCGATCGTCCCCCTCCTGATATCCGACGAACGTGGCCGCGATCTTCCCATCTTTGCCGATGACGAACTGGGTCGGGATTCCTTCGACTCCGTACAGCTTCTGTGAAGCCCGCTCTTCGTACGTCGCCGAACCCCGCTCATTCGGATCGCACGTAAAACTGATGTTTGGATAGGCCGGCCTTTTCGCGCGCACCCAACGCACAAAGTCAGCCCGCGTATCGCTCGTGCAAACCGCCAGCACAACCACATCCTGATCCTTGAACTTCTTCGCCACTGCCTGCGCGTGCGGCATCGATTTCATGCACGGCCCACACCACGTCGCCCAAAAATCCAAAACGACGATCTTGTTCTTAATAATATTGCCCAGCCGTATTTCCTGCCCGGTGACATCTTTGCTAACGAAATCGGGCGCCGCCGCTCCCGGCTGCAACGGCCCGCCCTCCGCGGCAAACGTCCCGCTTAACCGCAAGAACGTGGCGACAACCAAGAACGCAACAGCTCTCATAATTCGATCCATATATTGTGGGATTTAGACTCATGAGATACCACGTCCTGATAAAACGCAACGTTTGTGACGGACATGGTTTAACCAGATTCGCCGGAACTTGCCGATTCAGACCACCCCCCCTCCCCCTATCTTAAGTGAAACGGGGTTGTAGATTTTTATTTGGATGTAATTGCCGTTGAATTCGTTCGGCGGATTTTTTGACCACTGAAACGAGGTGAATTATCTGAAATATTTCAGATAATTTCAGTTAAGAGACGATTCTCTGAAACGGCGCATTGCGTCTGGTAGGCCTCGATTAGCAAACGGGGACAAAGGTTGAGAGGCGGGATTGGAAAGCCGATACGGAAGGATGAAGGTATCGCGATGGGAAGCGATCAGCACGCGGCAACTCGCTTTGTTTGCGGCAGGGTTCGGCGTGTATTTATTTTTGGTTATTCGATCGGAGCCCGGATTCGTCGTGCCGCTGGATTTCGCGAATTTGTTGTTTCATGAAGCGGGGCATCCGATTTACGGAATGCTGAGCGAGCGATTGGCGGTGTATGGTGGAACGCTGGGACAATTGACGTTTCCAGCGATTCTGGCGGTGTCGTTTTGGCGGAAGCGGCAGGCGGTATCGTTTGCGGCCGTGGTCGTGTGGTTCTTCGAGAATTTTCTGAATGTGGCGCGTTATATGGCGGATTCGCGCGAGCTGGTTTTGCCGTTGGTCGGCGGTGGCGATCATGATTGGAACGACATTTTCTTTCGGTGGGGCGTGTTGTCGTACGATCGGGAGATCGCCGCGGTGACGCGCGTAGTTGGCTGGATTGGAATGTTAGCGGCGGTTGGATTCGTTGGGTGGCGCGCTTATCGGGATCTTCGACGAAGGTCGGGCATCGACGACGCCAGAGTCGGTTTTGGCGAGCCGGTCTCATTTCGGCTGACCTCGCCCAGGGACGCGATTCCTTGCGGTCTTGCCGTTGGAAGAGGGATGGATGAACCTCGGCAAGCGCATCAAGGTTCCTCGAGGAAACTCGATCACCATGAAAGATGAAATAATCCGCGTCGGGCAGATAGAGATCAAATTCCTGCTGGAATCGGGGGAGACAAATGGTTCGGTGGCCATGTTTGAATTCAGGGTGCCAGCTGGAGCGAGGGTTCCGTTGCCACACTTCCATGAAGGTTACGACGAGACCATTTACGGGGTGGAAGGCGTGATGACGTTTACTGTGGATGGGAAAACCGTGCAGATCGGAAAAGGCGAGTCATGTTTTATACGGCGTGGATTGGTTCATGGTTTTAATAATTTGAGCGAGGCGGGCGCCAAAGCGTTGGCGGTCGTTACGCCTGCGTTGATCGGTCCTGATTTCTTTAAGGAAACGGCGGCCATTGTGAATGCGGGCGGGCCCCCTGACCTCGAAAAAATAAAAGCGCTTTTGGCGAGGCATGGGTTGGTCGCGGTTATGCCGTCGAAATAGCTTAAAAGATGAGGCGCTTGGGATCCCGGCGGTATGGGCTAGCGATTCTTTCCAATGAAAAACCGCCGGCATCGTGCAACCCGAGGATCAGCCAAGTTGGCAAATGATGGCTGACCTGCTCTATTTCGGGAAGATTTACGAATAGCGCGGGGCGACCAACGGGAGCATCGATCACGCGGAAGCCACAGTTTATTGAGTGTTCGGTGGTTGCGATCATGTGATCGCGGAAACGCTCATCGTACGGCGCTTCGAACTTATGAACTTCTTTGGTCAAGCGCGTGAAGCCGCGGTATGTTTTTAGAGACTGGCGAGACGGAAAGGAGGTTTCGTCACGCTAAAAAACAGGGCGGCCACTGCGGCGCGTCATTTTTGGAACTGTTGAGAGTGAGGCTGAATTGGAAGACCCAAAACAGCCATCACCGCAGATCTTCGATCGTCGAAGATCGCGCCTTACTGGAGATCGAGCTGATATTGTGCGGCAACCTCTTCGTCAGAGAGCGCTTTATTATAGATGCGGACGTCATCGATGCCGCCACCGAAAACCTGGTCGTTGATGGTGCCGCCGATCGTCAGGGGCACCGAATTTACAAAGGGCGGCTGAGCTTCGACCGGGGCGCTTCCAACGAAATTGCCGTCGACGTAAAGCCGGATCGACACACTTCCCTGGTAAGCAAAAGAGACGGCGTGCCAAGCGCCATCGTTCAAAGTCGGCCCGGCGCGTAAGTCGGTATATGCCGCGGCAGACCCAACAAATCCGTAGGCCCTGCCGATCTCATCGACGCCCATGCCGTAGCAGTTTGGCGAGCTGGCAAACGTGGCCAAATCCACGTCATATTTTGCGACGGTGTATTTGTCGACTTGGGTGCCGTCCATTTTGATCCAGGCGCTGAGTGTGAAATTATTTTCAAAATTGAACGCTGCCGGATTTCCGAGATTGACTCGATCATCGAAGCCATCGAACGCGAGGGCCTGGCTGTTTTTGCCGAACCGATCCCTGGTATGCTTCGCGCCCAGAACGGCGCCATTTAAATGGTTGCCGCTGCTATCCACGCCGTTTCCGCCGTGAAACAAGTATTCGGCGACGAGCCCGCCCTCGTTTGGTGGCGGCTGTGGCGGCGGCGGGAGATCGGCCTCGAATTGTCCGGCGATTTCAGTCGCATCGAGCGCACGGTCGTACATCCGCACATCGTCGATGGCCCCACCCAAAACCTGATCAACAATGGTCCCGCCGATCGTGAGAGGCGCGTCATTGACGAAAGGCGGAACGCTTCCAACAAAACTTTGCGCAACGAGGCTGCCGTTTTCGTAAATACTCAACGTGAGGCCATCGTAAACTGCGGCGAGCGCGTACCATAGGTTGGCGTTCATGGGACCAGCGAAAGCGATTAAGTCAGAATAACCGGAACCATTGCCGACAAAAGCATAAGGGTACGGAACACCAGCCACTCCTAATCCGTAAGCCCCGGCGGGCCCAACTGTGGTGTCGTACTTGGCAACGATGTAAGAATTTTCGCGGGTATAATTCAGATTTACCCACGTGCTGATGGTGAATGGTCCGGTGAAATTGAAAGCGCTGGGATTTCCGCAAACCACACGGTCGGTGTCATTGACGAACAATAGGGCGCCGCCAGCATTACCATAGCGGTCTGTGGTCGGAGTCGTGCCAATAACACTGCCATTGAAACCGTTCCCGCTCGCGTCCGTTCCGTCGCCATTCAGCGGGTAATACGCAATCGGCGTCTGCGCGCGTGAAACGGGGATCGCGGCGGCGAGGCCGAATAGCATTACTGAATGTGTTAGTCGTGAGAGGAGGGGTTGCGTCGCCAAGATGCCAAAGACATTTTTCATGCGTGTAATCCTTTCGAGAAGCGTTACGGGTATAAACTTTCTAAGCCGATTGTCAAGTTAGATCGCGGTTGGAATCGGTGGGTGTTGCAACCGTTCTTCCTGGCGCTTGAGGTGGCAGCGTTCGCCGCAGGCGGAAATTGATGATCGGAAATAGAATGAAGAAATAAGCGGTCCACCAGTACGCCGGATCCATGAGTTTATAGTTTCCAATCGGCTCGGTATGTCGGAGACCCAGTTTTGAAGCAAACACGATCAATGCGAAACCGATTGGGATGAAAATGGGGATGATAAATCGGATTGGTCTCCACATGGTCTGGATCATGGGCAAGAGCGTTAGTAAATGAGCGAGAAGCGCCGCAATCGTGACAATGGCGCTGACCAAAAAGGGATAGATAAAAAGATCGATCAAAACCGTAACAGGGCCTCCGTATGCGGTGTGATACGTTGCGGCTTCTCCAAAGTATGTCGCGGCGCCGACCATGAATGCGACCACGGGTTGAACTAGAAAGAGGAGAATTTTTCGGGCGTCCGGACGCAGCACAGAAAAAGAATGACACAACGTGCGCCTAACCGGAATTTTTTATCCAGCACGAATCAGGATTCTGGCGCAAAAACCACGATGCCGAGCGGTGGAAGAGTGAGTTCGGCGCTGTGTTGTTGGTTGTGGCAGGGAATATTTTCGGCGACGACGGCGCCCCAGTTGCCCTGGTTGCTGCCGCCGAAGTGTTGGCCGTCGGTGTTGATGAGCTCGATCCAGCGGCCGGGTTTGGGGAGGCCGATTCGGTACTTTGAGCGGACGACGGGCGTGAGATTCAGGATGATGGCGATGGGGCGTGAGCCGTCGTTTTTTTGGCGGCAGAAGCTTAGGACGCTGTTTTCGCTGTCGCCGCAGTCGATCCACCAGAAGCCGGAATGGTCGTAGTCGGCTTGCCAGAGGCTCGGTTCGCGTTTGTAGAGGTCGTTCAACTCCTTGAGCATCGTTTGGAGGCCGAGATGGTATGGGCCCTGGTCCAATAAATCCCAGGCGATGCTGCCGCTTTCGTACCATTCGTGGCTCTGGCCGATTTCGCAGCCCATGAAGAGAAGTTTTTTTCCGGGGAAAAGCCATTGGTAGGCGAGGAGGAGTCGGAGGTTGGCGAAGCGTTGCCAATCATCGCCGGGCATGCGCTGAAGGAGCGAGCCTTTGCCGTGGACGACTTCATCATGCGAGAGCGGGAGGATGAAATTTTCGTGATGATGATAAAGCATCGCGAAGGTGAGGTCGTTCTGGTGGAACTTGCGGTGGACGGGCTCGCGTTTGAAATAGGTGAGCGTGTCGTGCATCCAACCCATGTTCCATTTAAAGCTGAAGCCGAGGCCGCCGAGATAGGGCGGGCGGGTGACGAGTGGCCAGGCGGTTGATTCTTCGGCGATGGTCATCACGCCGGGAAATTGAGTGTGGACCTGGTGATTGAAGGCGCGGAGGAAATCGACGGCTTCGAGGTTTTCGCGGCCGCCGTATTGATTGGGGACCCATTCGCCTTCTTTGCGCGAATAATCGAGGTAAAGCATCGAAGCGACGGCGTCCACGCGCAGGCCGTCAATGTGGTATTTCTCGCACCAGAAAAGGGCGTTCGCGACGAGGAAATTGCGGACTTCGTGACGGCCGAAATTAAAGATGAGGGTGCCCCAATCCTGGTGCGCGCCCTGGCGGGGATCTTCGTGTTCGTAGAGAGCGGTGCCGTCGTAATGCGCGAGGGCCCAGGAATCGCGTGGGAAATGGGCGGGGACCCAATCGACGATGACGCCGATGCCGGCTTGATGGAGGCGATCGACGAGGAAGGCGAAGTCGTCGGGGTTGCCGTAGCGATGGGTGGGCGCGTAAAAGCCGGTGACTTGATAGCCCCACGAAGGATAGTAGGCGTGTTCGGCGATGGGAAGAAATTCGACGTGGGTGAAGCCCATGCGTTGAACGTATTTAACGAGGTCGTCAGCGAGTTCGCGATAGCTCAGGCCTTCATGCGCGCTTTTTTTGCGCCAGGAGCCAAGATGGACTTCGTAGATGGACATCGGCGAGCGCCACGGATCGGATTCGCGGCGGCGATTGATCCAGTCGGCGTCGGACCATTCGTGTTTGGGTTCCCAAACGATGGAGGCGTTTTTGGGCGGGGCTTCGCAGTAGGTGGCGTAGGGATCGGCTTTGAGGGAGATGTGGCCAAATTTGTCGCGGATTTCGAATTTGTAATGCGCGCCTTGTTGGACGCCGGGGATGAAAATTTCCCAGATGCCGGAGGGCCCGAGGGAGCGCATGGCGTGACAGCGCCCGTCCCAGCGGTTCCAATCGCCGACGACGGAGACGCGTTGGGCGTTGGGAGCCCAGACGGCGAAGCTGGCGCCGGGGACGCCGTCGATGGTGCGGAGATGCGCGCCGAGTTTGTCGTAAATGCGAAGTTCCTGGCCCTGGCCGAAGAGGTAGGTGTCTTGTTCGCCGAGGGTCGGGAGGAACGAATATGGATCGCGGGTCCAACGTTGGTTGCCGGCGTGGTCGGTGATGACGAGATCGTAGGCGTAAACGCGCGATTCGCCTTTCACGGTGCCTTCGAAGAGGCCGTCATCGTGAATTTTTGCGAGCGAAAAGGCGGGACGATTTTTTTCGTGAACGGGGCGAACTTCGACGGATTTGGCGTCAGGAATGAAAGCGCGAGCGACGACGCCGGCGCCGTCGCCGAGGGGATGCATGCCGAGTAGCATGTGCGGCGACTGGTGGACGAGCCCAGTGAGTGAGTTGAGTTCGTCCTGCGTCAGCAACGTGCGCGGTCCCTGCCCCTTTTTCATACCCTGAGAGCCCAAAATTATTTCTCGTTGTCTTTGGACTTTTCCTTGTCGGCTTTTTTAGCAGATTTGTCCTTCTTCGCTTTGCCGGAATGTTCGGAATCGAAATCGACGACAAAAACGTCAGCGAGCATTTTGCCGGCAAGCGAACCGAATTCTTTATGCGCGGGATGATTGAGGTAGATGTCGCGCTCTGCTTCGCTGTCGAAAGTAAGGAGATAACCGTGCGTGCAACCTTTGTTGAGTTTCTCGGGAGAATTGTTCAGGCCCATGTCGAACGTGCGGATGACGTCGATTTTCTCGGGGAGTTCGCGGAAAGCGGCGTTGAGTTTATCGATGTCTTCTTGGGATGTGCCGTCCTTGAATTTGAAGGCGACCATGTGTTTGACCTTGCCGGGCTTTTTGTTTTTGGGTTTGCCGGAATCGGCGGCAAATGCGCTGAAGGAGAGCGCGACCAGAATCACTGCGCAGAACAATAAAGTTTTCATCGCCAAGGGAAGATAGAGGGTTTTGAAGATTTGGGAAGCGAGCAGATGGCCCTGAACGGGGAGTCGGGCGGGAAAGGAACGAATCGATCCCTCCGTTCGGTCGATCCCGACAAATTAGTTTTGAGGCGACGACGCGATTTGGCGCAGGGCGGTCTTCAGAATTTTGCCGGTCGCGTTGCGAGGGAGGGCGGGGAGGACGTTGATGTGGCGGGGGATTTTGTAGTCGGCGAGGCGTTCGCGGAGGTAATGGATTAAATCTTTTTCGTGGAGGGTGGCGCCTTCGTTGAGGGCGACGTAGGCAATGGGTTGCTCGCCTTTGCGTTCGTCGGGGCGGCTGATGACGGCGGCTTCTTTGATGCCGGGGAAGGTGTAGATCACTTCTTCGATTTCGCGCGGGTAAACGTTGATGCCGTTGACAAGGAGCATGTCTTTTTTGCGGTCGGTGATGAAGAAGTAGCCGTCCGGATCGCGGTAACCTACGTCGCCGGTGAGGAGCCAGCCGTTGCGGAGGGCGGCGGCGGTTTCGGCGGGTTTGTTCCAGTAACCTTGCATGACGTTGCCGCCGCGCACGCAGATTTCGCCGACTTCGCCGTCCTTGAGCATTTCGCCTTCGTCGTTTTGGACGGTGACTTCGACGTCGGGAATCGGTTTGCCGATGGAGCCGGCTTTCCATGGGCCGCGAATGGGATTGATGGAGACGACCGGGCTCGCTTCGCTGAGGCCGTAGCCTTCGATGAGCGGGATTTTGAAGCGAGCATTCCATTCGCGCAGGATTTCGCCGGGCAACGGCGCGGCGCCGCTGATGCAGAGGCGCACGGGAAGTTCGCCCGGGAATTGGGCGTTGGAGAGGGCGCGAAATAACGGGGGAATTGCGGGGAGAATCGTGGCCTGGCGGCGGATGACATCGACGACGATGTTCTTGGGTGGATGGAGGGATTTTACGAGGACCATCGAACCGCCGACCGTGAGCGGAAGGAATATGCAGACGCAAAGCATGAAGCTGTGGAACATCGGCAGGAGGACGACGAAGCGATCAAACGGGACGGCTTCGAGGACCTGGCGGCAGCTTTCGACGTTGGCCAGCAAGTTGCCGTGGCTGAGCATCGCGCCCTTTGGTTTTCCGGTGGTGCCGGAGGTGTAAATGATGACGGCGAGATCGTTTGTGTGGCGTGCTGAATCAGTTGGAGCATCTGCGCCGGGCGACGATTGAATTTGTTCGACTTCGAAGATTTTCAAGCCCGGGCGCGCCGATTGCAATTTCTGGAAGGCCTCGTTCAGCGACTGCTCGGTGATTAGCACGTTGATTCCGGCATCGTTTAAGATGTGGGAGACTTCGTCGGCTTTGAGAAAGTTGTTGATGGGAACGACGGCGGCGTCGGCCAACAAGACTCCGTAGATGGCGGGAACGAATTCCGGGCAGTTCTTCAACCACAAACCGACGCGGTCGCCGGGTTGGACGCCGAGTTTTTCGCGCAGTTGCTGGGCCATCCAGCGTGACTGAGCCCAAAGCTGGGCGAAGGTGATTTCGGCGTCGCCCCAATAAATCGCAGTTTTAGCGGAGTGTTGCTCCACCGACGCGGCAAAAGCCCTGGCGAGATTGATTTCCATTCGGAAGGCGGAAGTCTGTTGATTTCGCGCGCGAGGGTGAAGCTAAAATTTTCGGAGTGACCAGACCTGCGGGCGACGAAATTTTTCGAACCATTGCATGAAAGGAATTCGCTGATTTTTGGTTGCCGAACGGGCGGTCCGTGAGATTATTCTAACGCTTGGAGCAAAGGAGTTTCGCCGCTTGGTGTAAGTAAGAGCGCAAACCCTCGTGAATTGATTCCCATGTATGAAAGAAAAATCCTTTAACCGAATCATCCGTTTGAGCCTGGCCGTTGTTTGCGGCGCGTTCCTGAGCCAATCCACGCCTGGGCAGCAGATTTTCTACTCAGAGAATTTCGAATCACCGGATTCGACGAATAATTGGAACATTAATCTGGGAAGCGCGCGGGACCTGGCCACGTTTGCTTTCGATTACAGCACGATTGGGATTCCGCCGGCACCTGGAGGCACGACGACGCTCGGGTTGAAATTGCAAGCGAACCGGCCGGTGGCCACGGGAGCCAAGTCGGGCGTAAGTGTTTCGCCCAAAAACCAGTCTTTCACTGGCAACTACGTGCTGGAATTCGATGTTTGGGAAAATTTCCCCGGGCCTGCGCCTGACGGTGGTTCAGGTTCGACGCAACTTACCGGGGCCGGCATCATGACTTCGGGCACGGCGGTAAACTTCGACGGAACAGGCGATGCGCTATCGTTTGCCGTCACCGGAGAATCGGGAGCCACGTTCGACTTTCAGACCTACTTCAACGGGATCGTTCAAACGGATACGACCCTCTTCACGGCGGGTGGGCGCGGGCATGAATTGGCATATTATCAGACGAATTTTCCCGGCGGTGTTACGGCGCCGGCTGCACAGCTCGCCCAGTATTCCTCGCAAACGGGAGCAACCCGTGCGGGCACTGTTGGTTGGAAGTGGCGTCACGTTAGAATCACAAAACTCGATAATATCGTTACCTGGGATATCGATAACATTCGCATTGCGACGGTGAATCTCACTGACAATGGCATCGAGACGCTGGGCGGAAACGACTTCCTTCTTATGCAATCGGACATTAATAACGGCACCACAAGCGCGGCTCTGGAGCCCTTGCTGTTCGGGTTGTTCGATAATGTGCGTGTGACAAGTGTGCCGCCAAAGGTCAGCGCGATTCAGACTGATCCGAACGGCGGATTTGTGGATACGTTGCCCGAAGGCGATACCGCGACGGTGGCGGCATTTAAGATTGTGCGTCCGACAGACGATGTCACCGCACCCTTGAACGTCAATTTTACGCTCGCCGGCACAGCGACGCGCGGCGACGCGGCAAGCGGCGATTATTTCATCCGCACCAACGGCGTCATTATCCCGACGGCAACCACCGTGACGATTCCAGCTGGCAGCGACAATGTCCTAGTGGAAATCGTCGCGAACGAAGACAACGTCTCGGAGCTTGCGGAGACGATCATTTTCAACCTGGCGAGCGCCTCGGCGTACGTGCCCGAGCCTCCGATCGGCGGCACGGTGACCATTACCGACAACGACGCCGCGAGCGTGGACATTTCTGCGCTCGTGTTTAATCAGATGTTTGAGGGGAATACGAACGACCTCATTCGCGTGACTTTGGAGCGGCGCGGAGATGTGAACGCCGGGCCGTTTGATGTGAATTTGAACTACGGCGGAACGGCGACGGCCGATTCGGATTACACCAAGGTGGCGACGGCGACGTTTAACCCGGGCGATGTGAATGTGACGGTCGATATTCATCCGCTCAATGATTCCGCGACGGAAGATCGGGAAACGGTGACCATTTCGATTGCCACCGGGACCGGTTACAACGTGGGAACAAACAACGTTCTGACCGCGGGCGCGACGGGGGTGATTGTCGATGATGATGTTCCGGAAGGAACTATTTTGTTTAAGGAGGACTTCCTCGCGGGATCGGAAGCGAACTGGACGGTGCTTTTCGGTTCGGTGCTTCCGGATTTGGAGGATTATACCGCGACGTTCGGCGTCGATTACACGCTTCAGCCGCCGGATGGCCCCGGACTTCCGCCCGCGCCGCACGCAGGAACTGAAACGATGGGCTTGCTGATGAGTGTTAATAAGCTGGATGGCACTCTCGCCGCCGCAGGCGTCAACGCGTACCTGAACGGCCAGGATTTTACCGGAAATTACGCGCTGCGTTTCGACATGTATTTGATGCAGAACGCTTCGCTCGGAACAACGGAGAATGCGCTTTTTGGCATCAACCACGACGGAACCAAAACGAACTGGTACAGCAATGCCACGAACAATGTTCCCAGCACGTCAGAATACGACGGGGTTTGGGCTTCGGTAGTTGCTGACGCTTCTTCGCTTCCCGGCGATCCGCGCGCGCGGGATTATCAAATTTTCACGGCCCCGGGCGTAACGCTTGGCGGCTTGTTTGGGCCAACGTTGGCGGCGTCGCGTGAATCTCCCTCGTTCGCGGATGTATTCCATCGTCCGCCGTGGAGTCCAGGCAGCGCGGCGGGATCGCCCGGAAATTCACCGACGAGCGCGACACCGAGCTGGGCGCAAGTTGAGTTGCGGCAGGTGAACGGCATCGTGACGTTGACCATTAACAACACGAACATTTTGAGCTACACCAACTCGACCGCTTCGACGCACGGTAAAATCATGCTTGGTTACGATGACGCCTATAATTCCATCGGCAGCGGCGGCGGCGGATTTGTCGTTTACGACAACTTGCGCGTCGTGCGGCTGGAAGGTGGAGTCGCGGCGGACATCCAAATCTCGAACAATATTACGGTTGCAGGCAATAACGTAACGATTGATTTCACGGCAGGCCCGGGCGAGCCGACGACTGCTTTCAAATTGGTTTCGGCCGACAATGTTGCTGGTCCGTATGTGGACGATAACACCGCCACCATTACTTCGCTCGGCGGCTCGAGTTATCGGGCGACGACAACGGCGACCGGCACGATGAGATTCTATCAAATCCGGCGCGCCCCCTAACCGTTAGGATTTCGAAGAAACCAACCCCGCTTCGCAAAAGCGGGGTTTTTTATTTCACTGGCTCGACCGGCCTTCATCCTGGGAAATTTCGTAGACGAAGAGATATTTTTTCACAGGAATCCATTCCGCATGTCCATCGCAGAAGTTGGCGTTGGCGCCGGTCGCGCCGTGGTGATCGTATTTGTCAGGATAATTATTGTAGCTGCCCGGTTTTGTCGGATCCAAATCATCGCCATCATACATCAGAGCATTGCGAGAGGGGCCGGCAATTGTGCCGTGTTCCAGTCCGAGCTTGGGGACGTCCAGTTTTCGCGCGTAAGTGTTGACTGAAGATTGGGTCTTGCGCACAAGCTGCCCGGAGGCGTCGGGAAGGCCCATGTAAGCGAAGGTTTCGTAGCTGTGGCCGTTGGTAATTGTGCCACTGGAACCACCGGCAAAATCCTTCAGATCACGCAGCTGTTTGGTGTTCGTGAATGGATCAAAATCCCAAACATCAGGGCGAACAAAATTCTTTGTGCTCGGACAAGTGAAGCTGCGCGTGTTGTTGACGTAGGTGGGATACAACCAGCCGAGATTGTCGTCCGCATAGCTCTTCATGCCGGTGAATGAGCCTTTGGTGTCGTCTTCGGCGTAAAGATGACAACCCAAGCCGAGCTGCTTGAGGTTGTTCATGCAGGTGATGCGCTTGCTCTTGTCTTTGGCGCGGGAAAGAGCCGGAAGCAGCATGCCCGCCAGAATTGCGATGATGGCGATGACCACCAGCAACTCGATCAGCGTGAAACCGCGGCTGGAATGATGATTTGAGCTGACTTTTGGCATACACGGGGCCTGCGCGGGGCTCCTTTTTACCAAACTAACCGGCTCTTTCATTGGCGACAACCCGAAATCATGAATGGAAATCGGCGATTTTATTCATGAACTCAAATGTGAACAAAAGCGGTTTGCCAGCGCGGCCAAGCTGTCGCACGCTCTCGCCCGTTGTCGATTTGAGTAAAGCGAAAGTCATGGCGTTTGGAGTCGGCGCATACACGCAGGGCATGCTGCGGGTGTTGCGCGAAAGCGGAGCCGACGTTTCAACTTATCTGACGCGCACCTACGCGCATTATCCGCCGTCCCAGGAAGGGCCGACGTTTGACAGCGCGAAGATTACGAATCCGTGCGCTTTGGTTCGCGAGAAGAAACCGGATTTTATTTTGCCGCAATCGATCGATTGGGCGCAGAAGGAGTGGTCGGCGGAATTGTTGGAGACGGGGGTCGCGATTTTTTGTCCGACCGGCGAGGCGCTGAAATTGGAGCGTGAACGGGATTTTGCCCGACAGCTTTGTTCGAAAGTCGAAATTGCGTTCCCGGTTTCGTATGTGGCCGGAAGTTTGGCGGAAGCGCGAGAAATTTTGAAACGCGATCCGCGGCCGTACGTGATCAAGAATCCGCTATGTTCGCCGACGAGTCCGGTTCACACGATTGTTTGTGAGACTGTGGCGGATACGTTGCGGTGGCTGGAGCGCGTCGATTATTCGGAAGGCGTTTTTCTCCAGCAATACATGGGACGCGCGGAGGCTGGGCATATCGCGGTGGTTTCAAATGGCGAGATTCATTCGCTGGTGACGAACCAGGAATATAAGCGCGCGTTCAACGGGAACATGGGAATTGTGGCCGGCGCGCCGTTGGGTGGGTTGGTGGAAAAAGATCCCGACGATCGATACGGGTTGGCGAAGGAATGTTTGCATCCGCTGTTGCCGTGGTTTCGCGAAACGAATTTTCATGGACCCGTGCAGGTGACGGCGATTCGCGATGGGAAGCGATGGTCGGTGTTGGAATACAATGTGCGCGTGGGCGTGACTTCCGGGCCAATGATTTTGCGGATGTTGAACAATCCGATCGAATTGCTGTCCGACGTTTGCCGCAATCGCGCCACGAAGCCGATTTTCAAAAATGATTTGTCGCATGGCTGCAATATCACGCTAGCAGGTTATGGATATCCGTATGTGCAGTTGAGCGGGCCGATTGTGCCGGTGGAAGTCGATGGGGACTTTGATTGCGACGTTTTTTGGAACGAAGTTGGGCTCGACGAAGCTGGCGCCCTTAACGCGACTGGCCATCGCCTTTGCGATGTGGTTGCGCTTGGCGGCTCGATGGCCGAAGCGATCGCTCGCGTTTACAGAAACATCGCAAAAATCCGATGTCTGGGTAGTTACTATCGAACAGATGTCGGCGCGTCCCTCTGGCCGCCGGGAACAGTGTGATGTGATGGATGTGATGTGAGAACGCATATGTCTGAATTGCGGGCCTGGGTTGAGATTTCCGTGGAGCAGTGGCGAAAAAATTACGCGCTGATCAATGCGGACAAACCCGCTTCGCTGCAAATCGCGGCCGTCTTGAAGGATGATGCTTACGGCCATGGCGCGGTCGAAGGCGCTCGCATCGCCTCCGAAGCTGGCGCCGCTTTTATTGCTGTCGTAACGCTGGATGAAGCTTTGGATTTGCGCAAAGCGGGCGTGACCACGCCAATTCTGATGCTTGGGCAACGCTTGCCAGGCGAACTCGAGGAGTGCCTGGCCCACGATTTGACGTGCTGCCTGCATGATCTTGAAATCGCCGAGGCGCTCGCGCGCAAAGCTGAGAAGCGCGGGGTCCGCGCACGGGTGCATTTGGAGATCGACACCGGTATGAGCCGCTACGGCGCACGCTGGACGGATGCGCCGGGCCTTGCCGCAAAGATTGCTGAGTTTAAGACACTCGAGCTGGAAGGCGTGATGAGCCACTTCGCGATGTCGGACGAACTCGATAAAAGTTTCGCGAATCTTCAACGCAGCCGCTTTCAGGAAGCGCTCGACGCCATGGCTGCGCGCGGAATTTTCCCGAAGATTCGGCACATCTCCAATAGCGGTGGGTTCGTGGATTTGCGCGACGCACACTACACCATGGTCCGCCTTGGCATTTTGCCGCTCGGCGTTTACCCGTCAAAGGTCTGCCGCCATATCGATGGCCTTGCACCGGCGATGTCGGTTAAGACGCGCATCGTTCACATCCAGCGTTTAAAGGAAGGCGACAAGGTTGGTTACGGCATGCGTTATACCGCGCCGAGCGATCGAACCATCGCGGTTTTGCCGATTGGCTACGGCGACGGGTTTCCACGCGTGCGCAACGAAGGCGCGGTTTTAATTCACGGCAAGCGCGCGCCGTTGGTTGGCGGGACATCCATGGACGCGATCACAGTGGATATCACCGACATTCCGGCAGCGAAGCTGTGGGATGAAGTTGTTGTCATGGGCAATCAAGGCGTCGAAACGATCGATGTCCACGAGATTGCCACGTTGAAGAAAAGTGTTTCATACGATGTTCTGACGAATTGGCGCAGGCGTTTGCGCCGCGTTTACGTATGAAGCTGCTTTTTTCGGAAGCGAAATCCGATTACGGCAATTATATTTTCCCATACGCAATTTGGGCCTTTCCTGAAGAAGGCGAAAAACCGGCGGATATTTTTGCACGCGGATTCCTGCCCAGTTCGTACGCGCTCGATCGATTTTATATGTGCCGGCAAATTCGTGTGGCGCTACCCGAATTTTCGGCATCGTCAGAAAATCGGCGCATCATTCGCAAATGCGACGGGATCGAAGCGAGGATCGTTTCGCGAGCGGAGTTCGATTTTACGGAGAAGCGGCGGGCGTTTTGCAAAACGTACGCTGATGTGAAGTTCAAACCGAACGGGATTTCGCTGGAACGGTTGGATTCTTTGCTGGCCTCGAAAGTGGTCACACATGTTTTGATTTTCACGGACACCGCGACAAGCGCTGAGGTTGGGTTCGTGATGCTTTACATGGATGAGCCGAGCGCGGCGTTCTATTACTATGCATTTTACGATTTGGCTTATCATCCGCGCAGTTTGGGGATGTTCATGATGACTTCGGCGGTCACGAAGCTCGCGGAGCGCGGCGTGCGGTATGTTTATCTCGGCACCTGTTATTCACACAACGCGCTCTACAAATTTCAATTCAATGGCGCGGAGTTTTTCAACGGGTTCGCGTGGTCGCGTAATGGAAAAGAACTTCGTTATTTGGTCGAACGCGAGCAGCAGGCTGTTACAAAGCATTTGTTGGAAACGCTGCCATATCGTGAAGAGTTTTGGACGCCAGATTTGCAGGCGCTCGCGGAAAAAAGTGTCTTTTCGATCCGCTAGACAGCGCGGACGACGACGCGCAGGCCTTCAAGAGCGACAACTTTGATTGGCTGGCCAGGTTCGATGAAGGCGCCTTCGGTTACTACGTCGACGCGCTTGCCATTAATTACCGCTGTGCCGCTCGGGCGAAGTTTGGTCAGGGTCTGGCCCGTCTGATTCAAGAGTGATGGATTTTCAGCGCCGATTTCGCCGATGGCGCGTTTGGAAACGAACATCTGCGCCATGCGCGATTCCGGAAAATATTTTATGTAAAGAATCGTGCCGGCCACGCCCGCAATAACTACGATCGCGAGGATCGTGTTGGCCGTTTGAAAATCGAAACGCAAATAAGCGAGCCCGACGCCGACAAAGACGCAGCCGAAGCCAACGATCCCGGCGATGAGGCCTGGCAACACTGTTTCGAGCAGGATTAACAACGCTCCAGCGACGAGCAGCGTGACGACGGTTGCCATGACTTCATATTAGATCGAATTTGCATTGGAGTCGCGCACATTGTTTCATCCCCGCAAACCTTGGCTCCCGTGGCGACAAAATATCCATTGCTGCGTCCTGCAATCGCGATGGCTCTTGGCATTTTCGTCGCAAGTTTGCTCTCGCTGAATTGGCAATTGGGCTTCATGGGCGCCGCGGTGTTCGGAATCGCCGCGCTTTTCCTAAAAGAGAACCGAATTTTGTTGGGCGTGGCATTTTGGTTTTTCCTTGGCGCTTCGCTGCTCGCGTTTCGTTACGACGTGCGGAGTCCGAATGATTTGCGGCATATTATCGGCGACCAACCGGAATTGGTGACTATTGTCGGCACGCTGAGTGACGATCCAGAACGGCGCGTTTTGGAACAAGATCGCCGCACGCGTTATCGAACGACGGCGCGGGTTTCCGTGCAGGAAATCAAACGCGATGGCATCACGATGGTAGCTGAAGGAGATGTCGCAATTTCCACGCCGGGATTTACGTCCGACGATCTCGTTGCCGGAAGCAAAGTTGAAATCGATGGCGTGTTGTCGCGCCCGCGCGGACCGCTGGCGCCCGGGCTTTTCGATTTCGAGCACTACTTGAAATGGCAGCGCGTCTTTTTTGTTTTGCGAACCGAGAACACGAATGACTGGAGGTTAATTCAACCGTCAGCGACTTTCAGGGCCACGACGCTTTACCGCGGATTTAATAACTGGGCACGACGGACATTGCAGCGCGGAATCCCACAGGATGAAAACACGCGATTGCTCTGGGCGATGACGCTTGGTTGGCGCCCGGGATTGACAAACGAAGTCTCCGAACCTTTTCAGCGCACCGGCACACTTCACATATTCGCCATCTCGGGACTCCACATCGTGATGATTGCCGCCATCCTCGTAAAATCACTCCGATTGCTTCGCGTCTCGCGAAATTGGGCCGGCGGAATTGCGATTCCCATTATTTGGTTCTACACGGCGGCGACCGGCTGGCAGGCATCGGCCATCCGTTCCACGATCATGTCGAGCGTGATCATCGTAGGCTGGATGCTGAAACGTCCGAACAATCTGCTGAACTCGCTGGCGGTGTCCGCGGTCCTGATCTTTTTGTGGCAGGCGGAACAATTGTTTCAAACTGGGTTTCAGCTTTCGTTCATTCTGCTCCTTGGATTCGCGGTCTGGCCCGGCTTATCCCCTTACACACCGTGGCCGGATCCGACGTTATATTTGGGCCAGGCCGATCTGGAGGATTTTGAACGCAAACCACAATTGAACGCGTGGACAAGATTTCTCGCGCGCGTTTTTGAATGGACGACCGGGCGCGATCCGATGCTCCCTGCCGATTTGCGGCCAGCCTGGCGGCGCCGGCTCGATAAACCTGTGATCTGGCTGCTCAGCGGGCTCAACGTCTCCATCGCGTCGCTAATTGCGTCACTTCCGGTGATCGCGAACTATTTCAATCTGATCAGCTATTCGAGCATCGTGGCGAACCTGGTCATCGTGCCAGTGAGCGGCATCGCGCTTGGCTCGTCCATGGCAAGCCTGGTGCTTTTCTGGGTTCCATTCGCATCGGAAATTCTGAACTGGGTAAGTTGGCAGACGATGGCGTTCATGGTTTGGTTTTGTCGGGCCCTCGAAAACATTTCGTGGACGTATGAATATGTGAAGGCGCCCGGCGCCGCGGTCATTATCGCTTACTACGCTGGTTTGATCGCGATGATTAAAGGGCGCGTCCGGATTGCGGCGGGCGCGCTTGTGATTGCGATCGCAATTCCGCTGTATCGGGAGGCGACTACGACGACAGTGACGCTGTTGCCCGGCAGTGGCGTGGTGTTTGTCGATGCGCCTTGGTCGAAGAATGATTTTCTCGTCGATTGCGGACGCGACCAGGAAGTAGCCACGATCGTGAAACCGTTTTTGCGCGCCCGCGGGGTGGATCATTTGGCTGGCGTTGTTCTCACGCACGGGGACGTTGAGCATGTGGAAGGTTATCCACGGCTGGCGCGAGAATTTGATCCCGCAATCACTTACACAAGCGCCGCGCGTTCGCGTTCGCCAAAATATCGCGACATTCTGCGTTCCCTTGAATCCACGCCCCACAAGCACAAGATTCTTTCGAGCGGAGAGGCAGTTTCTGGTTGGAAAGTTTTGCATCCGCAAGCCGGCGAAGATTTTTCACGCGCCGATGATGAAGCCATCGTTCTGACCGCAGAACTGGCTGGCAAAAAAGTTACGCTTCTTTCGGATCTTGGACGACTGGGTCAGCAAACGTTGACTTCAAGCGGGCTGCCATTGAGAAGTGATGTTGTATTCGCTGGTATTCCAACGGACGGACAGCCGCTACGACCGGAGTTGATGGTTTTGCTGGAGCCGAAAATTGTTGCGCTGGCTGGAAGCGACGCGCGAACGCAACGTGCGTTGAGGGAACTGCGTCAACGCATAACGAATCTGGTAACGACGGTTGACGAACGCGCGGTAACAATCACAGAGCATCGCGGAAAAGTTACCGTTGAAACGATGTCCGGCAAACGGATCGAGCTTCGTTAGAGTTTCTTCAAGCGCGGTCCTTTCGGCGTGTCTTCAATCTGCCAGCCTTTGGCTTTAAGTTCGTCGCGGATGGCGTCGCTGCGGGCGAAGTTTTTTGCTTTGCGAACGGCTTGCCGCTCTTCCAACAGCGCCAGCAGTTCCGGAGGCGCTTCCACCGCAGGTTTCCCACCGAGCCCCAAAACCGAATCAAGTCGATCCCATGTGGCGAGAGCATTAGCGGCCTCGGTCGAGGAAAGGCTGTTTGCTGCGATAGCCTTGTTCACATCGCGAATCCAATCGAAAATAATTCCCCAGCCGCCAGAAATATTTAGGTCATTGTCTAGCGCGGCCGCGAAATCGTTGAGGATTTTATCGGTGGGAACGCCTTTTGAGCTTTGCGCGAGCTCGCGAAGTTTGCTGGTGAATTCATCGATGCGAGCGAGGTTCGCGCGAGCGCCGTCCAGGCCGCCGGTCGTGAAATTGAACTGTTCGCGATAATGGGCCTGGATCAACAGGCATCGGATTTCGCGGCCGCTGTAGCCTTTCGCGATTAAATCGCGGAAGGTGAAAAAGTTTCCGAGCGACTTCGCCATTTTTTTGCCTTCGACGAGGAGATGCGCGCAATGGACCCAGTGTTTGACGAAGGGCTGGCCGGACAGTTGAACGCCGGCGCCTTCGCTTTGGGCGATTTCATCTTCGTGATGCGGGAAAATGAGATCTTCACCGCCGAGGTGGAGATCGAAGCTCGGGCCGAGGAGGTCCATGCTCATCGCGCTGCACTCGATGTGCCAGCCTGGGCGGCCTTCGCCCCATGGGCTTGGCCAAAAGACTTCGCCATCCTCAGGCACGCGGCCTTTCCATAATGCGAAATCGGCGACTGATTCCTTTGCGTATTCGTCGGAGCTGACGCGCTCGCCTACGCGCATTTGTTCGAAATTCAAATTGATGAGCTGGCCGTAACGGCAACCGCAGCCGCGATATTTGTCGATGCTGAAATAGACGGAGCCGTCGTTTGCGCGATAAGCGATGCCGCGGGCGATGAGTTTTTCGATCAACGAAATAATTTGCGGAATGTAATCAGTCGCGTGCGGAAGATGATGCGGACGCAGGCAGCCTAGCGCGTCGAAATCCTGGAGGAACGCGGTTTCGTATTCGCCTGTGTAATCGCGCAATTTGCGGCCGGTGGCTTGAACCGCTTTGATGATTTTGTCTTCGACGTCGGTGATGTTCATCACGTGCGTGACGGCGAGGCCTTTGAATTGGAGATAGCGGCGCAGCAGGTCGGTGGAGACGAAGGTGCGGAAATTTCCGATGTGCGCGAAATTGTGAACGGTCGGGCCGCAGCAATACATTGCGACGCGGCCGGGCTCGCGGGGTTGGAGTTCGTCGAGCGCGCGGGTGCGGGTGTTAAACAGCTTCAGAGCCATGGGCGGGGAGTTTCCGCGAGCGCCCGCGGCGTGAAAAGTTAAAAACGGGCCGGACGCGGGCGGCGCTAGTGCCCAAACAACCGATCCGATTACGAAGTAATTCGCAAAGCTGAGTGGAAACAGCCACTCATCGATTGGCGCCGTGATCCGCGACCGGGCCCGCCACCCAGATTAAACCGGGTTCTGTCCAGTGACCCTGTCGTTTGTGTAACGTTCGCGCGAAGATTTTCGTTCGGATTTTTTTTGGCGTTCTCAAATTGGCTGGGCGCCGATGGAGCCTTCGAGATGCTGCAAATATTCGGGGGCGCGAACCTGATTTAATTTCATGCGCGCGTCGTCCAGGCGATCGTCAAGGTGCAAGCGCGAAGTTTCCTCATCGTGGGCATGGCGGTGCAAATAAGTTTCCAGATCGCGCACGTGACGTTCCCAAAGGCGAATGTCGATTTGTTGTTTGTGCAGGAGGCGGGCGCGATACCAATCGCTCTGCAGCAACGATTCCCGCGTGAAGAGGGCGCGAATGGATTCGTGGTTGATGTCGCGGCCTTGATATTGATTGTCGCGCATGACGTGGAGGAGCGCTTTGAGCGGCGGACAGGCCATTTCGATGCTGCCATCGTTGAAGTAATGCTGCGCGACACGTTGTTGCGTGGTGATGATGTTGTCCATGCCATCGACGAAAACGTCGAGGTCCTGCAACTCCGGCTTGAGCATTTCTTCGGTGAAGACGATGTGCGGGTGATTGAAAAGGCGGCCGAAGTAGGAATTCACGAAACGTTGCGTGATGCGATAGCCGATGCGGCTGTGCAAAACAGTGCGGCCTTTGTGTTGGAAGTCCTGGCATTTCTCCAGAAATCCGTCGCGAATCAACGCTTTGGGATCGCGTTCCGTCGCCGTCATGCGCGCCCAGATTTCCGGCACGAGCAGGCTGATGTCGTGATCGACGCGCGCGTTCGGACCGACATAACCGGCGGCGGTGACGAACGCTTCGTGACCGGTTAGCAAGTAGGATACGAGCGCGTTGTTGAGATCGTAAATCGGCGGCAGCGCGTTGAACGGGCCTTTGGTGAGGGCGCCTTCCGAACCGGCGCCGGTTGTGGAGGGCGATTTGCCGGTCATGCTGCAAATGTATTCCATGAACAGCTCCGGCGGTTCCATGTAATGAATCGGGTTGTAAACCGCGAGCGGACGAACGCCGGTGTCAGGAGGATTATTACGCCGGCCGGGCAGGACCGACGTGACTGGCGTGTAAACCGGTTCGTGCAATGGCAGACGCCGGAACAGCCGGGCCGACATTTCGCCGAGATAGGCGCCGCGGGGATTCACGATGTCCGGACGAAGCTGCAGGTAGCGCGGATTTTTCGTCGGTTTGCCATCGACGATGCGCGGGTGGGCATTGCTGACAAAAAATGACGGGGTGCGTTCCTTTGCGACCGTTTGAATCAAATCCTGCATCGGCGGCGTGAATTGATCGAACGTAATTGCGTCTTCAATCATCTCGCCAGCGCGCTCGACGGGAAGCGGCTCGTAGTTGGAAAAGAAATTTCCAGTCCTGGCGAAATCGCCTTCGGTTTGTTTGTCGTAGCCGCGATGGATCGCGTCGTCAGGACGCTGGAAGAGGCGATATTCGCAATTCTTGACGAACTTTAGCGAAGCGACATCGCTGTCGGCGTTTTTGAACATCACGCGACGCGGCACAGTGACCGATGCGCTGATGTCATCTTCAAGAGCGATCTTGGCGGCGGGATGAAAATCTTTGCGCAGGCCGAAAGTGCGCCACGAACCGTCCGTTGCGTATCCGACGCGCAGAAAATTTGAAACTAACTTGCGGCCATCACACTTCAACTCGTTGCCTGGAACACCATTGATGATGTCCACGGAAAAATGTTCGCGCCAGTTCGCGCCCCACTCGGGCTTGTAGAATCGTTTCACCACGAACACGAGTTCCTTGATGTATTGCGGTGTTTGTTCGAGCCAGGCGTTGTACGGTTCGGTGTAGTCGTTCGAAGGCGTGAGCAATTTGATCACAGAGCCAAGCGATCGTTTGGCGCTCAGGATCGCACGACTATCGGCGCTGCGGTCCGAAGTGTCGCGAAAACGTTCCGAGTAGTCGCGATCGATCAAGCGCGCGACTTCGTCAAAGTCTTTCTGGAAATTGGCGACAAAGGTTGGCCCTTGGATAATCGCGTCGCTGATTGATTTCGAAATTTCGGATTTCCCGCCTCCGGAAACCGTGCATGGCTTGTGGCAGACAGTCGCTTCCGCCGCCGTGCCGACCAAACGCCACGCGCGCCCGCCAGGCGGTTTTTCCATCTCCACCTTGTAGCCAGAGGGCCGGACGTAGGTAACGTCGGCGAGCATTTTGATCGCATGCGGTTTGCTGTCGATTTCCCAACTGACGCGCTGTTTTTGCAGATCAAAGTGAACGTTTTCGGGGACGTAATAGATGTTCGGGTAATTGCGATCGATCGCGTAACCTTCCGGTTTTACATCCATCATCTCGCTGTAGAGCGAAATCATTTCGCGATAAGAATGATTGAGGCGGCGGACATGCAGGAAACCGCTGAATTCCTCGCCGAGATCGTAGCTTGGGAAAACGAGAGCGCCGCCCGCATGCTCTTCCTCGGCGAGACCGAATAGATTTGCCGCGTAACTGAGCTGCGTCTTCACCTCCTTTTTGCAGTAACCGAAATAGTTGTCGGCGATGATCGTGACGATGACGCCGCGCGCGTCGCGGCAGGTGATCTTGAAAGCCGAACCATTGTTGTAGAGTTCTTTCGCTTCTTTCCAACACATCCCATCGCGCTTTTGGCGTTCAGTGGCTTGATCAAAATGCGGAAGGCCGACGTCCTTCTTCTTCACGCTGACAAGATGTGGCGCGAGAATCACGCAACCGCTGTGGCCGGTCCAATGCTCGGAGTCGAGCGCCGCATCATTCTCAGGCAAATACGGATCACCCGCGTTGCCAAAAATGCTTTCGACGAAATCGAGATTGCTGACGAGGTTGCCGGGCGCGAAGAAGCGAACTTCCATCGTCTTTTCTGAATTATAGCCGGGCACGCCTGGGCAAACGATCGGACGCAACAAGAGGGATACCCAGGTTTCCGCCTGTTCCGCCTGTCCGGCGGTAAATGGCAACTGCATGAGTTCGCGTGGTGGATTCAACGCACTCCGCAACATCGCCGCAAACGTTTGCTTTGGAACGGCGAGTTTGTCGTCGGGAACTGGCAAACCGCCTTCGGTGACGTGGAAAATTCCCTGAGTGGTGCGTCGATCGCTTTTGGGATTATGCAACACGCCCTGGCGAACGCGATACGACGTGATGATGTTCGAAGAAAACTCATCTCCCTTGGCCGGAAGGGAAAGCGTTCGAGCCAAGCCGTGGCGATCGAGAACGAAGGTGTTGCCCGGGAGACGAATATCCTTCGCATCGTCGCCAAGGTAAGCGTGGATGAAATTTTGGATTCGCTCGTCGACGCCGCAGGCGCGGCGTTCGCCGGGCGTTTCGGTAACGAGATGGTGGGCGAGGATGGCGCCGGCGATTTCGTGAAATTCCTCCTGGTCTTGCGTCTGGGTTGTCGGGCAACCGAGCGCGGCCAGTTTTAAATTCACGTAACGGAGCGGACGTTCATCAACCGCCGAGCCTCCATCGGGCGCGAGCCCAATTCTTTGAAAGACGTTCATGGTTCGACCCCGATAAAGAGCGCTCGCAGCTGCAACAAGGGGGAGCGTCTCCAGCCGGGGCGGGGAATTCCGGCCAGACAGAGCATCCGGTGAGTGACGAAAAAGATCAATCTCGTCTTTGATCGACCGGCCAGCCCCCACTCTCAACTTTACGCCCGCCCAATAATCTGTCGCAGCACGTAGGGCAGAATTCCCCCATGCCGGTAATAGTCGATTTCGATCGGCGTATCGATTCGGCAACGCACCGGAACCTTCTCCACTTTTCCGTCCGCGCGCGTGATCTGCAGCGTCAACTCCTGTTGCGGCCGCAGCTTATCGTCCAACCCAACAATATCGTAAGTCTCCGTCCCATTCAGATTCAACGTCTGCGCGCTCACACCTTCATGGAATTGCAACGGCAACACTCCCATCCCGACCAGGTTCGACCGATGAATGCGTTCGAAGCTTTGCGCTACGACCGCGCGCACGCCCAACAGCGCTGTGCCCTTCGCCGCCCAATCGCGCGAACTCCCCGTCCCATATTCATGCCCCGCAAACACAATCAACGGCACGCCCGCATCTTTATACTTCATGCAAGCGTCATAAATGCTCATCCGCTCGCCGCCCGGCTGATAAACCGTCACGCCGCCTTCCACGCCCGGCACCATCAAATTTTTAATGCGCACATTGGCGAACGTCCCGCGAACCATCACACGATCATTTCCACGCCGCGCGCCGTAACTATTGAAGTCCTCCACCTTCACGCCTTCCTTCTGCAAATACAAACCCGCGGGCGAAGAAGCCTTGATCGCGCCGGCTGGACTGATGTGATCGGTCGTGACCGAATCGCCAAAAATCGCCATCGGCCGCGCATTTTTGATTTCCGCAATCGTTCCCGCCTGCATCGAGAAGTTTGTAAAGAACGGTGGCTCCTGGATGTAAGTTGAACTCGCGTCCCAGCTATACAGATTCCCAGTCGAAGCCGGAACTTCGTTCCAAAGCGGGTTCTGCGCGGCGAAATCCGAATACATTTTCTTAAACGTCTCAGGATTGAACGCCGTCTTCATCATGTCGCGCACTTCGCCCAACGTTGGCCAAATATCGCGCAAATAAACGTCCTTCCCATCCGTGCTTTGTCCGATCGGCTCCTTGCTCAAATCTTTTTCGACCGTCCCGGCCAGCGCGAACGCCACCACCAAAGGCGGACTCATCAAAAAATTCGCTTTGATGCTTTGATGCACGCGCGCTTCGAAATTTCGATTGCCCGACAGCACCGACGCCGCGATCAAATCATTGCTCGTCACCACATCTTCGATGCGTGGATCAAGCGGCCCGGAGTTCCCAATGCAAGTCGTGCAACCATAACCCACCGTCTGAAATCCCAACTTGTCCAGATAAGTCTGCAACCCTGCCTGTTGCAAATATTCCGTCACCACGCGCGAACCCGGCGCCAGCGAAGTCTTCACCGTCGGCTTCACACTCAACCCTTTTTCCACCGCCTTCTTCGCGAGCAACCCCGCCGCCAGCATCACGCTCGGGTTCGACGTGTTCGTGCAGCTCGTGATCGCCGCGATCAACACATCGCCATGCCCCAGATCAACGGCGCCCTTTGACAGCGGCTTATCTGGCGTTTTTTCAACGCGATCTGGCGTGGGACGATTATTCATCATTTCCACTTCAGTCTGCGCGCTCGTGTTCTTGTCCGTCTTATGTTGCGCCTCCGCGGCCGGCGCGCTTTCGGGAGCTTGATGACCACCGCCCGTCACTTGCGCCGTATGACGATCCGATCCCGCCGATAAATGCACTCGCTTTCCGAGATCCCCGGCCGGCTTGTTGTATCCGTTTTCCGCAATCGGCTTTTGAAAAAGTTCGGTAAAACGATTTTTTAAGTTCGGCAACTCAATGCGATCCTGCGGCCGCTTCGGCCCCGCCACGCTCGGATGCACCTCCGCCAAATTCAGCTCCAGCGTCTGCGAATAATCCAAATCATTTCGCTCGGGCATGCCGAACATGTCCTGCGCTTTGAAATAATTCCGGAACGTATCCACCTGTTCCTTGCTGCGTCCCGTGTGCAATAAATATTGGCACGTCTCCTCATCAGTCGGAAAAAAGCCCATCGTCGCGCCATACTCTGGCGCCATATTCGCGATCGTCGCGCGATCCACCACCGGCAACGCCGCCGCGCCCGGTCCATAAAATTCCACAAACTTCCCAACCACCTTCGCCTTGCGCAGCATCTGCGTGATCGTCAGCGCCAGATCCGTGGCCGTCACCCCTTCATTCAATGCCCCCGTCAAATAAACGCCCACCACATCCGGCGTCAGAAAATAAACCGGCTGCCCCAGCATGCCCGCCTCCGCTTCAATTCCGCCCACGCCCCAACCCACAATCCCCAGCCCGTTGATCATCGTGGTGTGCGAATCCGTTCCCACCAAAGTGTCCGGATAAAATATGCCGTTCTTCTCCAGCACACCCTTCGCGAGATATTCCAAATTCACCTGGTGCACGATCCCAATGCCCGGCGGCACGACCTTGAACGTGTCGAATGCCTGCATACCCCATTTCAAAAATTGATAACGCGTCTGATTGCGTTTGAACTCCATCTCCATGTTCAACCGCAGCGCATCCGAAGTCGCCGAAAAATCCACCTGCACCGAATGGTCCACCACCAAATCCACCGGCACCAGCGGCTCCACCATTTTCGGATCCTTATTCAACCGCGCCGCCGCCGCCCGCATCGCCGCCAAATCCACCAACAGCGGCACCCCCGTGAAATCCTGCAAAACAATCCGCGCCACGATAAACGGAATCTCCGCGGTTCGTTCCGCCGTCGCCTTCCAATTCGCCAGCGTGCGGATGTCCTGTTCGCTCACCTTCTTCCCGTCGAAATTCCGCAGCACCGATTCCAAAACGATTCGAACGCACACCGGCAGCCGCGATATCGGCCCTACCCCCGCTTTTTCCAACGACGGCAAAGAATAAAAATGTCCATGTCCGCCCGATCCGAGCGAAAATTCCTGCAACGACCCAAAAACGCTATGCGGTTGATTCATATCTCCGGCCCCCAATTTGCCTCGAATTCCTCCCCTAACAAATAAAAAACCGATTCCGGCCCGCCAAAATCAGACCGAAAAACAAGGTAGGGCGACCCCCAAAACTCCCGCGTTGAGCCAATCTTCAGTTAATTGTCCTCTCCAGCCTCCACGACAGTCACATTGGGATTCGTGTGCGTCACATCCACGCTCACGTAAACCCTTTTCAGCTTTAATCCGTACGTTTCACCCCAGGTCCGTTTGCCATTACCTAAATGCCAATCGCAATTTTGCAGCGCTCGCCCCGAACCATCGAGGTAAGGATCATTTTTGGCGGGCAAAAGCCCACACCGAAACCCCACCGATGTGTGGGCACGAGCAAACAAAATCCATGCGATCATCGCAGTGGCAACAACAATGCTCGATGCGATCCACACCTCTCTTTTCAACAAGCGCTTCATCGCTTGATCCATATCCCCATTGATTTTAGAAGATGCGCTGAATAATCAATGCGAAGCATGTAAAAACGATAAATGAAAATGCAACTGCGCTGCCATAACTCCTGCCAACCTCAGCACGTCCTTTCTTCGCACGCGACGAGCAAATGATGAGATGTGACGTTCCGCGAAGCATGGAAATCTTCACTCACCTATTTTCCAAGGCTAAGCCACATGCCGCCAGGCCCGTAAAATGGGAGGGAGAGACTCCGTCGAGCCGTAACTTAGCCCATGATTTCCAAAAACACGCCACAATGCCGCGTACCTCAACGACAAATTCCCCCGAACAGTTGCAATTCACACCCAACCCAACAATCCTTGGCCCAGTGAATCGAACCATGTTGCTCGCCGCCGCCGACGTGATCGCCGCCTCGTCGCGCGAAAATCCGGCGGACCAGGCCTTGCGGAAAAAATTCGCCGCCGATCGCCCGTCCGATCAAGGTCGCCGCACCGTCACCGATGCGGTGTTCGCCTTTTTTCGCTGGCATGGCTGGCTCACGCGCACGAGTTCTGTCACTCGACAGATTCAACAAGCCCTCGATCTCGATGCGGAGTTCCAAGCCAAGCCGGACAAATTCACCGAGCACGAATTGGCGCCCCGGGCAGTGCCCGGTTGGACGCGCGGGCATTTGGATCGTCCGCTCGCCTGGCTAAAAGAATTGCAACAGCATCCCCGGCTCTGGTTGCGCGCCCGTCCCGGCAAAGGCGCCGCCTTGGCCGCAGCGTTGGACAATTGCAAAGCCGGTCCTCTGCCCGATTCAGTCGAATACAAAGGCGGCGAAGATCTTTTCCAAAAGCCACAGTTCAAAGCCGGCGAATTCGAAATCCAGGACATCGCCTCGCAGGCTGTCGGACATATCTGCGCGCCAGGCGAAAAAGAAACATGGTGGGACGCCTGCGCGGGCGAAGGCGGCAAGACGCTTCACTTCAGCGATCTGATGCATAACACAGGTTTGATTTGGGCCAGCGACCGCGCCGAATGGCGATTGGACCAACTTAAAAAACGAACGAAACGCGCCGGCGTCTTCAATTACCGGTCGAAATTATGGGATGGCTCCGAACGCCTCCCCACCAAAACCATGTTCGACGGAATCCTCGTCGACGCCCCTTGCAGCGGAATCGGCACATGGGGACGCAATCCTCACGCGCGTTGGACGACAACCGTCGACGACGTGAACGAACTCGCTCAAATCCAACTTCAGCTTCTGATCAACGCGACCGCCGGTTTGAAAGTGGGCGGGAAAATATTCTATGCCGTCTGCACTCTGACCCGCCGCGAAACCACCGAAGTCGCGGAGAAATTTACAAAAATTTTCCCCCAACTCCGCCCACACCCAATCTCCCTTCCGCAGTTCAAATCCAAGCCCCACCCGCACCTCACCATCCAGCCTCAGGACCTCCACGGAAACGGCATGTTTGTCGCCGCCTGGAACCGCATCGCCTGAGTTCGGCACGCCCTATGCGTATTTTCGAACTGGAGATGAAAAGGCGTGTCCAACGGCCCAACACATCAGGCCTTAGCCTGATTGAAGTCCTCGCAATCATCGCCATTTTCCTCATCATAAGCGCCTCCATCCAAGTCGTTTCCAACGGCCGTTCCCGGCGGAATTCACTCCATACAGATCACTCCGTCACAAACCAAATTGCGCGTGAGTTTCACGCTCCACCCGGTCCAATTAACGCGTATGCTCCGCATCCATGACGTTCGCCGCGCCTTTTCTCTGCTCGAGTTGATCGTTGTTTTCACGGTCGTTTGCATTCTTTTTGCGCTGCTCATTCCCGCCTCGGTGAAAATGCGCGCAAGGGCACAACGAATTTCTTGCGTCAACAATCTGAAAAATATCGGGGTCTGTTTCCGCGTTTTTGCAAACCCGACGGATGGGTATTTTTTCCCGACGAACTCGGCTCCGGCGACATTCGACGCCTTGATCGCCCATTGGCGGTCGATATCGAATGAAATGACCATCGCTTCCATGACGTGCCCCTCTGATATTCGAAAGCGGTCAACGAATGGAAACTTCAGTCGAGTAAACGCCAGTTATTTTGTTGGCCTGGGAGCGTCTGAAAAAGTCCCGCAATCCATTCTCGCCGGGGATCGAAACATTACCACCAATGGAGTCAGCGCCGGACCTGACCTCATCAACATCGACACGAACTCCATCGTTGGATGGGATATTCGGATTCATAAACTTCAGGGCAACACGGCGCTCGCGGACGGGAGCGTGCAACAATCTTTCCCGCCCTTCCTGGCGAGGCTCGTTAAAGCCGGCGGCACAAATCAGTTTCTCGTCCCCTAGTGTTACGGTTGCTCTTGATTGATTCGATCCCACCAAAGATTGAAAAGGCGTTCGGTCATCGCGCGCGGGTCTTCCACCAGAAGCGCTTCTTTGATCTTCGTCACAAAAAGAGCGAATGAAAGCGGCGGCACTCGCCAAACCGTCTTAAGGCGGGCCGGAAGATTTTGCATCCGCTCGAGGTAGGCGAGCGCCCCTTCAAGATCGAGGTATGTGTGAACAGCGTCCCGCCGAGCTTCGCGCAACAGAACGTGATCAGGCTCGTGTTGGTTGAGGACGTTGAAGATCACTTCGGCCGACCACTGAAGTTTGCGCACTGATTTTTGTTCGCCGAAAAAGTTGCGATACACCATCAAACCAGCCTGCGCGGCATTGCGAAAATGGTATTTGAGCAAGTCCGAACGCGAGAGCGATTCGTTCAAGTCTTCAGTAAAATTCTGCGGCGAAAACAGCGCGCGCAGATCGGCTTCTGTGATCAGTTGGTCTTTGGTAACCGTGAGGACAAAGCCATAATCGTCCGGCGTCGCCACCGCATTGCCCCCGCGCAGACGACTGATTCGCAAGGCTAGCACACGCGACAAAGCTTCATTGCCCGCGCGGCCAATCAGGCAATGGAAGAAATAATGCCGCGCCGTCGGCATCCGCGCAGGAAGTCGGCGTTTCATCGGCGTGCGCTTTTGCAGCACTTCTTCCTCGGGCGGACCTTCGTTGCCTTGCGAAACGTATTCCTCGACGAGCAGAAAATCCGCGGTCGGAATTTCACTCAGCGCATGCTGTGCCGCGTACATTTGATGAATGAGGTCGGCGTTCACCTGCCCGCAATCGAGTCGTTCGGCAATCCAAGGCGTGATCGAGAGATCCTCGGCGCCTTTGGATTCGATCTTGGCGCGAATCTCGCCACGAAATGCGACGACAGCTTCTGCCACTTTGTTCGTGAGTGGCATTTTGTTGGCGTTCCAACGAGGGACAGTTGGCGTGGCGTGGTCGGCTTTGCTGACGAAAACTTCCATTACACCGATTCGTTCGAGACGCACCGCGCGCCCGGCAATGATAAAGACGTCGCCAATGCTGAGGTTGCGGAGGAAGGTTTCTTCAATGGAACCGAGCGTGCGCGATTTCAGGCGAACAGAAACAACGCCTTCGTTTGGAATCACGCCCATGTTTTGCAACAGATCGCGTTGCACCATGCCAGCGCGCGTTTCAAAGCTGGTTTCATCGAGATGAATTTTGCCGAAGAGTTCGGCGTATTGATGGCGCAACGATTTTCCGCCGCCAGCGAGGTAATCGATTACGTCGCGAAATTCGTCATCGCGCAAATCGCGATAAGGATAAGCGCGGCGGACCAGAGCCAGGACCTCATCAAAATTCCAGCGTCGAATGCAGCCCATGCTGGCGAGATGTTGGGCAAGGACATCAAGCGGCGCTCGCGGAATGCGAATCGGATCGAGTTGGCGCGTGCGGGCGAGGAGGACGGTGGCGCAACATTCCACGAGGTCATTGAGATTGGTGGCCATGATCAGGCCGCGGCTGACCGTGTTGATATTGTGGCCGGCGCGGCCCGTGCGCTGGAGAGCGCGGCTAACGCCTTTGGGCGTGGAAAGCATCACCACGAGATCGACGCTGCCAATATCAATGCCGAGTTCGAGACTGGTGGAGCAAACGACGGCTCGCAGTTCGCCGCGCTTGAGACGATCTTCGACTTCCTGGCGCACATCGCGTCCGAGCGACGCGTGGTGACATTCGATTTGGTCGCTGAGTTCGGGAAGCGCGCGCTGCAACCAGAAGGTGGCGGCCTCGGCGCCGGAACGCGTGTTCGTGAAAACGAGCGTCGTGCGATTGGCTTGAACGAGGCGACCGAGTTCGGCGATGAGCCGTTCGCCGGTGTAGCCGCTGGGCGGATATGGATTTTTGCCCAAAGGCGAGTAAACGCGCATGTCGATTTTCTTGGCCGCGCTGGTGTCGATGACTTCGCAAGTCCCATTCGTCCCAACGAGAAATTTGGAAGCATCTTCAACCGGCGCAACGGTGGCGGAGAGTCCGATGCGCTGGAGTTTTGTCCCGCGCGCGGCAACGAGATCGGCGAGGCGTTCAACGCTGATGCTGAGATGCGCGCCGCGTTTATTTTCCGCCATGGCGTGGATTTCATCGATGATCAGCCACTGGACGGTTTCAAGAATTGGCTGCCACTTCTTTTGCGTGAGCAGCAGGCTTAAACTTTCGGGTGTCGTGAGAAGAATGTGCGGCGGACGATCAAATTGTTTTTGGCGGTCCCCACTGCTGGTGTCACCGGAACGCAGGCCAACATGAACGGGTGGTGCGTTGCCATAAACCTCCGTGAGCGGCTGTTTCAGGTTCTTCTCCAAATCGTAACTGAGCGCCCGCAACGGCGAGACGTAGATGGCGCGGAGTTGTTGCTTGAGTTTTCCAGCGGCGTGTTCAATAGCCAGTTGGTTCAAAACGCTGAGAAACGCGGCGAAGGTTTTGCCGGTGCCGGTGGGAGAAATAATGAGAACATTTGCGCCATCAGCGATGCGCGGCCACGCGCCGGCCTGCGGCGGCGTGGGCTTGTGGAAGCGCGCCTGGAACCAATCGAGAATTGGCGAGTTGGGCAATGGCAGGCGCATCGGCAAATCAATAAACGCAAATGCGCGAACACGCAAAGGGCTCGGGCCGATTGCGGCGGAGTTTTCGTTCTTTAAAACCGTCACATTCTTGTAACACTTACGTCACAGAGCCGTGACCCCTCGCTGTTATTCATGCAGCGATGGCGATTCAAGCTACAGCCGTGAAACAAAAAATCCTGGTCGTCGATGATGAGCCCGATGCGCTCGAACTGATCGGCTTCAATCTCAAGAATGCCGGTTATGAAGTCGTGACGGCCGAAAACGGCAATGACGCGTTGAAGAAATCGCGCGCCTTCATGCCGAATCTGATCCTGCTCGACCTGATGATTCCGGAGGTCGATGGGCTTGAGGTCTGCAAAATCTTGCGGCGCGATCCGACGACGGCCGGAATTCCGATCATCATGGTGACCGCGAAGGCCGCTGAGTTGGACCGGATTCTGGGTTTGGAACTGGGAGCCAACGATTATGTCACCAAACCATTCAGCCCGCGCGAACTGGTGCTGCGAGTCAAAAATTTGTTGAACCGTCCCGCCGCGGCGGAAGATAAAAAGGATCGCTACGAGATCGGCGAATTGACGATCGATATAAGCCGCCACCAGGTGAGCGTTTCGCGCAAACCAGTCGATCTCACCGCCACGGAGTTCAAATTGCTGACGACTCTCGCCGAGCGCCGCGGCCGTGTGCAATCGCGCGAACGGCTTCTGCTCGATGTCTGGCAATACGAAAACATGATCGACACCCGCACGGTGGACACCCATATGCGCCGCCTTCGTGAGAAGCTTGGCAAAGCAGCGCGTTTTCTCGACACGGTGCGTGGGGTGGGTTATCGCTTCGATGACGGCGCGAATTAGACAGAGGCCGAGTCCCCCGCCGTCAGCTTAAATGTCGTCATGTGGCCTATTCTCGCCATTCTCGCTGTATTGGCCGCGCTGATTATCCAATGGCGCTGGTCGCAGCGTCATCGCGCGCTTGAAAAGCATTCCGAAGAACAGGACCGCGAAATCCATCGTTTGCGCGATCACGAGGAACTCTCCAATGAACGCGCCGAAGCGCAACGCCAGGCCCTTTTCAACAGCATGGCGGAAGGCTTTCTACTGCTCGATCGTCATGGCCGCGTGCAGACCATCAATCAAAGTCTCCGGGATTTCTTTGGCCTGGAAGGCGAAGTGCGCGGCAAACCGATCATGGAAGTTTTCCGATCGCATGAGTTGATGGAACTCTGGGAACAGGTCCAGAAAGAAGGTCAATTTCGGCGCGTTGAACTGGAGTTTCCTGGAAAAAATGCCCGCTCGTTCGAAGCCTCGGCGGCGGTCTTGCCCGGTCGTTCCGGTGGCATCGATGGCGGCGTTTTTATTTTTCACGACATGACGCGCATCAAGCAGCTTGAGAATACGCGCCGCGAATTTGTCGCCAATGTCTCGCATGAGTTGCGCACACCGCTCACCTTGATCAAGGGTTTTGTTGAGACGTTGCTTGATGGAGCCAAAAACAATCCAGAAGTTTCGGAGCGGTTTCTCCGCACCATCGACAAACATACGGATCGACTCACCTTCTTGATCGAAGATTTGCTGACGATATCGCGGCTGGAATCCGGCCAGATTGTGCTGAATCAACAAAGAATTGGACTGCGCGAAATTGTTGAGCATGTCCTGGATGATCTGCAATCGCGCGCAGCCGAGCGAAAAGTCACGTTTCACAACGAGGTGGGCGAAGGCATCGAAGCCCTGGCCGATGCTGACCGGTTGCAGCAGGTCTTGTTCAACCTGATCGACAACGCAATCAAATACGGTCGCGCAGAGGGGACGGTTTCGATTACTGCTCGCGCGCGCGAAGATGGGATGATTGAAGCCTGCGTGCGCGACAACGGGCCCGGCATCCCATCCGATAGCGTCGACCGTGTCTTCGAGCGTTTTTACCGCGTCGATAAAGCGCGTTCACGCGAACAAGGCGGCACCGGATTGGGCTTGGCAATTGTTAAGCACATCATTCAAAGCCACCACGGAGAAGTTTGGTTGAAAAGCAAGCTGACGGAGGGGAGCGCGTTTTATTTCACTTTGCCCGCGGTATGACGCCGTCGGCGCGGCTGACGTTTTGTAAAGAACCCCGACATTCTTCGTGTTTGTTTTCATAAAAACCCAAGGAAAATCAGGGGAAAACAACCGATCCCCCTTTCAAGAAACGGAGGCATGGTTCGTGCTTTTAGGATGGCACCATGGTTTCTTTAGGTTTGCTTGGGCTCGTCACGTTTGCCTCGCGCAAAGCGACAGTTGCCGCCCCATGCGTCACGATTAACCGGTCTTGAAATAAGACAGGCTACCGGGTCGCAAGCCGAGCCCATGCAAATCAATTTCAACGAGAGACCGGGATCGACGTCGTTTTGGATTCTACGGTGAGGCCGCGTTCCGAATCGAGTTCGCAAAATCATCCAAAGCGGCTGCGAAAGCCGATGGCTTAAAATCGGGAATCGACTGCGCAAGCGCGAAGAGTTTTTTTAACTGTGCATCCGCTTGTGAATTAGCCGGTGGTTTGCACAACCGGTCGAGAGCCAAAACCAATCGTTCCGCCCGGCGGGCTTGCTCTTCCGGGAGAACCTCGCGCTGTTTGAAATCAGCGCCCGTCATTACGAGCCGGTTCAAGATCGCATCGGTTTGCGTCTTCGACCAGGAAAGTTCCGCGAGTTCACGCGCCAGGATATCCACCGTAGCGTGGGCCTGGCGCAATTTCGCCTTTGCAGACTGTCCGGTGGTCAGACCTGATTTCGGCAAATCGTTGGTTACCGAATCGAGTTTCTCGAACAACCAAAGCAACGCCTCAGTGCGTGCAATCAGTTTTTGATCTGGTTTGTCGGTGGTGTCGAGTTGCCAGAGCATTTCGCGAAGCGTGGCGCTTTGCCCAACGGCCCAGGCCTGCGCGCCCTGCCAGTTTTCGCGCTCGCGCCAATGCTTCGGCTCCGTGACCGCCTGCCCGTCCAATTCGAAAATTAATTCTGGATGTCCTGCCTGCAGCAGCGGCACCGAAACGTTCTGATGACACGCCACGCACGTGTTTGCGCGCACATACAAATTCTTCAGGTCGCGCATCCCGGCAGCAACGCGATCCGCGTGCGTGTAATCTTTGCGCGTGTGCGAACGCAGCCAATTTTCCGCCGGCGCATGACAAGTCTCGCACGAAACCGCCTCCGTGACGCGCAGCCCTTCACCGCGCAAGGTTTCGGGCACTTCCTTCAACGGCGCGTGGCAGGAAATGCATTCGTGCGCGGTCGTCGCGTCTTTGATTTGTAGCGCGGCGCTGATTTGTTTTGAGCGCGCCGTCGTCAACGTTGCGTAAGGTCGTTGAAAATGAAAATCACGATGCGACCAAATTAAATATTGGTTCTGTTGCGCGCCTGCGCCGCCGTGACAGCCGGAACTCGCGCAAGTATTGGCGCCCAGAAATCGTGGTTGGACCGATTCATTCGTTTCCGCTGCATCGCACAATCGCCCGCTCAAAAATGCCGCGCTTAAGCAAAATCCAAAGATGCCTTGCAGAGTTCTTATTGGTTTACGCGGCATCCGTGGTTTGTTAAATGAACCCCTGTTCGGATGCAACCCCTATTAGATCGCTTCAATTCCGTGACTGAGGGCCGGGTCGGTCTGGGGGTTGGCATCATCCTTATCGCGGTTCTGCTCGCATTCCTGTTGCTGGAAGTTGCGCGCGCGCTTTTGCGTATCCGGGCCGACCGCGTTCAGCAACGCGCGACCATGGAACGCTTGCGCCTGCAATTGCAGGAGGTTCGTTTGCGTTGCGAAGAAGCCAGGCAGGCGCAGCTTCAGTGGAACGGGTATCGCAAATTTGAGGTCTTCAAGAAAGTTGCCGAGTGCGATGACGTTTGCGCGATTTATTTAAAAGCGCACGACGGCAAATCGCTTGCGCAATTCAAGCCCGGCCAATATCTCACGTTTCAACTATCGGTTCCGGGTCGGGACAAGCCGCTGGTGCGTTGCTATTCGCTCTCAGACAGCCCGCATCGCTCCGACTATTATCGCGTCACCATCAAAAAGGAGCGCGCTCCGGCTGATCGTCCCGACCTTCCGTGCGGGGCGGGATCGAGTTATTTCACTGACGTCGTCAAAGAGGGCGACATCCTCGATGTCAAAGCGCCCTCGGGCCATTTCTATTTGGAGATGGCGAAATCGCATCCCGTGGTTCTGATCGCGGGCGGTGTGGGCATCACGCCAATGCTTTCGATGGCACAGGCTGTCGCGGCGGGCGGTTCGAAGCGCGAAATCTGGTTTTTCTACGGCGTGCGCAATTCCAAAGAGCATATTCACAAGCAGGAGTTGGAAAAACTCGCCGCCGAACACGACAACATTCATCTGCAAATCTGTTACAGCAAAGCATTGCCGGGCGACATCAAGGGCCGTGATTTTCAGCACGAAGGACGGGTCAGCATCGAATTGCTGAAGGAATTGCTGCCGTCGAGCAATTACGAATATTACCTGTGCGGCAACGGCTCCTTCATGAAAAGCCTCACCGATGGCCTCGAAGCGTGGGGCGTGCCTGAAAAGGATGTTCACTTCGAAGCGTTCGGGCCTGCGACGATTAAGAAAAAAGCCCCGGAACTCACTCCCAGTGAGACAAAATTCCTTTCCAAAACGCAGGTTACTTTTAAGCGCTCCGGCAAGACCGTCGGCTGGGATCCGAACGCTGGCAATCTTCTCGATCTCGCGCTGGCGAACGGCATTCGCATCGACGCCGGCTGTCGCGCAGGCGGATGTGGTTCCTGCCTGGTGGCGATTAAATCCGGGACCGTCAGCTATTTGAGTCCTCCGGATGCGGCGCCGGAAGAAGGCGCGTGCCTGACCTGCATTTGCCGGCCAGCGAGCAACCTCGAACTGGACGCCTGACATGCCTGTTACCGCATCGATGCTTGAGCGTCCGGATCGTTGGGATGCCGCGTTTGATCCGGAAATCACAGACGTCGACGTCGATCGGCTGCTTTCCATTCCGCCGTTCAGCAAGATGTCACCCGCGAATTTTCCGAAGCGGACGCCGCTCCGCGAAATTTTGCGCAACGACACGAAAATTCGCCGTTTTCTTCCAAACGAATTGATCGTACGCGTGGGAGACTACGGGACATCCGCGTTCCTGATCCTCAATGGCAAAGCGCGCGTGGTCCTGAAGCCCGAACTGCCGCCGTCCATGCTCGGCCGCAAAGCGCCGGAAAGAAAAGGCGTTTTCAGAACGCTCGCTCAACTTTTATCGTACCGGCGTCCGCCGGAGAGTTTTCGGCGGCGTGATTTGAAGAAATTGGCGGAAGTAGGTTCGACCACGACGGGCCAGGACGAGGTGCATGTTTATCTGCAGGATGTTCCGCGCATTCTCAGCAATTTCCGCACGGGCGAATTGGTCCAGGGCGATTTCTTTGGTGAGATCGCCGCGCTCAGCCGGATGCCGCGCACCTCCACGATTTTTGCCGACTCGGCCGGCGCGGAGCTGCTGGAGATTCGCTGGCAAGGCCTTCGCGACTTGATGAAATACGACGAGGCCCTGCGTGTTTACATCGACCAAATTTATCGGTCGCGCGCGTTGGAATCTTTCTTTCTCGCGAACCCGCTCTTTTCGAAATTAAACAAAGCGCAACTCAACGAGGTCGGTCTGCAAGTTAACTTCGCGACGTTCGGCGATTATGATTGGTCTGGCGATTACAAACGGCTGGCGCAATCCGGCGCAGTTCGTCCTGAAAAGGAGCCGTTAATCGTGCAGGAAGGGGATTATCCCAACGGCGTTGTCCTCGTGCGCGCCGGTTTCGCGCGCGTCAGCCAAAAATTTGGATCGGGCGAGCGCACATTGAATTATCTTGGCGCCGGCGCGAGCTTTGGCCTGCAGGAGATTTACCACAACTATAAGAATCCAACGCGCACGGTTTCTATGCGCTACACTTTGCGCGCCATTGGTTACACGCACGTCTTGATCGTTCCTACCTACGTGATGGAGCAGATGGTCCTGCCGAACGCCGATCCAAAATATCTGCCGGAGCCGCTTAAAGTCGCCGCGGAGAGCGCTGAGCCGCTGGAGGAGGATCGTCCCGAAGGCGCGCGCATTGGTCGCGACTACCTGGAATTTCTCGCCTCGAATCGGTTCTTCAACGGCACCGCCGCGATGGTGATTGATTTGGATCGTTGCACGCGTTGCGACGATTGCGTGCGCGCCTGCGCGGCCACGCACGACAACAACCCGCGCTTCCTGCGCCACGGTCCTTCTACCGGCCGGATCATGATCGCCAACGCCTGCATGCATTGCGCCGATCCGGTCTGCATGATTGGTTGCCCGACGGGCGCCATCCATCGCGAATCTTTCGCCGGACAGGTCGTCATCAATCCCGTCACGTGCATAGGTTGCACCGCATGCGCGAACAATTGCCCGTACGACGCCATTCGCATGGTGGACATTCGCGATGAAGGCGGGAATTTCATTTTGGGCGAGGACTTGAAGCCGATTGCCAAAGCAACCAAGTGCGATTTGTGCGTTGAAAACTATGGCGGACCGGCGTGTGAACGAGCGTGTCCGCACGGCGCGCTGGAGCGAATGAATCTCAACGATCTGAAACCACTGGCGAGTTGGATGAATCGATGAAACGTTTCGAACGCCAACGTTTCTGGGGATTTTTTCTGCTTCTTCTTTTTAGTGTCATCGCGGTCGCCGCGCATCTTCGCTGGGGCGAAAAGTTGCCGAAGTACGCGTTTATCACCGGCTGGGTATTGCTCGCCGTCATGATTTTTCTCGCGCTCTACAATGGTCGAAAGAAAATCCCGTTTCTTCCCGCCGGCAAATCCGAAGCCTGGCTGCAGCTTCATATTTACGCCGGCTATTTCACCGTTCTGCTCTTTGCGATCCACGTGAAGTTCCGCGTGCCCGACGGATGGTTTGAAGGAATTTTGACCATCCTTTTCGCGATCGTAACGATCAGTGGCTTCGTCGGTTTGTTTTTGACGCGGGTCCTCCCAAAGCGTCTGAACACTCGTGGCGGGGAGGTGATCTACGAGCGCATTCCCGCGATTCGAACGGCCTTGCGCGAGGAAGCAGAGACCCTTGTTTTCAGCGGTTCATTGAAATCCCCAACCATTGCCGAACTCTACGTTCGCCAGCTCAGCGCCTTTTTCGCCAGGCCGCAATATTTCTGGCCGCACCTTGTCGATTCTCGCGCGCCGCTCAACGCCATCGTTCGGGAAATCGATGAAGTGCGCCCGTTCCTCACCGAAAACGAACGGCCTTCGTTGGAGAAGCTTGCCGAACTTGTGCGTCGCAAAGATGGGCTTGATTATCATTACTCGTTGCAGCTCGCGCTGAAAACTTGGTTGTTCGTGCATCTGCCATTCACGTATGCGCTGATGATTTTTTCGATCACCCATTTGATCGTTGTGTTCGCATTTTCGGGAGGCGCTGGATGAGCGAGCAATTGCCGCCGCAGGATCCGAATCCGCGCCAATACGCGCGCCCGAACGACAACTGGGTTTGTGGTTTCGCGGCCGAAGGCAAATCGTGCCGTCTTGGCCCCGATCGCCACGGAAAATGTGGGGCCGCCTCGGAGTGCGCGCCGGTTCTTGAGAAAAAAGAAGGCGAATCCAAAGGCCGTTGGAAATGCACGCGCAGCGGCGGTCCCTGCGCAGAAGGGCCGTTGCCAGATGGACGCTGCGGCAAACCGGCGTTGCGCTGTTCGCCACGGCCAACCCTTCGCTGGTGGCGCGGCCGAATCACCATGGCCGTGGTCGCGGCTACTGTCGGAAGTCTTCTAATTTTCGCCGCCGGGTTTTGGCGTGGAACATTTTTCAATCGCGGGCCGATTTCGTACGCGCATTCTGGACCGGCGTTTCGGGACCTTTACGCCGGGACGAATCACGTCCACGAAACCTGCGGCGCATGCCACAAAGCCGCGGCCGAGGGGTTGCGGGGTCTTGTCTCCGCGGCGTTGACCGCTGATCCGAGCCCGGTTGAATTTCATAACTTAACCTGGCGCGAAGAAACCAGGACGCGATCAACAGCGATCGACCTGGCATGTCAGAAATGCCATCGCGATCATGCGCTGCATCGGGAGGGAATTCCGGTCGCGATGGGATGCTCGACTTGCCACGAGGAACATCGCGGGCCCGCGCGCATGGCTCTTCCTGACGACGACCGTTGCGCCGCCTGTCATGGAGACGAGGAATCGCTGGACCAAACGCGCGCTAAAATCGCGCAGGCCGGTTTTGTTTCCGCTCCCGCTGAGCGCGCTGTGGCCAGTAATTTTGAAGGATTGCATCCAACGTTTCGAATTCATGCCCTCCGCTTGAAGGACACAAACACGCTTCGTTTCAATCATTCCTTGCACCTTACAAAATCCAGCGTCACGTCGCTTACAGGCGGCCGCGCCATGGACTGTGTGCAATGTCATCGTTCCGACGCCTCGGGCGATTATGTTCGTGGCGTGGCCTTCGAAACGGACTGCAGCAAATGTCATTCGTTGCAATTCGACGTGGAAACGCCCGATCTGCGCCTCCCGCACGGCAATCCGGAATTTGTCTCGGCGTTCCTGCGCAGTTTGCCCAAACAATACGCTGATCTGGCCGCGCGCTCTGGAATTTCGAATGGCGCGGAACAAAATCGCATCGCACGCGAAAAGGTGCGGCGTCTTCTGGAACAAGTTTCATCCGGCGAAGAACTTGAGAAACGCATTCTCTTCAGCAACTCTACCCTCGCGCCGCAACGCCGCATCGGAACAGTCGAAGGCGCGCCGCCCTCTGTCTATGCCGGTTGCGCCTACTGCCACGAAGTCAAAGCGAATGCCGCCGGCAAAGCCGAAGTCACGAAACCCATCGTCACCGAGCGCTGGTTGCTGCACGGCGAATTCAATCATCGCAAACACGCGACGATGGCTTGCGCCGATTGTCACAACGCCGCGCAAAGCGCTGAAACCGCCGACATCATTGTTCCTCCGAAAAATTCCTGCGCGAATTGCCACAGCCCGTCCGGCGGTGTCGCTCACTCCTGCGCGACGTGCCACAATTTCCACACGAAGCCCTTCGGCGCGAAGTTGGCGCGCGGCGAAGTCGTCCGGTGATCAAAGCGCGGGGTTGCGCGGGAATTTTGCGTACGGCAGGCGTGCTCCTCGATATTGCGTCCGGTCCGCGCGAATTGATTCGTTCGAGGGAAACAGCGAAGAACCCATGGCAGAGATAATGTCGTCCTGTTCAATGCCATCACCGCTCACGCCAATGGCGCCGATTAAGACGCCGTTACGATAAAGCGGAAATCCTCCGGGAAAAATCGTGATACCGTTTGGAAGATTCGGATTCACGTTCGTGGACGTCGTAAACACCAAACCATTCACCGGATTCGTCGCGTTGAGCGGTATCGGCGTGATGATCGAAAATTTTTCCTGCAAACCGAAAAACAATCCGGGATTTGAACCGGTGATGCCGGGTGGATACATGCTTTGGGCCAGGAAGCCAACCGTGCGCGCTGAATAGGCGCGATTCGTAGTTGAAAAAAAGAGCGCGGTGCGGGCTTTTTGCGCTGACACGTCCCAACTGAACCGCGTTGTGTCAGGCGAGGTGCAAAATGATCCAAGAATAATTGGCGGGGAGCCGGCCACGTTCGGATTGTTCACCACCGTAATGAAAACTTGGGCTGGCTGGCCGCGTGGAAGTCGAATTCCCGCGCGTGTGGAACGGGCGCGATTGGCGGCGGCAGTGATGATATTGGTCACTTCGTTTGCAGTCAGTCGCGCGACTCCGCCGGGCAACGAAGTTCCACTTGGATCCGCGATAATCGGAATGCGCAGTTCGCCATTCGCTCCGCCAAGGGTCAGCGTTGGATAAACAATCGTCAGCGCGCCGCGCACCGGAAAGCTCGGCACATTCGAGCCGATCGTTCCAAAAGCCGATAGCGGTCCGGCTTGCGTTCCGCTCGCCACATAGGGAACGCGGATGCCATCGATCGTAACGTGCGAACCCAAAATCGATTCGTCCGGCCCGAAGCCAATCTGCCCCGCCAGGGCCACCGCTTCATCGATATCCGAAGCAACGATTATCTCTGGCGTGATATCCGTCGCTGAATGTCCATCCCCCGCGACGCCGACGCCGCCGACTAATTTTCCACCCTTATACAACGGCACGCCGCCGGGCACGCCAGCCAGGCCGCCCGTGATCGGCGTAGGAACAGGTCCGCCATTAATTCCGTTTGTGAGGCCAGGATTATATCCAGCGGGGTCTTTCAATCGATTGACATCGGTAAAAGGAAGATTCGAAAAATTGACGCCCACCAGCGGTCCGGGTCCGCGGTTCCTGACGCCGGGCGGAAAATTCTGTTGCACGATGAATCCAGCGGTGCGTGTGGTGAAAGCGTGTTGATCGCTGCTTAGGAACGCGGCGGTGCCGGCGCGCGCGATGGCGTTGGCAACTAAATCGGTGAACGCACCGCTCGGCGTCGTCGCTCCATTTACACTCCAGACTCCGAGCACGTAACCTTCGCGATCGGTCACCGCGATGACGCTATTGGGCGAAATGCTTTGCGCGCGACTCGATGCCTGCGCGATCACCTGCTGCACGTCCGCGACGGTCAATTGTCCGCGCGCCGGCGCCATGGCAAGCGCGGCGAACAGCAGGATCAGCGGCGCGAACTTCACGCGCTCAATTGCAATCATCGCGCCGCTTTCGGCAAGTCTATTTCCGTTGAAAATGAAAACGAACCTTGCTTTCTGGCGCCGAAAAAATTCTCATGCCCATGGATGTCATTTCGGGATCGCCAAATCGGGCATTCAATCCTTTGCACGACGGCGCTCTGTCTCGCCCCGGCCACATCCAACGCAGCTGACACAAACGCGGCCCGTCCCCTGCTTCCCAATCAAACGATCACACGCGGAACTCCGCCGAAATCGCCGGCGAAATTTGATCCCGATCCAAATCGGTTCGTTTATCCGACGAATTTACCACTGGCGACGAATTGGTCGCGACGCGTTATCATCAATACGAACGCGCCGCCGCAATTGCCCGCCCAATTCAATCCGGATCCCGGCGCGATGCTCCGCACAAACCAGCCGGGTGCGCCCGCATTTTTTCAAAACGACCCAACACTGCTCCCGAACTTTACCGATCCTGAAATTCCAAAACCGCGCGCCCTTCCGCGATCACCGACTTCAACCGGCGAAATTTTCCCTCCACAATCTCCCGCCCCGGGCTCCTTCAACAGCGACCCATTGCCTGAAAATCAGCAACTGCCCCGCGAAGACACGCGGCAAAATCTCAAGATTGATCGACATTACGAAGTCCCTCGATACACGGACAGCGCCAGCGATTATCCAGCGAACACCACGCCTGTTCCCAACCGCTGGCGCGTCGGTTTCACACCTTGGAAACGCTACACCAGCGGCGTCACCGAACAGCCCTACGAAAATCCGCAAACCTATCTCTGGCATCCTTATCACCAAAGCGTGCTGAAAGGCGACGCGCCGATCATCGGTCAGGATATTTTTTTGAATCTCACCGCCTCCGCGCAAAGCGAGACAGAATTCCGCCGCGTGCCGACCGCCAGCGGTGTTAGCGCAGCCGTTCCCGGGGCCTATGAATTTTATGGCCAGAGCGAACAACTCGGCACGCAAAACAACCTCGCGTTCTCAATTGAACTCTTCAAAGGCGAAACCGCGTTCAAACCCGTCGAATGGGCGTTCAAGTTCGAACCGATTTTTAATCTCAATTACGTCAATACCCGCGAAACCGGCGTCGTCTCACCCGATCCGCGCGGCTCGCTGTTCGGAAACAACAACACCCCGCCGCCCAGCAACGATTTCGTTTTGAATCCAGGCGACATCGACGCGTTGCTCAACGGCCAGATTGGCCCCGCCGATTCATTCCGCGCCACGCATCATACCGAGCGCACGCGCACCTTCATGGCTCTCCAACAGGCCTTCGGAGAACTTCATTTGCGCGATCTTTCGGATAATTACGATTTCGTCGCGGTCCGCGGCGGTTACCAGGGATTCAATTCCGATTTTCGCGGTTTTATTTTTAACGACATCAATCTCGGCGGCCGCATTTTTGGAAACTGGGATAACAATCGTTTTCAATACAATATCGCCGGGTTCGACATGCGCGAGAAGGACACAAATTCCGAGCTGAACACGTTCGACGATCGCGACCAGGAAGTGATCATCGCGAATATTTATCGCCAGGATTTTCTCTGGAAAGGTTACACCGCGCAGCTCAGTTTTCACGCCAACCTCGATCACGGCGGCACGCATTACGATAAGAATGGCGCCATCGTTCGCCCCGCACCGATCGGCACAGTGCGCGCCCACGACGTGAACGCCTACTATCTCGGCTGGGCCGGCGACGGTCACATAGGCCGCCTCAATATTTCCCACGCATTCTATCAGGTCGTGGGCAGTGATTCCTTCAACGGCCTTGCCGGACGCGAAGTGGATATCAACGCGCGCATGGCCGCGCTCGAACTTTCCCTCGATCGCGATTGGATTCGCTACAAAGCATCGTTTGTTTACGCGTCGGGCGATTCCGACGCCGAAGACGGCAGCGCCAACGGCTTCGACACCATTCTCGATAATCCAAATTTCACCGGCGGCCCGTTTAGTTACTGGACGCGCCAGGGCTTCAATCTCGGCGGCACGCTCGTGAATCTAAAACAGCGGAACAGTCTCGTTCCTAATCTCCGCACCAGCAAAACCGAAGGGCAGGCCAACTTCGTCAACCCGGGCGTATTCATCTACGGCCTCGGTGTGGACGCCGAAGTAACGCCCAAACTGCGCTCCTTTTTCAACGCCAACTACATTCGTCTCGCCGAAACTGACACCATCAAAACCGCTCTCCTCACTGATCGCGCTGGCAACGAAATCGGTTTCGACATTAGTCTTGGTGTCCAATATCGCCCGCTGCTCACCGACAACATCATCATCTCCGCGGGTTTTGGCGCGCTGATTCCCGGCGAAGGTTTCAAGGACATCTACAAAACAAACACTGACCCGGTGCCGGGCTTTGATCGCGGTGATCGTCGCGGCCAGGTGGATGATTTTCTCTACAGCGGCTTAATCGCAGTCACATTCACGTACTAGCATGCGCCTAATAAAATTCACTCGCATCGTTCTGTTCATCGTGACAACGGCTGGCGCAAGTTTCGCCACCAGCGTCGCCTCCGGTCCGCAAATTTCCGTCCCGCGCGATCTTCCCGCTCAAGGCGCCCGTTCTCTACCGCAACGCAATCGCGTAGATCAAACTCGTGAGGAAGCCGCATTCAAAAGCAACGGTTGCCTGCAATGCCACGCCGGCATCGAGCCGATGCATTCCTCTCCCAATGTGATTCTCGGTTGCATCGATTGTCACGGCGGCAACGCCACACCCGGCCTCACCAAAGAAAAAGCCCACGTCCGTCCCCGCAATCCCGTCTTCTGGGAAAGTTCCGCCAATCCAAACGATTCGCACGTCCTCCTCAATCACGAATCCGCCGAATTCATTCAGTTCGTTAACCCAGGCGACCTCCGCGTCGCTGACAAAGCCTGCGGCCTCTGTCACGGCGACATCGTCAAAAATGTCGGCCACAGCATGATGCGTCACGGCGCCATGCTCTGGGGCGCCGCGCTCTACAACAACGGCGGCTATCCCGACAAAAATTATCGCTTCGGCCAGGCCTACGGTTTGGATGGCGTCCCGCTTCGCCTCGAAAGTCCCATCCCCGTCACGCCCGAAATGACGCAGAAACACGGCATCCTTCCCTTCATCGATCCCCTTCCGCGTTTCGCTCTCAGCCAGCCCGGCAACATTCTCCGCATCTTCGAACGCGGCGGCGAAAAGCAAAATCAGCTCGGCATTCCGAATACCGCGGAACCGCCGGGCCGCCCCGCGCGCCGCCTGTCCGAACGCGCCATGGGCACACTCAATCGCATCGACCCCGTTTTTCTCAATCTCCAAAAAACGCGCTTGCACGATCCGCTCCTCGATTTCATGGGTTCCAACAATCATCCCGGCGATTATCGCTCTAGCGGCTGCACCGCGTGCCATGTCGTTTATGCCAACGATCGTTCGCCCACGCATTCCGGCTGGTATTCCAAATACGGCCACCAGGGCCTCAGCTTTACTGAAGACAAAGCCATCCCCGCCGACGAACGCGGCCACCCCATCAAGCATCAACTCACGCGCGCCATCCCGACGGCGCAATGCATGAATTGCCACATGCACCAGGGCAATCTCTTCGTGAATCCTTATCTCGGTTACACATGGTGGGACCAGGAAAGCGACGGCGAATTCATGTATCCTGCTAAGCAAAAAAATCCCACCGACGCTGAAATGGTCCGCGCCACGCAGGAAAATCCCGAAGCCTCCGCCGCGCGCGGTTTGTGGGGCGACATCGATTTCCTCGAAAAAGTCGCCGAGCTAAATCCGAAACTCCAGCATACGCAATTCGCCGATTATCACGGCCACGGCTGGATCTTTCGCGCCGTTTTCAAAAAAGATCGCCATGGCAATTTGCTCGACGAAAACGAACAAACCATCGCGCACGACGATCCAATGAAGTTCGCGCGCGCCGTCCATCTAAAAGACGTTCATCTCGCCAAAGGCATGCATTGCGCCGATTGCCATTTCGACAAAGACGTTCACGGCAACGGCCTGCTTTACGGCGAGCCGCGCGCCGCCACCACCATTGAATGCATCGATTGTCACGGCACAATCGACGCGCGCCCCACGCTCGTCACCTCCGGCAATGGCGGGAAAGTAAATCTTGCCGAAGGCAATACTCCGCACGGTCCTCGCTTTTATTGGGAAGGCGATCGTCTCTTCCAACGTTCCGCGATGACGCCGGATCTCCGCTGGGAAATTCCGCAAACCATCGACACCGTCGATCCCAAATCTCCCCGCTACAACGCCAAGTCCGCCTACGCCAAAACACTGCGCGAAGACGGCACGAATTGGGGTGACGTCCCGCGCGATGACGATCCCACCGTCAAAACCTGCGGACGCCTCTTTCCAGCACATTGGGATCCTAAGCTTAGAATTCCACGTGGACAAGTTGTCGCG